>ERZ773037.1539-NODE-1539-length-11927-cov-44.527712_pt1 | contig 11927 bp, 13 predicted proteins | sample MGYA00511466_ERZ773037 | MGnify/ENA primary metagenome ERZ773037 (study PRJEB29015, sample SAMEA2738146) | human oral metagenome | biome: human oral; feature: human-associated habitat; material: saliva | place: China | collected 2202 ... | reverse complement strand
TGATGAATATGACAAATAAAAAAATAAGAGTATTTTTAAGCAGACCTAATCCATTTACGAATGAGCAACAATACTTTATAGATAAACTAAAGAGTACTCTAGAGAACTATAATATAGAAAGCATAACTCTACAAGCAAAGGATTATTCTCCCTATGAATCATTATCTGCTTTAAATGAAATGATAAAAAGATGCTATGGTATGGTTATCTTAGCTTTCGGGCATACGTATATTAAATCTGGAGTTTTAAAAAAGGGAGCAATTCAAGATAAAAAGTTTTTTGAATCTGACGAACAGCCGTTAGATGGGAAATGGATTACTAGTTCGTTTTGCCAAATTGAAGGTGCTATGGCGATCTCAAATAATATTCCTATTCTAATCATTAAGCAAAAAAATTTGCGAATTGATGGCATTCTAAAAGATGATAAAAAAATTGTATCTGTATCAGATTTTTCATTGGAGAATAAGACACAAATTGACTCTTTCTTCGAACAAATTTTAGAGAAAGAAATATATTGTTGGAAAAAATCATTGGAAGAAATATTTAATACAATTGAGGGAAATATCGTATAGAACACTTTCTAATGTGATATAATGTGATATAATACAAACAACAATACTTTTCAAGGGAGGTATTTAGATGAAAAGAATCTTTATAAGTTTTGCCATTGAGAATGAAAATTTACGAGATTTTCTAAGGGGCCAATCAAGAAATACAAACTCTCCATTTGAATTTGTGGATATGTCTGTTAAACAACCTTGGGATTCTCAATGGAAAACTAAATGTAGAACAAGAATTAGAGGGTGTGACGGTATGATTTCTATCATTACTAGGAATACCAAGAAAGCCGATGGGCAAATTTGGGAAATGAACTGTGCTATAGATGAGGGGATACCACTACTTGCAATTTATGGGAACAAAGATCATATTGGTGCGACGATTCCAAATGAATGTGGCCATCTTCCTGTAGTAGATTGGAATTGGGAAAAGATTAGCGCTTGGATAAAACAATTGTGAGGTATAATTTATGTTAAACAACAAGGCATTAATTGTTGGTATCGATGCATATTCTCAGGCTCCGTTAGGGGGGTGTGTAAATGATGCAGAGGAGATAGCGAAATTATTGGAGGAAAACGAGGATGGTTCCCCTAATTTCAATATTAAACTAAAATGTAATATACAAACAAAAGCAGAGTTATTGGATGATCTTAATTCTTTATTTAAAGAAGGAGAATCTGACATTGCACTTTTTTATTTCTCAGGACATGGGACAGATAAGAAGGGTGGTCAAATCGTAACACCAGATTTTAATGAGTGTAATATGGGAATTTCTATGGATGATATACTTCAACTAGCAAACGCTTCAAAAAGTCGAAATAAAATTATCATCTTAGATTGTTGTTTTTCTGGGAAGTTAGGAGATTTTAGTGATAACTCACCTAATGCCAATATTGGGAAAGGTGTTACTATTCTAACAGCAAGCAATCGTGATGAGGCTGCTATTGAAGATCGAGAAACTGGTCATGGTGTGTTTACTGAATTACTAATTCAGGGGCTAAAAGGTGGAGCAGCAGATGTTGGTGGAAATATCACTCCTGCTAGTTTGTATTCTTTTGTAGATCAATCATTAGGAGCGTGGGAACAAAGACCTCTATTTAAAACAAATATTACAGGTTTTTTACCTATCAGAACTGTTGAAGCTAAAGTATCAAAAAAAGTACTACGGAAACTTCATCAATATTTTACAGAAGCTACTTCAGAATTTCAATTAGATCCATCATTTGAATTTACTAATACTCCTGAAGCAACTCATGAATATAAAGAACCTTTCGCAAAAGAAGAAAATGTTGATAAATTTAAAGAGTTACAGCTTTATGAAAGCGTAGGTTTGATCGAACCTGTTGGAGAGGAGCATATGTACTTTGCTGCTATGAATAGTAAATCTTGCCGTTTGACACCACTAGGTTTACATTATTGGAAATTATCAAGAGATAAAAGATTTTAAAAAGGGAAGTGAGCAAAATTGCTCATTTCCCTTTAATTATTTTTAGAGTTTCATGATAATCACGCTTTAGCTCTTTACGACCTGAGCTTACCGTCTCTTCTTGCCTTTTTGTAACAGGCTTAAATTCAATAATTGATTCATCAGTACCAAATGCAATTAGGGTCAAATCTTTAATGTTTTCATTATACCAAGTATTGTCAAGATCAGTTTCTCCTCGTTTGAGAAATTGTGATTCTGTTAAGCAAGTTTTAGCAAAATGAACAGCAGAGTAGTAATACTCTTTTATTGATTCAATATCTTTTGATATACAATATTGTTTTAACAAAAGTGCACAGTAGTTTCTAGCACAATAAAGATTCCCACTTTCAAAGTTTGAGCCATTTTTGTAATATCTTCTAGCTTGTTCTAAAAATTTGCATTCTTTAGTTAGGCCAAACATTTGTTTATTTATCGCTGCAACAATCCCCAGTAAGTTTTCGTTTGTCGATGTAGCTAAATCTATGTTCTCATTAACGTATGATAAGGTTAAAAGCAAATTTTCTAGGGACAATTCTTTTTTATAGCGACATAATAGATATTGAGAAAGTATATCTTCATCAAAGGATAAGTTTAAAACTTGAAGATACTGATTTTCGGCTTCTTTAAACAGCATATTTTCCTTCAAATTTTCAGCTTTTTCAATCATTGTCCTTATAGATGCTCCTGCTACATGTACATTTTTATCTAATTGAACTAATGGTTTAATCTTATACAAATTAAAATCAAATACAGGACTATCAATATAATCGGTATTGGATTCTAGGCAAGAAATTAATATATCTTCTAATTTATCTTGCAGAGATTTTCTATAGTTTTCATCCGATACTATTTTCTTTCTATGATATCTTAATTGAGGATTCATTGAAATATCAAAAAATGGGTATTTGCTAATAGTTAGTTCTTCACAAAGTATAATTGTAGATTTTGGCCTCATTGCATGCCGAAGTCCCAACTCATAAATTGCATTTTGATTTAAAGTGCTTATATCAGCAATCACAATATCAGCTAAAAAAATAGATGTTATGAAGTTTTTATTAATAGCTAATGAAGTTGGAACTTCATCTCCTCGATATGCTTGTGTGGAGTAGACTGATTTTAAATGATTTCGAGATAATACAGGTTTTATAAACTTAAAATAAACATCGTCTAAATTCAGTTTTACTAAAGTTCCAGGAATTTTTTTAACCCCATATCCCATGACTACAAAGCATGTTTTATTACTCATCAATCATTCTCCTACCGATAACAATTTATTATCATTAGTATACCATAAATTCATCTTTAGTAGATTGATTTGTACAATGATTTTTTTAGTAAAAATTAAATAGCAAACTATGATATTGGTCAACGAGAGCTTAAAACACGATTTTTAAATCATATCTAATACTTTTGATTTAATTACAAACTTGAAACAATGGGGGATTAGTATAGGTTGAAGGAAATAAGTACAAATTTATTAGAAAATCAAGATTTCATAGAATTAGCACGAAAAATTTCAATTTTAGAACTATAGCCCCAAATGATTTTGAATCAGTCTTTTTAATTTTCTAAATGATATGATAGTATTATCAAGTAAAAAGAAATTTCCCTGATTGGAGATCATATCAAATCTTTACGAAAGACACATGACATGACACAACTAGAATTTGCACGAATTGGGGATATTTCACGTAATAGCCTTAGTTGTTACTATAGTGAAATGAAGCAAAAATAGTACATAATGTGGTATAATCTTCTTATGGCATATTCAATAGATTTTCGTAAAAAAGTTCTCGCTTATTGTGAGCGAACAGGTAGTATAACAGAAGCATCACACGTTTTCCAAATCTCACGTAATACCATTTATGGCTGGTTAAAGCTAAAAGAGAAAACAGGAGAGCTAAACCATCAAGTAAAAGGAACAAAACCAAGAAAGGTTGATAGAGATAGACTTAAAAACTATCTTACTGATAATCCAGACGCTTATCTGACTGAAATAGCTGCTGAATTTAGCTGTCATCCAACTGCTATCCACTATGCTCTCAAAGCTATGGGCTACACTCGAAAAAAAAGAACCACACCTACTATGAACAAGACCCAGAAAAAGTAGCTTTATTTCTTAAGAATTTTAATAGTTTAAAGCACTTAGCACCTGTTTATATTGATGAAACAGGATTCGATACTTATTTTTATCGAGAATATGGTCGCTCATTGAAAGGTCAGTTAATAAGAGGTAAAGTATCTGGAAGAAGATATCAGAGGATTTCTTTGGTTGCAGGGCTAACAAATGGTGAGTTAATCGCTCCAATGACTTACGAAGAGACAATGACGAACGACTTTTTTGAAACTTGATTTCAGAAGTTTCTCTTGCTAACATTAAATACACCCTCAGTTATTATTATGGATAATGCAAGATTCCATAGAATGGGTAAGCTAGAGCTTTTATGTGAAGAATTTGGACATAAACTTTTACTCCTTCCTCCCTACTCACCTGACTACAATCCTATTGAGAAAACATGGGCTCATATCAAAAAGCACCTCAAAAAGGTATTACCAAGTTGTAATACTTTTTTCGAGGCTCTTTTGTCTTATTCTTGTTTCAATTGACTATAACAGTATCAACTAAGGATAGCGTTACCGTTGTTCCACTTCCAAAAGTGGAAAGCATAGATGACTGTATCGATAAAGCCAAGTCTCAACTTAAGACGGATAAATTAGAGAAACGGATAGAGGAGTTTAAGAAGAGGAGGAAGTAAGGCTAGCAGAATTTTATTGATAATATAAATGTTTCTATTCATATGAAATATGGTACAATAAAATTGTAATGGAGGTTTAGCAATGATAATTTCAACTCTTAAGAAACTGACGATAAAGTCGTTTGATAATTATGATATTCCAGATGATTTTTTTAAACGAAAAAATTTAGTATTTGGTCACAATGGTAGAGGAAAGAGTTCATTAGCCAGAGCGATTATTGATGAATATAGGTCTTTTCCAGAGACGTCTTCAGATGGATACCGTTTTTTTAATAGAGACTATGTACGGGATAAGCTCTTATTGACAGACTCAAACAATGAATTAAAGGGGGTAAAGGCTTTTTTTGGTGAAAAAGACACTGATATTCAAAATAAGATTATTAAACTAGAATCTGAAATCGTAGATACGATTCAGCTTAAAATGTCAATTAAGGAAGATAGTGATACTGTTAGACAGAAAATTAATGATATTCACGATTCTAAAAAAGGCAAAGCAAGGATATCTAAAAAGAACTCAAGTTTTACATTAAGACAAGTAATTTCTAGCTATGAAAACGATTTGGAAGATGCCAAAAAAGTCAATCCCAATCTTACTAACATAAAAGATTTTTCAGGGGATAGCGAGTCCCTTGAAAAGGAATTAGAAAGGGTTCAGAATATTGTTCTTCCTAATTTAGAAATTAAAGCTCTTTCATCAGAGGATTTGGAATTTTTGGATACTTGTTTATCAAAAAATTATAAGCTTGAAGATATTCCCAGCTTTAAAATTGTTAATTGGATAGAAGAGGGACTGAGTATACATCATCAAGATGAACATGAGTGTTTATTTTGTCATAGTCAGTTGAATATAGAGGAGATTAAATTAAGAGTAGAAAAATATAAACGAAATCAGGTTCAAAAAGATACTCAACGACTGTCTCTCATACTCGAAAAGTTAAAAAATAATTTATCTCTCTTTAATGAAGCAAAAAATAGCACAAATTCTTTACGAATATTGGAAGTCTCTGAGGAAGAAATACATAACTACTATACTATAGAGAGTGAACAGGGACTCATAGAAATTATTAATATTATTATTACAAAACTTTCTGATATGAATAATACTCATTCAGTAAATCTTGATAGTATAAAGAAATTTGAAAATCAGGTCAACAAACTAGATCTCAATTTAAAGAATCTTCGTAGTTCTAAATTAAATAGAATTAATAGTGACCTATCTAATATAGAAACATTAACTAAGGGGGCTATTTATTTAGCTATAAAAGATACTGATATTTTACAGAGCATTAATTCTATAGAAAATTCTGAAAAGGAGTTAATATCTATCGAACGATCCAATAATATTAAACGACTTGAAATTGAAAATTTAAATAAAAGTTTATCTGAGTATAGCGATTTTGCGGAGTTTTTGAATGAAGTATTGAAAGATTTAGGGATTCAATTCTCTTTACAATTACATGGTAAAAATTATTATCTTCAGCATAATTTTCACGATGTTGTTTTGTCAATAAATGATATTAGTGAGGGTGAAAAAAATCTATTAGCTTTGTTATTTTTTTATTTTGAGTTGTATTCTGATAAAGAACAATTACAAATAAAAGAAACAATTGAGTTAATTGTTGTTGATGACCCGATATCTAGTTTAGATGAATCGAATAGATTTTATGTACTAGAAATTATAAAAAGGATTTTTGAAGAAGACCAACCACAAGTTTTTATCTTTACTCATTCTTGGAATGATTTCAGTAGCTTAGGCTACCGTTTGAATGATGAAAATGTTTATTCGTTATTTGAAGTGTACAAAAAAGAAACGAGCGAGGTTAGGAAAATTCATGAAAATTTACCTCCTTATAAACTACTATTCAAAGAAATTATAGAGGTAAGTAGAAAAAATTATTCAGAAGAGCTTACTGAAGCCGAAAGATATCATACTGCTAATAGCATGAGAAGAGTTTTTGAAGAATTTTTATATTTTAAAAAGCCAAATCTATTACCTCAACGTAGTAATCATTCAGCAATTGAAGAATTTTATATGAAAGCAACTGGTGAACCACTTAGTAATAACTATCGCAGGAAATTAGGTGAGTTACTAAGTTTTATAAATGTGCTTTCGCACACGCCTTATCGTTCAGATGCTGTGATTGCGAATGCAAAATTTTTGATGAATCTCATTCAGAAACTTGATAAAGTACATTATGATTCGATGATTTCTTAAAAAATATAATTAATAAAATGAAAGAAAAAGAAGGATAGGGAGTAAGTTATGAAATTACAAGAAGTAAGAAATATGTTAGGGAATGATTTTGAAGACATTATTTCTGAGTTTAAAAGAGAAGGAATTGTATTTGAGTCTCAATTCAGCTCTCTAGAATCGATGTTTTGCAAGAAGTACACATATCAATTAGTTGAATTATTGGAGAAAGAAACTCAATTAGAAGTATCCCATGGCTATGCAGTTCCATATTTCTACTTTTTCGATACTAATAGATTTGACCGTTCTGAGGCCACCAGAATTGCTAAAAAGTATCAAATAGATAAAGGAAATATGTAATAAAATAGTTTTTGGAACGGTTAATAAGATTTTCACATATATAAGAATGTTGATTTGTCAGCATTCTTTTTTATTTCAAATGTATTCTCGGAATTAGAACTTGGGGGTTATTAAACTCTTGATTTTTTCCATCAGCTATGGTATCCTTTTTGTTAGTTAATAAACTTACAAAAAGGAGAACAAATGTTTTCACCCACTAAATTAAAAGAAAAAAGAGAAAGTCAAGGGTTATCGCAATCACAACTTGCATCCAGTTTGGGAATCAGTAGAGCCTCATACTTTAATTGGGAATCAGGTAAAACAAAACCGAATCAAAATAATCTAAGTAAGTTGAGCCAGATTTTAACTGTCGACCCTTGCTATTTTGAATCAGAGTATGAAATAGTTGAAACTTATCTCAAACTAACGGAAAAGAATCAAAAAGCGACACTTCATTATGCTACAGAATTGTTGAACAAACAGAATGAGAAGGTTGTAGACATTCCTGAGCGTTTTGCTTATAAGGTCTACGAAAAATTATCAGCTGGTACAGGAACAGCTTATTTTGATGATGGTAATTACGATACAGTTTACTTTAATCACCAATTTGATTATGACTTTGCATCATGGGTGTTTGGTAATTCGATGGAACCAACATATGAAAATGGTTCTGTAGCCCTTATTAAGCAAACAGGATTTGATTATGATGGAGCTATCTATGCCATAGATTGGGATGGTCAAACCTATATCAAGAAAGTGTATCGTGAAGAAAATGGGCTACGTTTAGTTTCACTCAATCGGAACTATTCAGATAAGTTTGCGCCTTATGATGAGAATCCTCGTATCATAGGGAAAATTGTTGGAAACTTTATGCCTTTAGAGGACTGAGTATGACTTGGTTTGATTATAGTCTCGAACCTAAAAGCGATATTGCCTTTATTGATATGAAATCTTTTTATGCAAGTGTGGAGTGTGTAGATAGAGGCCTGCATCCACTTAAGACTTCACTTTGTGTTATGAGTCGAGCAGATAATTCTGCTGGGTTAATCCTTGCTTCCTCTCCTATGTTTAAGAAGGTATTTGGGAAATCAAATGTTGGACGTTCCTATGATTTACCATTTGATGTAAAGACTAGAAAGTTCTCTTACTATAATGCTAGAAAACAAGGTTTGCCGACAACGATAGACTATGTCCGTTATATAGAGGACTGGGCAAAATCAACAGTGATTGTTCCTCCGAGAATGGATACTTATATTGCAGTCAATATGGAGATTCAAAAAATCTTTCAAGATTTTGCAGCACCAGAAGATATTTATCCCTACTCAATTGATGAAGGATTTATAGATTTAACCAGTTCATTAAATTATTTTGTGCCTGATAAAAGTATTAGTCGAAAAGATAAGTTAGACATCATCTCAGCTGCTATTCAAAAAAAGATTTGGAGAAAAACAGGAATCTATTCAACGGTAGGTATGTCTAATGCCAATCCCTTATTAGCTAAGTTAGCACTTGATAATGAGGCTAAAAAAACTCCGACAATGAGAGCCAATTGGTTCTATGAAGATATTGAAAAGAAAGTATGGTCTATCCCTAAAATGACAGATTTCTGGGGAATTGGGAATCGGATGGAGAAGAGATTACATAGTTTAGGCATCTTTTCGATTAAAGAATTGGCTAAGGCTAATCCTGACTTGATTAAAAAAGAGCTTGGGATTATGGGACTAGAGTTATGGTTTCATGCTAATGGGATTGATGAAAGTAATGTTCATAAACCTTATAAGCCAAAGTCAAAAGGGATAGGGAACTCTCAAGTTTTACCTAGAGATTATGTCAAACAAAGAGATATTGAGATCATACTTCGTGAGATGGCAGAACAAGTTGCTGTTAGATTGAGAAGAGCTGGTAAGAAAGCAACTGTGGTTTCTATACACTTAGGGTATTCTAAAGTGGAACAGAAACGATCTATTCATACTCAAATGAAGATTGAACCAACTAATCAAACAGCACTACTGACAAACTATGTTTTAAAGTTATTTCACACTAAATATACTTCAGGAGCTATCAGAAGTGTTGCAGTGAGCTATTCAGGTTTAGTAGATGAATCATTTGGATTGATTTCATTATTTGATGATGTTGAGAAAATAGAAAAAGAAGAAAGGCTCCAGTCCGCAATCGATGCTATTCGAACAGAATTTGGTTTTACTTCACTATTGAAAGGGAATGCCCTGGATCAAGCTTCTAGAACAATCGCAAGAAGTAAACTCATTGGTGGTCATTCAGCTGGAGGATTAGATGGACTAAAATGATGAATCGTTCTTATTTACCTTTTTTGTCTGCAAGAGAGTATCAAGACCGTGGGATGGCTAAGTGGATGGGATTATTTTTGTCAGAACATTCCAGTTCTCTTTGGGAAGAAAAAAATAGAGAAGACATCTCCATTTTCCTATCAATGGAAGAGAAAGTTCTATTTGTTCGTCAACTTTATACGAATGTATTCCCAGCAACTTTTGTTTGTAAGCTCTCAAATAGAAGAAAAGTAGTATCGGGTATTGTTAAAGAGATTGGGAGAGAGTCTATATCCATTAAATCAGACTCTGGTTTTCTTCGATTAAGATGGGGAGATATACTCGATATACAGATAGAAGGGGTAGATTTATATGAATCGTAAAGAATTATATGATGATAAATTACAGCTAGATTATTTTTCTGATTCTTATTTAAGGTTTGAGTCAGATTTTTACAAGTATTCTGCTTTAGATATACCATTAACATTTATCACTGATGATATTTTACGCACCATGGCTATGTCTCAGAAACATTATTTTAAATTAAATAAAAGCAAATCTTTAGACAATCGTGATCATTACTTTGTTTTTTCTATCAAGATGAACAAAGATAGTAGTGGGATTAGGCAGTATGAATATCAGAGACATTGTTTTAATTTGTAAGAGTCCGATAGGGCTCTTTTTTCTGTGATAATTTTATCAAAAAGTATTTGTTATACTTTTTTTAATTTAGATTTATCTTGGGGGTTTGGGGGCGTGCCACCACATTTCATATCGTTTGTTTTTTAAACCGTGAGGTTTGAAATGGCAGGCGATATGATTTTTGGGATATTGTGGACACAATATCTGAGCTCGCAAAGCCTTACAAGATGCTATATTTTGTTTTTATAAGTTTCCCGTGGTTGACACGGGGTCGGGAATTATCCGACAATCGATGAAAGTGAGGAAGTAGTGTGCCAGAACAATACAGAGACATTCGCAAAGAGGTTAATTTGACTGCAAATGAATTGGAAATGATTGAAGTGATAATGAAAAATAAGGGATTTGAACATTTTTCGCCCTTTGCTCGAAATAAATTGCTGGAGGAAGAGTTTGAAATGACTGCTGAAAAGTGGTTCACCTTCTGGCATTCTCAAAAGCTGGAACAAATCAGTCGTGATGTTTATGAGATTTTAATCTTATCAAGGGCAGAACATCAAGTCACCCAAGAACATGTATCCATTCTCTTAACCTGTGTTCAGGAATTGATTCAAGAAATAGGGAACTCCATTCCTCTTAGTCAAGACTTCCGTAAAAAATACATGAGGTAGGCACATGGAAAATCGTTACCGAACTAAGCTAAAGAAAGTTTTCCTATCTGATAGCGAATTGAGTCAGTTGAAACATTGCATCGATCAAAGCGGTTGTCAATCTTTTTCAGAATATGCTCGACGAACCCTACTTGACCCTGGTATGAACTTCATCACCATTGATACAACTGGTTATCAAGATTTGATATTTGAGTTGAAGAGGATTGGTAATAACATCAACCAGATTGCCCGAAGTGTTAATCAATCTCAGTTGATTTCAAGTGAAGAATTGCAAGACTTGAAAAAGGGAATCGCTGACTTGATAAGTGAGGTAGAGAAAGAGTTTAGTGTTCAAGCAAAAAAGTTGAGGGAGTTTTATGGTCATCACTAAGCATTTTGCCATTCACGGAAAGAGTTATCGTAGTAAACTAATCAAATATATTTTGAATCCAAATAAAACAAAAAATCTAACATTAGTTTCAGATTTTGGTATGAGAAATTATTTAGATTTTCCTAGTTATAAAGAACTAGTGAAGATGTACAATGATAATTTTTTAAGTAATGATACTCTTTATGAATTTCGTCATGATAGGCAAGAAGTAAATCAACGAAAAATTCATTCTCATCACATCATTCAGTCCTTTTCTCCAGATGACCATCTCACTCCTGAACAAATCAATCGAATTGGTTATGAGACAGCTAAAGAGTTGACAGGAGGTAGATTTCGTTTTATCGTAGCAACTCATGTGGATAAAAATCATATCCACAATCACATCATCCTAAATTCAATTGATAAGAATTCTGATAAAAAGTTTATGTGGGATTATAAGGCAGAACATAATCTACGAATGGTTTCTGATCGTCTTTCAAAAATTGCAGGGGCAAAAATTATAGAAAATCGTTATTCTCATCGTCAGTATGAAGTTTATCGCAAAACAAATTACAGATATGAAATAAAACAACGGGTATATTTTCTAATCGAGAACTCAAAAAATTTTGAAGATTTTAAGAAAAAAGCTAAAGCTTTACATTTAGAAATTGATT
>ERZ773037.1535-NODE-1535-length-11934-cov-13.946039_pt1 | contig 11934 bp, 11 predicted proteins | sample MGYA00511466_ERZ773037 | MGnify/ENA primary metagenome ERZ773037 (study PRJEB29015, sample SAMEA2738146) | human oral metagenome | biome: human oral; feature: human-associated habitat; material: saliva | place: China | collected 2202 ... | reverse complement strand
TTTAGCCAGCCGCTGGCTAGGTAGCCGTCAGCCTTGAAGTAGTAGACGGTGCCTTGAATGCGCAGCCACTGGGATTTGGGCCAAGTCCCGTCAGAGTTGCGCCACCACCAGCCCTTGGGATCCTTTAGCCAGTAACCCTTGGGGTCGGCGTCAGGGATATTCGGTAGGTCTGTGCGCGGTGGGGTAACCGCAGCCGAGCTGGGTGATTTAGTAGCCGGGCCCGTAGGAGTAGCCGAGGCAGCCGGGGCGCTTGGCTTAGCGCCAGGTTGCTGGCCGGGGTTAGGTTGTGGGTCAGCTGGCTGAGATGGATCAGCCGGTTGGTCAGGAGATGGGTTGCCAGGAGATGGGTTGCCGGGGGAGGGCTGAGCGGGGTTAGTCTGGCTGGGAGATGGCTGGCCGGGGTTAGGTTGGCCTGGGTTAGGTTGGCCGGGGGCGGCACTTTCCGAAGGGGCCGGAGCCACTGGCTGTGAGGGAGAAGCCCCTGGAGTGGTGGGCTCAGCCGAGGGCGTGGATCCCGACGACGGTTGGCTGGTCTCTTGGCCTGGCGCTGGAGCTAGAGGCTGCTGCGCCGTAGTACCTACGTTAGCGGCCTGAGCTGGGGCGGTAGAGACAGTTGTTAAACCGCCTGCCGCGCCCATAGACAAGGCCAGGCTTAACGCGATGCACCAGCGACGATGCCGGTAAAAGTCTGACTTCATGGTGATTCCTGTGGGGTATGGAATTAGTGAGCTTGGAGCTGCAACTACATTGTGGTTCTGGACGATGGTGGATACCTACATAGTATGCCCAAACTAAAATTTGTGTGACAGCTTGGCACAGATACAGGCAAAATCGTCCCTTCCCTATAAAAATACAGCGGAAAATCATGTGCAACGGACGATTTTGTATGTAAATAACCGGGTAAAAATTTGACTGGTCAAATACTGGACATTTTAGGCCGAATGTTGGGAAATTGGTCAGGCAGATTCCTCAGGGAAGTAGGGGGAGAGTGGGCTTTGTCTAGAGAAGTGCAGGGAAGATGCGAAGGAAGTGCGGGAAAGCACAGGGGAGTGCGAGAAAGGGCGGGGAAATGGGGAGAAGCAGGGCGCAAGTTTTTGTTTAGACAAACGAGCATAAGTTTTTGCAGCCTTGCCGCGACACATGACTATTAAATCCTTGGAAACTGGGGGAGTGCGCAAGCAGAGGAGCCATAGAGGTTGGTTCTAGCCGATACTCGACTTTTGCCGCTGTGTCTGGCGCTAATCAGTATTGGCTTTATTGGGGTGGTTACCTGCCAGCCAACGCCGGTTACTATCAGCAGGGGGCCGACGGCGTCGTCGTAGTTAGCGGCAAAAGTTTCAGGAGAGCGGGGTGTAAGTACTGCAACCGTTACAAATACTGAAAAATCGTCCGTTGCCTATAAAACCCCACGGAAAAATTATAGGCGACGGACGATTTTGCCTGTATTTGACTATTCGATAGCTTCTAAATCTTCAGCAACTTTTTGATTTAGCTTAGCTATAGCCTCATCATCCAATGGTGTGTCACGCACATGCAGCTCAGAATATACCGCCCATGCCACACTGACCAGGGGCACAGCAATTACCGCACCCAGCAAACCGGCGGAGAATGAGCCGGCAGCCACTGCAATACCTACTACCACCGGGTGCAAGGAAACCTGCTTGCCCATAATTAGCGGCTGCAAAATGTGCCCCTCAAACTGACCAATTGCGGCCACACCAATACCCACCAGCAAGAACTTGCCGATACCGCCAGAAGCCAAGCCCACCAGCATGGCCACAAACATGGCAATTGGCGCACCCACCATTGGAATAAAAGCACCCATAAACACCAGCACACCCAAAGGAGCGGCCAAAGGCACCGCAATCATTTGTAAAAAGATTGCAGCAAAAATTCCATCAGTTAATGCCACCATCATGGTTCCACGCACATAACCGGAGAAAGTGAACCAGCCGGCGCTAGCGGCGCGGTGAGTACGGTAACGACGCTCTTCGGGTAATTCATTTAAGAACCAACGCCACATGTTTTTACCCGAACCCAGGAAGAAGATTGCCGTAAACAGTGCCAAAGCCAACACAGCCATAACCTCACCCAGTGCAGAAGCATTAGATAATAGCTGTTCGGCCAGGGAGGGCGCGTTAGAACGCAAATATGCCTGCCCTCTATCCAGGGCCGCATTTACCTGCATATTCAAGTCATGCTGAGAAATATGGAAAGGTAACGGACCGTGCTCAAGAAAGTCCACAATCGTGTGCGCACCATTAGTAAATTGCTGTGCTAGGGAATCCCATTGGCCCGTTACAGAGGTAATCACATAAGTGAACATGGCGCCCACAATGCCCAGCACCGTCAATAATCCTAAGAATGTGGCAGGATAGCGCGGCAACACCTTGTTATAAAGCTTAACAATGGGGTGCAAAATAGCGGTAATAACTAGCGCTAAAAAGACACCAATAAAAACCGGGACAATCTTTGAGGTGGCAAAAATAATCACCCACACGATTGCCAATACGCCCAAAATAAGCCAGGAACTAAGCCCTGCACGCACTAGCCATTCAGGCAAGAGCGCTAGGCCGCTTTGTTTCTCTGTTTGTGCCGGCTTGGCCAGCACATACGTGGTAGGGATCGGTGGCATCTGTGGCTCGTTTTGACGCGAGTCCATAAAACGCCGATGCTGCTCGCGGGCCTTGCGTATGGCCCCAGCCGTGTTAGTCACCCAACGATGCTGGGTGAGAATTGGTTTTTGCGGTTGTGTTTCTTTGTGCTCAGAGTTCTCAGCCATGCCAGCCTCTAGTTGCTAATAAATCTTGGCGGTTCGTTTGCTGAAACTGCCCCTTAACAGCCCCAATCTTACTAACGTGGTAGGTATGAGTTTGTTTAGCCCTACCGGTCAAATTAGTCACGCAGTCTCGCTACCCTCGTGCGTAGCCTTAACCCCTGGTCACGGCGGTTTGGAACGCCTACTGATCGACGCCCCCGCAGGATACGCAGAAATCTACCTGTTTGGTGCGCACATCACTTCGTGGGTGCCGCGCGGCGGTAAGGAAGTCCTGTTCACTTCAAGCCGCGCTGTCTTTAACGGCCAAAAGGCTATTCGCGGTGGTATCCCGCTGTGCCTGCCTTGGTTCGGGGTGGGGGCTTTACACCAGGCTCCGCCCGCACATGGTTGGGCCCGTAACAGCGTGTGGCAGCTACGCAGTGTAGTGACCACTGACGAGGGCGGTGTGCGCGTAACTCTAAGCTTGGAAAAGAACGGTTTTTACGCCCTGTATGAAGTAACTGTGGGCGAGAAACTGGAGCTGAACCTGTCACTGCGCAATGTGCAAAGCGAACCGGTTGTCGGCGAGCTTACCTTCCACACCTACCTGCGCCTATATGACCTGACCGCAACGGATCTTAGCGGCCTGGCTGGAGGCGAGTATATCGATAACGAGCCTGGAGCCACCCGTGCTAAGCAGGAACATGAGCTGAAAGTTGCCGGCTCTTGCGACCGTATTTTCACCACCGGCGAGGCAGGCAATGTGGTGCGGGTGCGCGATAGTGGCAACCGCCGCACCATCGTGGTTACCAAGTACGACGCCCCCAACACTGTGGTGTGGAATCCTGGTCCGCGTGGCGCTGCTGAATTTTCTGACATGGCCCCCGACGAGTGGGTGCAGTTCCTATGCGTAGAGCCTGGCCGCATTCGCGAAAACGCCGCCAAGCTTGAGCCGGGGGAGAGCTTTAGCATTTCTATGACGCTCTCGGTTGAGTGAGTCTGTAGCTAGAGCAAGGTAGCTAGGGTGAGCTTGCAGCTCAGGTGAGTTTACGGCTGACGTGAGTTTGTGGCGGTTTCGCCGAGGCCAGCGTTTACCTGAGCTGTAAGTAGGTCTGTAGCTCGCGCGAGTTTACGACTCAGGCAAGTTTGTGTCTCGGGCGAGGTTAAAGGCGCTTTTAGCGGGTACTTTGTGGCGGCAGCTTTAGTTGCACGGTTTTGGGTTTTAGCGTGTGGGGCTCTTTGAGGGACGACGGCGGCCTGGGCTGTGGGGTGGGTACGCTTGCGGTTTTGTTATGGCCGCGCCCCTGATTGGCATGGCCCCATAGCTGACCCAAAAACTGTAGCTGTGGCGTGAACCATAGCTAGCTAGTTGGTGCTATCCATCTGAACGTGATACATTTTCACGAGTCGATCGCATTAAATGCGAATGGCAGCACCAAGTCCGAGTGGCGGAATCGGTAGACGCGCTAGCTTGAGGTGCTAGTGCCTAATTTAAACGGGCGTAGGGGTTCAAGTCCCCTCTCGGACACCACCAAAGACTGTCTGGTTTCAGAGAGTCTTTTTTCATACACATACAGGCAGGCACCTACAGGCAATGGTAAATACAGGCAAAATCGTCCCTTCCCTATGATTTTTTCATGGGGTTTTATAGGCAACGGACGAAAACCCCGTATCTGTAAACCCCTTCCCTGTCCTACCCCCTACCTGCCCAGTCCCTTACCTGCCCAGTCCCTTACCTGCCCGGCCTTGCCACATGCTTAGCCGTAAGTTAACCAGCCGTCACCATTGCCAGCCTGGTGCGGCCCGCCCATAGGGGAAGTCCCTCTAGGGGCAACCTCTTGTTTTGAGGCCGTTTAGAGTAACGACGACGGCGGTGCACCCCTGCCTAACTATGGCACCTGGATTTATGTTAGGCGGGAGTCAACACCACCGTCGCCGTAGCTTAAATTTACCTAGTTTGAAGCTCTTTTACAGCTACTAGGTCAAACTTATGGAGTGGTTCCGTAAGAGTCAGCAATGTAGAGATTGAACGGGCTGGATGTTTCGGTGGTGGTGACAGTCCCGTTGACCTGGTGCCACTGGGCCTGTCCGGCTATACGCCACCTAGCACTCCAGGAAGTACGTAACCTAATCACGTAACCGTTGCCGGTTACCTCGTAGGGGTGGCTGACAGTGTAGTTAGGGTATGGACTGCCCGGATCAGTAGTCTCAAAGGACTGGCCGTCTCCCCAATCCCAGTTAAAAGACACAGGTGTCGCCTCAACCTCAATGGGTGTGCCCAGTAGGGTGATGTTGAAAGTTTGCTTGTCAGGGCTGGTCCAAACCATCATTGGTTGCTTGAAAATAACGAAAACCTCCCCACTCGGGTAGCGGTTAATCCCAGAACCATGCGGGATCAGGCGAGCTACCTGCTCGTTACTGATAGTGGTAGGGCCGGCTGCTAGGGGTGCGCCGGTGTTGACTTGGGCAGTGCATTCCTGGGGAGGTCCTGGCGCTATCCCCATTGTCATGAGTACTTCTACCTGTGGCAGTATGCATTTTTGGGCGTATTCTTCAGCTGCTCGTTTAGCTGCTTCAGGGTCTACTGGCCCGGCTGGCTCGGCCACCGCAGAAAAACCACCAGGGGCAGTGCTGTTCTCTTGCCCACGAACCACCCATACAGTACCGTCACCATTGCCACTAAAATCGGTTGCTATCGCTGTTGATGTATGCAACCACAGTGAGAGCACTAAAAATAAATATATAGTCCTATTTATATACTTCATCTTCATGTTTTAAAACCCTCCATTCACCATTAACGAAGTGCATCTCGATGATGGCGTAACGATTTCCATTTGGAAAATCAATTATTCTGCCAGTGCCGTCATATTGAACGAAGCTGTCATGCTCGTATGTAAGTTGCACTACGGTAGTTGTGTCTGTTGAGAGATCTACACGTAGAGAAGCAGTTATGAATCGCGGAGTTACAGGATCCATCCATCCGCCAGCAGCATGGTTGCCCAAAACATCACTAATTGCTCCTGCACAACCTTTATTATTGCCTGGGCATAACTCTTTATACTCGTTAGTCCGGCCTGTAGTATAAATATAGAAATGCAGTTGTACCCAGTATTTGGCGGTAGCTATTGCACCGTCGTCACTGTTGACCGTGATTAGTTCTGGTTTGGGTGGTGGAGGCGTAGCCAGAGCTCGCTTCTTGGATGCTTCCAGCTCTGGCGTCATGATGAGTGTCGGGCTAGCAGTCGCCGAGGGCGTGCCACTTACGGTAGACGTGCTAGTGGCCTTGCCGCTGGCTTTGGGTGTGGCTGTAGCTGCTTTAGCGTGTGTAGTGGCGATGGCGGCCTTACCGCTGCCAGCATTTGAACCGTTTTGTTCCTGGCCTCCGCTACACCCACTCAGCCCTGAGCAGGCCAACAGGGTTAAAGCCAACGCCACTTGTAGGTGGCGTTTATATGGTGGTGTCTTCATTGTGTTTCCCTCATGATTCATCTACGTTGATTCATCTAATTTGGACTAGTGCCGTGAAAATCTCTTACGAAGCAGCAACTAAGACTTATGGTGTGGTGCCGTAAGAGTCAGCGATGTAGAGGTTGAAGGGGCTTGATGTTTCGGTGGTGGTGACTGTCCCGTTGACCTGGTGCCATTGGGCCTGTCCTGCTATGCGCCACCTAGCTGACCAAGAAGTACGCAGTTTGATCACATAGCCGTTGCCAGTAACCTCATAAGGATGACTAACCGTGTAGTTAGGGTATGGACTGCCCGGATCAGTAGTCTCAAAGCACTGTCCATCACCCCAATCCCAGTTAAAAGAAGTAGGTGTCGCCTCAACCTCAACGGGGGTACCCAGTAGAGTGATGTTGAAGGTTTGCTTGTCAGGACTGGTCCACACCATCATGGGCTGCTTGAAGATAACGAAAACATCTCCACTGGGGTAGCGGTTGATGCCGGATCCGTGCGGGATAAGGCGGGCTACTTGCTCGTTACTGACCGTGGTAGGCCCAGCAGCCAAAGGCGTCCCAGTGTTGGCTTGAGCAGTGCATTCTTCAGGGGTGACCACTTCGGTTTTATCAAAGATGGCGACTATTTTCGGCATTGTGACGCAATGGAAGTGATACCTTTCAGCGGCCCGTTTAGCCGCTTCAGGGTCTACCGGCCCGGCCGGCTCAGCCACCGCAGAAAAACCACCAGGGGCAGTGCTGTTCTCTTGTCCATGAATAATCCACCCTTGATCATTATTAGTAACATCTGTCGAGGCAAAAGTCGCTGGAATGCAGAGCGCAGTAGTTAAGCATCCCGTAATTGTTGCTGTAGTTAGTAGCCTACTTGAATTTTTCATTTTTCTGCCTAACTACGATCCAGTGGTTATTTTGATAACTAAGCTCTACTGCAGCCCAACATTTTGCGCCGGCGTAGAGTTTTGAAGAACCGTCCCCATAGTATTGATAGAAATCCTCTTGTTCGTAATCGATTTCAATAATCATTGAGTTAGGAAAATCGTCTCTACGATAAGCTTTAAGCACTCTAATATTTACTGGGCTCACCCAGCCGCCCTCAGAGTGATTTTCTATGGTTGTTTTGATTACTCCGGCGCATCCGTCATTACTGCCTGGGCATAGTTCTTTGTATTGGCTGGTGTTGCCACTGATGTAGGTGTAGTAATACAGCTGTAGCCAGTACTTTGCGGTGGCTATCGCGCCATCTTCACTATTGATAGTGATTAGTTCAGGTTTGACTGGAGGTTGGGTGCTGCGGGCTTGTTTCCTGGCAGTCTCAAGTTCTGGTGACAAGGTCGCGGTCGGACTGGTGGTGGCTGTGGGTGTACCAGTGGCCTTGCCGCTGGCTTTGGGCGTGGCTGTAGCTGCTTTAGTGCGTGCGATGGCGACGGCGGCTTTACCACCAACACTGCTTGATACGCTCTGCTCTTGACTGTCACTACACCCGGCTAGGCCTGAACAGGCTAGTAAGGTTAAGGCCAGCGCAGCCTGCAGGCGGTGTTTATATGGTGGTGTCCTCATTGTGTTTCCCCCGTGATTAATCTGCGTTGATTCATCTAATTTGAAGTGGTGCCGTAGGAGTCAGCGAAGTAGAGGTTGAACGGGCTGGATGTCTCAGTAGTGGTGACTGTGCCGTTGACCTGGTGCCACTGGGTTTGCCCGGCTATACGCCACCTAGCGGACCAAGAAGTACGCAGTTTGATTACGTATCCGTTGCCGGTTACTTCGTAGGGGTGGCTGACCGTGTAGTTAGGGTATGGACTGCCGGGGTCAGTGGTCTCGAAGGTTTGGCCGTCTCCCCAGTCCCAGTTAAAAGAAGTGGGTGTAGCTTCAACCTCAATGGGTGTACCCAACAGGGTGATGTTGAAGGTTTGCTTGTCAGGGCTGGTCCACACCATCATGGGTTGTTTGAAGATAACGAAGATCTCCCCACTGGGGTAACGGTTGATCCCGGATCCATGTGGGATGAGCCGGGCTACTTGCTCGTTACTGACCGTGGTAGGGCCAGCAGCCAGTGGCGCGCCAGTGTTGACTTGGGCAGTGCACATTTCGTGGACTGTTACAGGTTTTCCTCCTGTTGCATGCGATAACAGGTTTGGGATTATGACGCATGCGAACTGGTATGTTGCCGCGTATATCGCGGCTGCTTCAGGGTCTACCGGCCCGGCTGGCTCAGCCACCGCAGAAAAACCACCAGGGGCAGTCGTAGTCTCGCCTCGGCCTATGACAATTGTATTTCCTTCAGAATCGCCTTCTATGTGAGAGCTAGAAGCTGAAGCTATAGGGCTTGAAAGAATAAGCGACGATACAAGTAAATAGGTTAGAATATTAGTCTTCATGAGTGAATGCACCTTTAACTAACCACTGTGAACCGTCATATTCAAGTTCCACGGCAGCCCAGCGTGATTGTTTTTGATGATATTTCGTTTCACCCGTACTGCTATATTCGTTAAAAGGTTCTCTCTCGTAATTTACTTGTATTACTATCCTATCTGTAATGTCACCTCTGCGAAAAGCGGCAGTAAATTTTGGTATTACTGGATCTATCCAATTTCCTTTAGAATAGTCTTCTGTTGCATTTTCTACTGGTTTGGATGCGCCAGATTTGTTGGCAGAGCATAACTCTTTATATTCATCTACTTTGCCAGTGGTGTAGATGTAGTAATAGAGCTGTACCCAGTATTTGGCGGTGGCAATCGCCCCGTCATCACTGTTGACCGTGATCAGTTCAGGCTTAGGTGGGGGCTGAGTATCGCGCGCTTGTTTTCTGGCAACTTCAAGTTCTGGTGACAAGGTTGCGGTCGGACTGGTGGTGGCTGTGGGTGTACCAGTGGCCGTGCTGTTGGCTTTGGGTGTGCCGTTTGGCGTCTTGGCGCGTGCAGTGGCGACGGCGGTCTTAGCACTAGCCGTGTTTGAGGCGTTTTGTTCTTGGCTGTCACTGCACCCACTCAGCCCTGAGCAGGCCAGTAACGTCAAAGCCAAAGCCGTCTGTAGGTAGCGTTTAGTTGGCGGTGTCTTCATTGTGTTTACCCGTGATTTATCTGCGTTGATTCATCTAATTTGGACTAGTGCCGTAAGAAGCTCTTACGAAGCAGCAACTAAGACTTACGGAGTGGTTCCGTAAGAGTCAGCGATGTAGAGGTTGAACGGCGATGAGGTCTCTGTAGTAGTTACCGTCCCGTTGACCTGGTGCCACTGGGTTTGCCCGGCGATACGCCAGCGGGCCGTCCAGGAAGTACGTAACCTAATCACGTAACCATTACCGGTTACTTCGTAGGGGTGGCTGACCGTGTAGTTAGGGTAGGGACTGCCGGGGTCGGTGGTGTCGAAGGACTGTCCGTCTCCCCAGTCCCAGTTAAAAGACACAGGGGTCGCCTCAACCTCAATAGGGGTACCCAGTAGAGTGATGTTGAAGGTTTGTTTTTCTGGGCTGGTCCACACCATCATGGGTTGTTTGAAGATAACGAAGATTTCCCCGCTCGGGTAACGGTTAATCCCGGACCCGTGCGGGATGAGCCGGGCGACTTGCTCGTTACTGATAGTGGTAGGGCCTGCAGCCAAAGGTGCGCCGGTGTTGGCTTGGGCTTTGCATTCTTCAGGGGTGACTACTTCGGTTTTATCAAAGATGGCGACTATTTTCGGCATTGTGACGCAATGTAAACGGTACTTTTCAGCTGCTCGTTTAGCTGCTTCAGGGTCTACCGGCCCGGCTGGCTCGGCCACCGCAGAAAAACCACCAGGCTGAGTGGTATTTTTCCCGATCCGAAGAGACCAGCTATCGTTATCATCTATGACAGTTGTATCTGCAATACTAACGGGAGTATATAATCCAAACATCAGATAGACTGCTATTACACTAGAAATTAAATATCTAATTTGATTCTTCATCTTTTTGCCTGACTACTACCCATTGTCCATTTTTATAATTGAGTTCTACTGCGGCCCACCGCTGTTCTTGGGCATAGTTTTGTGTCTTCCCATCCCCGTGATACTGCACGAAGGTACTGCGCTCGTAGTCAACCTGGATGACTACAGAATCTGGTAATTCGCTTCTACGAAATGCATCTATGAAGTGCACCTCTATAGGGTCTGTCCAGCCTCCACCAGCGTGGTTGTTACGAGCATTTGTAATTGCTCCTGCACAGCCTTGGTTACTTCCGGGGCACAGTTCTTTGTACTCGTTAGTTTTTCCGGTGGTGTAGATGTAGTAGTGCAACTGCACCCAGTATTTGGCTGTTGCGATGGCCCCGTCGTCACTGTTGACCGTGATCAGCTCTGGTTTGGGTGGTGGCGGTGTGGCCAGAGCACGCTTCTTTGAAGCTTCGAGCTCCGGCGTCATGATGAGTGTCGGGCTAGCAGTCGCCGAGGGCGTACCGGTTACAGTAGACGCGCCGGTTGCGGCAGGCACACCACTGGCCCTGGTTTTACCGCTGGCTTTTGGTGTTGCGGTGGCCGTCTTGGCGTGCGTACTGGCGACGGCGGCCTTACCGCTGCCAGCATTTGAACCGCTTTGTTCCTGGCTGTCACTGCACCCAGCCAGCCCTGAGCAGGCTAGTAGGGTTAAAGCCAATGCTGCTTGAAGCTGACGTTTAGTTGCTATGGCCCCCATTGTGTTCCCCCGTGATTTATCTACACTGATGAAGCTTTAAGGGAGTGTTGGGGAAGTATTACAAAGCATGGTACATAACACTCCATACTTTTGGAGTGTTATACATCGCGTTTAGTAATGCCTAATATTTTAGATCTGCAACCTGGATCTCGCAGGCAAATCAAAAAACCTGCACTAATGTGTCTTGCGTCACCTATAAAACTGAGAAAAATTGCTGTCGAACCTTTTATTGGGTTCTATGTCAGCCTGTCGCGGTGTCTTTTAGCAACAGGTGTCGTTAGTAGCAGGTTTGTCCCCTCTTCTTCGTAGGCTCTTCAATGCTCCTGTCCGCCAAGCCTTCGTAGCCTTGCTCACCAACCCTTCCCGCTGACTTCTTCTGGGCTGCCCCTAACGTTGGGTTGGTTGGAGGCGTGATGTTGGGTTGCCCTTAATGTTTGGGTTGGTTGGAGACGTGATGCTGGGTTGGTTGGAGGCGTGATGTTGGGTTGGTTAGAGATGGGCTTGGCAATGTTGTCAACGCTGCCCAGCTGGGCCCTAAGTTGGCTTTAGATTTCTGGCGCTTAACTAGCTCCACAAAACTGTGACCTTAGAAATAAAAGAAAACCCTAAAAGCCACCAAGCGGCATATGTAAGATAGGGGAGCTTATCAACACTGCTTACGTTGAGGTTTAAATGGAGCACTATCAACAGGTCGAAGTACACTGCGGTCCGCTTGTTGCCACTTTGCGCTACATGCCAGCAACCGGTCGAGTAATGGCCAGAGCTAAGCTAGGACTGGTTGCAAGTGTGGAACTAAGTAAAGCCGACGGTAGTGGGATCGATGCCTTAGATGCCAAAGTATCGATTTGTGCTAAGTTTCAAGGTAAACAATTATTTACACCAATTGTTATAACTAAAAAGATCTCTGAACGTGCTCATCAATGGGATTTGCGCTCCAAATCCCACGTAAACCCTGATGCTTTAGGCGCCCTACCTGAACAGCGCGAAGGCACCTTGGTAGTAACCGTTGAGTCCTTGGGTAAGAGTGTTAGCGAAGAGTTCCCGCTTAAAATCCTGGCCAACACAGAATTTTT
>ERZ773037.1524-NODE-1524-length-11977-cov-2.586647_pt1 | contig 11977 bp, 5 predicted proteins | sample MGYA00511466_ERZ773037 | MGnify/ENA primary metagenome ERZ773037 (study PRJEB29015, sample SAMEA2738146) | human oral metagenome | biome: human oral; feature: human-associated habitat; material: saliva | place: China | collected 2202 ... | reverse complement strand
GGGGTGTCACCTATTTTTTTGAGAGGATTTTTTCTGGAGCTGGAGGCTGATTCTTGGGAATTTCCTGCGTACTATTGCGCTCTATTTTCGGCTAAAAAAGAAAAGATTTTTGCCTGAGATTGGGGCGGCTCTAGCCCGAGAAACATTTTTTTCTTGCCCTGTGGCGGAATCTTTTTCACCCTGCCTTTTCGGGGTGTTTCTCGCATAGTAAAAGGCCTTTTCGGTGCTCTAAAAAGGAGGGCAACCCCAAGTCAAAAAGGGGAGTTAGGGGGCAACGACAAATGAATATCGCTTGGTGTGTCGGGTAGTAGTCAGCTCAATGGAGACAACGTAGGGCGTGTGGGGAGGTAGGGTGTAAAGCTGAGTAAGCTCCCTTCTGAGCAATGCACGACACCACGCCTGGGTAGCTGAGCGTCCCACGACTGCCGAGCGGTACCCTCTGAGTGTGTAGAGGGTCAGGGTGGCATTATTGGCAGGATCTTGTAGGGTATAGAGGGTAAGTGCGGCTATTTGCTCCGGAGTGAGGGTTTCGCCCTCGCGCTCCTCGATGGGTAAATCGCATTCTACCCGCACGGAGTTGGGTCTGCCAGGGGTTGCATTTCCCTGTTCCGGGCGTGCTACATGCCAATTATCGGGAGCGAGTGCCGGTCGGGAGAATAGGATGCGCTCTAAGGATACTCCTTCGCTCATTTCTCCTCGAGATGCAATTTTAGGTCCGTAGAACATCTCTTCCACAACGACCGAATCACGGAGGGAGTAGAGCACTATTTGCCCCTCTCGATTGGGGAGAGCCGGGAGTTTCTCCACCTCACTAAGGCTGTCTATTGAGCAGTGGTAGTAGTCGGCAAGGCCCCGCTTCCAGGGAGTGATAGCCCGATATTCGTTAGGCTGAATCAGATGATTTTTTTCCACGATAAGGGGGTATAGTTTGCTTCGCCGACCTTCTGAGCGAACCGCCAGAGCATAGTCTCGAATGTCAATAGGGTGCGTGGTGGGGTTGTACACCTCGACAAACTCCGCCGCGTGGGCTGTTGGGTGGGGGAGTACCTCGCTAAGGAGTAGATGCCCTTGGGGTAGGTGCTCTTCGTCGGGCTTGCCGAGTCCTATTGAGTCGCTGGGAAGAGATATTTCAAAATCGATCCGCTCCGAGGGGGCGAGAGCGCCATCTAGGGTTTTGATACCCCGAACAAAAAGGCTGTAGTTGCCCGATTTGAATGGGTTTTCTAGATCCAGCGTGATGGTTTTCCCCTTGATGCCGGGGGTAAGAGTGCCACAGGAGGGTTGCAGATTGAAGTCCGCACTCTCTATACTTACAAGGCTATGCGTTATGAGACGGATGCTTTGAGGGGTAAAGTCGAAGGCGGCAAATATGGACTCTGTGGGGGGTGAAGGCGTTTCGTTTGCGGCGAGGGGCTTTTGCGAGTAGAGGAGCCGGTGAAGCGTAAAGTGCTGTGCGTTTTTGAGCGAGTAGCGTAGGGCAATGCCCGAGAAGGAGCCTTGTGTATAATCTTGTGGGGGAAGACTTGTTGAGTCGCACCCTATGTAGACAAATTTCTGCTGGGGTTGTAGGCTCTTCTTTAGGTAAAGTTGCCATCCCTCTGTGCCCGAATACGTGATATGCCAAGCGAGATGGTGGAGGTTGGGCGAGGTAAATCGGATGGCATCGTTTGCGGAGGAGGTTACGATGGGTTTGTCTGCATTCTTGTCTTTGTGCTGTATTATCCCATCTTTCCCAAGCGAGAAATTTCCCTCAAAAAGCCCAATACTCCCTGTCTTCTCTCCCGAGAGATAGGCATAGCGACAGGTTGTATACCCATTCTCTTGCCTGGGTGCGCCCAAGGGGGCTATGAGCACAACAAAAGTATTGGCAGAGGTGATAGCAAAGTGAAAAGAGATCTCGCCTCGCCATGTATGTATGCCGGATAGCGTGGGTGTGTGGAGTAGAGCTGCTTTGTTATGGATCCTTTGGGGAGAGAGGTCGTGTAGGGCAACGCCTTGAGGGGTGAGGGAAAACTTGGGAAGAGTACCCTGCCATGGAGGGCAGGATAGCGTAGTCGAATCCGCAAAGACAATCTGTTCTTGAGCCTTTATCTGCGGTGAGAATAGTAAGATGAGGAGCAGTGCCAGGCTAAGTATAGAGGTGGATTTTACTTTGTATGTAGGGTCGTGTACCGGCACTTCCCCCACACCATGATATACCTTTGGCACCACTGATGGTTTCATCTATTTGAGACTTAGATAGGATGTCTTCTTTGCAAATTTAAGCATTTCTATCCTCTTGCAAGAAGGAAAAGTTTGGACTTTAAATCCCCCAATAAAGTACTAGCACTACTTTTGTCATACCGTTATACTTGATACTGGAATCTGAATATGTACCCGAAATGCTTTTTTCGGGTACACGTTACAAGGATGTGTACCCAAAATCCTATTTTCGGGTACATATCATAAGAGTGATTGATTATCTGTCACCGATTCTATCATCTCATCTTGTCGTGGTAATGCAGAACCTTGCTTAAGAAACAAGTCCATAAGAGCGTGGTTGATATAATAATTCTCCCTCCCTATCTTTACGACAATTAAAACCCTCTCTTCGACCATCATATTCAAATACTTAGCTGCTGTTTTACGCTGAACCATTAGATCCCTCTGCATGAACTCGATTTTAGTGTAGGGATGATAAAATAGATTGTTGAGCAACTCGTGTTTGTAGTTCTTGCCAAATAAGGGACGCAGAATCTGCTTATAGTCCTGCATTAGTTTAGAGATACCCTGCACCAATCGAATGGTGTCGCGAGCCGTTTGTTCGACACCTTTGAGAATGAAAAGAATCCATTCTTCCCACTCCAACGAGTTATCTTCACTCTTATCCCTAATAGCCTGAATCAAGGAGTAATACTGCGATTTATTTTGAGTAATATACCTGCTTAGGTAGAGAATTGGTAAGTCGAGCAAATTATTTATCACCAAATAGAGCACGTTAATAATACGTCCCGTTCGTCCATTACCATCATAGAAGGGATGAATACTCTCAAACTGATGATGTATAATCGCCATCTTAATTAGAGGATCGACTTCGCACATCTCAGGATTATTGATAAAAGCCTCAAGGTTTGCCATATACTTCTCTATATCATCTATATTTTGAGGTGGAGTATAAACGGCTTCTCCCTGACTATTCTTTAGCATTGTCCCTGCTTGTGAACGGAAGCCTGCTCTATTTCCTTCAAGGTGCATTTGAATATCCTTTATTCTGCTGTTGGTTAGTAGAGCATCCTTTCTAACCAATTCAAATCCTTGTTGTAAAGCTTCTCGATACCTAAGGACCTCTTTGGTTGCCGCTGTTACAAGTTGCTTCTCTACATCTATTTCAGCTTTGTAGAGATCATCTTGCGTTGTGACGATATTCTCTATTTCGGAACTCTCCTTTGCCTCTTGAAGAGTCAAGGTGCTAATCAGTATCGCTTCGTTAGGAATTGTTGTTGCTATCCCCTTTAATTCCGCCAAAGCACGATTGGCCTTGTTCACCTGTCGTAATATCTCCTTGCTCTCTATATCAAAGGCGAGAGGCAATGTAGGTATGTTATAGCTTTTGTCCATATCCATTTACATACTTATTAATTAGGCTTTCGAGCCCTTTTGCAAGAGTATTATATGCCTTATCAGTGGCAAATGTAAGGAATAGAAATCTATTATATCCCTTTTCGGGTATTTATCAGGGCGCCTGCCGGAGCGGCTCGTTCCCACTTTGTTATGGGAATGTTATGTATCTTTGGCGGGAGAATATCCGTCCTCTCTCTTGGGTTTTTGCGACTCCCCGGAGGGCTTGGATTGTTGTGCTAAACGATTAGCAGTGATAGTATGAAACAGAATACTCCCCTTTGGGCTACCGCCCTCTTGATGCTCTCTACAGCCGCTGTACAGGCTCAAGAAGAACGCTCTTTACACTGGCACGAGCAGCTTCAAAATCAAACTCTTCTTGCACATAGTGGGGCTATCCGAGGGTATAATACTCGTCTTACGGCTCCTTTTATGGCTCACCCTCAAGGTGCTGTTCTTGCCGACCTGTTAGCTCGGAATGCTCACGAAAACTATCGTTTGGGACACACCCTTGCGGCGGAGGCCATTCACTATTTCTTAACGAAAGTGCCGGTGGATGAGCGTCGCCCCATCCTATCGCTGGAGCGGGCCGCCTTGTATATGGCGGAGGGCGATTTTCATCGGGCACGCAATCTCCTCGAAAAGGTGGACGAAAGCGCCCTCTCGAGAGCTGAGCGTACCGAGTGGCAGGTGCGTACGGCATATGCGCTCCTGCGTACGAATCGAGGAGGGGACAAGTTAGATCCGTTGTTTGCCGAGGCTGCCCAAGCGAATAACCGCTGGGGACGCATTGCCAAACTCTACGTGGCAAGTAGCAAGATGGCAAAGGGTGATTTGCAAGCGGCGGAGGCTATCTATCGTTCCCTTTCGGGAGATCGAGAGTTGGCTCCCGAGACGCGCATCGGTATGGCCGCACTTTCGTACTATTCGGGAGATTATACCAAGGCGGTGGCCGAGGTGGGTGAGATTGAGCGCGTAGAACCTCGTCTTGCCTCTAATCCCTCGCTTTTGCAAGTGGCCGGTAATGCCTATTATCGATTGGGAGATGCCCCCAATGCAAGTAAATACTTAGAGCGGTTTATCGAAGATTCTCCCGAATTTGCTTCCCTGGAAGATTACCTCTTGCTGGGAGCCGCTTACATGGAACAACAGAGATACAATGAGGCTATCGAGCCCCTCAAGCAAGCTACGCAAGGGAAGGGTGCTACGGGCTATGCTGCCAGCCTTTACCTAGGGCGAGCCTTGCGAGATCAGGGGAATTACCCCCAGGCTATTGTGGCCTACGAGCGAGCTGTAGAGGAGAGTGCCCCCGCACAAGTGCGGGAGGCTGCCATGTACGAGATGGCGTTGGTTATGCGCTCTTCCGGCCAATCCAACTTCGGACAAGATGTGCGTATTGCCGAGCGTTTCCTCAATACGTTCCCCACCTCTAAGCATCGCCCTACGATGGAGAAGTTCCTAACGGAGTTTTATCTCTCCAATACGGACTATGCTACCTCGTTGGCATCTATTCAGCGACTGAAGAAAACGACACCGGCCATAGACGAGGCACGCCAATATGTTCTTAACCATTTGGCTCTTGATGCGCTCTCTCAGGGCAAATTTTCGCAAGCCACTAAATATATAGAAGACACTCTTGATAAACAGGCCATAAGCTCTCTATACAAGGGAGAGTCGCTACTCATTCAGGCAGATATACTACGAGCACAGGGAGATTATGCCGGCTCTATTCGCCCGCTTACCGCCTATCTCGCTTTGCCGGAGAGTGCACGGAGACCCAACCAATCGGAGGCGCAGTACTATCTCGGGTATGCCCTATTCAATGGTGGGCGGTATGCCGAGGCTAAGGGTTACTTCGCCTCTTCTGTACAAGATGCTAAGCAGGGGGCTTTGCGTCAGAGCGATGCTTATACCCGCCTTGGGGATTGTCAGTATGCGACCAATGCTCTAGATGCTGCTTTTGCTTCCTACGAGCGAGCCATCAGTCTTGCCCCCTCGCAAAGTAGTGATGCTCTTCTGCGTTTGGCGGAGATCAATGGGCTTCGCAAGCAATACTCTCGCCAGACAGCTTTGCTTGATAGACTTATCACCACCTTCCCCGATAGCCCTGCAGCAGCACAAGCGTCGTACCAAAAGGGGCGTGCTTACCTGCTCCAAGGGAATAACGATGCTGCGGAAAAAGCCTTTGTTGCCACAGCTTCGCAATACAGCCAAAGTGAGGAAGGGCGTCTTGCTCTGCTACAATTGGCTCTCCTCTATTACAATACACAACGTGTAGAGAAGTCGCTCGATACCTATACTCAATTGATGCACCGCTATCCCAAAAGTGCCGAGGCTGCTACTGCCTTTACGCACCTAAAGAGCATTTGCATTGAGGAGGGGCGCACCGATTATTTACAGGGTGCTGTACAGAAGACGGGAGGAGTGTTCTCTTTGAGCGAGAGCGAAAGTCGGGATCTAGAGTTTAAGGCACTGGAGAGAGAATATAAGCGTCGCTCCCAAGAAGTTGAACCCAAGATGGAGGCCTTTGTTGCCCGATATCGTGTGGGGAGCGATGTCTCCACCATCCAAAAGTACCTCGCAGATTTGGCTTTTGAGCGAGGTGACAAGGATCGCGCCTACACCCTATACACCGCCCTTGCAGCAGAGGTTAAGCAGTTGCCTCGTGCCGCACAATCTTCGGTATTACAACGTCTAGGAGCGTTACAAATAGAGCGAGACGATAAGCAAGCGGCATACGATACGTACCATACCCTTTATGCCCAAAGTTCGGATCGTTCGTTGCGAATACAAGCGGCTGAGAAGGCGGCAGAAATGGCTCTCTCCATGGAAAAATGGAAGACTGCCATCGCTGTAACTACAGATGCCCTCACGGCTTTGGGAGAAGAGGGTGCAGAGAGGCTCCATCTCCTTCGAGGGAATGCTCATAGCGAACTCGGGGAGCGTGCAAAGGCATTAGCAGAGTATAAAATGATTCTTGCCAAGACGGATCTCTCGGCAGGAGCTGAGGCGACCGTCCACTATGCCACCCTACAGGCAAAAGGCTCCGGCAAAGAAAAACAAGAGGCTAAGCAGCTACTCAACAAATTTATTGAGAAAGGAACTCCGCACGAGTACTGGCTCGCTCGAGGGTTCTTGGCACTAGCAGAGATCTATCGCTCCGAAGGCGACAAGGTCACCGCAGACCAATATGTGGAGAGTCTAAAGAACAATTATCCTAAGCGTGAAGACGATATTCTTGAGCGCATTGCACGCTATCAAGACCAGCAAACAGGTACCCAAAAGAGATAGAGATAAGTGATGAAACGATATTCCCGTACACTATTTTTTGTGGCATTTGCCACCTTCGGACTTCTCACAAGCGGTCTTGCTCAAGCCCAGCAACCCTCAAAACCGCAAAGGGCAGATACACTCCGTCGCGAACTTACCGTGGTAAGTGATGCCGAAGTACACCTAGGCACAGTGCAACCTTTGGCCTCCACATATCAATTTGATAAGCCTAAAGTAACACGGCTAGAGCCTATCCCCCCTCGCTCTACGGGCGATTTTACCCCTCCTGTACTATTGCCGGAGTATCCTGCTCTGAGCAATATGGCGTCGTGGGTGCCTCGCTCGAATAAGGCCGGTTACCTAGATCTTTCTCTAGGACTAGAGCCGGTGGTACGAGCTCAGGCCGGCTATACACAATGCTTCAAAGGGAAGCATGTTGTGGATTTGCACCTGCGTCACAACTCCTCCTTCAACAATAATTCTCGTATCTATCAAGGAATCCCTGCAAGGCTTTACACCTATCGCCACCTAACGGACTGGGACCTAAGTTATGAGTATAGGGGGAAAAAGTCCGCTCACTCGCTACAGATTATTGGGGACTATGACCAGTTCAATTACTATGGTCTGGATGCCCAAACGGCAGCTTACTTGACGAGCAATCGCCCTCCCATGGAGGTAAAGCAGGACTACGAAGCCGCTATTTATCGTTATGTCCGCCCCGGTAATGTGGGACGAGCCAATCTGTTTGGTCTTGATAATCAGACCTCGTTTCGCTTCCTCGTGGAGCATACGGGCCGTAACTACTCGCAACTTCCTGCCTTCTTTGGCAAGTGGAAGCATCACGAACTCCGCTTCATCGGCGACCTCGATCTTCTCTTTACTTCTAAGCAAGATTTTGCTTGGGGGCTTGCCGGTATGCTGCTCTATCAAGATTGGCAAAGAACCCCGAAAGACCCAAAACAACAAACCGTCTACGTGCCTGGGGGGCCGTTGCCTTCTCTCTACTTCAACATCACACCCAAGATTTATTTCAATGGCTGGCTGGGGAATACGGAGTGGCAAGTAACGGCGGGAGTGAATGTGCTTCCTCTTTCTCCGGTATTCAGAGGATCGCTTCGTTGGCGTAATAATTTAGAGGTGTTTGCCCGTGTAGATGGTAAGGTAAACATGCCCTCTTTGCACGAGTTGGCTCGGGAGAATCGCTATCTGCACCCCGATTCGCTCCTCCGTCCTGAGATGAAGTTTGTGGATAGCGAGTTGGGCATACGAGCACAACTGCCCGGTGGTGTCTCTCTCTCCCTCTCGGGAGGCTATGAGCGCACACGTAATACCCACTTCTGGCAACCCTTCCTTTTTGGCGAAAGGGCAGACAATAACACTCCTCGCTTCTTGGCTTTTACGCCTCAGTATGCAAGGAGCCAATCTTGGTTTGTTTCGGGGCGTATAGGGTATGCCTTGGGAGCGAAGTTGCAAAGCTCTCTGCAATGGACTGAACGCCGTTACAAGCTCGATGGGGGAGGGATAGCACAAGGAAAGCCCATCCGTTCGATTGACTTTTCTCTTATCTATAGCCCCACTTCGAACCTCGACATCTCGGCTCAAGCCTCTTTGCGAGAGGGGATTCCCTTTATCTCTCCGCACGATGCAACCAAGACCCTTATCACAGCGCAACGTGTGGCTCGCGTAGCTACGGCATGGCGCATTACAGACTGGTTTGCTCTACACGGAGAGCTGTCCGCTCCCTTCCTTCTAGGTAGCGAATATCCCTTGGGTTATCAAGATCCTAACTATATCGTAGGCATCGTTGGAGCCACGCTTCGCTTCTAAAATAAGGATAATATGTTGGGAAAACGTACAAAGTCTAGTGGAATGTGCCTACCTTTGTGCTGTTATGGAGGGATAGAACGCTTCCTCCCATTTTGTTAGAACCAAGTAGAAATATCAATACAATTCTAGAATAATAATTGAGTTTAGTATGCAACTGAAACGTTTTGCACTAGGTGTGCTTCTGATCTTTGGCTGCCTCGTACCCGCGAGTTTGCGAGCCCAAGATCCAATGATGCAGCAGTTACCCATTGATCCGGCTGTACGTATGGGTACGTTGCCCAATGGTTTGACCTACATTATTCGTCACAACGAAAACCCCAAGAATCGTGCTAATTACTACATCGCACAGAAGGTGGGTTCTGTTCTCGAAGAAGACTCACAAGCCGGTCTTGCTCACTTCCTTGAGCACATGGCATTCAACGGGACGAAGAACTTCCCCGGGAAGAACCTTATTGGATTCTTGGAGCGCATTGGTTGCCAGTTTGGGGCAGACCTTAATGCTTACACTGCATTTGACGAAACAGTATATACCATAATGGATGCTCCTACAGACAAGGGGATTGAAATTATCGATAGCTGTCTTCTTATCATGCACGACTGGAGCAACAACATTACACTCGACGGCAAGGAGATTGACGAAGAGCGTGGGGTGATCCACGAAGAATGGCGTTCGCGAGACAATGCAAGCTTGCGTATGCTTACAGCTCAGCTCCCCAAAGTGCTCCCCAATAACAAGTATGCAAATCGCATGCCTATTGGTACAATGGAAGTAGTAGACAACTTCAAGCACAACGAAATCCGCGACTTCTACCACAAGTGGTATCGTCCCGATCTCCAAGGTATTATCGTAGTTGGGGATATCGATGTAGACTATGTAGAGAAGAAACTCAAAGAGATTTTTGCTGATGTACCTGCTCCCCAAAATCCTGCCGAACGCTACTTTGTACAAGTAGAAGACAACGCAACTCCTATTGTCGCTCTCGCTACCGACAAGGAAGCTACCTCTACAAATATCTCTGTAATGTTTAAGCACGACGTTCTCTCTAGAGAGGAAAAAGGTTCTATTGCTGGAGCATTGGTAAATTATATGGAGGCTATTGCTACTCAGGTTATCAATGAGCGTTTTAATGAGATTACCATCAAGCCTAATGCGCCCTTCCTCCGTGGTGGAGCTTTCGACTACAACTACATGGGCATTGCCAAGACCAAAAATGCCTTCACCTTTATGGCTATTGCTAAGGATGGTGCATTCAAACCCGCTTTTGAAGCTCTTGTAGCAGAGATCCAACGTGTGAAGCAACATGGTTTCCTCAAGAGTGAATATGACCGTGCTCGTACGGATGTTCTCAAAATGTTCGAAGATCAATTCAAGGCTCGTGCTGACCGCAAAAATGGTTCGTTCTGCGAAGAATACAAAAACCACTTCCTCGATGGTGGCTACATCCCCGGTATCGAAGTAGAAAAGCAACTCATGGAAATGATTGCAGAGCAGGTTACTCCCGAGATGGTGGCTCAGTACATCCAAGAGATGATTACTACCGATGGTAAAAATCTCGTTATTACGGTTACCGGTCCCAAGAAGGATGGCATTACCTATCCTACCGAGGCTGAAATAATCGCTCTTTACAACGAGTGCGTTGCTAAACCCGTAGAGGCAAAGAAAGAAGAAGTAATTGATACGAACCTTATTGACAAGGATCTCAAGGGTGGTAAGATTGTTAAGGAAAAGAAGAACCAGAAGTTTGGAACAACGGAGCTAACCCTCCAAAACGGCATCAAGGTTTACCTCAAGAAGACCGACTTTAAGGAAGATCAGATCCTTATGTCTGGTACTACGAACGGAGGTTTCCGTCTCTACTCAAAACCCAGCGACATACTCAATACTAAGATTGTAGATGATATTGTATCGCTTGGTGGTTTGGGCAAGTTCGATGCTATTGCTCTTGGCAAGGCTCTTACAGGTCGTACCGTAAGCGTATCTCCTGCTTTTGGCAACTTTACTTCAGGCTTTAGCGGCAACTCTACGGTGGCTGACTTTGAGACAATGCTCCAGCTCACCTACCTCTATATGACTGATATTCGTGCAGACAAAGAAGCCTTTGCTGCATACAAAGAAAAGACTACCGAAGCTCTCAAGATGGCCGAGCGTCAGCCCTTCGCTTCTCTCAGCGACTCTATAAACTACCTCCTCTTCGACAATGATATCTGGCGTAAGAAGGTAAAAGCTGATGATATGGAAAAGGTAAGCTATGAGCGCGCACTCCAGATGGCTCGCGAGCGTCTCTCTTCTGCTGATGGCTTCCAGTTCTTCTTTGTTGGTAACATTGACGAAGCTAAGGCTAAGGAACTCATCGTAAAATATCTCGGCTCTGTACCCAAGGGTAAGGCTACTCCTAAGATGGATAGAACTAAACAAGCCGGCTTCCGCAAGGGTGAAAAGACAATGGAAGTATACAAGGATATGAATACTCCTACGGGTATTGTTATGGACTACCTCCAGGGTAAGGCTGTTTACGATCATAAGACGATACTTGCAGCTCAGATCCTCAACGGCGTACTCGATCAGACTCTTATTGCCTCTATCCGTGAGCGCGAGAGCGGAACCTATTCGCCCTCTGCCGCTGCCGAGGTAGACGAATTCCCAACACCAGAAGGTTCTGTTACGGTTCAATTCTTCTGCGCTCCCGAGCGTGCTGCTCAGCTCAATCAGGTTGTATACGACGAGTTGAATCTCATTGTTAAGAATGGCGTAAGTCAAGAGTATTTCGACAAGACCGTTGTGAATATGAAGAAGCGTCATGCAGAACGTATTCGTGAGAATGGTTACTGGCTTGGCAACATAGAAGAATACTTCTTCAATGGTAAGAACTGGGTCGACAATTACGACAAAGTACTCGACTCTATCAAGCCTGCCGATGTACAAGCTCTGCTCAAGTCAATTGTTACCAGCGGCAATCGCTTGCAACTTTACTTCCGCAGCAACCAAACAGAAGCTGACCAGAAAAAATAATTTTTCAGCCCAGCATAGAGAGGGGAGTCTGACCTAAAGATTTCTCCTTTCTGCCCTGAGAGGATGTATCTCCGCAGCGGAGGAAATAGGAACACAACCTATTCCTTCTCTCGGAGATACATCCTCTTTCTTTTCTCCAAAGGGAGGGATACTCAAGGGAGTTTCCTACCTACAAATGCCTCTATAGGAAGATTCTGTACCTATTAATTGGTACGAAATTTGCCTTTTTCTCTTATTTGAATGTTTGTGTCTTCCCCATTTTGTTGCTCTTTT
>ERZ773037.1522-NODE-1522-length-11977-cov-17.954957_pt1 | contig 11977 bp, 16 predicted proteins | sample MGYA00511466_ERZ773037 | MGnify/ENA primary metagenome ERZ773037 (study PRJEB29015, sample SAMEA2738146) | human oral metagenome | biome: human oral; feature: human-associated habitat; material: saliva | place: China | collected 2202 ... | reverse complement strand
AGCCAGCAAACAAATCGCAGGCTTTTAAGGGGCCTAGCTCGTTATAAATTTGTTCTAAAGGTCTTTGTATGAAACTTAATAGTTTTCGTTTATTACCCAGATATGTGATGATTTGCTTGGTTAAATAATCTTTATTTTCTTCCATCAAAACCCTTTAAAATTTAACACCAGTTAAAATCAATCTTCTAAGTCTACCTATTTTTAATTCTATAGGATCGGTAGATTTTTCATCTGCCCAAATTCTTTTATCATCTTTTTTAAGTTCTGTATTCTTATATTCAATTTTTCTTGCACCTAAATCTACTATGTCGACTATAAAGCCTGGGTTTACAGACAAAGAAATCCATAAGTTTCTAGCATTTTCGTATTGCTCAGAATCGCCTACTAAAGTAAAACCTGAATCAACTATCATAGAATAGAACAGTTTACCAACACCGATACGTCTGTAAGAATCCAAAACTTGGACACCTTTTACTACTAAAGTATTTGTATAACCTAATCTTTTATAAGAATCAGTTTGTTCTGTCTTCATTGTGCCTACTATATAAAACCGTTCTTTTTTACCATTAGGATCTTTTTTAGTTGGGTAATCAACAAATTTTTTAACCATTATAAAAATAACAGATTTTCGCTTTTCAAGATAGTATATCTCGCCGTCTAACTCTCTTTCGTTAATTATATTTGCACCTTCTATACTTGCGTGGTGTCCGTTTTGATTCCATAAGGCGCTACCAAAATCGTAGTCGCCTGGTTTTGCCCAGGCCATTTCTGAATCCTCAAATTTCATTTTAATCCTTTTATTATTTAAAAAGAGAATAAGAAAATATTCAGTCTCTCTAAATAATTTACCGTCTGGTAAAAATTTAGTTAGGTAAACAACTAAGTATCCTTCTCTAGGCTCTATACTTACTTCATCTAAGTTATTAACATCTAGCTTGTTAACAAACTCGCTGTCTTTAAACTCTGGGTTTGCTTTAATTGTGTTTACTATATCTCTTTTTTGTTGTTCAGCTTGCTGATATATATATAAAGGATATTTTTCCTTATTTGATTGTTTAACTCGTTGTAACTGATTTCCATTTTGTACTCCTTCTTTCTTTGAATATGATATGATTATAACATATTTCAACTTAAAGTTTTATAAAATTTTTATGAAATTTATTGGCTTTTGCTAAAATTTTATTATTTAGTATTTTGATGTGTCATAATTCTGGTATTTTAATGTTTTTGAATATATGAAATGCTTTTAAAGCTTTTGAGATTTTAGGTCCCGATTGTTTCCTGGCCTCTACCCACCTATCAGACCCATAATTTAATTGATTCTCATTTATAAAATTAAACCCACCATGCCCACCAGGTACTAAATTATAGACGTCGTCTCTTTTAAGAAACTCTTCGTCTACTATCTCAGCCTCTTTTAAATACATTTGTTTAGGATTATTATATATAAATAGTATTTCTTTTTTAAAATTGTTAAAGCCATATTTTTCTACAGCTTGTTTAATAAGTTTACCAGATCCCATATAATTATCATTAAGATCATTCGTTTTGTGTGACCCTATATAAATCTTATTATTAATTAAATTAGTTATTTTGTATACTATATAATACAACAATAAACCTCTTAAGTTTATTGTTATTTATAAGCTGTAGGATTTACATTGTTAATTACTATAGTATAGGATTCTAATTTATATTATAATATTGATTTTACTATTGCTTTAATATCGTCTTTATCATATACGCAATCAACACTTACAACCCTGTAAGTTGGATTAGCAGCTTTAACAAATCTTAAATTATATTTTTCAGCTAATTTAGAACCTAGAAAGTTTCTTATAGCTTCAAATTTATTAGATTCTTCTGTTTCTACTGTTAAATTAAGTATATGGGATTCAGAACCGTACTCACTATGAAAACTTGTTACAAAAGTAACATAAAACCTATTTTCATCATATGTTTTAAAATCTATATAATCAGTTACTTCTATTAAAAAATCGACCGGATTATCTGCTAAAGGTTTTCTGCAAGAATCTACATCTTTATAACACTCTGAAATTAATCCGTATTTAGTGGGTATTTCTAAAGTGATATCATATTGAATTACGACTTTTTCTGTTATTTCTAACTTAGACATCTGTTTCTCCTTTTCTTAAATTACAAATTTGTAAAATTATAATATATTAAATCTTAAATTAAAATAAAGAATCCACTAAAAAGTGGATTCTTAAATTATACTGAGCAACCTCCAGAAGCACAACCTTCATTGCTAGATTCTTTTAAACCGTCTTCATCATCTGAGTTTAAGAAGTTTTGATAATATAAAGTTTTTAAACCAACTTTATTAGCAGTTAGAATTTCTTCTAATACTTCATTTAAAGGTACTTGTTTATTTGGTTTTTTAATAGTGTTTGTATATTGGTTAGTACTTATTGCCTGATCAATAAACGGTTGTATACAACCTAATAGCTTAAAGTAATCTATATTATTAAAATCTGATCCCCAAGCAGTTGTGTAATAATTCTTAGATGTCTTATAAAATGGTACCAATTTCTTAATTGTTACATTTTTATCAGTTTTTGTTGTTACTAATTCGCGCGGCGGCTCTACACCAGACGTAGAATTGCTAACTGCAGAACTGTTACCAAAAGGTGGGATTGCAGAGACGTTTGAGTTTCTAAGGCCATATTCTTTAATATCATTTCTCAATGCATCCCAATCTAAACTTAATTTAAATGGTAGATCATAAGAATCGAAATGTAGATATCCATCTGAATATTTTGTTTCGTTAAATAAGTTGCAAGCACCTTTAACCTTAGCTAATTCATTAGATGCTTTTAATAAACCATAATAGAAATGTTCCATAATCTGAAAAATTTCTTGTTGTGCATCTTTAGAATTATAGAATAATTTAGATTTAGCTAAATAGCCAAATAAATTTGAAACACCGATTCCTAAAGATCTTCTATTTTTAGCAGCATATTCTGCCTCCGGTATAGTAAATTGTTCAATATCAATTAAATTATCTAAAAAATTAACTAAGACTTCTGTTATTTCTGGGATATCTTCTAGCTTAGCATAACCAAGATTTAAACCTGCTAAAATACAAACACCTACTTCCGGTTCACCTTCTGAACCATCGAGTGGCTTTGCAGGTTGCATTATTTCTTGACATAAATTTGAGGAATAAACAGTTTCTTTAAACGTACCTTTTGTGCAGTTATCTGCAAATACAAAATAAACCCTACCAGAAAACGATCTTTCATATATAAATAAGTTTAATAAATCCCAAGCATTAACTTTAAGTTTATGTTTAGCCTTTACAGTCTTAGCATATTTCTCATATACTTCATTAAATTTAGTTTCATCACCCAAAACATTATATAAACCAGGGACTTCGTTTGTATGAAATAAGTATATAGATTCTTTATTTAATGCTTTTTTAAGAAACCAGTTATTTAATATGATAGACTGGTCTAAATGCCTCGTTCTATTTTCTACAGTACCTTTAGCATCACCAAGCTGTGAAAATAATTCAGACTCGTAGTGGTAAAAAGGTATTGTTACAGTTGCAGAACCGCCTCTTGATATCTGAGATAGTGACCCGACAGCAGCTTCTACAGCTTTCATAATAGGAAGAATGCCTGTATGTGATAATCTTATAGGGTCACCTATGTCTGCACCTAAACCTCTTATATCCGAAGCATTGATACCTATACCTGATTTTGCCGCTGTGCACATTAATATGATTTCTAACAGCCTGGCTAAGGATCTAACAGAATCACCTGCATGTATTAAATTACAAGAAATAAAATGTTTATAAGATGTTCTAGCACCATTCATTATAGGTGTAGGAAAACTTATTTTTCTTTGATTTAATAGTTTATAAGTTTTTAGTACTAAATCTTTTCTACGTTCTGGTGCTTCATTTATAAAAACAGCCATAGGTATAAGCATAAAGACTTCAGGTATTGTTTCAATTACTTTACCTTGATTCTCAATCATATATTTAGAATACATTTGGTTAACAGAAATATAAGGTAGATTATCATCATCTTCATATCTTATTTTAGAACCAAAATAATCAATTTCATCTTTTGTATATTTTGTCAGAAAATCTGGATCATAAAATCCTTGCGAGACTCTTTTTTTAATTTCTTCATAAAAATCAAGATGATCGTATTGATTATAAACTTCTTTGCGAATCTGTTGTATTAACAATCTACCTGCAACAATCTCATAATCTGGTGAGTCCTCAGATATCATTTCATTTGCTGCTTGTATAAGCGATTTTTGAATATCTTTTGATTTAATACCATCTGTTATTTTAAGTCTTGCATTCATAACAAGATCAGATGATGAAACTTTTAAGTCTTTGCAAGCAAACTGAACATGGTTCATTATTTTGTCTGCATTATAAAGTTCTTTAGAACCATTATTTTTTACAATATAAATTTCATTTAGGTTTTTCAATAATTCTCCTTTCATTTAATATTTAAAAATTTTTAAGAGGTTTTAAAACCTCTTAAATAGTGCATTATTTTAGTACTTTATTACTATTAGCTGTATCTATTTTTTTACTTAGTAATCTAGATAGCTCTATAAATTTTTTCTCTATTTGTTCTAAATCACACTTATTGTAGATATCATCACTATTATCTATTTCTCCAAGAACATTATAATAACCATATAGCAACTTTTGAAGATTTTCCATATCTTCAAAGAAACTTACCCAAAACTCTTTTGCTGCTTTTGGATTTGCATACATATCGTCTTCGTCTGTTGCCAAAGCTTTTGAAGCATTAGAGATATCTGCTTTAATTTTACTGGTGATAGAAGCGTAAGCGCTTGAAACACTTGATTCGTTTAACATTTTTTCGAATTTCATTTTGAATCCTTTTTTGGTTTATTTATATTAACAAATGTAGGTAATTTTTTATTTTTTAAAATCAAAATTACAACTAAAAATATGAATATTGACACTATATCAATCATTTATTTGTAACATCTTTTTCAATTTTTCGATTTCATCGTAGGAAATGTCCGGGCTTAGAATGTCAAAGCGGTAGTTTGTTAGTTCGGCTTCTTGGGGTAACTGTTCTACTATATCCATATTAATATACTTCGTAGACCATTCACAAGGATTTTTATCAAAACCAGGAAAAATAATATTTTCTTGTATTGCTTTTAATCGCCTATTTGTAATATATTTAAGATAAGTTTCAGCTATTTCCAAATTCATACCTAAAAATGATCCTTCTTTAAAAACTTCTTGAATCCATTTAAGTTCTTGATTAAATGCAGTTTTATACATTTCTGGAATTTCTGGTTTAACAGCTTCGTAAGCTTCTGTGAATTGTTCATCTTTATTTGTTCTTAATATTTTAAGAAGTTGTTGTGTTATTGCTAGGTGTAGATTCTCATCTCTACAAATAAGTTGTAGAATCTTAGATGTTCTTTCCATTAAGCCTTGTGAATAATGCATTGCCCAAATTGTTAAGAATCCAGAATAAAATCTTATACCTTCTAATATATTAACATTAATAAAGAATCTTATAATAGATTTTTTAAGTTCAAACATTTCGTGTTCTGTTATTTTTTGGTTGTTTAGAATCTTATAATTATAATCATTTACTTTTATAAATGTATCATCATAATACTTTGAAATTTCTTCAGTTATTTCCATTAAAATAGGTATTTCAAATGTTTCGTCGAAAACTTCTGATGGCCTACCCCAAATACCTCTTAAAATATCTGTATAAGATCTTGAGTGTCTTGAGATTTCAAAATGTTGCCAAACAGTAAAACAGCCTTCAATTTCTGGTAACGTAATTATAGAACCTAAAGTCTGTAATATTCCTCTACCTTGTTGCGAATCTAGGCCCGTTAAGCGTTGTAAAACTCGTTTAAAAGCATGTTTCATACCATCTGTTAAGTGAGGATAATCTGTTCGGTCTTTTACGAGTGATATTTCTTTTGGTCCCCAGTCCTGACCTAATTGCTTCTCCGTCATCTCGTCAAAAAACGGATACTTAATAACGTCATAACGCTGTGTATTCTTACCCTCACCAAAAAAGATAGTTTCTTTAAGAAAATCTATTTTGTGTGGTGTAAAAAGCGATGTAATATTGCTCATTTAATTTACTCTCCTTTATAATTATGCAAATTTGATACAAACATGTTCATCATCACCCCAAATACCCGAAAAAGTTGATATATCAATAGAATCGTAGATATTTGAATCTGTATCAAATATATAGACTTCAGCTTCTGAGTTGAAATCTTCTGGCAAATTGTTGATGAAATCTTTTATTTCTTGTAGTGTCATTTTTACTCCTTTTCTTTTATTATAATATATTAATACTTAAAAGTTTTTGAAACTCTAGTATAAAAGCTAGAATTTCTTTTTTATTTTATTTTAGTTTAAATGCTAAAGTATAAATTAAATTATCACCTTTTTTAGTAAGAGAAGGTACTCCTGTACTTACTTCAATACCTAAACTCTTTAATTTCTCGATAAGGCTGTTTGAAATGCCGTTATTATCTATTCTACCAAGCACAAAATTTGTATCAATGTCTTTTGCGTATTTAGAACGCATTTGAGATAATATTTGTTCAGGTTCATAAGCAACTAAAAGACCTTTTAGATCTACGTTCTTAGCTTTTTTGGATGCCTCAATTATTTCTTTGACTTCTCCAAGATCCTTATTAAGAAATGTATAGAATTTAGACTCACCTCGAATGTCTCCGTTAACCTTAATGGAACCAAGCCTATCTGAGCCTCCTGGCTGAATAACGTACATAGCAAAAGAAGTGTAAAACCTAATACCTTCTAAACTACCATCAGGTCTTTTATGAATTTCTGCTTTTAATTTTTTAGTAATTGGCTCTGTAAAGTATTCATCAGGCTTCTCTAGCATATATTTAAGAGCTTTATATCCTTCTTTAAAATATTTTTTAAGGTCTTCATCAGCTTTTTCGAATGTTTCGCCTTGACGTACTATTTTGACGAATGATTTTATTTCAAGAGACATAATATTTTCTAATGTCTTGAGTTGTTTGTTAAATTTACATATTAGTATTCGTGAGTATAGGTAGTTTGGCATGTCATTAAACGCTACAAACACATTTTCTTTATCGTTTATAACATCTTTAATTGTTTTATACTCTGGCGACATACTATTGACTTTGATTTCTAAACGGTCGTCATCTGCCAAATCAAACAATAAAATTGAAGTCTTATTAACAAAAATTATATTCTCTTTTGCTTCTGTTAATAAACCTGAATCAACTTTTGAAGCTGTTGCTTCTAATAAATCTAAAAATTTCATTTTATTCCTTATATATAATATGGTTTTTGAACTACTGCAACTTTATTAACGCCTGGTTCTTGTTTAACTGCTTTAGAAGCTTTTACAGCATCTTGTTCTTTACGATAAACTGAATGTACTTCGTAACCCATCATGTTTTCGTATTTTACTTTTAATACAAAAACTGTTTTATTTGCTTTTTGTCTCTCAGCTTGCGCTACCCATTTCTGCACATTTGTATAATGTTTTTCTTTTTCAAGATAACTAACAAATTGTGCTTTGTATTGATCTACAAAATCTTGCACTTCTTTTTCGGCTGATTTAAATACATCTAGATCAGTTACGTTATATTTCTTAGAAATTTCAGTATAGGCCTTTTTCATCTGGTCATAAGCAGATTATTCAGCCTCGTTTAGATAATCACTAAATAACATGTTTTACCTTTCTTATTATTTATGGTTTGATTATAATATATTGTATCTTAAATTAAAATAAATTTTTATATATTTAGACTTGTTATTAAAGAATCACTACTAGTTAATAATCGTGATTCTAAAGATTCTGTTTTTGAATCATTATATCTATAATAAGCGCCGTCTTTTATACCAGCTGATATAAACCTATATTTAATATTAAAAAATTTTGCTTCGTGAAATATTCTTGGTTTTATATCTGGCTTGGTAGGATTTTGTATATAGATTATTTTGTTAAATTCATCATAAAATAGAGGTGATAATATATCTTTTCGTTGTATATATTTAGTATTAATATTAAGATTTTGATTGCAATAATTTATAAATGTTCTATTTTTATGTTGTTTAATTTCTTTAAATAAATCAAATCTAAATTTAGATTTATAATTAATTTCTAAGCCGTCTGGACAGATATGCGGGTATTCAATAAAATAATTTACTTGTCTTTTAGATTTAAACTTAGAACCGGATATACAAAAATAATTATCAGCTAAAATAGGCAAATAATCTAATTTAGTTAGTGCATAATAATCTATTATTAAAATATTATGATATTTTTGTAATTTTTTAGTATCAATTACTATTATATTTTTTAAGCAATTGTTATTAAAATTGTATTTTTTAGTTAAGAAATCTTTTATAAACTCTATATAACTAGAACTAGATAAGAACCCCCATTTAGTACTCTTATCTAATTCCCACAATGTATAAAAATATTCAAACCCATTAAATGTAGAACCATCTACATTATTATAAAAAGTTACTCCAGAATATAATACTAGATTTTCACCTGGCAAGTCTCAAATCCGCCCTCTACCACTAAACCTACTAATTTTTTAGAATCTTCAAAATTATAATCATCGACTGCAACCCCGCAACCATCTCTGTAAGCAATTATATATTGTCCGGGCTTAGCATAACCTTCAATCTTAACAGGCACTAAACCTTTTAATGCTATATAACAACCATCTGCATCGCTATTAAGTTTTAAAGCCGGTGCAGTAGAAACAACACCTAAATATTTCATATGCTGGTTATATATAGTACCTAAACCTGTTGCATTTAAACCTAATATTGTACCAGGTTCATAATCATTATCAGTCTTATATTTCTCAGCTAAATCTGCATACTTTGCCCTCAAAGCTGTACCATAAAATGTATCTGCATATATAGTACGCCATCTTAAACCATTAGAACCTAAATCGTAACTATTATCTGCTGTTGGTGTGTCTGAGACATCTCTTCTTAAAAATGAAGTTGAATCCAAACCATCTAATTTATCAGCATCTATACCAGAACCTGCACCTTGTGTTTGACCTAATAATTCTCTTATTTTAACGTTATTAAGTTCATTTTTAGTCCAAAATGCGCTCGAATCTAAGCCATCCAACAAATCTGCATCTACACCCGATCCTGTGCCGTCTACCTCTTTAATTCTATCTAAAAACTTATTATTCCAGTAAGATAAAGGCACTTTATCGTCTAAAGCTGCTTTTAATCCTATAATATTATTAATACCTAACTTATCTAGTTTGTCTTTATTTTTCTTAATAAAATCAACTATCTCTTGTAAAGTATCAAGATTGATATCATTAGAAGTTATAATAGTATTAATATGATCTACTAAATCTTTAAGTATTTTACCTTGTCTAGCAGATAATACTTTTTTATTATCATCTGTTATTAAATTATCTACTATACTTTTATTATAAGCATCATTATATTCATCTTTAGAAAGAAAATACAGTGAATCATGACCGTCTAAACGGTCTGCATTTGCTACTTTAACATTTTTAACTGTGTATCCAATTGATTGATCTACATATAATTTTGTAGCCGGGTGAAAATCTGTTGTTTTTTCATATGCCTCTTTACGTTCTGTGTAATACGGGTCTTGGTTATCTTTTGCTAGATAGTTATCTTTATTAAAACTTGAGATATCTTTAGCAGTTATAAGTTGCCAATATTCTGTTTGTGTATCAGGCTGTTTTCTCTGGTTTTGCTTTAAGGCAATATAATTTTTATTATTAAAAGAAACTATCTCACCTTGATCATAAAACTCCACATCAACCCAAGCAATTGCTAAAAAACCATTCATAATCTGTAACAAATTATAAGTGTCATTTTGTTCTTTTTTAAGTTTTCGTGGTGATTTATTTAAAGATTCCTCTGTCATTAGTTGCTGATCTTTAATAGAATAATCAGTATTAAATGATGAATAATCTAAATGTAAATATTTTTCTATCATTGTTTCTTCTTTTTTTATTGATATTTATTGGTATAATATAGCATATAAATAACTTTAATTAAAACTTAAGTTGTATTATATTATAATAAAAGAAAGGATAAATTTTTGAAACCTATTAATTCAAATGTATTAATTAAAATACAAATACCTGATTATAAAACAACAGATTCTGGTATTATTTTAGGTGCTGTAAAATCAGTTGTAAACGATAGAGAAACAACGGGTATAATAGAAGCAGTTGGACCAGAAGTAAAAACATTAAAACCAGGTTATAAAGTGTTTTTTGATGTAATTTCAGGTATAGATTATGAAGAACAAGGAAATCATTATGTTATTATTAGAGAACGAGACATTCTTGGATATATTAACGATTCTAGCACATATTAATTATTATATGTTAGAAAATATTAGTTATTTAACTGTATATTTGGGATCATTATTTTAAGTAGTTTTTATGAATAATTTTGATAATTTAGATATAGAATCCCAACTAGCTAAACAGTTAGAAGATCTTAAGACTATAGAACAAAAGACTGATATTTCTAAAATAGAATCTGTGGTAACAGAGATTGTAGAACCGGAAATAATAGGTCCTAAAAACGACAAGATAACTAGCGAGCTAGTAAGTCTTAAAATGCTTATAGAAGATTATAAGACTGTGCGGAAAACATTACTAGAAAATGTTAGTAATGCACAAAAAATAATTAATTCTATGTCTTTTGATATGTTAGGTGATGATGATGCGGGCGCAGATAAAATATCGGCTTATTCTACTTTGCTAGGCACAATTAACAGCTCTGTTAAAATTTTAACTAGTTCGTATAAAGATATATCAGTAGTATTACTAAACTTAAAGAAACTTGAACAAGAACAAAAGCAAGAACAAATAGAAACTGATAAGAATGTTATTTCTACAGTTGATTTAATAGAAAAACTTAAACAACTTAAATTAGAATTAAAATAATCCAGTATAGATTTAGAATAGATTTGAAATAGAGATCACTTTTTGTGATCTCTTAAATTAATATTTTAATTTAATATTATAGATTATTATACAGCTAATGCCCTATTTCGCCAGCCTTTAGCATAAATCTTAAATTTAGGATTCCTTGCTATAATTTCCTCATAATATCTTATCTCGTACTCGTCGTACATAACATCGAAATCTTCAGGATTAAAATTATTAAGCGCTTTTAAAGTTTGTGGTCCTATAATGCCATCTACTGTTATACCTAGAACTCTTTGTGCAGTTTTAACAGCAACTTTTAAACCTGCATTAACTGCAAATAAGAACATTTCTTTACATACAATCTCATACTCAACTTCATCTAACCTTAACTTATCCCAAAACTGATCTTTATAAAAAACTTTTACTAGTTCTATTATATTAGAATTATAAAGAGAAACTGAGGCTTTTTTCATATCCTGGTAATGATCAAGTGCGTTATAAATTCGTTCCCAGCCTACCCAGTTTGGGTGTGCTGATTCGTAAATTCCCATAAAAGTTAATCCATCTTCATTTGGGTTTTTATGTAAGGCATTACTAGGATTATTAAATTCTAAACTTAGTAAAACATCAAAAGCTTTTTCAAAATGTTTTAACATATCATTCCTTTTTTGATATATTTATGTTTTAAATGTGGTTTAAGTTTATTTTAAGTAAGTTAATAACCTAAGATCCAAAATTTTACATTTAGTTTTATTAATCAATATTAGTTAAAATAAAATTTTTATTTTTGATTCTAGATTGAATTTAATAATAAGAGATTTAATCAAAAATTTGAGTCTTAGATTATTAACCTACTTAATTTAAACTTAAATTAGATAATTAGTTTATAGAATTAAGATTAGATAAAGTGGGTTAATAATCTAAGATCAAAAATTTTGAGTCTTACACTATTAATTAATATTGATTCAAAATAAAAAATTTTTATTTTAAAAATTTA
>ERZ773037.1517-NODE-1517-length-11996-cov-3.079893_pt1 | contig 11996 bp, 20 predicted proteins | sample MGYA00511466_ERZ773037 | MGnify/ENA primary metagenome ERZ773037 (study PRJEB29015, sample SAMEA2738146) | human oral metagenome | biome: human oral; feature: human-associated habitat; material: saliva | place: China | collected 2202 ... | reverse complement strand
CCGCCGCTACCGGACGCGGCTTGACCTGGAACCAACTACCGCCCGTTACCTGGAACAAGTCACGCCCGCTCACGTGGGCTCTATCCGCTCGAATCACCTACTAGAAAGGACAAAGGACATGCCGGCGACAACTAGCACGCTTAAATTGCCTTATCCGCTCGACAGCGACCGACTCGAAGACTTTCCAACGATCGCGAAACAATCCGCGCAGCTGATCGACCAAGCCGCAACTACACAAGCTGTAGTTTTACCCGTATTTGACGATGCTTGGCGACATGACCCAGACGGCGGAATGGTACGTACCGTTAACGGCGTACACCACCTAAACATTTCATTGCGCCGTATTAAAAATAGCTTCCATATGGACGCGAACGGCATCGTTGATATTTATCGCGTTAACAATCTTGTAAAGGTTCCGAACACGCGCGAATGGGTATTCTGTGGCTCTATCTACGGCCCGGGTGTGTGGCCTATGCCAGTGTTCCTAGATAGTGGCCTTGTTCGCGTGCTCTGTTATGGCCCTGTCGATTTTACAAAGGATTCTGTTTACCGTGGTTCGGCGGTGTGGACAGCATGACCATTCACCCGAACTACGCTGTAACCGACGTTCGCGAATCCCCGAACTACGACCCAGGCCGCCCGCTAGGAGACCCAACCGGCATCGTCATTCACTGGTGGGGCCTTCCCGAACGGAATCAGACCCACGACCAAGTTGTAAGCTTCCTACGCAACGGCAACCGACCTAATCCAACCTCAGCGCACTACGTCGTTTCAGCCGGCCGCGTAACGCAGCTAGTTTCCGACGGCGACCGAGCCTGGCACTGCGCAGGAAACAACATGCGAACAATCGGCATTGAGTGCCACCCCGCAGCTATAGACGCCGATTTGCGCACCGTCGCACGTCTTATTGCCGCTATCCGAAGCGATTGGGGACCGCTACCGCTTTCACGGCATTGCGACCACTTTGCGACCGCTTGCCCTGGCAACTATAAAGACAAGCTTGAAACTCTCGACTATCTCGCAACACACGAAGGAGACAATGATATGCAACTCAGCGACCAGGTAACACGCCCGGACGGACACACCGCAAGCGTGAACGACGTTCTGGCCTATATTGACCTGCGCATTGAACGCATCGAATCCGTTCTAATCGGCGGACAAGACAAGAAAGGCGAAGACGGAAAACCAACCGGCGCGCGCACCAACATTTTCGACGAAGCCGCGTGGAACGCAACGAACTTTGCCCGTGTGTACCAAGGTATTGAAGCGCTCTCGAAGCGCGTTGACGACCTTGTAAACCTGATCGAAGTAGGCGCATCCAAGTGAGTGAATCCCCGCGACATGCAACCCCTCAGCCCATCACGTGGTTAACGCCGCAAGTTCGCGCTTGGCTCTACGGTATCGTTACCGCGCTTGTGCCTATCTTGACGATTTACGGAATTGTTGACCAGACGGCCGCGCCGCTCTGGCTTGCCCTGGCCGCTTCCGTGCTAGGAACGTCAACGGCTCTTGCACACACCCCGTTTGGCGGCGACAGTGCACGCGATCGCTGAAATTATCACAGCAACCGGCGGGCTTGGCGGCTTGGCCGCCGCGCTCACAGGAGCAGCGACCTTGCTTGCCGCCCGCCGCACCCGCGCGCAGCTAGAACCGAATCACGGTTCCAGCGTGAAAGACCAGCTGAACCGAATTGAACAAGAGCTAAACGTTCACGGTGCGCAGTTGCTTCAAATTACGCACCGTGTCGACAGCATCGACGATCACGCGCACGATAGCCATTCAGAAATGAGACGGCGCATAGCATCTTTGGAAGAGAACCGCTCACGCCGCAGCTTCGACGACGCGCCTTAGCGTATCGTCTGCTATCTGTAAATAAACTAGCGTCGTTTCCGGCGACGCGTGCCCTAAAATCCGCTGCACGGCAACCAGGTCACGCGTCGCCCTATATGCACGTGTAGTAAAGCGATGGCGAAGCGAGTGCATAGACACGCCGGCCGGCATTTCCCGCGAAATCAACTTCCCAAGCCACGCGGCGCTAATATGGCCGTCTTCCTTCCCCGGAAACACAAAGCCTTCGAAGCGCTGTAATTCGCCGGCAATCTTCGCAGGTAGTGGGACAATCCTTGTTTTATTACCCTTGCCATGAACGATTAGCGCCGTGCCTTCCGGCGTTTCGATTAAATCACGATCGACATTGATACACGCGACTTCCGCGCGTCTTAAACCCGTTTCTACGGATATACGCGCCGCTAGGCGTACCCTCCAATCCCTGGCTAGTAAGCACGCTTGTAAAGCCGCGTCGCTCGCAGGGTGTGGGGCCGCCGGCGTTTTTCGCACGCTTGGAATCTTCGGCACGTCTGTAATTTCACCGTTTGACTTAGCCCACGCGTAGAACCCCTTCAATGTCTGGTGAGCACTGCGCCGCGTTGCCTGTGACCAGCTTTGAGACGCTGACCAATCAATAACGCTAGTAGTTTCTACGCTAAACGGCTCTACCTGGACCCAGCGCGCAAAGCGTGCTAACCAGTCCCGCCGAAGGGCCGCCGTCTTAGGAGTACACCCAGCCGCTAATAAAAATCTTTCATACGCCGCTACCGGTCCCGCCCAACCCGCCGGCATCGTCATAGTGAACATATACAGATAATTACGCGGCGGCGATCAGCTCGCATTCAGGATCGCTACCGGCGTAACCGTCGACAGTCTCCCAATCCCGAGGTTGCAGGTTCGAGTCCTGTCGGGGGCGCAATTCAATACTTGGCGCGCCGTCTGAATTATCCGTAACGAGATAAGCGACAGACACCCCAAGGACATCGGCGACTGTAGGAAGGTCTTCAAGGGGCCACGCCCGCCCGCCGCGCCACCTCTTCGAAATCGTCGCTTGCTGCAAGCCAAGCGCATGTGCAATATCCCCTTGATAAAGGCCACGACGCGCCGCCTCTGCACGAATGTTTGACGCGACCACATCAACAAGATTCGTTGTACTCATGCGGAAAGTATATACCGAATCGGCATAGCTAGCAATAGTTTGGACACTAAAAGTTCGATACGGCTTGATTTTTCATTTTCCGATATGGAATACTAATTTCCATGACATCAACGCAAACCGTCGTGACTCGCGTGGTACGAAACTACCTGCACGACTCTGGAATTTCGCAGCGATCACTAGCCGCCGAACTTGGAGTCACACAAGCCACTTTGAGCCGCAAACTTTCAGGAATCCGCACCTGGTCACTAGATGATCTTGACCAGCTAATTCAAATCGGCGTGCCTATCGGTCTCGATATTTTCGGCGCTGCGATCAATGAAGAATACACACAAAAGGAGTCCAAATGAACCCGCTAAGCAATCTTCGACAGCTTGTTTATGTAATGGACGCACTCTGGGAAGTTGAACGCTTACTTCTTGAATGGCAAATCACAGCAAAAGACGAGCTTTCAGAGTCAAGCAAAGCCGAAATAGCGCTACTGAATCTACGTCTGCAGCTTCGCAGGAGTCTAGAGGAAGGCTTTGGCGTTTTTGGCAATGGAGAAGGTGTAGTAATCGATGAATTTTAATAAATCGCTCTTCGCTTCGTTCGTTGTCTTCGCGTTAATGCTTATCTCAATTCTTATCGCGTCGTTCATGTTCGACGGCTACCGAATCACTTGGCCACATTACGCGGCTTTCGGCACTGCTCTTGCCTGGTACGGCGTAGAGCTTCACAGGAGCGAAGAAAAGTGACGCGAACGCTTACAGCTAACGCTAGCGTCTTCGCTATCCTTGACGCGCTCAGGCGCGCAGGGTGGGGCGAGCTACGTGGCCCGGCCTTCCGTTGTCACCGCGCTATTCTTGACTCGCTTGTTGCCGCTTCGCGTAATCAACGATCGGATTACGCAGGATTCTTCACGATCACCACTAACCAGCTTGCAGACCGCGCCGGTTACACCGATCGACATGTACGCGCTTGCTTACCTGACCTTGAAGACCTTGGCGTGATTACTTGGCACAGGGGCGGCGTTGTGGAAGGCCGCCCGCGTCCTGGACACATGCGTATCAATAAGAAGACCCTTGTTGACCTGGTACACGCCGCGCGGCCTGTTTACGACCGTCTTCTAAACCAGCGTCGCCGTGAAACGTCTGAACGTCTGCGCAAGCTCAACCGCGCCGTTCTGTTTCCGCAAAAACCCCGCCGCGTTTCTGTGGATAACTCCCATGCGGAAATGGTTTCAGCCCTTCCTCTTAACAGGAGAGCAAGCGCAACCAGCGCGCTTGCTCATGCACAGAACGTCTCTCCCGCTGTGGATACAGCGGTTAAGAAGAAAGGACAAACTGAATTGCGTGTAATCACTTTCCAATCATACATGAATAAGAAGTACCCGAACGCTCACACTGATCTATGGGCTATCTGCGATATTGACCCGGTAGCACAGGAGCTCGCAGAACGCGGCGCAATGACTTATGAAGAGATTCGACGGCTTGAAACTGACTTGCATGTAGAACATGCGAACTTGACCGGCGTTAGCGTGGTAGACATATATGAACGCTGAGGACGATCGTTACCGAATCAAGATCGCTATTCACTCTGTTCTAGACAGCATTCTAGACGCGAAGGAAACACTTCCTAGCTCCCCCTTCTCATGCTCTACAACGCAGCTCAAAATACATACGCAGCTTAACGAAGCTCATAACCTTATGCTGCACGCGCTGTATCTCACTAACCAGGTGGACTAATGCAAGCGACAGCATGGACCGAAGAAGACTGCGCACACTTCCTACAGGTCGATAAAGAGCTATTGAGGAAGCTAAGGCAACGCGGCGGCGGCCCGCCGTTCGTGAAAGTAGGGAGAGCCGTTAGGTACATTCCCGCGCACGTCTCACGTTGGCTAGACGCTAACGCATCGACCACCACACAGACCGAACAACGACCGCTAATAATCTCATGAAAGACGATTGGACCAGCCTATCTTACAAGGAACGCAGAGCGTTCACGCTGGAACTTATCCGCATGTACGGCAACATCTGTTGCCTATGCGGACTGAGGATTAAGCCAGGCGAAGAGTCATGCGAACACCTTGTACCAAGAAGCAAAGGCGGACGAACGAACTTCGTGAACTGCAGACCAGCTCACATTAGTTGTAATTGCTCTAAGCGAGACACTGAATATTTAGGCCCTGCAGCGGTAATTTACGACGGATTGTCTTCGCTGATCGACGCGCAAACCCGTTTTTCTGGCTAAAAGCACGGTGGTACACCGTGCGCTAGCTCTGAAAATCCCCCCCCAAAACCATCTAAAAAAAATGGAAGTTGCAAAAAATGGACTTTGAAGACGTCCCGTTATCTACCGAAATATTCGGTAAATATACAGGGGATTCAGTCGAAAAGCCCGGAATTGTGGAAGATGCCTACCGTAGGCAAATAGATTCACTCAAAAAAGCCGGGTATTTAGACGACACACACGCCGGCCTTATCTCCCTGGTGCTCAAAGCCGCGCGCGCTGTCGACGATATTAAACCGACCGACGCAGCTAGCGGACGCGCTCAATTGTTTAAGGCCCTCAATGACATTGCGGACAAGCTACCGCGCGCCGTTGAACAGGCCGCTGACCCGTTGCACGCCTTGACTGCCATTCTTGACTCTCGCACGCTTCCTATGCCCGCTGACCCACGCGAATAACTAATGTTTACCCACTTCCCACCACCTACCTACGGCCCGCGCCGTGACCCTGCCTATCTCAGCGAAGAACCGCGCCTAACCGCGCTGTCTCTCTCGCTAGGTAAAGAGCCGCAGCCCTGGCAACGGTACGTGTGGGACGTAGGGACGCAATTCAAGTACGACAACGACGGACGCAAGATTTACAAGTACAGTGACGTTCTTGTAACCGTGCCCAGGCAATCCGGTAAAACAACGCTACTTCGCCCGCTTCGCATTCTTCGAATGATCGAAAACCCCGGCGCGAGGCTGTTCGCAACCGCACAAACCGGTAAACACTCTTCACTGCGCATGTTGGACATGATTAGCGAAGTTGAACATTCCCCGCTGTCTTCGTTCTTCAAGACAAGGAAGGGCAAAGGCGACGCGGGCTTAGAACTGACAGCGAACGGCTCGAAGCTCTCACAGTTCACTCCAAACGAAGAAGCTATCCACGGCGAAACAGCTACCTACGTTGACCTTGACGAAATTTGGTATTTCTCAAAAGCCCAAGGCGACGCGATTCTAGGCGGCGTGCGACCCTCCGGCGCGACACTCTACGGGAAAACTCAACGCTGGTACACGTCAACGCGTGGCACGCTCGCAAGCGAATTCATGAATGAAATGGTAGACCGTGGCCGTAAAGGAGAAGATCAATCTCTCTGCTATATCGAATTCTCGCTACCCGAAGGCTTGGACTACAAAGACCCCGCGAACTGGTGGAAGTTCCACCCCGCGTTAGGGAACACGATTACCGAAGCCTTCTTAGCCGACGAGCTCGCACATATGAGTGAAGGCGAATTCATGCGTGCATACATGAACAGGCTAACCGACGTGCAAGACGCAATTATCCCGCTGCAAATGTGGGACGACCTGGCAGACACAACAGCTGTCCCGCCGGCCCTGGACGAACTAACAGTAGCGTTCGAAGTCGCACCGTCTAACGCGTGCTCTGCCGTTGTTGCCGCGTGGAACACCGACGACGGCCCCGCCGTCCGTGTCCTGCACCAAGCGCCTGGCACGGCGTGGCTAATCCCCTATTTAAACGATCTTATGGACCGTGGAATTACTCGATTCACTGCGGACGACGCAGGACCGGTTAAACGCATCTTGGATAAGATCGGCGACACGCTACCCGTGCAACGAATTTCTTATCAGGAACGCCGCTTAGCTGACCAGACGTTCATTACCGCCGCCCGCGACGATCACACGCTAATTCATGACGGCGCTAGCGTTCTAAGGCAAGCGATATCGGCCGCGCAGATTCGCCGCGTGAACGGCATGGAACTACTCGACCGTGAGAAGAGCTTAGCGCCTATCCCGTCGCTTATCGCCGCGTCTATCGCGATCTACGCAGATACGCATTGGGTGGAAGACTACGTACCCAGGATTGTTGCGTAACGTCCCGCCGAAAGTATTGAACGACCCTGAATAACCCAAACCAAGTCGATTAATAGACGCGGGTGGATACGCGCGCGTTTTATTGCCGGTATGGACATTCGTTCGAAACTGCTTTCCGTGATCGGCTTCACGGCCCGCGCCGCTGCGCATGAGTCGCTAAACAATAAGCTGACCGCTCTACGATCGCAGACGGACGTTCAACCTCTCTCCCCCGAAGTCGCCGTATCGCTTTCCGCTGTTTACAGGTCAATTAGCATCATTGCCACGGCTATGCGACAGCTCAGTTTGACAGTTGAACGCGGCGGCGCACAACTTCCGGCGAAGGATATTCCCGCGTGTATCCGGCGGCCGAACTTGCATCAATCACGCGGCGATTTTATCGAAGCGGCGACACTCTCCCTCGCATCGACCGGAAACGCATACATCAAAGTCGATCGTTTCGGCGACAGCGTGGACGCTCTGACCGTTCTTAATCCGTGGGAATGCCAAGCCGTCATAGACACTAATACAGGTGTGAAGACTGTTTCCTACCGTGGAAAGGTCTATCAGTACGACGAAATCCTACACGTGCCGCTGCTCACGCTACCCGGCGCAACGAACGGCCTTGGACCTATCCAAGCTTCCTATATGGAGCTCTCGACGGCCCGCGACGTTCGCGACTTCGCCGCCGCCTGGTTCCGAAACAGCGGACAACCTTCGGGTATCCTCTCCACTGACCAGAAGGTTAACCCAGACGATCTTATTGCCATGCGCAACGCGTGGAACTACCTTGACCCAGACGGTAACCCGCTTGACATGTCCGCGAACCCGTCACGAATTCGCGTCTTCCCACAAGGCATCTCCTACACGCCCATTCTCATATCCCCGCGAGACGCTCAGTGGATAGAAGCTCAGCAATTCAACACAACGCAGATCGCGCGTATTTTCGGCATTCCCGCGCCGCTCTTACTCGCTGCCGTTGAAGGCAACGCGCAGACCTATAGCAACGTTGAACAAGAGTGGATCGCGTTCACGCGTTTTACCTTGCAGTCGTACATTTCAAAGCTTGAAGACGCTCTAACAATGTGTGTACCGCGTGGTAATCGCGTGAAATTCAACGTTGAAGCATTGCTGCGCTCGGATACCGCAAGCCGCTACGCAGCGCACAAGACAGCTATTGAAATCGGACTGTATTCCCCGCAATACGCCCGCGAAATTGAAGGTATCCCAGACACAGCCGCACCAACCCAGACAAACGAAAACGAAGGCGAAGGCGAATGAACCTAGACCAGCTACAGACACGTTCGCTTGAATTCAGGGCGAAAATCGACGGCTTAACCGTTGAAGGTATCGGCGTACCGTTTAACCGCGAAATTGAATTCGGCGGCTGGTACGAACAGTTCGCGCCCGGAAGCATCGACGACGAAGGCGCAATCCTACGCTATGGGCACACCGAACCTATCGGCGTAATTACCCACTCTGAGGACACCGACCAGGGCCGCAAGATTACCGCGCGCATTTCTGATACGCAGCGCGGCCGCGATATCGCGCAGCTTATCCGAGACGGCGTGCTCACCAAATTTTCGATTGGATTTGAGCCACTCGAATACACCACCGACGAAACCCAGGAGTCTACGCACATCACCTACACCCGCGTGAAGGCGCGTGAATTCTCAGTAGTCGAGTTCCCTGCATACGACACCGCGACAATTTCCGAAATCCGCAAACAACCCGAAACCGAACCCGTGAGGACCCAGCACATGAACATTGAAGAAATCCGTTCCCAGATCAGCGAAGCGGTTGCACCCCTGACCTCTGCTATCGACGACTGCGAACGCGAAATCCGCTCCCTTCGCGCCCAGAATGATCGCAACGCCGAAACCCCGTTCGAATTCCGCTCCCTTGGCGCATACGTGAAGGCTCTTGCCGCACGCGACGAAATGGCAACCCAGGCGTTCGCAGGTGCAACAATTGGCCGCACAGTCGCACGCCCGGCCTGGCTTGGCTCGCTTGAAAAGCGCATGGAAGCAAAGCAAGTCGTAACGAACCTGTTTACACATACGACTGATTTGCCTGCCGAAGGCATGACCATCGAATACGCCGTGAAGAAGGGCGCAACGACTATCAGCGTCGACGGCGACCACAAGGAAGGCGAAGCGCTTCCCACTGGCAAGCCTGCCGAATACGAAGTGAAGTCCGCGCCTGTCCTGACCTACGCCGGCGGCGCTGAAATCAGCTTCGAAGCCGTTGAACGCGCGTCAATCTCTCTTCTTGACGATATGTTCTTTGATCAGGCGTTCGAATATGCGACGAAGATCGAAACGAAGACCCGTGAAGTCTTCAATACTGCCGTGACTAACGCCGAAGCCGCGCCGCTGAAGACGATCGCTAGCATGAAGGACGCGACCGTGCGCGACTGGACCGACTTTGTTCTAGCGTTGATCGACGCATACGACGCAACGCCGTATGTGCTCGACGGCCTGGCAGTCTCGCCGGCCGTGTTCCAGGCTCTCGCCGACCTGGACCGCGCACCCAAGGCGCTGCAATTCTCTGGTGCACCCGTCGACCATCAGGGCACGATTACCCTGCCTTCGGGACGCGGCGACTTCGCAACGATCACCGTTCAGCGAATCCCGAACTGGTCCGGTAACCACGCGGTTGGATACGCCCGCGAAGCTATCCGTATTAAGGAAGCGCCCGGCGCACCGTACCGCTTGCAGGATTCGCAGATTTTCACCCTCACCAAGCAGTTCGCAGTCTACGGCTACGCTTCGCACTTCGCGCCTAAGCCTGAACTGATTAAGGCACTCAAGTTCAATGCAGCCTAACGAAGCTTTGATTAGCGCGGCCGCCGAATACGTACATGCAACCGGCGGCGATAGGCAGTTTGTCGCCGAATGCACAGCGGCGGCGGCCGCGCTAGTCGACCGTTTTATAGGCACTAGCACGGTGCCCGGCGATATCCGACGCTCAGCGATTCTAGAAGTCACCGCGAACCTCTTTAACCGCCGGTCCTCTAGCCGCGACGCATCAACCGCGCTGGACGCTGATTCTACGGCCTCATTCTTTAGGCCCGCGCTCGACCCGCTCACGCCCGCATATCCCATGCTTCGCCCGTTCATGAAAGCCGCGTTTATCTAATGTTCTACGACATTAACGAAATCATTGAAGACGCGACAATACCCGGTCTAACCATCACCTCTGACCCCACATCTCTTCGACCAGCCCTAGCGGCCGGCGAAACCTGCTTGTGGATAGGAGCACCCGAAGCAATCGACTTCGACGGATACGGACAAGGAACGTGCACATGGGCAACCGTGATTGTTCACCCGAACTACCGCGACCACATGGCCGCGCTGCCCGAAATGCTTACACTCGCAGAAATCCTTGAACCGCGCCTGTCAATTACCAGGATTCGACCCGACACAATCGACCTGGCAGGAACCGGTTACCCAGCCCTTGAACTTTCGTTCGAAACAACATTTAGGAAGTGAAAAAGATGGCCGAAAAATTCCCGAAGCTTGGCCCTGGAACCTTGAAGTTCGGCGAAACCGCTAGTGCACGCGAATTCGCCGCGCGCCTGTCTAGCGTGAAGTACACCCCTTCAATGAAGGACGAAGACCCTATCCCGCTCTTGGACGGTTCCGAATTCGTTCCCACCGGCGACGTGACCGGCGAACTGTCTGGAACGTTCTACCAAGACTTCGACAAGACCGGAATTGTCGCATGGACCTACGCGCACGCCGGCGAAGTCATGCCATACGTGTTTATCCCGAACAACACTGAGCAAATGACGTTGAAGGGCAAGGTGAAGATTACACCGGTAGCAATCGGCGGCGACGTGAAGAAGGAAAACACCACCGACTTCACGTTTACGACCGTAGGCGGCCTTCCCACAATCGAGTTCGGACCTCTGCCCGCGTAATCGTGGGAACTGGACGCGGTAAAAGCCCGCTATTCGAAGTCGCAAACGCTAGGGAGTATCGCCGGCGAATGAAAGCCGCCGGCGACTCTCTAGAAGACCTGAAACAACTTCACAAAGACGTTGCCACGCTTGTTGTCGCCGAAGCGCAGCGGCTTGTTCCGCGCAAAGACCAAGACTTAGCCGGGACAATCCGCGCATCAGGTACGAAAACCGCCGCGATTGTCCGCGCTGGTAACAAGCGAATCAGGTACGCAGGAATGATTCAGTGGGGACGAAAGGTTTGGCCCTCTGTCCGCTCTCAAAAGCCGCCGTCTGGCCGCCAAAAGCATGATTCCGTGTACCTTCCTAGCCTGTTCCTCACCCGCGCCGCCGCTGACAGCGAACCGAAGTGGGTAGGAATGTACATCACACACATTGAGAACTCATTAGAGAAAGCCGAATCATGATTCAAAAGACATTCGTTTCATACGAGCTCGCAGACGGACAAACCGGCACCGCGCGCATTCTGGCGTTCGACAAGATCATTGCCGAACGTACATGCCAAATGAATTCATGGGAATTCAAAGACGGCCCGCGCCTGGCCTCAGTCATTCTTTACGCAGCCCTACAGCGCCTTCACGTAATCGAAGACGTGTCCTACGAAGAGTTCGCAGAAAAGATTCTCGTTGACTACTCACCCAGCGACGCGCCCGAAGACACTGGAAACCCTACCCGGTAGGCGAATGGACCGCCGCCGTTGTCGCACTAGCCATGCGAACCGGTATCCCCTATTCGACGTGGATTAGCGAACCCGCCGAAATTCTTGAAACAGCTTTAACGATCGCCTTCAATTCTGAAAAGGAGTAACCACATGGCCGCCGGTAAAAGCGCAATCCTTGCCGTGAAGATTCTTGGCGACTCACAAGGCGCAGTTAAAGCAATCAAAGAAACCGAAGATGCCGGCGGCGGCCTATTCTCAAAGCTCACCGGCGGAATCCCCAACTTTGCCATGATCGGCACGGCGGCCGTAGGCGCGGCCGCCGTC
>ERZ773037.1505-NODE-1505-length-12055-cov-8.371250_pt1 | contig 12055 bp, 21 predicted proteins | sample MGYA00511466_ERZ773037 | MGnify/ENA primary metagenome ERZ773037 (study PRJEB29015, sample SAMEA2738146) | human oral metagenome | biome: human oral; feature: human-associated habitat; material: saliva | place: China | collected 2202 ... | reverse complement strand
GGTTCCGGTTTAGGTTCCGGTTTAGGTTCCGGTTTAGGTTCCGGTTTAGGTTCCGGTTTAGGTTCCGGTTTAGGTTCCGGTTGAGGCTCTGGATCTGGGGTTGGTTCCGGAGTTGGAATGTTTTCGCTAGATGCGCGACCTTTACCACCGGCAAGGGCGATGTGGGCACGGTAGTTGTTTGCAAGAGGGTTTCCTGCACCGTCTGTTACCCAAACAGCGTTGACAGGGTCATTTGATTCTTTGACTGGTGTTGTCAATTTTGTACGGTAGTTTACATACAAAATACGATCAAATTTCTTCATTTTGAGGTCAAATCCGCCATTTTGAAGGTGGAAGCTATCCAAGTATTCTTTGGCGCTTGTGTAGTTTGACCATGTTTTGACATCATCCACGAAGAATGGTTCCAAGCTACCGTCGACAAATTCTTGGTCGGCTGACCAGCGGTCTTTGATGATCAAGTTTTCCAATGTTTGTTTAGCGAGGTTCAAACGGAAAGTCCAGCGCATGATTTGCGGATCTTCCGGCGCTTGTGATCCCCACTTAGAAAATTTCTCAGTTGTTGGGTCAAGCTCAGGTTCTGGGTCAACCAATACCTTTTTGACAGTTCCATCAAAGTTAGGTGTAGCTTCTTTACCAGAAGTCACAGCCTCAGTCCATTTCGCATCAAAGATCATGCTCATTTGTTTGTTGAGTGGGTTTTTGGTGAACACATCGTTAAAGGTGGTTGTAACCGTACCTTTTTCCATGTCTGTTTGTGCGTGACCAACCACTTGGTTGTCATGGTTCATAACATCAAAGTCGAAGTTGGTGCGGAAAGACACCTCTTCTGGCATATGAAAGACAACCTTGTCCCCCTGATTGATAGCCATCGAGTCAGGGAACTTAATGTCCTTGTACTCAACTTTGAAGTTTACGTATTTCCCAGTGCCGTTCCCTTCGGCACCCTTCGTAAAGTGCATATCCACATCAGGGTTCTTCACGGTAATCGTATCACCTTCTTTTGTGATTTCAGTTGCACCGGTACTGATGGTTGGTGTTTCATTTGAACCTTGTTCAGTTGCTGCTGGCGTTTCAGTAGTTGTAGCTTCAGCCGGCTTTTCAGTAGTTGTAGCTTCGGTTGTAGCTGGCGTTTCAGCGGTTGTAGCTTCGGTTGTAGCTGGAGTTTCAGTAGTTGTTTCAGCTGTCGGTGCTGGAGTTTCAGTAGGTGCTACTGTTTCGGTTGCTGGTGTTGTTGTTGCTTCATTGGCATAAGCACGAGGTGCCATCACCATCATGAGCGCAGCTGTCAAAATAACACCACAAAGACCATAGGCCTTAGACTTTGTATATCCGAGTTTAATGTTTTTATTCATTATGAAATTTTCCTTTCATTTTAAGTACTTAGATAGTAAAAATGCGCGTGCGACAAGGTTGTCACACGAAAATTGTTGAAACCAATTTACTCACCCGCTTTCGGTTGACTTTCAAGAAAGTCTTGGGGTTTGGGGCAAAGCCCCATTTTGGGACCTTTGCGTAGGCAAAGGTTATTCGTCCGTTTTGGAGATACTCAGGGATAAATAACCGTAGAAAATAGTTGTTGCTACGGATAGGATCCAAAGGATCGCAATCACTCGGATTTCTCCCACTGTTCCTAGTGAATAGCCGATCATCATGATAAGGGTGAGAAAGCCTGTTAAAATGGCTGCCCATTTGGTAATGGCATAAATCAGTTTTTTTCGTTTTTCTTGATCCATGGCTTCCTTTCTATTTGGTGTTGTGGTAATCGATAACGGATGTCATGCCGTTTGCTTTCGGTTTTTCGCCATTGTGGATGCGCGTGATAGCATCCACAACTGCATGACTCTTTTCGTCCATTTTGCGCCAGACGGCATATGGTACCAAGTCAAGGGCTGATAAGTCTCTTGGCGTTAAGTCACACATGTTGTACCACAAAAAATCAGCCAAACTTTGAGCGTAATCGTGAATGAACTGCCACCGTTCAAAGCGTGCATTTTTCAAGGCTTCCGCTTCTTCATTGACGGTTTGTTCCAATTGATGTACTTCGTCATTAAGTTCCTTGTACAAGGCATTTTTGTCCGTGATTAAGCGTTTCAGTTTTTCGTACATTAAATTCCTTTCTATTTTTGTTCTAACATGGTTTGTTGTCCCACAAGGACAGAAACGATAGCTCGTTCCATTTGCTGTGGAATGGTTTTTGGTTGTGGTTGTTGGGCTGTAACCGTCAGGCTAGCCAACACAGCAATCATACCGTGAATAATAAACATATTCCTTTTCCTTTCTTCTAAAATATAAAACAACCCATCTGGGCCGTTTTAGTCGTTGCCAAATACTGATTTCATTTCAGCTTTGGCATGGTCACAAAATTCCGCGAGGGCTTTGTGTACTTCTTCATCGTCATAGACTTCTGCTTCGGGCAGGATGATGACGCGTTGACCCCTTTCACCCTTTGTGTGGAGGACATACGACACTTCCCCATTTTGGTAGATGTTGACCCACAAAGTGTAGCTATAATGCTTGAGATGCATTTCAGCACCACCTGCAGCATAGGTTTTGCACCACATCTCGAAAAATTTGGGGTTTCCGTATTTGCCAGTATACAGTGTGGCCATTAATTTGACGATGGTTTGCTTTGCGATTTTTTTCGCTTCGACACGTTTCATTTCACGTACCTACTTTCCATATTGATACCTGTATTTTATCATATGGCGCGAGGGTGTCAAGCGTGTGTCGATAAGGTATAAATATTCTAGACTTTACAAGCAATTTGGTTGTGAAAAGCCTTGAGGCTCTAGGTGTTAGCGCGTTTTTGTAACGAAAAAAAATATTTTTTTGTTAAAGGTCCATAAAATTTTTAGAGTCGTGACAAGCTGCGCCCAACTTCTTGACATTCACGATAGGTTTGTTCATTACGCTTGAGCATAACACCATCAATAACGGTGTATCGAGAAAGTCCGAGTTCGTCATCGCGTTTCATGCGAAGGAAATAGCCTCGAGTAATGATTTCGTATTCGTCATCTTTACGGATAATCATGTGTCCGTCAAGGTCCGTCACGCCCTTTTGAACCTTGTCGAGCCCCGGATAGACCATATAGCTACCCGCTTGTTCCGCATAATCAGGAATACAAATCATGAGTTGTTGAGCGATAGACAAATCGCCTTTCACTTTGGCGTCTTGGTCCATAAAAGCTTCAAACAAGAGTTTGTTGTCAAACATAATGTGGCGGAGATAAAATTCCGTTTCACCTTTTCGTGAGGTGTGTAGGGTCATGGTCAAGCGATCGTTTTCAAGTTTACCTGTGTAGACATCATCCTCATAGCGGATGGTCACGTCCCCAGTTTTTGGGCGGTAGCTTCCCTTGAAGTTTCCGACTGCTGGTGTTTCAATGACGGGATCATAGCTTTCCAGAAAGTCAGGAAACGATGGTTTTGCGACTAAAAAGGTTGCAGTTTCGGTTCGTTTTAAGAATTTCATTTTTTCCCCTTCCTGTCATAGCGTTTCATCCAATCCTTGCTATGGTTACCCGCTAAGCCAATGACGTACATGATGAGGGCAACAACAATTCCAAGCAACCCCAAGATGGCCCAAATTCTAGGTAAATGATACTTATCAACTGCCCATAGCAAATAACAGCTTCCAAATCCAATGATGAGGTTGATCCATTCTCTGAGCGTTGGCATATGCTTTTCCCCTTTCTTAATAGGTTAAGACGTAACTGTCTGATAATCCAATGGTTGAGTATCCAAAGATAGTGAGTTCCATTGGTGTAATACCAGTCATGGTTGATTTGATTTCTGAGTTGCGCGCAAGGTATCCTACACGGTGAGCTTCACCTGATTTCGTACGTACTACAACCGCAACAGCTGTTGGGTCATATTCATTCGTTGGTTCTGGTACTAACAGGGCTTGCGTGTGGAATTCAATCACTCCAAATTCACCTTCTTCTGGTGCAACGGTTTCCCCTACTAATTCTACAATTGGTTTTTGTTCGACGAATGTAACGCCGACGACTCGTTCTTTTGTCATATAGTTTTTCCTTTCTTAACTTTCCGTTTTAATTGTATAGCCATTCAGCCACGCGCGTGCAAAATCGTCGATATGGTTACGAATCCAATCCCTCACGTCTGTTGGCGCAAATTCCTCTTTGAAAATGTAGTACATCACGCGGTACACGTCATCCTTGGCTGTCAGTTCTTCGTAATAGCCAAAGCTGTTTTGCTTTTTGATACCCGTTGTTTTTACTGTGACAATCCAGTCAGCAATAAACTGCGGAATCATGGTTTTTTCTTGTGCCATTTCGATACCTCTCTATGCAATGCGAACACGGTAATAGGTGCGGTCGCATTCTTGTTTTTGATATTGGTGCACAATGTGTGCGTCTGCTAATTCAGCTTCGATGTGGGTATCGTTACCCGACAGCACAACATGCGGTCGTGTTGGGTGAACAATTGTGATAACATCGTCAGTTTTAAATGCTGTTTCTGATAGAAATTGTTTAATGGTCATATTGTCCTCCTTCTAAGATGGTCATTCGACCATCTTACGCATGCAAAGGTGTAGCACCGTGGTTGTAAGCGTAGTGAGCGACACCACGGAAGACATTTTCATTTTCAATGTCGCTAACACGGTAAGGTGCGGCATCTTTGAAGGTTTTCACGCCCCAAATAAGCGCATTGACATACAAGTTTCCTGCTTTTGCTGCTTGATTGGCACGGCGTGTAGCCCAGCCTTTGTTCATTCCATTTTCAACAAATAATTGACGAAGTGTTTGTGCGTTTTTCATGTGAAGTTCCTCTTTTCCAAATTTTATAGGGTTAGACGGCACCAACCCCCGGTCAGAGACAGCTGGGATTGATACAAATTATTTTTTTCAGGGAGAAATTGGGGTTTGGGGCAAAGCCCCATTCTAATAGTCGTCGTGTACACGACGACGATGCTTACCATGCCTGCGATAAGCTTTTCCGTTTTTAGTGACGCCACTACCCATAGCTTTTGCTTTTAGGTATCCTTGCAATTCTTCAGGCGTCATTTTGCGAGAATTGGGTTTGACGACAATAGTGATTCGCTCCATGGCGTCACCTTCCTTTCATGTTTTGTATTTTTGTTTTCAAAAGGAATTAGGGGTTTGGGGCATAGCCCCATTTGGTGGTCTTTTGCGTAGGCAAAAGACGAAAAAAAAGACCAAAAAGCTGGTCTTTTTGTGGTTAAACCACTGGGATACGGTCCATCATACGGTAGTGTTCGATGGTATACGCTGGTTCGCCCTCGTTTGCAACTTTGCGGATTTCAGTTTTGAGAAACCAATCCCAAACCACATACGGCGCTTCCACGTCCCCTTCAACATCTTCGTGAATGACCGTGCGAATGATTTCATCTGCAAGGGGCATGAAGTTCTCATAGGTTGCTTTTCCGCCAATAACGTAGACATCTTCGGTTTTAGCAAGCTCTACCACTTCAGCTTCATCCACTACGCGTAGGTTTTGAAGGTCACCTACGGCCATGTCCAGCACTCCCATTTCTTCAAAATTCATAAAGCCTCGTGCATCGTACAAGAGGGTCAAGCGGTTTGGCAACAAACGCCCTTCAAATCCTTTGAAGGTGTTATAGCCTACCACAACCGCATGTCCTTGTGTAGTGGTTTTGAAATGTTTCATTTCACTTGAAATACGCCATGGTAGTCCATCGCCCTTTCCAATAAATCCGTTTTCGCTTTCCGCCCAAATTAATTTTAAGCTCATGATTTTTCCTTTCTAGTAGTCAACGACCCAGGTGATCCACACCTTGTCCTCTACCGGTACGACAGAAGTCGCCCGCAGGTGAACAGTATTTAAGGCCTTAATGACGAGTTGAATGATGTGTGGGTTGGTTGATGGAAAGGTGAAAACACCGTTTACGCCTTTTACCATGGCATCAACCGCTTCATCTAATTCCAATTCCAGTTCTTCGCGCTCATGTTCTGACACTTGTGGCAAAATTTTGAGCAAGAACTGGTACAATTTTTCGGAGGAGTTTTTATTCATCGTCATCCCCTTCTGTTAATTTCGCAATACGCTCAGCGACAGAGCGGCTAGCCTCGAGACGTTCTTCGTAGGTGAAGAGCCCCACATGTTCGTTGGCTTCAGATAACAAGTAGAAACCTTTAATATAGGCTGTAATGGCCTTCGCCAAATCAAAGGCTTCTCGACTTTCGGCGTAATAGATGGGCGCATCCTTATGAATGTACCAACCCGCTAATTTACCGTTTGCAAGGGCAGTGAGAAAAATTCGCTCACCAAGTTGTTCATTGAGCTCGATCAAGGTATCGGTCAATTGGCCCTCTTCTTGGGCTGTTTCCTGCAAGGTATCAAGGAAAATCGCGAGGGTCTCGCGCAGTTCGTGAAATTCATCCATTAAAATTTTCCCTTTCTAATAGTAACCGCCATGACAGTTTGATCCCCTAGCACTTCGAATGTTTCATCGTCTAGTTCGATCTCACTGTCAACTGCGGCTCCGATGCTATAATTTCAATCCACGCACCCGTACGGGGGATGCGACGGGGCACATTGCCCGGTTCGTGGCCGTACTGGTTCTCACGCAGTCCCAATCTTCCACTTGCTATCGTCTTCGATAACAGGACCTCTATCATTGACGTGAAAGGTCTAAGATGGGTTTAAAGTCCGCCAAAAGTTTCAGCGCCAGCCATAGCGGCTGTTCCTGCTAGGTCAGCTGATGCTTCATCTGACAACCCAACGGAATCATCCACACTGCCATGTAATTCATAAAACTGTCCGATAAATGAAAGCAAAGTTTCTGCCATGTCGCGTGGTGAGTCAGTTGCCTTGCGCACAAGCGGTGTTTGGCGGAAAATGTAAAATCCCATCATTTGTCCTTGAGGGTTAGCTGAGATGATGATTCCTTCGCGTTCATTTTCGTTCAATTCTAGGACACCTGCGGCGGTTTCATTCGCTTGGCGCGCTTCGTGGATGATTTCGTTACAAGCAGAAATCAAGTCATTGAGTTGTTCAGTAGTATATTGTTGTGTAGTCATAGTGTGTTCCTTTCTTTTGTTCGGTAAATCTGAACGATAATAATGTTTTTGACAATTGGATTGGTTAAACGTTCGGGACGTCCCGAACAATGGTCCAAAATAGGTGAAAAATACGATTTAATTCGTAAAAATCAGCCGTTTTTGGGGCTTTTGGAGAAAGAGGAGCAAATTTGGATTCCAATTTGGAGAACTTGTTAGCGCTTACAACGCTTGGTATGACTGACTTTCTCTACTAACCTCTTAAGATTGAAAAAAAAGTTAGAAAAATTTTGATGAGTGGTCAGAAAAAATTTTTTTTGTGAAATCGATGCTTTGATATTCAAACAATTCAAAATCCCTTCACACCGGGTTTTGAGAACGCTTTCAAAAAATCCAAATTTCAATCCAAAATCGTCCAATTCACAAACTTGGCCGGTATAATAAATAGGCCAACGTTCGGATTTTACCGTTCGACCTATTTTTATTCCAAATCATAGATGCTGTAACCGGCATAGTCCTCTAGCACGTCAATTCGGTAGTTGAGACCATCCATGGCTTTCGAGTAGTCGTCACGCGTTTCCACCACAAAACCAGGATCGTACCACATGTAAGTATAGTCCCACGGACATTTCTGATTGTGTTTCTTGACGGCTTCTTTCACCTCAGGCAGGTCTTTTAGGTACATACCGATAGGCATGTTGTTTTTTAATTTATGAGTCCAGCGTGCAACTAAGAAAATTGCTGCCCGTTGGTTACTAGTATATTCCATGTGTTTTTCCTTTCTCAGTTGATCACAAAGCTTGGATAAGATTGTATGCTAGTGTTTCATAATCTGTTGCTCGACCTAACAATCGTTTAAACGTTTCATCGCCAACACTTTCCAGCATGGGGATAATGAAGCTCAATTCAGATACGCTGTACGGTCGTGCCCATAACGGACTACCCAATTCGAATAACTGCTCCACACTCATCGTTTCTTCTAGTGCGGTTGGTGCGGCTGTTGTGGCGGCAAGTTTGATGTCTATTATTTTTAGAGTGGCTGCGGTATCACATCTTGCTCTACACGTTTCAAGTTCTTGAACGGTTGGATGTTGTATCGTATAGATGCTAGTGGCTTCACAACTCACTCTACATTCTTCAAGTTGTTGAATCGGTAGGTGATGCACCATCGGTTTTCCTTTCACAAAAAAAAAAGAAAAAGCTCGAGGAAAACCTCAAGCTCAGTCAATGTTCACATCTTCGATGGTCTTATCATCACGGAAACCAAGTACAACAGGGAAGCGAAGAGAGCGTCCACCGTTTTTGTTTGTGGTTTCCTCAAAGAACTTGATTTCAATGATTTTTCCAAGGTACTCATCTTGGTTGTTCCAGATGTGTTCGCGTTGTTCTTCAGTCAAACCAGATGACACATTGAAGGTGTTGTCTTCATCCAATTGAACGATGAGGGACTTGAGTCCACCACGGTTTTTGCCGTCAATAGCTTCTTCAAAGCCAACAACCAACAAATCAGCTGTGTGCATTTTTTTCACTTTTAGCAAACCTTTTGTACGTTTGGTTTCATATTTAGCATTTGGATCATTGAGCATGACCCCTTCAAAACCTTGAGCTGTTGCATAATCACTCCAAGCTGGAATGCCAGCTTTGTCAGCTGTTCCAAGAACTGGAATAGCACGAACCAATTCCCCTGCTGTAAAGGTTTCAAGGTAGTTTTTACGGCGTTCAATATATGGAAGTTTTGATTTGCCAGCGGCAAATTCAGCATAAGGTAGGGCGTCAAAAATGTTATAGCCAAGGCCGTCACATTCCCCATCAGCCGAAATCATTTGTCCAGTTTTTTGGAAGCGCTCACCACTGGTCCATTTATTTTCAGGGTCCTCAAGGAGCAACTCCCCATCAAAAATAAAGTGACCGAGATTTGCGTCCACAACACTTTCAATATCCGCTTTCAACTGGCTGAGTCCATCAATGACTTTTCCTTTACGGGTTTTGACAGAAAGCACTTTTCCGTCTTTGACCTCAACCACTGCACGGAAACCGTCCAATTTTTGAGTGACGACAAAAACAGTGTCATCTTTGTACCCGCTGATTTTTTTGTCATAAGGGAAAGCCAATTGAACATCAAATACAGGGATGAAATCAACACCATATACTTTGTTGAGGAGGCTCGCTCCAACCGTTGTTGTCCATGATTTTCCAATTACTTGAGCCAGAACATCTTTGGTGTGTTCATCGTATTGATTGATGAAATATTGCACCATCCCAATTTCATTTTCAGTTCCTGTATTGTGTTCCAACAAATAGTCAAGAAGCTCTGGAAGGGTCAAATCGTGAGCGACGTGCTCAACAGCTTTTTGAATTTTTTTAGTGGACAAACCAATGACTTGGTTTGGGTCACCCAAAAAGTTCAAAACGCGTTTTGTGACAGGGTCTGTCACTTCTTCCAAAATGCTTGTTTTGTCAGAAATTTTGCTAGCTTCTTTTAGGTTTTCTAGTGTTGTTACTACTTTTTTCATATAAATTGTGTACCTCGTCTTTATTGTTTTCAGGAAGAAATAGGGGTTTGGGGCATAGCCCCATTTGGTGAGCCTTTGCGTAGGCAAAGGCGCTGGTTCTCTTCTTATTATACCAAAATTCTTTGGATTTTGCTCCTTGTTGGTTGGGTTGTCCTAATTTTAAATTGCAAAAAAAAAAGAAATCCCCGAAGGGATTTCATTCACATCATTAACGTACACCACTTACGTGAAAAATCGGGTTGGCATTGTCGATACGGACAGCGGCGTAACCTTCTTCGTTACGATAATGTTGTAGGTTACTATTCAGTCCGATGAGACCGCGGTTGCTGGTCTCAACGTAAAGCGATTCAGGTAGTGCGCGCCCATCGATCAGGTGAATCGTACCGCGTACTTGAATACCATTCAATACCCTAAAGCTGACCATTTCAGTGACGTCAAACATAACTGAGTTTTCGAGTTGTTCTTGTTCCTCGTGGGTGTAGGTTTCAAGGCTCATGCCATGACCCAAACCATCACGCAATACGTTCATTGCCGTGATGGCATTCAAGCTTTCAATGTCGGTGACTGAGATGCGTTGGCTGGTGCGTGTGAAGTAATCAATAACAACAACAAGATATTTGACAGTGCGTTGATTAATAATCATAAGGCTTGTTCCTTTCATTTAGTGCAAAGGTTACTCAAAAATAACCAAGTAGGAGAGGCGAATTTGTTCGGTGTTCCAAACAATCATTTCATTGTTAATGACACCTTGTGTTCCGCCGGTGATGTAGATAGAGTCGTAACCACCTTGTCGAGCGTTAGACGGGATCTGGTGCCGGGCAACTGAGTTATTTGGTTTATACTCATTTCCCATAGCGGTATCAGCGAGGAACATGTAGGTTGCATTTCCTTTAGATGAATGTCCCCAGAATCCACAAGCGTAGTTCAAGGCTTTTGTGCTCTGGTCAGACAGGTAAACACCGTCTCCAAACATGCGCCCTGTAATACCGTAGCGACTATCGTTTGATTTTGGACAGAATAGCCCTGTTCGCAAAATGTTCAGAACGTTTTGTGCGGTTGTACCGTGCCACAATTGTTTGACATTACCAACCTTGTTCTGTACGGCTGTGTAATGAGCTTCTTCCTCATCGTTGTATTCGATAGCAAGAGCGGCCTTCACTTGTTTTTGTGATGCCTGGCGGTGACGGTCTTGTTTGGTTTCATCGAACATGCGTTTGATACGGTTTAACTCGTCGGTCGTCGCTGCTCGGAGTTTTAACTTAAAGAGCCCTTTGAAAGCTTCATCTTCGATGTTGATTTCCTTTTCGTTTTCCAAGCTCTTTTCGTAGTCTGCCACGTGTTGTTTTAGGACATCGAAAAGTTCTTTTTCATGGTCCCAATCGGTCACAACAGTTGCTAATGGTTGTCCAATTCGCACATAGTGAGGAATGTAGGTGAAATATTCCTTAATGAGTTTGTGTTCACCTTGCATAATCCGTTCGAGCAAACCTTCAGCTTTGGCAATTGTCTTGCTGGTCAACACACCAATATCCGTTTTAACGGCACCCGATGCAGTCATTTCAAGCTTGTATTTCCCATCGAACAAGTCATGGGTATTTGCTTCGACCAATTTTTTGACAAAAGCTTCCACCTCTGGGTCTTGCGCAATAGCTTTAGCCACTCGTTCATCTTTGTTAGCTGTTTGGCCTGCGTCCGCACCTTCGTGGGTGTCGACTTCGATATATCCTTTTTTAATTTTGGAATTGATTAGCTTGTCATAGGATGCGCGTGTTCCCGCTTTTTGACCTTTGGTGCAGGTGGCACCAATTCGTCCGTATTCATAGTAAATGGTTGACCCGTCGTAGCTAGCCTTGTAGTATTTGTTGTGGTCACTTCCACTTCCGCCAGCTTTTCGGTCAGCACTATCCACACAAACTAAGGTTTTTGTGATTGTAGCCATGGACTTGTTCCCTTCTATAAGTTTTCAGGAAGAAATAGGGGTTTGGGGCAAAGCCCCGTTAAAAAGCCTTTGTGTACACAAAGGCGATTAGGCTTTACGAGCTTTTTGAAGCTGTTGGCGCAAACGCTCACGCATTTCGTCAGACACAACACGTTTCTTCTTCGCTCGACGGTCAATACGATATGAGCCGTCTAATACTTTAGCTCGTAGGCTAATGACGCGGTCACCTTCGACTTCGTGGTCCAAAAGTTCCATACCACCGTCTGCAATGATACGTAAATAGTGGTTGATGTCGTGAACATAATTCGTTTCAACAATGGTTTGCTTGGTTTTAGGATCATACCAAATGTGTGTTTCTTGTTCATCGATTGTATATGTCATAATTACCTTCCTTTCTAATACCCATTGTACCACAAAATAAAATTTCTTTCTATAACTCGGTAATTGCTTGCTTTTGGGATAGAACAGTGATATAATAAGGATAGGAAGTTTTGGTGTGTTGTCCTCCGTCACGCATCAAACTCCGGACCTTTCACGTTTTAAAAGAGGTCCGTTATCGAGACCCGATAACACGGAGTGGGCAATTGGGACTACGTGAG
>ERZ773037.1501-NODE-1501-length-12091-cov-5.578182_pt1 | contig 12091 bp, 8 predicted proteins | sample MGYA00511466_ERZ773037 | MGnify/ENA primary metagenome ERZ773037 (study PRJEB29015, sample SAMEA2738146) | human oral metagenome | biome: human oral; feature: human-associated habitat; material: saliva | place: China | collected 2202 ... | reverse complement strand
CTAAGCAGAAGGGACTTGAGTTCACAGATGCAGACCCACATACATTGTTGAAGAACAATCTTGAGGATTTCCGCAAGGAAATGGACGAGAATGGCTGGGATTATGGTCAGGATGAAGAGGAACTCTTTGAGCTTGCTATGCACCCAGAACAGTATCGTAACTACAAGAGTGGACAGGCTAAGAAGAATTTCTTGGCTGACCTCCAGGCTGCTAAGGACGCTAAACTCGGTGCAAAAGTTAGTCCTGAAGAGGCTGCAGCATTCAAACATGCAAAGGCAGATGCACTTGTTTCTCCAGTCAAAGGTCAGTTGTTCTGGGAGTTCCAGGGCGATGCTGAGGCTAGTCCTGCTGTAGAACCATTCATTGGTAAGGCATATAAGGAAGGTGATATCTTCTGTTATATCCAGGCTCCTTGGGGTGAGTTCGTCACAATTCCTGCTGCTCTTGGTGGTAAGTTGGTTGAAATCAACGCTAAGCAAGGTGCTAAAGTGAACAAGGGTGATGTCATTGCTTATATCCAGAGAGACGAAAAGTAAGGACTTAAGCTGAACAATATAACAACGATTCATTCACGAATTATAAAGCCGGAACGCTTTCATGGTTTGTGAATGGATCGTTTTTCTTTTTGTATGGGTAACAAGGCTTGTGATAAAAAGGAAGATAACGGTGGTTTGTTGAAAGCAGATGCTCCCGATATTTATCACCTCTAAAGTATGGATTTACGTAGCCAGTTAACAAAGAGAATATGCAAAGAGGAAGTGAAACATCTTGCTTCCATGGCTGAGTCTTCCTTTGATGACCGTGAATTTGCTGAGTTCTTTCAGCTCTTATACGATGAGGATGCAAGAGTTTCTGAGAATATTGCATGGATAATGAGTCATTTTAATAAAGTAGGGTGGGGACGGTTAAACAGTAAAAAACAATCCCTCATGGAAGAAGCAATGCATACTTCCAGCACCACAGAACTACGATTGTTGCTCACTATCATCTCAAAGCTGCCTGTTTCAGAAGAAGAAATAACAATACCTTTCATTGATTTCTGTCTTGATAACATCACAAAGATGGCTCAATCAGTAGCTGTAAAGTCGCTCTGTATCTATCTTTCTTTTCAGCAATGTAAGTTCTTTCCAGAGCTTTTGCAGGAGTTGGAAACGATATTAACCTCTTATGATGGTGTACCTTTGTCTCCGGGACTGAAGAGTGCACGGTCAAAAGTATTACAAGCAATAGCAAAAAACAATAAAAGAAACAAATAGCAATGAATTATCAAGCCATCATAGACAAGTATTATCCTGAAGAAAATGAACTAAAGCATATCTTGCTTGTACACAGTAGAAGCGTAGCTGATAAAGCATTGATGGTGGCTGAACGCCATCCAGAGTTACATCTTGATTGTCAGTTCTTGGAAGAAGCTGCCATGTTACATGATATTGGGATCATTCGTTGTGATGCTCCAGGTATCCAATGTTTTGGTTCAGAACCTTATATATGTCATGGTAGATTGGGGGCAGAGATGCTTCGTAAGGAAGGTTTTCCGCGTCATGCCCGTGTCTGTGAGCGGCATACAGGATCAGGTATTACACGTGAACAGATTATTAATCAGCATCTTCCACTCCCTGAACAAGACTTTTTGCCAGAGACAATGGAAGAGAAAGTGATCTGTTATGCGGATAAATTCTTTTCAAAAACACATCTTGATAAAGAGAAAACAGTTGAGCAGGCAGAGCGAAGTCTTGCTAAGTTTGGTGAAGAAGGAGTCCTACGTTTCCGTGAATGGGAACAAATCTTTTGTTAAAAGAGTGTAATTCTTATTTGTAAAGTTTGTTTTTACATTTTATATAGATATGAAGTAGCATTGCCACTTCATATTGTTTAATACAGTATAGGTTATTTTTCCTTTGTTTTTGTCTATACTTTAGCATAGTAAGTCTTTGGACTTTTGATTTTATTGATTTATAACCTTATTGTATATCTATCATTCTTTCTTTTCTTCATTGTGTAGGAAGTAAAGAATTGTTAATGTATTTCTATGTGTTAATATGCTTCTATTATGAAAAATAGGGATAATCTTATTAAAAACTTATAAATAGGTGTTGCCCTTTTACATTTTATGTTTAACTTTGCCAAAGTAGTCTAATGGCATTTTACTTGGCGAAGTATCATAAAGCACAACCTTCTACCTCTTTTAATAAGAGGTACAAGATATATAGAATTTAAACCAAAAGCGTATGAAGAATATTTACTATTTACTATTATTAGTTATTGTAACTCTGGTGTCAAGTAATGCCGTGGCTGATACTCCAATCAAGCTGAGTGTGGATGATTCCAGCAGAGTTGTGGTGAAAGTCAATTACCGTCCAGTTAATATTTCTAATGGTTTGAATAAACTGGATGTTCCTCAGTACGGCTCAGTACAGATTGAAGCTGTAGACGGATGTTATCTTAAAGAGGTATCTAAGCCTAACAAGAGCGAAGGCGGAAATATTCCTATGAGTATCTCGTCTATGCGGAATTGTAACCTATATATCTCGGATGAAGATAAGAATGTAACTTTTACGGTGAAGAGTGGAATCTTTGATGAAGCGCGTACAGGCTCTTGTATTGTTAAGATTGATGATGCTTCTAAGGTTAAAATGGTACGTTATGAATCTCAGACGGGAGTAAATCTGAAGAATGGAGATAACGATGTCAAATGGATTCCTGGGGTAGAGAAGACATTAGTGATTACGAATGCCAATTATGGAGATGCTCCTATTTACCGTGTAACATTAGATGGTGTGGAGGTGGAAAGTTCCAGTAACCAGTTCTTTGTTACTCCTAAGGATGGTAGTGTAGTTAATATTACCGCAAATTATCCCGATATTGATTATGCAGTAAAGTTTAATTTCTCTGATAATGCCGCTAAAAGCGTTATCTCAAAGGTGATGATTGATGGGGTAGAAGTAGCCAATTACAATGAAGAAGGGTTCAAGGTAAAGGCTGGGAAAAAGTTAACGCTTACATTCGATAAGGTAAATTACTCCTTAGATGGGTTTAAGGTCAACGGTGAATCAATATCTCTTTATGGTCCTTATGAATGTGTTGTAAGGAACGAAATGAACTTTGAGATATCAGCACATAAGTATGCTACGGTAAAATCTACGCTAAATGTGGATAAAGCTGCTAATGTTACTGTTTATCAAGGACAGAGTTATAATAATAAGGTGATATCAGTCCATGATGGAGAAAACGTTTTGGAGTTGAATGAAACAAATAGTATGATTCAGATAAAGCCGAATAGTGGTTGCAAAATTGATTCGGTGAAGGTCAATGGTAATCTTTTCTCTATTGGTTATGATGGTGCTTGTGAGATTAAACTGATGGAAGGAATGAGGGTTGATGTTGCAACTTCAGCCATTGTACGTGACCAAAAAGCAATCGTTTTTATAGATGATATCAGTCTGGCAAACTATGGTTTCAATTTCTATCGTGCTGATCATTCAACGGTACAGATGCAGTCTGGTGAGAATACACTGCTGTTCTCGAAAGATGATCACCATTTCATGTTTGGTGCTTATGGTACTGATATGAGTAAAATGGTGGTGAAACTGAATGGAACAGCACTCGCTCCAACTTATCCTGGTGGGTCAAGTTTTGAGTTTGATTTAAAAGATAATGACCGTTTGGAAATCTTATTGAAAGGTGGAACTAATGGTATTGATTCCGTAGGACATGTAAAGGGGAATGAAAGAAAGGTTTATCGTATAGATGGAACTCGTGTGACTGGTGAGAATTTGCCACGCGGTTTATATATCATTAATGGTAAGAAAGTATTAATTAACAAGTGAAAAGCTAATGAGAAAAATTCTACTTACAATTCTTTTGTTTGGAATGGTGGGTGCAGTATTTGGTCAATCCAAACTTGACCTGCAAAGTCAGATGGAGCTGCAGAGGCTTCGAAACACCTCCATTCCCACTTATAATGCTCGTACACGTTCCTTCGAACGTCCTAAAGTTGCCCAACAAAACACTTTAGCCATGGTTGAGCTCATGGGAGGATGTACTCGTGAAGATCTCGAAGCACAAGGTGTGGAAGTCTTAAGGGTACGTGGTAATATTGCAATTGTAGCGTTACCAGTCTCTGATGTTGAGCGTATTTCTACATTGACATGTGTTTATCGCATGGAACTTCCACGTCGGCTTTTTCAGAAGATGGATGTGGTACGTGCAGAGATAGGTGTAGATAAAATCCATAAAGGTATAGAATTGCCTCAAGCCTATACAGGAAAGGGTGTCGTAACGGGTATTGTTGATGGTGGTATTGACCCTAATCACATCAACTTTCTTAAGCCTGATGGTTCAACTCGCTTTGGTTATATCAGTAAGATTATAGCTGCTCCGAATGAAAAGAAAGGCTATCATTACTATAATTATTATCCTCGTGCCGTACTTGATACCTTGTCAAATCGTGATGATACATATTCTATTGAGGATGATTTCACTACTGATTCTCCTACAAACTTCCATGGAACGCACACAACAGGAATTATGGCAGGAGGTTATAAGGGGAATATAACATATGCAAAGACAAATAATGATACGACAAGTTACCTCGTAGAAGCTCCAAATCCATTCTATGGTTGTGCTACAGAGTCAGAGCTTGTGGCTTCATGTGGTGATTTACGCGATATGTATATAGCTTTTGGAGTTGATGATATCGTTCAATATGCATTACTATCGGGCAAGAAACCAAAGCCATGTGTTATAAACCTTTCCTTGGGAAGTAACATTGGAGTACATGATTCTACAAGTGTGATGAACAAGTTCCTTGCAAAAGAAGGAGAACATGCTATCATTTGTATTGCTGCAGGTAATGAAGCTGATAAGGCTGTTGCCCTTAAAAAGAACTTTGAACATGCGAATGAAATGGTTAAGACATTCATTACCCCAATGGTTCCTGATACGCTAAAAATGGGGAAGAAGGCTTACATTAACTTTCGGAATGGTCAGATAGCTGCGTATAGTAATGATTCTACTACTTTTGATTTTCAGATTGTTGTAACCAATACAAAGCGTGGAAATCATGCTGTAAAACGTATCCCTGTCATTGGCAATAGTGATGGAAAAGTAATAACTTATGCTTCGGGAGGAGATGATTACGCAATCCCTGGTGCTATTATTAACCCAACCTTTGCTAAGGCTTTTGATGGTTATGTTACTGCTGCTTCTGCTATTGATCCTGAGACGGGACGTTATTATGCAATGGCTGAGATAATGACCAGTGATAATCCAACTACAAACAAGGATGGAAACTATAAGTTGTCCTTGGAGATTAAAAGTAAAAAGGATGGTCAGAATGTAGAAGTTTATGGTGATGCACGCTATGTTTATTTCGATAGTAATAAGCAATCAGGATTTGTTAATGGAACACGCAATGGTTCTATCAGCGATATGGCATGTGCAGCGAATGTTATTTCTGTAGGTAGTTATAATGTTCGTAATCATTGGTCTTCATTAGATGGCTATGTGTATGGCTATAATAAGAAAGGTGAAAATGATGATTTCCCTCCTGGGGAGGCATCTCGTTTCTCTTCTTTTGGTACACTTGCAGATGGAAGAAACCTTCCTCTTGTATGTGCACCAGGTGCTTCAGTCATCTCTTCAGTCAATACTTATGCTGTGAATAACCCTGAATTAGGGTATACTGATGCTGGCTTACAAGGTAAACTAAAGAAAGGAGATAAGACTTACTATTGGCATCAGTCACTCGGAACATCTATGGCAACACCGGTTGTTGCAGGCGCTGTAGCTCTCTGGTTAGAGGCTAATCCTAAGCTAACTTGTAAAGATGTGGCACGTATCATTAAGGAAACAGCTCGTAGAGATTCCTTTGTGGTGAATACAGGTGACCCAGTACAGTGGGGAGCAGGTAAGTTTGATGCCTATGCAGGTTTGAAACAAGTTCTAAAAGAGAAGGAGTCAACTGGGATTAATGGTGTTAAGGTAGCTGCTGAAAAGAATATTCCAGTCATCACTTCAACAGGTGAACGTTCATTTACTGTATTCCTTGCCGGTGCAAAACAGTTGAATGTACGTGTTTATACACTCTCTGGTCAACTTGCTCATACACTAGTTACTCAAGGTGATGAGACTAATATTAATGCTTCTGCATGGAGTAAGGGAGTTTATCTTATCCAGGTGAATGGGAGCAGAGCACAACGAATTATTATTTACTAACGTATATGAAGAATAGATTTACTTTCCTGTCATCAACGTTCTTACTATTGATGACAATGTTATTGAGTTCCCTTGCTGTACAGGCACAGGAAGAACAAATCATCAGATTCCATACGAATATACCCGCAAAGGCAAAGAGTGCAGGAATCCCAGCACAAGTATCTTTCGTACTTGGAGCATCTGATGATGATCAGACTGTCAGTATAGACTGTGGCTCTGGTGATCAAGAGTTTGATGTAAAGAAAGCTATAATAGGTGTAGAGAGTGGTGAACAAACCATCAAAGGTTCCCTTTTTACTGGTACTGTCACCGATGAAGGATGGGTAACCATTACTGGTGATCCAACTAACATCTATTATTTCAATGCTTCTGGCAATGAGATTGATAAGATAGAGTTTAGCAAGAACCTTCGGATTAAGGTGTTGAATTTGGAGCATAACACTCTGAATGCTTTAGATATTAACAACCTGAAGAGCCTACAAGTTATCTATTTGCAGGATAATCCTTTTACGGCATCAACTCCATTGATGATTGGTAATTTACCAGACTTGGTTGTTTTGGAGATACCACAGATAGGACATATCTCTTCTGATTTCACACTTCGTAACTTTCCTAACCTTCGTTCTTTCGATGCATATCACACATTGGGGTTGAAGACTGTTGACCCTGCAGGATGTCCTAAGCTGCAACGTCTGAGTCTTGATATGACGAATGTTGAGACAGTAGATATCTCTAAGAACCCAGAACTGCAGATTTTGAATGTAGGTGACTCTCGTGTGAAGTCTCTTGATCTGAGTAATAACCCTAAAATCACTCAGCTTTACATCTCTCATTCCTCTGGAACAGTAAATACTGATGTTAAGTTTGATAATATAGATGTTACCCATTGCCCTGAACTTTATTATTTCTATTGTGGCGGTAATAATCTGAAGACTCTTGATTTGAGTAAGAATCCTAAGCTCTTTACGCTCTCTTGCGATCGCAACCTCCTGAGAAATCTGGATGTAAGCAATAATCCTGCTCTTTATAGTGTCAATGTTCGTTATAATTACATGGACTTTGCTACTCTTCCTTGGCCAGGTAACTGGTTCGAGTATTACCATGAGCAGAATCCAATGGAGCTTAATGATACATATAAGGTGGGTGACGTTATTGATTTGAGTAATCGTGTTCTGCGTGCAAGGACTACGACTGATGCAAAGCTTTATCGTGTTCCTAAGGCTGATCCAACCAAGCCTGTAGAGTTGGATGATTCTTATTATTCTTATGCTGATGGTAAGGTAACGTTGAAGAAGGCACTCGATGATGAAGTGTTTGTACAGTTCACTAACAGCGTTCTAAGGGATTATCCTATTCGTACTGAGAACTTCAGAGTTAAAACTGTTGCTGATTTCGGAAAGGATGTAAAGGCTATCGAACTGACAAGTCTTGGTTCTGCAGGTTCACCAGTGAAGATGTCTGTTGGTATCTTGGGTGCTTCTGAGAGTAATCCTGTTACTGTAAAGGTTGATTTAGGTGATGGTGAGACGACTCCTATCCAGATAAAGTCTGATCATCCTTCCCAGGCAAACATTGATGCAATACGTACCGGATCAGGTAATATTATAGTTTATGTTCCACAAGACCGTTATGTAACGACGTTGGAATCAGATGGTCAGTACATTGATAACATTGATCTTTCTGCACTGACAGAGCTACGTGTTCTTACTTTGAAGAATGCTGGATTGATGACAATTGACCTTGGATATAACAATAAGCTCCAGAAGCTTGACCTGTCTGGTAACCAGCTTAGACGTGTTGACCTCCGTGGTCCTTCTTCTTATTTCTATAAGAGTAAGCTTTCTGACATTAACGTCAGCCATAATCAGTTGGATTCACTTCTCTTTAATGACCTCTATGCGGTTAGAACTCTGAACATCAGTCACAATAATTTGAACAGTCTGGATGTCTCAGATGCTGATAATCTGCGTACACTTGATATCTCTCACAACAAGTTTACACGCCTCTTGCTCAATCATAGTGAGCTTGTTGAAGATATAAATGCATCAGACAATGCCCTTACTGAGGTGAAGATTCCACCTGTAGCACCAGTTCAGAAGCTGAATGTCAGTGGTAATTACTTCACACTTGCTACTATGCCTAATGACTTTGGCTTAGCTCGTGGCAAGTTTATCTATGCTCCTCAGCACATTCTCGAGATATCAAAATCGTCTCCAGGTATTGATCTTTCAGAGCAGAACATCACGAAGAACGGTGCAAATACACAGTTCATTTGGAAGAAGAAGGACGGTCAGCCTTTGCAGTTAGGTACTGATTACACAATCAGCAATGGCTCTGCGAAGTTCATTAACTTGGCTCTTGATTCCATTTATTGCGAGATGACACATCCTGCTTATCCTGATTTCCAGGGAACAAATGTGTTCAAGACTACTTATGTTCATCCTATTGCTTACCCAAGATATGAGTTGGCGAACTTCACAACGATTAACCGTACAGACAGTGTTGCTCTATCTTTAGCAAGTCCTGTGGATGGTACTTCTGTTTATTTTGAGTGGAATGGCGATGGTAATGTTACCCAGTATACACTTGGAACAACCTATAAACTCTTCCGTGCTAAGTCAAAAGAGAACACGAAGGTGCGTGTTCTTGTGGCTGAAGCTAATGATAAGCTGAAGATTTTCAGTGTGTCTGGCGTCAAGATGAGTCAGGCTGATCTCTCTGGACTAAAGGATGCGAAGGTTATAACGGTTGCTGAGGCTGAGTTGCCTGCTATTACTCTTCCTGCAACGGCTCCTAATCTGACCGACTTGAATCTTGATGGTAATGAGCTGACGGAGATTGATTTGTCCAAGTTCCCTAAGCTCTTCGCGTTGTCTTTGGTTAACAATAAGCTCAAGACGTTCGATCTTTCTCCTGCAAAGAGCCTTGGTCTGGCTTATCTTTCAGGGAACAAGATGAAGGAGATTAAGTTTGATAACCCACATTTGTGGAATCTTGATTTGAGTAAGAATGACTTTGAAACCATCTCTCTTGATAAGCTTCCAGAGCTGGAGCAGTTGTGGTTGAACTCTAATAAGCTGACGAAGGTTGATGTTTCAAAGAACACTAAGCTGCGTGTACTCAATGTTGTTGACAACAAGCTGAAGTTCTCTACGATGCCTCTTCCTGAGAGTAACGGCAGAAAGTTTGATAAATACTCTTATAATCTCCAGGCTCCTATCGATGTTCAGTGCGTCAATGGTAAGGTTGATCTGAGCTCTGAGGCTGTTATTGCGGGTAAACCTACTACTTATCGTTGGTTCGATGGTAAGGTTCAGTCTGTTGACGGCGTGCTGCAGGGTGAGGAATTAACTGCGAACGATGAGTATACAGTTGAGAATGGTGTGACAACCTTGAAGCTTACGGACACCTTTACGAAGCTGGTATGTATTCTTGCGAACGAGAACTTCCCTAATGCACTGTTGAATACGAACTATATTACCTTCACACCGACTGACGGTATTGATGAGGTCAAGGCTGGTGAAGAGGTGAAAGTACAGTTCGTTGATGGCGGAATTAACGTTCTTGGTGCTCGAAACCATACGCTTGCAGTCTATACGATAGATGGCAAACTGGCTTATCAGAGCAAGGTTAATACTGATGAGCAGCGTGTTTCTCTGGCTCCAGGTGTATACATCGTGCGTGTAGGCAACAGAGCTTCTAAAGTTGTTATCAAGTAAATAACACGTTCTAAATAGCCCGATGAAGGGTAGAGAGGGTATGTCCGAAAGGCATATCCTCTCTTTTTTTATGTATAAAGAGGCAGCTTCTTATGTGGAATATACTTTACATTTGTTTTTCTCATTATAGCTTTTTCCAGCCTTTCTTTATACCTTAAAATCGGTTAGATATGACCTTCTTGGGAAAAAGTATATACCTTTTCGGCAAAAAGTATATACTTTTCAGTCAAAAAGTATATACTTTTCAGGCAAAACGATAGTACTTTTTGGGCAAAACGATAGTACTTTTTGCCTAAAACGATAGTACTTTTTACCTAAAACGATAGTACTTTTCTGAAAACAGCTTAGTTCGTTCTGTTAGAAAGCATGCATAGTTTCTGTAAACTGTTGGATATCAATTGCTTATGAAAATACAGCGTAAAGCCGCCCAAAACGGGAATATTTGACCGTAAATATGCCTCTTGTGAATAGCACCGTCAGAATGATAGTCGGAATTAACAATATTCTATTACAAAATACTTCCCTACGGTTTATGCGGACATTCCTCATGAATCGTCGCCGTTCTCTCGGTCCGCTGATTGCGCTGAGCATACTTTTTAGCTGACGAGCAGCGTATTTCAATGCCCTAATGTCTTTATACTTATGGGAATTGCTTACCTTTGTATGCAACTAAGAATACATCACAACGATATGAAAAAACATCTTATTTTGCTTTGCGTGTTAGCTTTCTCAGCATCGCTACACGTCGTGGCACAATCAATCAGGAAGCAGATTGAGTCACATCCTGAACTTTCTGCCAACAATTACCTTGCTTATCCCGCACCATCGGGCAAGCTTACGCCTGCACCTTCGGGCTATCTTCCCGTCTATCTATCGCATTATGGGCGGCACGGTTCGCGCTATCTCATTCATGCGCAGCAATATCTTCGCCCGATCGAAACGCTTCAGCGGGCTGATTCGGCTGGCGTTCTGACCAATGAAGGCAAGGAAGTTCTGAAGAAATTACGCCTCATGTACACCGAATCCTATAAGCGTTGGGGCGAACTGACACTCCTTGGCGCCCAGCAACATCAGCAGATTGCACGGAGAATGTACAATCGTTTCCCCTCAGTCTTCCGTGATTCAGTCTGGGTAGATGCCAAGTCTACGGATGTTATCCGCTGCATTCTGTCCATGGAGAACGAACTTCAGGAGCTCATTCGGCATAATCCTCGCCTCAGAATCAGGCATGATGCAAGTGCGCATGACATGTATTACATGAATCAATCGGACAAGAAACTCTCTCATCAAAGGGACAGTAGCGCCGTAAAGAATACGATTGACGAGTGGGCAAAGCGCAATATTGACACGCAACCTCTGATGTCCCGCCTCTTTAAAGACAAGGAATACGTGGCAAAGAAGGTGGACGCATCGCAGCTTGCATTCGACCTTTTCAGCCTCGCAAGCATTGTTCAGAACTCAGAGATACGCCATTCGCTCTCGTTATACAACCTCTTTACGCCCGATGAACTGTATCGGCTCTGGCAAAGAAGCAATGCTTGGTGGTATTTACGCTATGCCAGCGCACCGCAAAGTGGAGGCAATCAGCCCTTCTCGCAGCGTAATCTCTTGCGTAAGATCATCACTGATGCCGACTCTTGTCTGGCTCTTCCTCATCCAGGAGCAACACTTCGCTTCGGACATGACACGATGGTTATGCCGCTGACATGCCTGCTGAACCTTAATAATAGCGACATCCGCGTGTCAGATATAGACAGTCTTGCCCTTAAAGGTTGGAGTAGCACACGCATTGTTCCCATGGCAGCAAACATTCAGTTCGTGTTCTATAAGAATCCGAAGCGTCCGAAAGATGATGTCCTTGTGAAGGTTCTGCTCAATGAAGAGGAAGTAACGTTGCCACTTCCCAAGACTTCCACACCGTATTATTACAAGTGGAGCGACTTTAAGAAGTACTATCTTGCCAAGCTGAATGCCTATCGCGGATAAAAACCATAAGCCTTCCCCGGCTGAAGTGCTATAGTAAAAACCCGAAATCATAAAACAAAGAATAGGGACAGACGCTCTTGTCTGCCCCTATTCTTTTGATGTTTTCTCATTTCTGATGTGGACCTGGTGGGAGTCGAACCCACGTCCGCACAAGGAAACCATACGCTTTC
>ERZ773037.1500-NODE-1500-length-12094-cov-4.078578_pt1 | contig 12094 bp, 7 predicted proteins | sample MGYA00511466_ERZ773037 | MGnify/ENA primary metagenome ERZ773037 (study PRJEB29015, sample SAMEA2738146) | human oral metagenome | biome: human oral; feature: human-associated habitat; material: saliva | place: China | collected 2202 ... | reverse complement strand
ACTGTGGAGATCTCATACTTTTGCTTTAGCAAAAGTAAATGTATCGTAGATACATCGAACTTAGAATTATCACAAAAAAAGCAGATATTTTTTCATATCTGCATTTTTATAAAAAATAATTTTCCTATTTATATTACAATACTCCAGCCGTTTCCTAAAATCAAATTTGATATTAGAAAGGCCAATAAATTAGAAAGTATGACCATTGGAAATAGTATAAATATTATCTCAACAAATCCAAAAAGAAGGAAACCACCATCTCTTTGTCCAAAAAGTAAACTGTATAAATTGTACTTAAAGTAATACAAAGAAGTTTTTCCTTTACTATAATCCCCATACTTTTTAAAAAACCATATCCAAGCCATCTCTCTAATATAAACCATAAGTCGATAGGCTGTAGTTGCTGATATAATTATTCCGATAACAAATGTATATGAAAGAAAACTGTATTCAAAATACAGACGCGTTATTGTTATGTAAATAATCAAAACAATTTCTATTGTAAAAATCCATTTTATATATTTTCTCATTGTAAATTTATTTTCAACTTTAGGTTTTTTTGCCAAAAGAATAAAAATAACTACTAAAACAACTAAAGCTATGGCTTTTACAATTCCCTCTAAAATATACATTAACTTTCAACTCCCTTTAAAATTGACCTATTGTTACTTATAGGATAAATCTGCTTCTATTAATTTCCCATTTTTTGCTTCTTCAGGTATTATTATTTCTTTAATTTCATTAATTTCAGAAAACTTTGCTGTAAATTCTTCATCTAAAGATACGGAAATAACTCTCTGTCCATCTTTAAAATATGCAAATTTAGCTTTTATTTCACATTCTATCGGCAAAAAGGTCTTTTTATCAATTATATATTTTACTTCAACTTTTTCTACCAATAATTTCTTTCTTAATTCTTCAGTTCCTGTTTGAACCGAGTCCAGAATTTTCGAAAAGACTTTATTAACAGAATTCTCGCTTCCGGAGTAAGTAACTTCATAATTTAGGTCATTTTCTGATACCTTCATCTTATTTTGAATAGCATGTAAAAATTCCGTTACAATTTCAAAATTTGCAAGTTTTCTTTTACCATTATATCCTTCTCTAAACTTTTCGTTAGTAGCCCTCTTCCAAGTTTTATTCTTAACGTCTTCTACATAAACAGTGTCATCTGTAATATACAACATACTCTCAATTTTTTGTCCGTTTCTTTCTTCATTACGATTAATTTTTACAATGAATGGATTTGTTGCCATTGACGTGTCTAATTGTATAATTGAGTGGACATTTTGATCCGGATTTGTAAAATTTTGTATAGTTTCAATTTTTACATTTGTACTTTTTACCGATTTTGTGGCTTCAATAACTTTCTTCACTAATTTTTCATTTTCAGCATTATCAATCTTAGATGAACAACCTGCCAGAGAAAAAAGCAAAAAAATAACTAAAACCATTAAAATTTTTTGTGTCTTTTTCATATAAAACCTCCGACAACTAAATTGTAATATATTTGCAATAAAATGTAAATATAAAGAAAATTCAAAAAATAATCCATTTATTGATTGAACTATTTTATATTTTTTTAATTAAGTTATCATTAAAATTGTTTCACAAAAAATGCAGACAACTTCTAATGTCTGCATTAAATAAAATATTTGTAATTCATCCTCTATTTTGCTTTTGTTTCTTTTGCATTTTTAACTTCATCGGGAATTACTATTTCTTTAACTTTGTTTATATCAGAATATTTTATTTTCATTTCCATATCAAATGATACAGATTGATTACCTTCTGAAACCTTCATTACTGACTTCATCTCAAATTCTGTTGGATAAAATGTGTTTTTATCAACTACATATTTGATATCAAGCTTTTCTATTTCCATATTCTTAAGGACTTTTTCTGCATCCGGCTGATTTGAAATTATCATTTTCTTCAAGGCTTCTTTAGCCGAATCGTCAACTCCTGAATAAGTAGCTTCATAATTCGAACCCTTTTCTTCTACTTTTACATTTTTTTGCATTATATTTAAAAGCTCTACTACATCATTGAAATTAGCTGAATTTTTACGTTTTTCCAATGTTTTTTTAATATTTTCATCCTTAACATTCATCCACTCTTTAGTATTAATATTTTGAAGATATATATTTCCTTCAGTTATATACATATTCATATCAAAACTTTTTCCAAAAGTTTGTGTTTTTCCGGTAATTTTTACAGTCAACGGTTCTGAAATTGACTCTGCTTCCATTGTTACAGATGTAGCAATATCTTTACCGCCAAGATTAAAAGCTACTTTACTTTCAATATTTGCTTTTGAACTCTTTACTGATTTTGAAGACTCACTAATCTTCTTAACAATATCTTCATTACTCATCTTTCCATTTGATGAGCAGCCTACTGCTGTAATAGAAAGTGAGCAAATAGCAAGAGCCATTAAAATTCTTTTAATTCTTTTCATTTCAAACCTCCTAAATAAACGCCTACTTATATTTTAATCCCTTTTCAATAAAAAGTAAATACTTACAACAAATCACAACAAAATTTGTGTGTAAAATTTATTGTTCATTTATTTCATACACTTTTTTATTAGCCAACGCTTCGTCAATGAGTCTATCCACATCTAAAAGAGATAAACTGTTATTTATATCTTCAATCTTCGGTTTTGTTACCGGATGTTTTGGTAAAAACACAGTACAACAGTCCTCAAAAGGTAAGATACTTGTTTCATAAGTATCTATCGTTCTTGCAATGTCAATGATTTCAGTTTTATCCATTGCAATTAAAGGTCTTAAAATTGAAATTTCAGTAGATTTATCCACAACTGTAATTCCTTGAATAGTTTGACTTGCAACCTGTCCAAGACTTTCTCCTGTAATTAAAGCGTGATAATTTTGTTTAATCGCAAGTTTTTCTGCAATTTTCATCATAAAAATTCTGCCTAGAATAGTAATTTCTTTTTCAGGGCATTTACTTGCAATTTCCTTTTGAATCGGTAAAAGATTTATGCTTGTCATTGTAAATTTTCCAACATAATTTGAAAGTATTTTTGCAAGGTCTTTAACTTTTTCCTCTCCTCTTTCACTTGTAAAAGGATAGGAATGAAAATGTATTGCTCCAATTTCCATACCTCTTTTACCCATGACAAAACCAGCAACGGGACTGTCAATTCCCCCTGAAAGAAGCAAAAGTCCTCTTCCACTTGAGCCTATTGGAAGTCCACCAAAGCCCTTATATCTCTTTACATATACATAAACATATTCTTTAACATCTACGAAAATTGGCATTTGTGGATTATGAACATCAACCTTTAAAAGATTTCCGAAATTTTTAAGAACAACGCCTCCAAGCTCTCTTGAAAGCTCAGGAGATTTTGGAGTAAATTTCTTATCAACTCTATTTACAAAAACTTTAAAAGTCTTTTCTTCATTTATTCCTAAATCACTTACTAAAACTCTTGTTGCCTCTCTTATATTTTCAAGCTTTTTTTCAGTTCTTAAAACTTCACAGATATAAAAAATTCCAAAAACTTTTTTAATTTGTTCAATCATTTCATCAAAGAGCTCTCTATCTGCCTTTATATAGACTTTTCCCTGCTCCTTATAAAATTCTTCAACTTCAAAATCTGCTATCGCCTTTTTTATCTTTCTTATTATTCTATTTTCAAAATCTTTTCTATTATCTCCTTTTAAAGTCAACTCTCCAAAGCTGACGCTGATTAAATAATCCATTATCTTCCTCTTTTCATAATCATTCTAATTTCATTTACATACTTTTCTAAATTTTCAATAAAAATTTTAATTTCTTCTTCTGTATTAAACTCGGAAAGAGAAATTCTTACAACTCCGTCATTATATTTGTTGTCAAGACCTATCCCGTCAAAAGTTCTGCTCTTTTTACCCTTACTACAAGCAGAACCTGTTGAAATATAAATCTTTTCACTCTCCAAGAAATGTAAAAGCACCTCACTTCTGATATTTTCAAAAGCGACTGTTACAATGTTCGGAACTCCGTCTTTAGTAGTTAAAAATTTGTGATTTTCGATTTTTGAAATACCTGAAATCAGAATATCTCTTAAATTTTCCAAATGTTTTTTTCTATTCTCAAGATTTTCATACATAAATTCAGTAGCGACCTTTAAACCCATTATTCCAGCCACATTTTCCGTTCCGGATCTAAAGTCTTTTTCCTGACCTCCACCCAAAACAAAAGGTCTTAAATTTATATTTTTACTTACATAGATTGCTCCAATCCCCTTTTGAGCATGAATTTTATGTCCACTCAAAGTTAAAATATCAATCTTGGATTTTTTTACATCAATATTAACCTTGCCAAAAGCCTGTGCAGAGTCAACATGAAAAATACATTTCTTATTCTTCTCCTTAATAGCTTTTCCAATGCTTTCAACATCTTGAATAATACCAAGCTCATTATGAACATAGGCTATTGAAACTATTTCAGTATTTTCATCTACGAGATTTTTTACACTCTCAATGTCGATATATCCAAATTCATCCAATTTTAAAAATCTAATCTCTTTTTTCTCTTTTAAAAATTTATAGACATTAAAAACAGAAGAGTGTTCAATCTCCGTTGAAACTATATTTTTCCCCTTTGCAGTTGAAATCGCCCCAAAAATTGCAGTATTATTTCCTTCTGTTGCACAGGAGTTAAAAAATACCTCTTCAGCCTTGCAATTTATATATTTTGCTATAACTTCCCTGCAAGAATTTATATCTTTTGAAACGGAATATCCAAAATCATAAAGAGATGATGGATTTCCATAATTTTCTTTTAAATATTTGACCATAATATCTATAACTTCATCACGAACTCTTGTAGTCGCAGCATTATCTAAATAAATCATAATAACTCCTTAAAAAACTCATTTCACTATCAATATTTTAATATAAAATTGGGAAATAAGCAACTTTATTACTAAATAAGCATTTAAACGACTTACATAATAACTTTATTTTTTAGTCCTTTGCAGGACTTACTATTATTTGTAAACAAATAACAGTATGAGATCTCTCCACTACGGTCGAGATGACGTGTTAAGGAAAATTTCTATTTAAAGTATTGTGACGTGAGTTATTTCATTTTTATATACAACGACTCCGTCAGACCTAATTTCGTTTACAAGTAAAACAAATGTATCGTAGATACATAAAAGTAAAACTTTCTTGTTAAATATGACTTTAAGAGATTTGCATAATTATTTTATCCTTTTATTTTTAAGTCCTTTAATAAATATTTACAAAAAAACACAAAAAAGTGGTTACATTGTAACCACTTTTTAAATGTTGTTAATTATCTGTCTCTTCTCTTTTTATCTACAGCCACTACTATTCCTAAAGAACCAATCGCAACTACAACAAATCCCAGAACATTTGAATCAAGATTTGTCTTTACAAGTCCTTTTTTATTTTTAGGAGTTTTTTGACCCGGTTTACCCGGTTGTCCAGGTTTACCCGGTTGTCCAGGTTGTCCAGGTTCGCCCGGTTTTTGTGGATCCGGTTTTGGTTTTTCCGGTTCTTCATTGACTTTACCATAATCGACTGCATAACCTGAGAAGTGAGTTGTTATAAATGTTACATTTTTATCGTCTTGTTTAAATTCGATATTTTCAAGTTCACCCTTGTCATTTACAAAGTAAATAGCTTTTGCTGTCTTTCCTTCAGCTTTTACTATTGAAACATTGTATTCTCCCTTAGGAACGTCAACTCTCTTACCATTTTTATCAAGGAAGTAAATGTCGTATAAATCCGCTTCGGAATCTTTTAACTTATCAACTGAATTTTTATCTTTAACATCAGCAACTAAAGTCCAATCTTCTTTTAAATCATAACTTGAAACTGTAACTTTTTTATCTTTATCTGTTAATGTTACTAACTTCTTGATATTTACAATTTCTTTAACTTTATCATTCTTAACTGTAATGTCAAATGAATCCCTGTCAACTTTGTAACCTTCCGGAACTTCTATAGTAACTTTGTATTTTCCGTTCGGAATATCTCCGTGGAATACTTTTTTGTTAAACTTACTTTGTGTAAGATCAAATTTTTCTTTTGACTCAACATTTTCAAGAGTTACTTTTATTCCGTCAGGAAGTTTATCCAAACCTTCAAAAGCGATATTTACAACGTCATTTATAGTTTCTTGTGCCTTAAAGATTACTCTCTTCGGTTTATTTTCTTCAACTGTAAATTTAATTGTTTTTGTTTCAAATTTTAAAGAATCATCACTTGTTTTAATTTCAACAGTATATTCTCCAACAGGTAGAACAGTCATTAAATCTCTGTGGAAATTAACTCCTGTAAGTCTTCCGTTTTCGTCTTTTATAGGAGATTCATATACTTTAGTGTAAGTTTTTAAATTATCTCTGTTAATTTCTTTTCCGTCTTTATCTTTGATTACATAAGTTGCACCTGCTCCCATATAGTTTTCAGGATAATCATTTATTTGTAATCTGATATTAACTTCTCCATGTCCTGCTTCAATCTTTTCTTCCTTTTGCTTTGTTTCAAAGACAAGATCTGTTGTTTTATCTTTTTCAGCAGTAACATCTTTTTGTTGTTCTTTTAACGGTTCATAGATTTCCGGAATTTGGTGAATATAGAAAGAATATTTTCCCGGAGCCATATTTAATAACTCATTAGAATATCTATAATTTCTCATTGGATTCCAATTTGTTCCGTCATTAACATAAACATCTTCTCTCCAATTGATTTCAATCGGGAACATATTTAAGTTTTCTGAACCTTCTATATGTTTTCCTTCAAAGTCTTTATAGTTTGTTACTTTGAATATCGGTTTAACATTTGCTCCCAAATCTTTCGGTTTTATTTGAGGTGCAGAATATTCAGAGCCGTCTAAATTAAGTGATGCGATATTTCCTGCGTGGTCAAAAGTGTGAATATAGATATTTTTGTGTTCTACATCTGCCGGAATTTCAAAAGTTCCATCCTCTTTAGCTGTTATCCACTTTGTTTCACCGTTTTTATCAATATATCTTAAAACAGTTTCTTCAACACCGCTTAAATTATCTGTGATTTCAGGTTTATAAATATTTCCTTCAACCTTAGGCTTAGCAATTTTTGGAGTGGTATTGTCGATTTTTACATCGAATTCCATTTTTTGTTCATTTTCAACAGCAGCTCCCGCCACTTCAGAGTTTGCAGTTACTACATATTTGTACGTACCCTCAGGAAGAGATTTTCCGTTTGATGTTCCATCCCAGTAAGTTTGTTCTATAAGATTAGATCTTGAAGCGCCATCACTGTAATTATTACTATTTTTATAAGCATAACCTGAACCGCTTTGGTAAACAAGATTTCCGTCTTTATCATAAACCTTAGCTGTAATATATTGTGAATTTCTAAAGAACATACCTTTGAATGCCACAAAGTCTTTGTTATTATCTCCATTTGGAGAAATTGCCAAATTATTTTTTGAAAATTCAAACTTACCTGCATCAAAGCCTAGAGGAATTTCACCTTTATTTCCAACAAAATTATATCTTACTCCCTTATCATCTGTCCATTGTTTTCCTCTTACATAAGGATTATTTTCGACAGTTACAAGAGATGTGAAGTTCGGTGTAAAGGAACCGTTTTGTTTCATATACATTGGAAGTTCTTTACTAAGATCAAAGTCATAAACAGATTTTTCCCAAAGTGGTACATTTGCCCATTTTCCTTTAAATCCACTAAACGCCATACTAACTTCTTTTGTATTATCTTTCGCATCTTCAAAGAATACAAAACCTTCCAAGAAATAACCATTAGGCATTTGTTTGCTTAATTCAGCGTCAAATTTACTTGCATCAACAGTTATTTTAACATCTACTGAACCCTTAGCAGGTACAGTTATTTCTTTTCCTTGAATTGTTTCTAAAGTTTTTGTCTTTAAAGCAAATTTTCCCTTTTCAGTTTCATCAGTACCTAAAACTGTTTTATATTTTAAAGTTTTTGCTTCATTTCCAATATTTACAACTTTTAAGTTAATTTCAAATTTACTGTCAATATCATTTAACCAAGTTTTTGGATTATTATTACTGTCAAGCACATAAATATCGCTACTTGTAGCTTTTTCAACATTTATAGCACCGGCACCCTGTTTTCTAGGAGAAACATAATTTTCTGTTCCCTTTTCCTTAACAGGATCTGCTGTACTCATAATCAACGCTTTTATAATGTCGTATTCTTGTTCTCCCTTAATTTCAGAATGTCTTTTATTTAAACTTTCTCTTATAAGAGCTACAGCACCTGCAATATGAGGAGTTGCCATTGAAGTACCGCTCATAGTTGTGTATTTATTATTATTTATTGAAGAATAAATAAGTCCGCCCGGAGCTGTTATATCAGGTTTGAAAGTTCCGTCAGATGCCCAACCGTAAGATGAAAAGTCAGTTAACTGTCCACCATTTGCATAAGGAATCGCACTTAATTGTTTTGTAAACTTTACTTTTTTATCTTTATTTTCAATAATTTTTTTACCTGCAGAGTTTCCTATAAATACAGATGGAATTTTAACATCTTTTGTTTGATCTCCAAATGCCATATTTATAATTTCTTCTCCACCTTGTTCGTGGTTGTAGATTATAACACCTTTTGCACCTTTTTTACCGGCTAAAATAATCTTATCGGCAAAAGTCTTTCCGCCTCTTTTTACTAAGACCACTTTATCTTTAACTTCTTTTCCGTTATAGTCGGACTCTTCATTTCCAAGACCCGCTTCAACTACATCATAACTTTGTTCTTTTTTATCTGCATCTATAAATTGTTTAGCGGGGTCAGGATCTCCCTCATTGTCATAACCTTGGAAATAATCTCCTGATTTTAATACACCACTAACTCCTTCAATGCTGATTGTTCTAACTCTTTCAACATCAGTATACATAGCTGCAACAGTCAAAGCATCTTTTGCAACACCCGGACTTCCAACTGTACCATAGTCCGGATTTGTTACAGGAGGTTTATCACTAAACGCACCAAAATGACCGTCATTACCGGCTGCGATAGCTACGATAACGCCCATTTTTCTCGCATAAGCTATAGCTTTTTCCATAGCTCTACCAACAGATGCGATAGATCCGTTAGGAGCACCCAAACTCAAGTTTATACTGTCTGCACCAAGTTTTACAGAGTCTTCAACAGCCTTTGCATAAATATGAGTATATGTTGATTGTCCTTGGAAAACCCCCATAAAAATAAGTTGTGCTTCAGGAGCAGTTCCTATGATTTTTTCTTTTTTAGTTGTTCCGTCTTCTTTGTTAAATTCAGCTTCCATTTTAGGATTACCTACTGAAATACCGGAAACATGCATTCCGTGAGATTCTTCTCTCATTTCTTCTTTTACATTCTTTCCGTTTGTGCTGTAATTATGAGCGTAAACAACTTTGTCAGTTCTCCAGCTACCATAACTAATTCCGGCTTCCTTCATCTTTTTATTCATAGAATCTTCAGTTGGATATTTTCCTTTTGTTACATCAGAAACTCTTAAGATGTCGTGCTTTACATCAACACCTGTATCCAATACGGCTACAACTCTACCTTGTCCGTTATACTTCTTTCTAAGTTCGTCTGTAACCTTCATTAGATTGTTTGAATCTAAGCTTCTTTTCTTTCTTTTGGCATTGAATTCCTTTTCGGATTCTTTAACTGTAGGTTTTGAAAATTCATTTGAAACTTCAACGGATTCAACAGAAGCCATTTTTGAAATTTTCTCAATGTTTTTAACCTTAGTTTTTAAAGCAATTCCGGCAAATAATAAGTCATATTCATAATATGTTTCATAACTTATATCAGCTTTGTCAAGTTCAGCTTTAAAAGAATTGATTAAAGCCTTACTTTTAGCTTCTCTAGCCTTTTTTCCTTCTGCAGTTTTCAAACTGGAAAAGTCTGCTTTAGAATCCTCTTTCAAAACTACAATATAAGTTTTTTCCTCATTTTCGTCGGCTTTAATCTTATTTGCAGTTTTTGTAATTTTTGGAGCTGTATTAACTTTTTCATTAGCAAAAGCAACACTTGTGCTACCTAATAATAATGAAAACGTTAATAACAGAGTCAAAAACCTTTTTCTCATAGAAAAACCCTCCTTAAATATAAAAATAAATAAACCTATGCAGTATAAAGAATACTACTTTATCAGTATAACATATTTATTTTGTTTTGTATATACCGTTTAAAGTAATATTTTTTAAAAAATGATAATTTTGTGGTTAATTTTGTAAAAATTAAAAAATTTTTTAAAAAGCAATAAAAAATTAGGGAGTATTTTTTAAAATTTACTCCCCTTCCTTAGTTACTAAAACTAATTTTTTAATAAGACATTGATATCTACAAATATACAACATAATCAGCTATTGAATTTAAAAATTCTTGATTTTTAATTTTTCAATTTCCATAATGTCCTCCTAAATAAGTTTTTACTGAATATTTGCCTTTTCAAGCATTGCCTTATAAAATTCTGAGCTTTTACAAAGTTCGCTATCTGTACCTACTGCTTCTATTTTTCCGGCATTTAACAAAACAATTTTATCTGCATTTCTTATTGTTCTAAGTCTATGGGCAATTACTATAACTGTTTTTTCTTTTATAAGTTCAGACAGTGCTTCCTGAATAAGACTTTCATTTTCGACATCAAGAGATGCTGTAGCTTCATCAAGCAGTATAATCGGTGCATCTTTCAAAATAGCCCTTGCTATTGATATTCTTTGTCTTTCTCCACCGGAGAGTCTTTGTCCATTTTCTCCTATTATAGTATCTATTCCATTCGGCATTTTATTTATAAAATCATCACATCTTGCTATTTTAGCTGCCCTTGTTATTTCCTCATCTGTAGCATTCTTTTTCCCGATTTTAATATTATCTTTTATGCTTGTATTAAAGAGGATAACATCTTGAAATACTATGGAAAAATTTTTAAGTAAAGTTTCCGGATCAACCTCACTTATGTCTTTTCCACCTATCAAAATTTTTCCTCTATCTATATCCCAAAATCTTGCAGCAAGTTTTGCAACTGTTGTTTTTCCACTTCCGCTTGAACCGATTAAGGCTGTGATTTCACCTTGCTTTGCGATAAAACTAACCCCATTTATTACAGAATAATTATCATATCCAAAATAAACATCTTTAAATTCAATGTCATAATTTGTAATTTCCATATTCTTTTTGCCCTCTTGAATAGGCATAGTTTTTATTTCCTTTATTCTTCCAACCACAGCATCAAGCATAACTATCATAGACATAAAAGTAATTATTCCCTCTATTGGTAGATAAATACTTGTTGTCATCATTAAAAATGCAATATAAACCAATATATTTATCTCCCCTGCAATAAGCATATTTACACCAACAACAGCAACACTTATAATACCAAGCTTTAATATTGCAGTCGCTATTCCTGTAAGTGTTCCTGCAACAATTTCACCTTTAGTTTTTTGTTTTGTAGACATATTTAATTTTTTAAAAAAATCTTTTAGCATTTGTTCTTCTAAATTATAAGATTTTATTTGCTCTATCTGCTCAATCTTTTCCTGCAAATCATCAAAAACCTTGCGATTATCATCTATCCAGTTTTGCACTACTTTCTTCTGAATTTTCCTTGACAAAAATATTATTAGAATTGAAATCGGAATTACCCACAATGCTGCAAAAGCCAATTTTGGATTATAGATAATAAGCATTAAAGCAATAATGCCTGTAGAAATAGCAGTTGAATATATATGAGGAACGGCATGTGAAAATATAGTTTCATATAAGTTCATATCATTCATCATTGTTTCAGCAAGGTCTGCCAAATCTCTTTTGCCAAAATAAGAAAGAGGTAATTTCTTTAATCTTTCCGCCAAATCAATTCTTGAACTTGCACTCTCGTTGTACACATTGGTGTAAAGCCTTACATAATCCCACCTTGCTATTAAAAACATCACTATCATCATTACTACAATTAGTGCCATATAATGTCCCCCTATGGTATTAGTATGATTCCCATAATGGTGAATGCTGACCGCATTATACAGGAAAATAGGGCGTATTTCAATAACTCTCGCAGCCGTAAGGGCGGCATTATTTTCGCGCCTCTTTTT
>ERZ773037.1489-NODE-1489-length-12150-cov-36.967259_pt1 | contig 12150 bp, 17 predicted proteins | sample MGYA00511466_ERZ773037 | MGnify/ENA primary metagenome ERZ773037 (study PRJEB29015, sample SAMEA2738146) | human oral metagenome | biome: human oral; feature: human-associated habitat; material: saliva | place: China | collected 2202 ... | reverse complement strand
CCAAAATTAAAGCTAATACTTATATCTTTATAGTCTTCAGGATGAGTTTGATACTCCCCAGAAGGAGTGTATGCAAAGTATTCACTATCATTAGGCCAACCTGACCTGATTTTAAAGCCATCTATGTTTCTTAAAATATTATTTGACAGATAGGTCTTCTCCGTCTCCTGATAAATCTCATCAAAGATATTTTTAGGTTGATGGATAAAAAAGTAGAAACAAAATAATACAATTAGTGCATACAACCCTATTAGACCTAATATTTTTTTCATGTTATCACCAATTCTCCCACTGGGTTTCAATCTTGACATCGCCATAATTATTTGGCGAGAACTTGCTGTCATAGATAGAACACCAGTCCTTCAAAACTTTCTGGTTGACGATTTCGTCGTAGTAAGAATCTAAGTCCTTAGCTGTAATACCGTACTGCTCTAGGTAGGATTTCACTTGGGCCTCATCTTCGATATAAGTTTCCGTATCTGCTTTCTTTATACCTATTTTTACAAATTTTTTTAAATTGCGTTCTTTATGAGAATATACAGTCCACATTTTTATATTCACGTTGGACTCTATACGTTTTTCAAATGATATCGAACCAATTTCATCTTCAGAATAAAAACTAAACCCAATTCTTAGCTCAAGATAACCTTCCGGAATATTTTTATAATTTCCTGAAGGTGTATACCTTAAAAATTCTCCATCGCTTGGCCAGACTGGTTTAATATCAAACCCATCTATGTTTCTTAAAATATTATTTGTATGATATGTCTTCTCTGTCTCCTGGTAGATTTCATCAAAAATGTTTTTAGGTTGTTTAGTAAAAAAGTAGAAAGAGGATGATACAATTATCACGAATAAAGCTACTAAACCGAGGACTTTCTTCATGTTATCACCAATTCTCCCACTGGGTTTCAATCTTCACTTCGCCATAATTGTTTGGCGAGTACTTGCTGTCATAGATAGAACACCAGTCCTTTAAAACTTTCTGGTTGACGATTTCATCGTAGTAAGAATCTAAGTCCTTAGCTGTAATACCGTACTGCTCTAGGTAAGATTTTACTTGGGATTCATTGTCAATATAATTTTCGGAATTCCCCTTTATTACAATTACTTCTACTTCTTTTTTCAAACTTTTTTCAAGATAGCTATATACTGTTCTTATCCGTATTCTAACACCTGAATCAATATATTTGTCAAAACGAATAAAACTTGTTTGTTCCAAATTTTGAAAATTAAATCCCAGTACAACTTTACAATAATTATTAAAAATGTTGTCTTTATAGGTTACATGTGGACTATATTTTAAACTTTCATTATCACTTGGCCAAACTGGACGAACAATAATATCTTCATTTTTTCCAAAAATATTATCTACCTGATAACTCTTCTCCGTTTCTTGGTAGATTTCATCAAAAATATTTTTAGGTTGATGGATAAAAAAGTAAAAACAGGATAATACAATTAGTGCAATTAAGGCTATTAGACCTAAAATTTTTTTCATGTTATCACCAATTCTCCCACTGGGTTTCAATCTTGATATCGCCATAATTGCTTGGCGAGTACTTACTGTCATAAATCGAGCTCCAGTCTTTCAAGACTTTTTGGTTGACGATTTCGTCGTAGTAAGAATCCAAGTCCTTGGCAGTAATACCGTACTGCTCTAGATAGGATTTCACTTGGGCCTCATCTTCAATATAACTATCCTCTTTTCCTGATAATACAATCTGAATTGACTTTGTGATCATTTTAGTGTTTGGATTATATTTGTTGACCATCCATAACTTCGTACCATCAGCTATTTTTCTCTCAACTGAAACAAACATTTTACTATACGCTTTCTCAAAATTAAATCCAACTCTCAGTTCAAGATAATCCTCTGGAAGAGTCTTATACTTTCCTAAAGGGCTATATTTAAAATAATCTCCATCACTTGGCCAGACATCATCGATTTCAAAACCTTCTATATTTCTTAAAATATTATTTGTGCGATAGGTTTTCTCTGTTTCCTGATAGATTTCATCAAAAATGTTTTTAGGTTGATGGATAAAAAAGTAGAAACAGGATAATACAATTAGTAAGATTAACGCTACTAAACCGAGGATTTTCTTCATCTTATCACCAATTCTCCCACTGGGTTTCGACTTTCACATCACCATAATTGCTTGGTGAGTACTTGCTGTCATAAATGGTACACCAATCTTTCAAAACTTTCTGGTTGACGATTTCGTCGTAGTAAGAATCCAAGTCCTTAGCAGTGATGCCGTACTGCTCTAGGTATGATTTTACCTCTGATTGCTGATCAATATATACTTTGGAATTATTTTCTTTTTTTATTATAGTAACTTCTTTACTCAAAACACCTAATTTATAATTGTAGCTTCCCCATACTTTTACACTAACATTAGAAGATAGTCTTCTTTCAGAGTAAATGAACAAAACCTTTTGTGAGTTTTGAAAATTAAAACCAATTTCTATCTCAGAATAATCTGACGGTATTTTCTCTTTGTTGTATAATCCGAACGGAGTATACAAAATATTGGGGTCATCACTTGGCCAAACTGCTCTTATTTTAAACCCATCTATATTTCTTAAAATATTATTTGACCGATAGGTTTTCTCCGTTTCTTGGTAAATCTCATCAAAAATGTTTTTAGGTTGTTTAGGAAAAAAGTAAAAACAAAATAATACAACTAGTAAGATTAAAGCTAATAAACTGAATATTTTCTTCATATTGTCACCAATTCTCCCACTGGGTTTCAATCTTAACATCGCCATAGTTGCTTGGCGAATACTTGCTGTCATAAATCGAGCACCAGTCTTTTAAGACTTTTTGATTGACGATTTCGTCGTAGTAAGAATCCAAGTCCTTAGCAGTGATACCGTACTTTTCTAAGTAAGATTTCACCTGAGCCTCGTCTTCGATGTATGTTTCCGATCTATTTTCATAAATCATAATTTTTTTAACTAGTACTTTCTTCTTAAATCCGTAATGAATGACAAAGTTAATTTTTTCTCCTGAGTTAGCATATCTTTCAAACCAAATATTTACACCTTTACTACTACCATCAAAATTGAACCGTAGTTCTAAGTTCTTCACATCGCTTCCAAGAGAAGAATCATCGTATATTATTATTGATTCATACTTATCCGTTTCATTCATATTCGAATCATAAAGCTTTCGATTTTTTACTGTCACATTTTTTAAGTCATTGAAGTTATAATAGCCCAAATAATTTTTTGCCGTTTCTTGATAGATTTCATCAAAAATGTTTTTAGGTTGCCTAGTAAAAAAGTAGAAACAGGATAATACAATTAGTGCAAATAACGCTATTAGACCTAAAATTTTTTTCATGTTATCACCAATTCTCCCACTGGGTTTCAATCTTGACATCGCCATAGTTGCTAGGTGAATACTTACTGTCATAAATGGTGCACCAGTCCTTCAAGACTTTCTGGTTGACGATTTCGTCGTAGTAAGAATCCAAGTCCTTAGCAGTGATGCCGTACTGCTCTAGGTAGGATTTCACCTGAGCTTCGTCTTCGATAGATTTATCCGTTCCATCTTGATTTATGAGTAGCTGTACATTTTTTTGAAATAATTTTTCTTTTGTAAGATACCTACCAAAAATGAAAATTCTTAGCCCATTACTTAATTCCTTCTCAAAAGAAACAAAGACTGTATTTGTATCTTTTGTAAAATGAAATATTAAATCAATATTTTTATAGTCATGTGGAGTTTTCTGTTTTTGATAAAGTACATAAGAATAAAATTTAGAATCATCATCATACTCTTGATATTTATGTACTTCGACGTCTTTCAACTGGTTAAAAACATTGTTTCCAAGATAAGTCTTTTCCGTCTCCTGATAAATCTCATCAAAGATATTTTTAGGTTGTTGGATAAAAAAGTAAAAACAAAATAATACGATTATCACAAATAAGGCTACTAGGCCTAGGATTTTCTTCATGTTGTCACCTTATCACCAATTCTCCCACTGCGTTTCAACCTTAACCTCACCATAGTTGCTTGGTGAGTACTTGCTGTCAAAAATGGAACACCAATCTTTCAAGACTTTCTGGTTGACGATTTCGTTGTAGTCTTTATCTAAATCTTCTTTAGAAATATTATTTTTTCTTAAATATTCTCTTACTTTTTCTTCATCATTAATGTACTCTCCAGCCTTTCTCGGCTCTTCAATGATAGCAAGTTTCTTTTTGAGTACTTTCTTTTGCATATTATAGTGTGCCGAATACCATAGGGTAATATTCGAATTAGTTTTCCTTTCAAAACGAATCGACACCCCCTTTATACCTTCTCCAAAATTAAGGTCAATGGTTATATCACTATATCCTTTAGGAAGAATTTTATACTTTCCAAAAGGATTGTTAGATATATTGGGGTCATCACTTGGCCAACCTGGACTAATATAAAAGCCATCTATATGCCTTAAAACATTATTTGTGCGATAAGTCTTCTCCGTTTCTTGGTAAATCTCATCAAAAATGTTTTTAGGTTGTTTAGGAAAAAAGTAAAAACAAACTGATACAAGTAATACAATTATTGTTAAAACACCTAGTATTTTCTTCATGCTATCACCAATTCTCCCACTGAGTTTCAATCTTGACATCGCCATAATTGCTTGGCGAGTACTTGCTGTCATAAATGGTGCACCAATCTTTCAAGACTTTCTGGTTGACGATTTCATCATAGTCTTTGTCTAAATCTTCTTTGGAAATATTATTTTTTCTTAAATATTCTCTTACTTTTTCTTCATCATCAATAAATTGACCTGGTTTCCTTGGCTCTTCAATGATGGCAAGCTCTTTTTTAAGGATTTTCTTTTGCATATTATAGTGTGCTGAATACCATAGGGTAATATCCGAATTAATCCTTTTTTCAAAACGTATCGTCATCCCTTTAATACCTTCTCCAAAATTAAAGCTAATACTTATGTCTTTATAACCTTCAGGATGAGTTTGATACTTCCCTGAAGGGGTGTATGCAAAATATTCTCCATCGTTAGGCCAATCGGGTCTGATTTTAAACCCATCTATGTTTCTTAAAATATTATTTGACCGATAGGTTTTCTCCGTTTCTTGGTAAATTTCATCAAAAATATTTTTAGGTTGACGCACAAAAAAGTAAAAACAAACTAATACAAGTAATACAATTATTGTTAAAACACCTAGTATTTTCTTCATGTTATCACCTTATCACCAATTCTCCCACTGGGTTTCAATCTTGACATCGCCATAGTTGCTTGGCGAGTACTTACTGTCATAAATCGAGCACCAATCTTTCAGAACTCTCTGGTTGACGATGTCGTCGTAGTAAGAACCCAAATCCTTGGTAGTGATACCGTACTGCTCTAGATAGGATTTCACCTCTGATTGCTCATCAATATATACTTTGGAATTATTTTCTTTTTTTATTATAGTAACTTCTTTACTCAAAACACCTAATTTATAATTGTAGCTTCCCCATACTTTTACACTAACATTAGAAGATAGTCTTCTTTCAGAGTAAATGAACAAAACCTTCTGTGAGTTTTGAAAATTAAAACCAATTTCTATCTCAGAATAATCTGACGGTGTTTTCTCTTTGTTGTATAATCCAAACGGAGTGTACAAAATATTGGGGTCATCACTTGGCCAAACTGCTCTTATTTTAAATCCATCTATGTTTCTTAAAATATTATTTGACCGATAGGTTTTCTCCGTTTCTTGGTAAATTTCATCAAAAATGTTTTTAGGTTGTTTAGGAAAAAAGTAGAAACAGGATGATATGATTATCACGAATAAGGCTACTAGACCTAGAATTTTTTTCATACTATCACCAATTCTCCCACTGGGTTTCGACTTTCACCTCACCATAGTTGCTTGGAGAATACTTGCTGTCATAAATCGAGCACCAATCTTTCAGAACTTTCTGGTTGACAATTTCGTCGTAGTAAGAATCCAAATCTTTGGCAGTGATACCATACTGCTCTAGGTAGGATTTCACCTGAGCTTCGTCTTCGATATAAGTTTCCGTATCTGCTTTCTTTAAACCTATTTTGACAAATTTTTTTAAAACACGATCCTTTCGAGTATAGTTATCCCATATTCTAACTCTAACATTTGGCCCAATTCGTTTTTCAAATGAGATTGAACTTAATTGTGTTTTTGTAGTAAAATTAAAACCAATTTCGATTTCAAAATACTCTTCTGGGGTATGATCTTTATTATAAGTTCCAAATGGATAATATTTAGAATATTCTCCATCACTTGGCCAATCCGGTCTAATTTCAAAACCTTCTATATTTCTTAAAATATTATTTGAACGATAAGTCTTCTCTGTCTCCTGATAAATTTCATCAAAAATGTTTTTAGGTTGATGAATAAAAAAGTAGAAACAGGATGATATGATTATCACGAATAAGGCTACTAAACCGAGTATTTTCTTCATGTTATCACCAATTCTCCCACTGGGTTTCGACTTTCACCTCACCATAGTTGCTTGGCGAGTACTTGCTGTCATAAATAGAACACCAATCTTTCAAGACTTTCTGGTTGACAATTTCGTCGTAGTAAGAATCCAAGTCCTTAGCAGTGATACCGTACTTTTCTAAGTAGGATTTCACCTGAGCTTCGTCTTCGATATAAGTTTCCGTATCTGCTTTCTTTATACCTATTTTTACAAATTTTTTTAAATTGCGTTCTTTATGAGAATATACAGTCCACATTTTTATATTCACGTTGGACTCTATACGTTTTTCAAATGATATCGAACCAATTTCATCTTCAGAATAAAAACTAAACCCAATTCTTAGCTCAAGATAACCTTCCGGAATATTTTTATAATTTCCTGAAGGTGTATACCTTAAAAATTCTCCATCGCTTGGCCAAACTGGTTTAATATCAAACCCTTCTATATTTCTTAAAATATTATTTGTCTGGTAAGTCTTCTCCGTTTCTTGGTAAATCTCATCAAAAATGTTTTTAGGTTGTTTAGGAAAAAAGTAAAAACAGGATAATATAATTAGTACGAATAAGGCTACTAAACCGAGGATTTTCTTCATGTTATCACCAATTCTCCCACTGGGTTTCGACTTTCACCTCACCATAGTTGCTTGGTGAGTATTTACTTTCATAAATAGTACACCAGTCCTTCAAGACTTTCTGGTTGACGATTTCGTCGTAGTAGGAATCCAAATCCTTGGCAGTGATACCGTACTGCTCTAGGTAGGATTTCACCTGAGCTTCGTCTTCAATATAAGTTTCCGTATCTGCTTTCTTCAAACCTATTTTGACAAATTTTTTCAAAACACGATCCTTACGAATATATTTATTCCATAAGCGAACTCTAACGTTTGGCCCGATTCGCTTTTCAAATGAGATTGAACTTAACTGTGTTTTTGTAGCAAAATTAAAACTAATTTCTACTTCAAAATACTCTTCTGGGGTATGGTCTTTATTATAAGTTCCAAACGGATAATATTTAGAATACTCTCCATCACTTGGCCAACCTGGACTAATTTTAAACCCATCTATATTTCTTAAAATATTATTTGACCGATAGGTTTTCTCCGTCTCCTGATAAATCTCATCAAAAATATTTTTAGGGTGATTGGTAAAAAAGTAGAAACAGGATAATACAATTAGTAAGATTAACGCTACTAAACCGAGGATTTTCTTCATATTGTCACCAATTCTCCCACTGGGTTTCAACCTTGACGTCGCCATAATTGCTTGGCAAGTACTTGCTGTCATAGATAGAACACCAATCCTTCAAAACTTTCTGATTGACGATTTCGTCGTAGTAAGAATCCAAATCCTTAGCAGTGATACCATACTGCTCTAGGTAGGATTTCACCTGAGCTTCGTCTTCGATATAATTTTTCGTACCTGCCTTCTTCAAAACTATTTTTACAAATTTTTTTAAACTACGTTCTTTATGAGAATATACAGTCCACATTTTTATACTAACGTTGGACTCTATCAGTTTTTCAAATGAAATCAAGCTTAATTGAGCTTCGGATTTAAAATTAAAATCTATAGCAATTTTCTCATAGCTATCTGGCAAAGCATTTCTCTCATAGACAATACTTGGATAAAATTTAGAATCATCACTATACTCTTGATATTTATGTACTTCAACATCTTTCAAGTTGTTAAATACATTATTTCCTAGATAGGTTTTCTCTGTTTCCTGATAAATCTCATCAAAGATATTTTTAGGTTGTTGGATAAAAAAGTAGAAACAGGATAATACAATTATCACGAATAAGGCTACTAGGCCTAGGATTTTCTTCATGTTATCACCAATTCTCCCACTGGGTTTCGACTTTCACCTCACCATAGTTGCTTGGCGAGTATTTGCTGTCATAAATAGTACACCAGTCTTTTAAGACTTTCTGGTTGACGATTTCGTCGTAATAAGAATCCAAATCCTTAGCTGTAATACCATACTGCTCTAAGTATGATTTCACTTGCGCTTCGTCTTCGATATAAGTTTCCGTATCTGCTTTCTTTAAAACTACTCTCACAGATTTTTTTAAAGTACGGTCTTGATAAGTATATTTATTCCATATCCTGACTCTCGTGTTTAGTCCTACTTGCCTCTCGAATGAAACGGAGCTTAATTGAGATGTATATTCAAAATTAAACCCAATTTCTATCTCAGAATAATCTGACGGAGTTTTCTCTTTGTTGTATAATCCAAACGGAGTGTACAAAATATTGGGGTCATCACTTGGCCAATCCGGTCTGATTTTAAACCCATCTATGTTTCTTAAAATATTATTTGTATGATATGTCTTCTCCGTCTCCTGGTAGATTTCATCAAAAATGTTGTTAGGTTGTTTAGGAAAAAAGTAAAAACAAAATAATACAACTAGTAAGACTAACGCTACTAAACCGAGTATTTTCTTCATATTGTCACCAATTCTCCCACTGAGTTTCAATCTTGACCTCACCATAGTTGCTTGGCGAGTACTTACTGTCATAAATCGAGCACCAATCTTTCAAGACTTTCTGGTTAACGATTTCGTCATAGTCTTTCTCTAATTCTTCTTTAGAAATATTATATTTTCTGAGATATTCTCTTATTTTTTCTTCATCCTCTAGATATTGACCTGGTTGCCTTGGTTCTTCAAAAATCGCAATCTCCTTTTGAAGGACTTTCTTTTTTATATTATAGTGAGCCGAATACCATAGGGTAATATCCGAATTAATCCTTTTTTCAAAAAGAATCGTCATTCCTTTAATACCTGAACCAAAGTTAAATCCAATACTTATGTCTTTATAACCTTCAGGATGAGTTTGATACTTCCCTGAAGGGGTGTATGCAAAGTATTCACTATCATTAGGCCAACCTGCCCTGATTTTAAAGCCATCTATGTTTCTTAAAATATTATTTGTACGATAGGTCTTCTCCGTTTCTTGGTAGATTTCATCAAAGATATTTTTAGGTTGATGGATAAAAAAGTAGAAACAGGATGATACAATTAGTACGATTAAAGCTACTAGACCGAGAATTTTCTTCATGTTATCACCAATTCTCCCACTGGGTTTCAATCTTAACATCGCCATAGTTGCTTGGTGAATACTTGCTGTCATAAATCGTGCACCAATCTTTCAAGACTTTCTGGTTGACGATTTCGTCGTAGTAGGAATCCAAATCCTTGGCAGTGATACCGTACTTCTCTAGGTAGGATTTCACTTGGGCCTCATCTTCAATATAACTATCCTCATTTCCTGATAATACTATCTGAATTGACTTTGTGATTGTTTTAGTGTTTGGATTATATTTGCTGATCATCCATATCTTCGTTCCATCAGCTATTTTTCTCTCAACTGAAACAAACATTTTACTATACGCTTTCTCAAAATTAAATCCAACTCTCAGTTCAAGATAGCCTTCTGGAAGAGTCTTATACTTCCCTAAAGGGCTATATTTAAAATACTCTCCATCACTTGGCCAACCTGGACTAATTTCAAAGCCATCTATTTTTCTTAAAATATTATTTGTCCGATAAGTTTTCTCAGTTTCTTGGTAGATTTCATCAAAAATGTTTTTAGGTTGTCTACTAAAAAAGTAAAAACAGGATGATATGATAATTATGACTATAGCCAATATACTGAGTGTTTTCTTCATTAACTTTTCCTCCTAATCTGCCACTGATTCCAAACGATTTAAAAATGTCGATACTTCGGGGTATTTTTCCTCAATATACTCTTTAATAGATGCCTCGCCTTTCTTCAGTATATTCGGAGGCACTACTCCTGCATAAATCAGACCTTTGACGTGTTTCCAATCCTTATTGTTCAAGAATTCTCTTTCTCTCAGAGTCGAATCCTTTTGAAGGTCAGAGTAATAAGAAGTTATGGCTTGGTCATAGGATTGCCCCTTCTGCATCCGGCCGATAAGGTTGACTGAGTCTAGGTCTGCCTTGTAGTCATCCTCGCCAATACTTGGCTTCATATCATTTGCATTAAAGGTCGTATCTCCCTCCCAGCCTGAAAGGTCTTTGACATGCTCTCTACCACCATAGAGATCGGATAACTGAATTTGATTAGGATTAAGATGAGTAGCCATGGTAATGGACTGGTGGGTAAAGTCTGCATGGCTATCACCAATTCTCCCACTGGGTTTCGACTTTCACCTCACCATAGTTGCTTGGTGAGTATTTACTTTCATAAATAGTACACCAGTCCTTCAAGACTTTCTGGTTGACGATTTCGTCAAAGTCTTTCTCTAATTCTTCTTTGGAAATATTATTTTTTCTTAAATATTCTCTTACTTTTTCTTCATCATCAATAAATTGACCTGGTTTCCTTGGCTCTTCAAAAATCGCAAGTTTCTTTTTGAGCACTTTCTTTTGCAGATTATAGTGTGCTGAATACCATAGGGTAATATTCGAATTAGTCTTTCTTTCAAAACGAATTGACATCCCTTTAATACCTGAACCAAAATTAAAGTTAATGGTTATATCACTATAGCCTTCGGGAAGAGTTTCATACTTTCCAAAAGGAGTATAAGATATATTTGGGTCATCACTTGGCCAACCTGGACTGATTTTAAACCCATCTATGTTTCTTAAAATATTATTTGTATGATATGTCTTATCTGTCTCCTGGTAGATTTCATCAAAAATATTTTTAGGTTGTTTAGGAAAAAAGTAAAAACAGGATAATACAATTATCACGAATAAGGCTACTAAACCGAGAATTTTCTTCATGTTATCACCAATTCTCCCACTGGGTTTCAATCTTGACCTCGCCATAATTACTTGGCGAGTACTTGCTGTCATAAATCGAACACCAATCTTTCAGGACTTTCTGGTTGACGATTTCGTCGAAGTCTTTCTCTAATTCTTCTTTGGAAATATTATTTTTTCTTAAATATTCTCTTACTTTTTCTTCATCATCAATAAATTGGCCTGGTTTCCTTGGCTCTTCAAAAATCGCAAGTTTCTTTTTGAGCACTTTCTTTTGCAGATTATAGTGTGCTGAATACCATAGGGTAATATTCGAATTAGTCTTTCTTTCAAAACGAATCGACACTCCCTTTATCCCTTCTCCAAAATTAAAGTGAATGGTTATATCACTATAGCCTTTGGTTAGAGTTTCATACTTTCCAAAAGGAGTATACGAAATATTAGGGTCGTCACTTGGCCAATCTGGTCTGATTTTAAACCCATCTATATGCCTTAAAATATTATTTGACCGATATGTTTTCTCCGTTTCTTGGTAAATTTCATCAAAAATGTTTTTAGGTTGTTTAGGAAAAAAGTAAAAACAAACAGATACAAGTAATACAACTATTGTTAAAACACCTAGTATTTTCTTCATCATCATCCTCCTACTCCGCCAAGGATTCCAAGCGGTTTAAAAACTTGGATACACCTGAATAGTTACTTTCAATGTATGCTTTAATCGCATCCTCCCCTTTTTCCATAACCTCTAATGGAAGGATACTAGCATAAATAGTACTTCTGACATGCTTCCAATCTTTATTTTTTAAGAATTCTCTTTCTCTAAGAGTCGAATCCTTTTGAAGGTCAGCATAATAGGAAGATATGGCTTGGTCATAGGATTGCCCCTGTTGCATCCGGCCGATAAGATTGACTGAATCAAGGTCTGCCTTGTAGTCATCTTCACCAATGC
>ERZ773037.1475-NODE-1475-length-12239-cov-5.121881_pt1 | contig 12239 bp, 12 predicted proteins | sample MGYA00511466_ERZ773037 | MGnify/ENA primary metagenome ERZ773037 (study PRJEB29015, sample SAMEA2738146) | human oral metagenome | biome: human oral; feature: human-associated habitat; material: saliva | place: China | collected 2202 ... | reverse complement strand
GCAACAGATAGTAGATATACAGCATCTGAAAATCTTTATCCTGATCTTGACATGGGAAAATTAAGTGAATATATAAAAAAGAATAATTTAAGATGGAAAGACTTGACAGAAGAAAAAATAAATGAAATTTTAAACACTTAACATTTAGTTAGGTGTTTTTATTATGCCAAAATGGAAAATTTGGTCGATTTTTCCATTTTCGTCCTGAGCATGACGTTAAAAGGCTTATTTTTTATGCCTTGCACGGTGTCACAGTGCTAAATAATAAAGTCTACTGGACGTAAAACGAAAGGAGCTTAAATTATGAGCTTAAAACGAGATATGTTAATCGAAGCAGGAGTAACAGATAAGGACGCAATCGATAAAATCATGCAAGCGTACGGTGCGGGGTTGGAGAAAGCGAAGCAACAAGTCAAATTAGAACTAACTGCTGAGAATGACACATTAAAAGCACAACTAGAATCACAAAAAACTAAACTTGATGAGTTAACTGAAAGTAATGAAGCTAATTCAGATGTTAAACAGGCTTTAGAGAAATTACAAGAAGAATACAACCAATTCAAGGTTGATAGTGATAACAAGTTGGCGCAAATTAATAAAACAAATGCTATTGCTTTAGCGCTAAAAGATGTTAAGGCACATGATAGCGATGTTCTAATGAAACTTATCGATGTAGATAAGGTTGAGTTAGGAGAAGATGGGAAACCTAAACTTGATGAGGTGGTTAATTCACTAAAAGAAAGCAAGCCTTTCTTATTTGAACAGGAACAACAACCAACTACACCTCAAATTACAGTTGGTGGCAACCCTAACGGAAACGGAACAGCAGGCGTTGACCCGTTCCAAGCAATTTTAGATCAATATACACAATAAGAAAGGAATATAAAATATGTCAACAAATAACAATAATTTACCTGTGCGCCAGTACGCACCACAATATAGACAAATGCTATCAACGATTTTTAACGTTCAAAAAGCATTTGCAGGAGTATTAGCTCCAATTCAAACGCTAGATGGAGTACAACACAATTCTAAGGCTTTTATGGTTAAAACTAATAATACGCCAGTAGTAGTAGGGAAATATAAAACAGATGCAAACGTAGCAATGGGAACTGGAACAGAAGGAGGAAGCCGTTTCGGTGAATTAAAAGAAGTAATCTACACAGACACAGAAGTGGAATACAATTACTTATTAGCTATCCATGAGGGGATTGACCGTTACACAGTTAACAACGATTTAAACGCAGCAATTGCAGATCGTTTAAGATTACATTCAGAAGCACAAACTAGAGAAATTAATAAACGTGTAGGAAAATTCTTATCAGATAACGCTGGAGAAACTAAACAACTAGCTGATCTTACTGAAGCTAATCTTAAGAAGTTATTTAACGAGATAAATGTTTATGTAGTTAATACTGAAATTAACGCACCTATTAAATGCTACTTACGTGCACAAGTTTATAACGCTATTGTTGATATGGCTTCAAACAACAAATCAAAAGGTTCAAATGTAAGCATCGATACAAATGGTTTATTAAAATATAAAAACGTAGAATTAAATGAAGTGGCAGAACAATATTTTGAAAATAATGTTGTTGCAATCTTCTCTCCAGATGGAATTGTAATTCCATTCATCGGAATTGAAACTGCTAGAACAGTAGAAGCTCAAGAGTTTGACGGGGTTAAACTTCAAGCTGCAGCTAAAGGTGGCACATTCGTTCTTGATGACAATAAAAAAGCGATTATTAAAGTAACAAGCGCTACACCGTTAGCATAATAGGAGGAAATAATAATGGTTAAATACTTAGTAAACGTAGATTTCACAGATAAAAATACTTATGAACGAGTGAAAAAAGGCACAGAACTGGATATCACAGAAAAACGTGCTGAAGAAATTGAAAAATCATTAGGTGAGGGATCCTTAACTAACCTAGAAGAAGTAAAAGAGGAAGTTAAAGAAGAAACCCCACCATCTACTCCAGTAGAAGATAAAAAAGAAACTAAAGAGGTTGAGTAATTCAGCCTCTTTTTAGGAGGTTAAACAATGAGTTATTTAACTTTAGAAGAATATAAAGAATTAGGTTTTGCAGAGATTGAAGAATTTTCAGAATTAAAACTAAAAGCAGAAATGGCTGTAGATTTATATACTAACTACTTTTATCAAAATAATAGTTTAGAAGATGATTTTCCACCACGTAAGAAAGCTGTGAAGCTTGCTATTGCTAATCAAATACGCTACTTAAATGAAACTGGAATACTTACGGCTGAAGATAAACATTCATTAGGTAGTTTAAGTATTGGAAGAACTACTGTTAATTATGGCAGTAGTGGAAGTACACCAGCTAAAATTGAAGCTAGTAAATATAATCTAGCGTTAGACACTATGAACTTACTTAAAAGCGTTGGATTCGGATATAGAGGTGTTTGTTATGATAGATAAGCGCCTTTTAACTGATACTGTAGAAGTAAGTTTGGCAGGAGAAAAAGACAAATGGGGGAAGATCACTTTTAAAGAACCGTTTGAAATAAAATTCGTTCGATTTGATAGAAGTTCTTTAGATAAGACTACAAACACACAAAACTTAACAAATATCACAAGGAACAAATCGGGAACCTTATTTATTTATCCTAAATTTAATAATGTTGTTGTTAATGATAGTTGGTTACAAGCTAACATTAAAGATAAGCATGGAGAATACAAGGTAATTAGCTTTGAAACTAATTATTTAGGAAATAAAGTATTCTCTTATGAGTTAACGGTGATTTAGATGTCACTAAAAGTATCTTACGATTTATCACCTATGGAGAAGAAATTCGGGCCTGGGAATGTTAGAGCAGCAAAAACTGCAGTAGCTAACCAAATACTTATGGACAGTGAAAGATTTGTTCCCAATGATGGTAAAGGTTATTTACGTGCTAGTGGACATGCTAGTAATGGTTCAGTAGCATGGAATACTGTATATGCAAGAGCACAGTTCTTTGGTACAAATGGAATCGTTAGATTTAGAAAATATACAACCCCTGGTACTGGTAGCAAATGGACCGAAAAAGCTTCAAACAACAACATGAAAAATTGGGAAGAAGTAGCTAAGAAAGGATTAGGAATAAGATGATTAATAACATTGATTTTCAAGACGTGCTTTGTGATTATATTAATTCTTTGAATTTGCCACTTGAAGCAAGATTAGATTATTTCATTGAATCAGATGATTTAGTAGTTAATTTAATTGCTGGTGGTAAGGTAGAGCGGTTATTTATGGATGGAACACAAGAAATTAGTTTACCTTTTGAAATTGCCATAAAATGTATGGATAACCAAAAAGCTAACTCTATACTGTGGACTATCCACACCGCACTATCTGAATTTAATTTGCAATTACTTAGTGCAAACAACACTTATCGCTTCTTAGGACTAGAGGTTGGAAAACCTGCAGTTAATGGACGTGATGAGCAAGATTATTTTATTTATACGTTACGTATAGTAGCAAAAATTGAAATTGAAGGAGATATATTAAATGGCTAGACAAAAGAACGCATTAAGAAAACACTTTGTAGCACCTTTTGATAAGGCAAACGCTACAACAGCACCAACCAAAGAACAGTATAAATTATTAGCAAAATACATTAAAACAGTAAATGATGAAACAGATGAAGATACTGATGACGTAGCATGGTATGATGGCGACGGTACACCAGAAGAAACTGTAAAATCAGTTAAAGCTGGATTCTCATTTGAGGGGAACTTCGATGTAGAAGATGAAGCGCAAAAACTAATCGCTGACCTTAGATATAAGGTGGGAGATGATAGAAAAATATGGTTCAAGGTGGTATCTTCAGACGGTAAGACAGCGTGGGAAGCAGTAGCAATCGTATCTAAAATTAAAGCTGGAGACGGTGACGCAAGCGACTTTGAAAACTTTGAATGTACGATTAAGTGGGCAACATTGCCAAAACAAACAGCAGTAGCATAATTTAGGAGGATTAAAGTATGGTAGTAATTAAGAAATTTGAAAATACAATTCCAATTGATTTTGGAGAGTTTGAACTAAGATTTGTAGTGAGTGATGAAAATATATTAAAATTAGCAGAATTAAAAGATTACGCTAAAGAGTTACAAGAAAAATTATCAAAACTGAGTGGAACTACTTCAGATTTAAAAATTGTTAAAGATTTAGCAAAAGACTTGTGGGTAAAATTATTTGATGAAGATACATTCAACCGTGTATATGATGCATGCGGTAGATCTTGTATTCCTACATTCTTATCGGCAGTACAAACAATTAAAGGTATCGCTGATGAAATGGAAAATTCAATGACTGTAGATAAATATATCAAGTATCTAGATATCAACCATGCTTAATTTAGCTTACAAATTAGAAGATGAATTAATCGTTGGTAGTGAAGTTTATAAGCTTAATCTTAGCTTTGATAATGTAATTAGGTTGTTTGATATGCTAAATTCTAGTGATCTTGAAGATTATCAGAAGCCACACTTTGCCTTATTAATGTTAACGGGTGAATCATTTGAGAAATACTCAATTGAGGACGTAGTTTTATTTTTAGATGAAGTAATAAAAGAGCATATCAAAAATGAGGAGTTTAATTCAGTAGAATATGATTTAGCTGGAAACCCTATGCCAGTTAAGGAAATAGAAGAAGAACAGGAGCAATTATATAGTTTGAAATATGATTCAGACTATATTTTTGCTTCTTTTTTGCAAGTATACAATATTGATTTAATTGAAATGCAAGGTAAATTGCATTGGAGAAAGTTTAACGCCTTATTAAATGGACTTCCAGATAATACTAAATTTATGGAAGTTGTAAAGATTAGGAGTTATAAACCATCAAAACATGATAGTTCTGAATATAAAGAACACATGCGAAAACTACAACGTCAATATGAACTTCCTATCAATGATTAATTTAAAAGAAAGGAGGTTAATATATGGCAGAGGGAAAAGTTAAAATAGATGTTGACTTGAACGAGAAAGGCGCCACCTCTGGTATAGGACGGTTAAAAAGTGCCTTAAACGGTCTTGAAAGTGCTGGAACTAAGGCAGGTTCAGTCTTTAAAAGTGTGTTAGGAGCAAATCTAGTAAGTGCTGGTATAACAGCAGGTATTAGAGGAATATCAACTGGAATTAGAGGGATGATTTCTGAATTAAATAATTCTTCTAAGGCATGGCAAACGTTTGAAGGTAACATGAATATGTTAGGGAAATCTTCTGAAGAAATAAACGTAGCTAAGACAGCAATGCAAGACTACGCTTCTAAAACTATTTATAGTGCGTCAGAGATGGCTCAAACCTATTCACAGTTAGCAGCAGTAGGAATTAAAGAGACTGATAAACTTGTAACTGGTTTTGGAGGATTAGCTGCTTCAGCAGAAAATCCTAAGCAAGCTATGAAAACTTTAAGTACTCAAGCTACACAAATGGCGGCGAAACCTAAAGTAGCATGGCAAGACTTTAAATTGATACTTGACCAAGCTCCAGCGGCAATGGGTGCTATTGCCAAGGAAATGGGAATGTCAGTTCAAGAACTGGTTAAAAATGTTCAAGATGGTAAAGTCAAAACAGAAGATTTCTTTGAAGCTATAAAAAAGGTTGGTAATAACACTGATTTTATGAAAATGGCTACTCAATTCAAAACTGTGGATCAGGCTGTTGATGGATTAAAAGAGACAGTTGCTATTAAACTTCAACCAGCATTTGAAAGATTTAATAAATTTGGAATAAAAGCTATTTCAGGAATTATTGAAGCTTTAGAAAAAGTAGACTTCAAAGGTTTTGCGAATAAATTCGGCAATTTTTTAGATGGTATCAACGTTGATAAAGTCATTAATAGTATAACTACTTCTATTAGAAATGTTGTTACAGTAGCTAAGGAACTATGGAAAGGGTTGAATGATAGCGGAGCAATAAGCGCCGTTTTAAGTGCCTTTAAAAACATTCAAAAGGCAGTAACTAACCTTGTTACAGCTTTGGCAAATAGTGGAGCAATTAGCACATTTGCACATGCTTTAGGTTTAATTGTGAACGTAGTAGCAAAAGTGATTAGTGGGTTTGCTAAATTAATAGCTTCACTTCCACCTAGTGTGATTAGTGCCATTGCTTACTCATTGTTAGGTATCGTTGGTTCCCTTAAAGCTATCAAGTTGGCAACTAAAGGACTTGATTTAATTAAGGGGTTAAACCCGTTTAAATTATTCAAGAAAAATGCTACTGAATCACTAGATGAAGTAACGAAAAAAACTAAAGAAACTAAAGGTACTGTATCTCAAATAATAGAGAGTTTAGGAAAGGTGATAGAGTCAGCAGGTAAAGGAATAAGTACTGCAGCTAAGGGAATTGGAACTGGACTTGCTATTGCTTTTAAAGGATTAGGAAGTGCCATTGCAATGGTGCCACCTCCAACGTGGCTTGCACTGGGTGCTGCTATTCTTATGGTATGTGCTGGACTTGCACTTTTAGGAACTCAAGGAGATGGAGTTGCTAAGGTCTTTCAAGCCTTAGGAAGTGCCGTTTCTCAAGTTATTCTTGCTTTAGGAACTGGCTTGTCAGCTGTTTTAGTTTCATTAGGAAGTGTTATTCAATCGGTTGGACTTGCTATTAAGTCAGTATTCGAGGGAATAGGATCTGTAATTCAATCTGTTGGTACTGCCATTAAGTCGGTGCTTGAGGGGTTAGGTTCAGCATTTACTGGTTTTGGAAACGGAGTAAAACTGGCTCTTGAGGGAGTTGGGACTGTAATTACTTCAGTTGGAACTGCTATTCAATCAGCCTTACAAGGAGTAGCAAGCATTATTGATTCAGTTGGTAATGCTATTAAGTCAACTCTTGAAGGTGTAGGTTCTGTGATTGAATCAGTAGGTAATTCAATAAAATCAGTTTTAGAGGGTGTTGGAACAGCTTTTGAAAAATTCGGTAACGCAGTTAAAACTGTGTGTGATGGAGTTAAAGAAGTTATTGATTCTATTGGAAATTCAATAAGAACTGTACTTGATGGGGTAGCTAATGTTATTAGAAGTATAGGTGAATCAGCAGAAAAGGCAGGTAACGGGTTTAGGTTATTTGCTGAGGGTGTTAAAACTCTTGTTGATTTAAGTTTAGGAGATTTAGTTGCAACATTAACAGCAACAGCTACTGGAGTAGGTGCAATAACGGCTCACGCTGGAGAAATGACAACGGCTGGAGCTGGTATGCAAACCATGGCAAGTGGATTATCAATGTTAGGTCAAGCAGCAACTTCTGTTCAAGGAGCGTTTACTGCCTTACCTACATTAATCACAAGCTTAACTACTTCATTAAATGCCTTACCACCTATCTTGATAACAACTTCAACAGCCGTTCAATTATTCAGTACTAACATTACTACTTCACTTGCTGGACTTATGACTGCTAATGGTTCAATTAGTGCTTTCAATACTCAAATAACAAGCATTGGAACAGCAGTAAGTTCTGTTACTGTATCAATTAGTGCATTTGGTGTTGTTTTATCAACATTAGCAGTAAGTTTTGGTACAACTTCAGCTTCAATTGGAGCGTTAACTGGTGTAATTAATGGTTTAACAGGTGCATTGTCACAAGTTGGAAGTACATCCACTAGCGTAGTAGGTCAGATTAATCAAATTGGCACTTCGATTTCATCAGTTGGGGCGACAGTATCTAGTATGGTTGCAAGCATTAGTGGAGCAATGAACGGGTTAGCTAGTGCCATTTCTTCAGCTATGAATAGTGCTTTAGGATCTATTCAAAGCACATGCCAACAATTTGTGTCTACACTTCAACAAACAGCCTCTCAAATGGCACAAGAAGGACGTAGAGCAGGTGAAGAAGCAGGGAGAAACATTGCTGATGGCTTAAGAAGTAACGAAGGCAACGTCCGTTCAGCTATGGATAGTATCAAGAATACTGTTCAAAGCGTAGGTCAAAGCATAGTGCCAGTTGCATATAGTGTAGGTGCTCAAGTAAGTAACGGAGTTGCGCAAGGTATGTATTCAGCATTAGGAGCTGTTATTGCTGCAGCAAATGCAATTATTATCGAGGTTGACAGAGCATTGAGAGCCAAGGCTCAAATTCACTCACCATCAAGGCTTACTGATAAAAAAACAGGTCGCCACTTAACAGGTGGGGTTGCTCAAGGTATGGTTAAAAACATGCCAGTATTAGATAAAGCGTTCAGCGTTTATCAACGTGCAATCGACAAATTCAAACCTAACTTTGTACCTGAGAACATGTTAAGTTTTAAAGGTGTACCATCATTTGCAACAGCAGGTGGAAGTAGTAACAACGTTACTAACAACAAAACAAGCAACTTTGGAGCGTTGCTACACATAGAGAATTTAAGTACAAATTCTGAAGAAGATGTTCGTAAACTATACGAACAAATAAAATTCTTAATTAAGGAGGAGAAAGACAGATTATGATAACTAAATATATCCTTTACAACCAACTAAACACAAAAGAATTAGGATTAAGATTAGTAGATGAAATAGAACTGGAATCTTCTTCTCAAACTGTAGATTTAGTTGAAATAGACGGTGTTGATGGTGCGAAAATCAAAGATAATAAACGGTTGAAAGTAGTTGAACGTACTTTCCCGTTTAAAATCTATGATGAAAAAGCTGATATACAAAACATAATTAATAAATTAAATGATTATCTAATCAACATTAAGCCAAAATGGTATGATTTTGGATTGAGTTGGGATAGTGAGTATCTTTATAAGGCGTATTTTTATGAAACATTTAAAATCGAAGGTACATTAACTAGTAAAAAGAAATGTATCTTAAATTTTAAACTACACCCTATTAAATACTTGAAAACAGGACTTTATAAGATAACAGTTTCTAATGGTCAAATACTAAGAAATCCAGAGCGAAGAAAAGCCAATCCGCTTATTAAATTAAGGGGAACAGGAAATATTAATTTGAATATTAATTCTCAAATATTTAGGTTAAAAGGAGTTAGTGGACACATTGTAATAGACTGTGAAACGCAGTCCGCTCATTGGGACAATAAAGAACCGCAGTATGATAAGGTGTTCACTTATCCATTTCCACACCTTGAAATAGGTGACAACAGGATTTCATGGGACAACAACTCATTTGTTGTTGAAATAACTCCAAGATGGGAGGCGTTAGTTTAATGGCTTATCCTATTTTATATAAAGCAAATGAAAGTAATTTTGAACATTTGGGGGTGTCAGTATTATCTGACGCTTCTAAATGTCACGTTAGTAGAGAAAAAAATGGGATATACATTCTTGAATTTGATTATCCAGTCAATGGTAAAGATGTTGATAAAATCAAAGAGGGAATGTATATCAAAAGTGACGCAGGTTACAGAACTAAAAATCAACGGTTCATAGTTTCAAAGATCACAAAAACACAAAATGAATTTAAAATTTACTGCCAGCACATTTCTCAAGTTAAAACTACAATGAACGCTATCAGACCAGATATAACTATTACCGGAAGTGCTTTGATGGCACTATCAACATGGCGTGATAACTTGTTGGATAGTAGAGATGAATTTTTTGTTAATTCAGATATAACAACTGTAAATTCAACAACATGGAAAGTTGAAAATATTGAGAATGCCCGTGATGCTTTAGGAGGTAAAGCAGGTTCAATTCTTGATGTTTGGGGTGGTGAATATGAATTCGATAACTTAAATATTACACTACATAAAAGCATGGGAATTGATAATCCAACCATAATTGCTTACGGTAAAAACTTGTTAGACTTAGAACAAGAGCAGTCGATACTTGAAACTTATACTTCAGTATTTCCATTTAAGAAATATACTGACGATAAAAACAGGGAGCAATTAATAACATTGCCAGAAATACTCCTTGACAGTACTCACTTAAATAAATTCACACATAGAAGAATTTTAAAAGTTGATTTTTCAAGTGATGAAAATATTAAAACTGTAGAACAGTTGAGAAGTAAAGCTGAAAGTTACATAAAAACTAATAATGTAGGAGTACCAAAAACCAACTTAAAGATCAACTACCAAGACTTATCAAAAGTTGAGGGTGTATTCGATAACCCAGCACTTGAACAGATAGATTTATGCGATAGATTGAAAGTTTATTACAACGAGTTAGGGATATTAAATGAAAATGCTAAAGTTGTTAAGGTAATTTGGGATGTCATTCTTGAAGAAAATCATGAGATTGAAGTGGGAGATGGTAGAAGTAGCTTTACTGATAGCACTTCAGCTAAATTAGAATCACTACAAGCACAAAATGATTCAGTAGTTGCTAGAATAAATGCTTTGATTTCTGAACAGGAAGAAGCATTTGATAGATACTTTAATGAGAAATCAAAAATTATTGATGATAAGGTAAAAGGTGGTTATGAAAAATCATTATTAAGTAGCGAAGAAAAAATTCGAAAAATGGGTGAAGCTTTTGACGAGAAAGTCAACCAATTCAGAAACCAAGTATCAACCACTGTAGAAAACTACAACAGACAATTTCAAGCTACTAATTTGGAAATAAGCAAAAACAGAGTTGAAGCAACTAAGCAAATTCAAGCTTTAACTGATAGAGTAAACAACATTCAAGATATTTCTAATAATGAAACAGTACTAGAGCTTAGAGGACTAGTTAACGGTGCTACAAGCAAGGTTACAGAACTTGAAACTAGCATTACTAGAGAATTTACTGCTGTTAAGAAGAAAAATGAAGATAGTTTGAATGCAGTTAAGACTGAATTTAAAAAAGGTGTAGATGGACTAACAAGTAAAGTTAGTTCACTTGAAGAATATAAAAATCAAGATGGAACACGAACTGAAAGCTTGAAGCAATGGGTTCAACGTGATACAGCTAGTCAATTAAGTAGAGAACGAACTGAAATCAATAAAATCATTGATAATAAAGACTTTGTTAAGAACACAGAATTTGGTAGCAAGTTTACGGAAAGTGCTAGAGGTATAACTAACCAACTATCAGCATTAGAAAACTACAAAAATCAAGACGGAGTAAGAGTTGCTAACTTGAAAATTTGGGCACAAAATAATACATCTGATCAACTAACTGCTGCAAGACGTAGCATTGAAAGTTGGGTTAACGAGAAAGGTTATGCGACAACCTCTATAGTTGAAAATAAAGTTAGAGAAACTGCTAATAGTTTTAGTCGAGAAATTAGCAATGTTAGAGAAAGCATACCAACTAGCTTAGGCGGTAGGAACTATATAACTAACAGCGATAAATTAACTAACATAGATTCAGGAGGGACAAACTGGGAAAAAACAGTTGAAAACGGAACCTTAGTCTTTACTAAAGTTAGAGCTACTGAAAGTACTGGTATTTGGACGCGAATTATGCCATTTTTGAAAGATGACTTTCAAAATGAAGTATTGACGTGGAGTGTAGATGTTAAAGCGAGTAAAAATATTTCATTTAACAACGTGGGGCAAGAAACTAATGGCTTTAAAGGAAGCGTAGATATTACCACACAATGGCAACGAATATCACACACATTTACAAATAGATATACACAACACTATGCTTTTGTGTTTTATCAAATGATAGGGACATGTTCACCCGGAGATAAAGTTTATATCCGTTTACCTAAACTTGAAATAGGAAGTGTTGCAACAGACTGGACACCAGCTCCTGAAGATAGTCAGCAAAGCATCAATGAGTTAAACACGTGGAAACAAACAGCTACTGAAACATTAAATACTGTTAGTAGTGGTTTAAATGACGCAGTTAAACATTCACAACTTAGAGTAGGTGCTGATAAAATCGACTTTGGCTCAAATAAAGTATTTGATGGACGTAACCTTGCGAGTATGCTATCTGTTAGTCCAGAAAGTATTCAAGCTATTACTGATAAATTAGTAATCACACCATCTAATGAGAATTTAGTAAGAGTGAATCAACGAGAAAGTATAACAAGTAGTAAACGTGATACTTTCATTACCGATGATATCAAGGAAGATTTAAGCGATGGAGCAGAATTTTATTTCAAAGCAAAGTTTTCTAGCAATGGAAGAGGTAAGCAAAGAATAGGAATCCATATATATGTCACTTATACAGATAACAGTCAAAGTTGGGGATTTACTGAAATATTCCCAATTAATAGCTATGCATGGAGTGAAGAAAGGACAGCAACTTTAAAATTTACAAAGACTGCTGGAAAAAAAGTTAAACATTACGCTTTTGGTATCCATCAATCAGCGTGGAATGATTTTTCAAGTTGGACTATTAAGGAGTTA
>ERZ773037.1473-NODE-1473-length-12243-cov-2.702248_pt1 | contig 12243 bp, 8 predicted proteins | sample MGYA00511466_ERZ773037 | MGnify/ENA primary metagenome ERZ773037 (study PRJEB29015, sample SAMEA2738146) | human oral metagenome | biome: human oral; feature: human-associated habitat; material: saliva | place: China | collected 2202 ... | reverse complement strand
CCGTAAAATGCGCCTTTCCTCACCTGGGCAAACGCGGCGCCGGCTCACGGAAAAGCGCATTCTGTGGTTGCGACGTGACGGAAAAGCGCAGTCTGGCCCGCGCCCGCAGAGCACACCTCACGGAAAAGCGCACTTTGGTCGCGCTCCCGGGACGTACCTCACGGAAAGACGCACTCTGACTGGGGCGTCACCTCCAGAATGCGTCTCTACGTGAGCCTGCATAGGCGCAATGCAAGGAGACGCCCCGGTCCCCGCGATGCGATTCGGCAACGACCCCGCGCCAGAGCCCTACGACGGCCCTGACTCCACACCCGCATCCACCATGCGCTCGCGGTCTCGCTCGAGGATGGGTGCCAGGTAGTGACCGGTATAGCTCTCCTTCACCTTCACCACCTGCTCTGGTGTGCCATAGGCCACGACGCGCCCGCCGCCCTCCCCGCCCTCGGGACCGAGGTCAATGATGCGGTCAGCCATCTTTATGACATCGAGGTTGTGCTCGATCACGAGCACGGTATTGCCCGCATCCACGAGCTTCTCGAGCACCTCGACGAGCATGCGCACGTCCTCGAAGTGCAGGCCTGTCGTGGGCTCGTCCAAGATGTAGAAGGTCTTGCCCGTCTGCTGGCGGTGCAGCTCCTTGGCGAGCTTCACGCGCTGGGCCTCGCCGCCCGAGAGCGTGGTGGCGCTCTGCCCCAGATGGATGTAGCCCAAGCCCACGTCATAGAGGGTCTGTAGCTTGTTCTTGACGCGGGGTATGCTCGAGAAGAACGCGAGCGCCTCGGTCACGGTCATGTCCAGCACGTCAGAGATGGTCTTTCCATGATAGGTGACCTCGAGCGTCTCGCGGTTGTAGCGCTTGCCCCCGCACACCTCGCAGGGGACGTAGATGTCCGGCAGGAAGTTCATCTCTATCTTGATCTGACCGTCGCCCTTGCAGGCCTCGCAGCGCCCGCCGGAGACGTTGAACGAGAAGCGCCCCGGGTTGTAGCCGCGTGCGCGCGACTCTGGCGTGGAGGCGAAGAGGTTGCGCAGGTCATCCCAGAGGCCGATGTAGGTGGCGGGATTGGAGCGCGGCGTGCGGCCGATGGGGCTCTGGTCGATGTCGATGACCTTGTCCACGATCTTTCGACCCTCGTCGTCGACTAAGCCCTCGAGCTTCTTATAGGGACCGACGACGCGCTTGGAGTGATGCACGATGTTGGTCAGCGCCGGCGCCAGCGTATCGGTGACGAGCGACGACTTTCCCGAACCGGAGACACCCGTAACCACAGTGAAGGTACCCAGCTCCACCTTGGCGCTCGCGTTCTTGAGGTTGTTGGCGCGAGCACCCGTGAGCCGAATGGACCCACGGCGCGGGTTGCGCCTCTTCTCGGGAAGCCTGATGAGCCTCTTTCCCGTGAGGTAGGCCCCCGTCAGGGAATCGGGATGCTCCATGATCTCCTCTGGCGTACCTGCGGCAACGACGTCACCACCCAGCTCGCCCGCACCAGGACCCATGTCGACCACATAGTCGGCCGCACGTATGGTGTCCTCGTCGTGCTCGACCACGATCACGGTATTGCCCTGGTCGCGCAGTCGCTTCAGCGTGTCGATGAGGCGGTTGTTGTCCCTCTGGTGGAGGCCTATGGAGGGCTCGTCTAGGATGTAGAGCACGCCCATGAGACCCGCCCCTATCTGGGTGGCCAGACGGATGCGCTGTGCCTCGCCGCCAGAGAGGGTCGTGGCCGCACGGCTGAGCGTGAGGTAGTCCAGGCCAACGTTGACCATGAAGCGCAGGCGCGCGATGACCTCCTTCACGATGGGGGCACCGATGAGGTGCTGGCGCTCCGTGAGTTGCAGCCGCTCGAAGAAGGACAGGCTGTCCCTGCACGAGAGGTCGCAGACCTCCTGGATGTTCCTCTCCCCCACCGTAACCGCAAGGTACTCCGGCTTCAGGCGCGCGCCATGGCAGCTGGGGCACGGGACCTCGCGGATGAACTTCTCGAAGTGGGCGCGCATGGTCTCGGACGTGGTCTCCTGGTACTTCTCGAACAGGATCGAGCGGATGCCGGAGAACTTGGTGAACCAGTGGGTGTCACGGCCGTCGCGGGTGTGGTAGTCCACGCGGACCTTCGTTTCGCCCAGGCCATCGAGCAGCGCCGCCCGCGTCCTCTTCTTGAGCTTGTTCCAGGAAGTCTCGTCGGACTCGCCCAGGTGCCTGCAGACCGCGGAGAAGATCTGCGGGTAGTAGTTCGAGCGCCCGAATATGGGCCCGAAGACGCCCCCTGCGACGGAGAGGTTGGGGTCCTCGATCAGGGCCTCGGCATCCACGACGCGGCGCACGCCCAGGCCGTCGCAGTCGGGGCAGGCGCCATAGGGGGCGTTGAAGGAGAAGTCGCGCGGCTGCAGGTCGTCGATGGAGTGGCCGTGCTCGGGGCAGGCCAGCGCGAGCGAGTACCGCAGGAGCTCGCCCTTGCCCCCCTCCCCCTCGCTGCGACCGGGCAGCAGGTAGAAGCTCACGCGACCGCTGGCGAGCTTCGTCGCCTGCTCCACAGCCTCGGCTATGCGGCCGAGCGAGTTCTCGCGGATCACGATGCGGTCGACGACAACCTCGATGGTGTGCTTGTACTTCTTGTCGAGCTTGATCTCGCCCTCGAGCTCGCGGACCTCCCCATCCACGCGCACGCGGCTGAAACCCTCCTTCTTGAGGTCCTCGAAGAGCTTGGTGTACTCGCCCTTGCGACCGAGCACGACGGGGGCGAGCACGTAGGCGCGCCGCCCCTGCCCCGCTGCGAGGACCTTGTCGGCCACCTGGTCGGTGGTCTGGCGCGCGATGGGCCGCCCGCACTCAGGGCAGTGCGGCACCCCGATGCGGGCGAAGAGCAGGCGCAGGTAGTCGTAGATCTCCGTGACGGTACCCACCGTGGAGCGCGGGTTTCTCGACGTGGTCTTCTGGTCGATGGAGACGGCCGGGGAGAGGCCGTCGATGGAGTCGAGGTCGGGCTTGTCCATCTGGCCCAGGAACATGCGGGCGTAGCTGGAGAGAGACTCCACGTAGCGGCGCTGCCCCTCGGCGTAGATGGTGTCGAAGGCGAGACTGGACTTGCCGGAGCCCGAGAGGCCCGTGATCACGACCAGCTTGTCACGCGGAATAGTGACATCAATGTCGCGCAGGTTGTGCTCGCGCGCGCCGCGAATGACAATGGATTCTGATGCCATGGGTACCTCTCGATGCATGGTCGTGCGTATACCTCGTGCAGCGTACCCGTTATGGGGGAGCAGGGACGGCTTTCGGAGAAGGTCACATGCCAAAAGCACGAACCAGAACAAATATTCGGTTGCGTTCGGTTGCCGTGTGTCGGTGCCACGGGCGTTCGGCTGCCGCAGCTGACACCGCGCAGGGTCCAACATGTGTCGGCACGCGTGGACCCGACGCGCAAGGAGGTGCGAAGGGCAACTTCTGTGAGCGGGTGGCGACCAAGACTCACAGTTCTTCTCCAGCCGTCCATTTCAAGGACCTGGGTGGACGGCAGAGCAACTTCTGTGAAGACACCGCACGTCATCACTCACACTATCTCTCCTGGCAACCAACAATCTCCTTGCCGTCCGTGAGCATCGGACGTGAGGAGAGCTATTGTGAGTCTATCCACTTCCGCCGCTCACAATAGTTCACCTGCCATCCGTCACGTTACGAAAAGTGGACGCCAAGCGAACTATTGTGATTTATTTATTAAACTATATTTTGATAATGCAACCAAGGGGGCGTGCCACCCCGCAGCATGCACTCTCATGTGGAAGCGTGCACTCTCATGCGAAACGATCTCTCCGGGTGATCTTTCGTCCTCCTCTGGTCCAAGTCACCCCGCAGGTCGGATGAAAGCAGAGCGCCACGAAGCTGGATGTAACATTTTTGGCAGATATGTGTGGTTTTTTGCTACCTGTAGCCCCTCTGCTGCAGCAGACGAATCTTGGCCGCCGTCCGATGATGTTTTTGAAATTGATATTCGCAGGTAGATGAAGTGGCAAGGCTCCTACCTAGATCTTTTAACTCAATCACATAAAATATGTAATCATATAAACACACATAACCCCCCATTTTGTTACAAGCGACCTTTGCGGACAGCTTCTCGGTACGTATGTCTCGTCCGTTTCGTCGAACAGCCTGTCCCCACCTTGCGCATGTCCAAGCACCTGAATTCCATAGTATAAGAGCCGGCAGAAGAGACTACGGCGGGAATCTTGGACCATTTTTTCTAGGCCACTAGGCCCAACCCCTGCAATACCGCACGGGGCTTCTGTGCTCCAAATCACTCTTCCGCCTGACGTCACGATACCACCTCAAGCATGCGTCGGGCATGCCGGCAAGCCCCTCAGCGCATCGTCGGGGCCATCTCGCAGCGCGAGCAGGTCGATGCCGCACGTCGCCCTGGTGTCGACGGTACGCGCGAGCATCGCCAGTCCGCCCTTGAGGAACGAACAGATCATTGCCGTCGGTAAACGTGCGACGGAGGAGCCCGTAAAAGCAGGAGGCCTGCGCGGTGCGCCCGGTATCAAAGGAGCGATACGAAGGTGGCACAGCCTCAACCGCAGTCCCGAGCTCCACAGCACTCCTGTATACCACGGCCCCGCCTCCTCATCGAGCAGCCTCTTCCTCTCATAACGGCTCTCAGGAGATCGGCGACCGACGAGATGGTAACGACTGTGCTCCCGCCGTTCTTGCACAGCAGCAGCAGAAAGCACTCGGTCATGAGCATGACACCGATGGCGAGCACGTCTATGATGTCGCGAATCTGTCTCTTGGTCGAAAAACTCCAAGGGGCCGAAGAGGCATCAGTTGGCGCTATTGTGCAACACGTCAATAGTGCCGTACACCGACTTGATGGCTACGTGTAAGCCGCGTTGACGGTAATCGAAGAGCTTTATACTGCCGACTACTTTTGATCTGCTCCCATTCGTAAGCGCTATCAAGTAGTGCATGGCTTCGCCTAAGACCGAGATGAAATGGCCTTTTACAGACATGACCATCCATATGTGTCACGCACTCCTAGAATCTGCTTGTCGACTTCATTCGGATTCAGGGGGTCACCATGAAGAAAATGGTAGGTTCGGATGTCACCGCAGGTTCGGATGTTGTCGTGGGTCCAGTCGCACATGTGAGCGAAGATGGCCGACGCGAATCTGTCGTAGCACATCTTCGCGAGGTCGCAGACATGGCAGGGTGCTTTGCCGATGAGACCGGCCTGCCCGGGCTTGGCGCCTACGCACGGGCTGCAGGTGCGTATCACGACTTGGGAAAGTATTCGGATGCATTTCAGAAGAGAATCCTGCACGACGGTCCGAAGGTTGATCATTCCACGGCCGGAGCCTATGAGCTATTCTCCAAGGGTGTGTGGCCTCTTTCCTACTGCATGGCCGGCCATCACGGGGGTCTGCCGGATGGAGGGGTTCAAGGTGACATCGAGGGCACTCTCGTAGGCAGGCTCAACAAGGCGATAAAAGGACATCTTCCCTCCTATGAGGCGTGGCGTTCTGATCTGTTGCTTGCAGAGCTGCGTCGCATGGATGCGACGGCTCCCATAGGTTTCTCGCAAGACGTACCGTCTGGCGTCGACCCATCCGATCTTCAATGCTTCTCACTCTCATTCATAATCCGCATGATCTTCAGCCGTCTCGTCGACGCGGACTTCCTCTGCACCGAGCGCTTCATGGCAGGTGCCGCGCGTTCCCGTCCGACGGAAGTCTCGATAAACGTCCTTCTCGATCAGCTCGAGGAAAAGCTCGAGCGTTTCTATCCGCCGCAAGGCGAGCTGAACAAGCTCAGGTGCGAGGTTCTTGACAATTGCGGGGAGCGTGCGAAGGATGCGCCCGGTATCTTCACTCTCACAGTCCCCACCGGCGGAGGCAAGACCCTATCCGTCGCACGCTTCGCCCTCGGGCATGCCATGGAGTACGGCATGAGGCGCGTCATCGTCGCTGAGCCGTACACCTCAATCATCGAGCAGAACGCCCAGGTCTACCGTAGAATCTTCGGCGAGGACAACGTGCTGGAGCATCAGAGCAATCATGAATTCGGCGACGATGACGATCCCAGGGCGCACACCATGCGCCTCGCGTCCGAGAACTGGGACGTCCCCTTCGTGGTGACCACGAACGTCCAGCTCTTCGAGTCGATCTTCGCGAGCGGCACGTCCCGCGCCCGAAAGCTGCACAACATCGCCCGCAGCGTGATCGTCCTCGACGAGGCCCAGATGTTGCCGGTCAAGCACCTCTACCCGTGCATCCGCGTCCTCATAGAGCTCGTGCGCAATTATGGGTGCTCCGTGGTTCTCTGTACCGCCACCCAGCCTTCGCTCAACCGGTACTTCGAGGAGTGGGAACTTCCCGTGCGCGAGATCGTGCACGATGCGAAGGGGCTTTCGCAGGCCCTCCGTCGGGTCACGTACCAAAATATCGGGAGCATCACGGATGCCGGGCTTGCCGAGAGGATTTCCAAGCGTAGCCAGGCGCTCTGCATTGTGAACAGCAGGAAGCAGGCTCGACGCCTCTACGGCGAGGTAGCGGCGCTCTGCGGCGCTGATTCGACGTTCCACCTGACGACCTTTATGCACCCCGCGCACCGGCAGCGCGTGCTGGACGTCATACGTCGTCGTCTGCATGACGAAATGCCCTGCCGTGTCGTGGCCACGAGCCTCGTGGAGGCCGGCGTCGACCTGGATTTCCCTGCGGTGTACAGGGCGCTGGCTGGGCTGGATTCCATCGTGCAGGCGGCTGGACGCTGCAATCGCGAGGGGAAGAATCTTGCGTCTGAGAGCATCGTGCGGATATTCGAGCCGATTTCAGATGAGGGCGGCGGCGCTTACCGTATCCCCTCCGAGGTCACGCATCGCATAGGCGTCGTGCGACCGCTTCTGGAAAACGGAGACGAGACGACGCTCGACTCCCTGGAGACGATACGGACCTATTACAGCCGTCTGTATACATACCGGGGCGATCGGGAGCACGACCACCGGGCTTTGGACGAGAAAGGCATCGTTGGAAACATGTCCAGAGCTGTCCCTCAAAAAACTGACAACGGTCAAAGACTGTTCTCGTTTCCCTTCGCGAAGGTCGGGTCGGATTTCCAGCTCATAGAGAGCCCGACATCCGACGTCATCGTGCCTGCAAATGAGGTGTCCAGGGACCTCGATGCTCTGCGCGAGGGACTAGCGACACGTCAGGACATGAGGAGGCTTGGGCGCTATACCGTGCACGTCTATCGGGGCGACCTGCAGAGGCTCAATGATGCGGGGGTTCTGACGTGCATAGAGGACGGTCTGTACGCGCTCGATGACATGGGGCTCTACGACGAGAAGCTGGGCTTGAACGTTGCTGTATCGGGAGGCAACGCCGAGTTCCTCTAAAAGGGTCGGGGCAGGCGCAAAAGCCCCGACATGCGGCCACGGAGTGGCCTATCTAACACTATTTCAACCCACATCCACAATGAAAGAAGGCTTCTGCAAGAGAAGAAGCTATGGATGACCCGCTCACTATAAAGGAAGACAACGGTGGTTGTCTTAGCTTTTACTAGTAAACCATTATTTATTATCTTACACTGAATAATAGTTCTTGACAGACTATTTGAGTGGGCCTACTCTTAGCCCATCAGAGGAAAAGGACTCCACTGGAGCCCCGAGACGTAAGGAGGTGAGGAAATGGCATTTGGATTCAAGGTCGAGGTCTGGGGCGACTACGCATGCTTCACCCAGCCGGAGCTCAAGGTCGAGCGCATGACGTACGACGTGCCGACGCCGAGCGCCATGCGCGGCTTGCTAGAGTCTATAGGCTGGCACCCTGGCATGCGTTACATCATCGATCGCGTCCACGTTCTCAACGAGATTCGCTATACCAGTGTGCGGAGAAACGAGCTCAAATCCAAGGCACTGGCAAGCTCCATGCGATCTGCAGTCAACGGGAAGGGACCGCTCCCCCACATCGACAGGGCCGCCGACATCCAGCAACGCGCGTCTGTGGTCTTGACCGACGTGCATTACGTAATCGAATGTCACTTCGAGCTCACACCCGTCGCAAATGAGACGGACAACGCGGGCAAGTTCTGCGACATCCTCAGGAGGAGGCTGAGAAAGGGGCAGTGCTACTCACAGCCCTATCTGGGCACGCGAGAGTTCGCCGCGAACTTCGGGGAATGGCCCGAGGGTCAGGAAATTCGAGGCTACTACTCGGATGCGGGAGAGCGCGACCTGGGGCTCATGCTCTACGACATGGATTACCGCAACCCCGAGAATATCGTCCCCATGTTCTTCAGGGCGAAGATGGTGAACGGGGTCATCGACGTAGCGGGAAGCGAGGTGTATCGCTGATGGTGCTGCTCGAAAACTTGTCCGGCTATTATGACCAGCTGCTGGAGAGTCACCCCGATGATGTGGCACAACCGGGGTGGTCGACCTGTTACGTGAAGGGCTTCCTGGAAATCGATCGAAACGGGCGGCTCAGATCCATCATTCCTACGCCAGAGAAGCGCGGCCAGGTTCTCAGGGTGCCTGAGCAGGCGAAGAAATCCTCCGGGATCAAAGCCAACTTCCTGTGCGACGCAGTTCCGTACCTCTTCGGCGTTCCCGCGCGCAAGAAGCCGGGGGACGATGCCGACGACGAAGAGCACGCCAAGTACGCGAAGGATGCTGGTCGTGCCAGAAGGTGCTTCGAGGCTTCCCGAAAGTTTCATCATGAGATCCTCGATAATGTGGATTCTCCTGCAGCGCACGCGATTCTGTCCTATTACGACAGCTGGGATGATTCAGAGGCGGAGGCCGGTCCGGTGATCTCCGCACATGAGGGCGCCCTTGCGGCGGGAGGATTCTTCGCGTTTTCGATCGCATCCGAAGACGGCATCGGCATCGCGGTGGACGACTCCGACATGAGGGTTGCCTGGGACAGGCATTACGCGCAAAGTGATGACGACGAGGTAACGATGCGATGCCTCGTCACAGGCGAAATGGCCCCGGTAGCGCGCCTCCACCCCTCGATCAAGGGGGTGGCGGGCTCTCAGGCCTCAGGCGCATCGCTCGTCTCGTTCAACGACAGATCAAGCGAGTCATATGGACATGTGGAGGAACAGGGCAGGAACGCGCCGGTCTCGAAGCGCGTCGCTCAGGCCTATGGAACTGCCCTCAACTACCTGTTGTCTGATAGGACTCACCACGCGCGCCTGGGCGATACGACCATTGCGTACTGGTCAGGTCGCAACGACGAGGCCAATACGGAATTCATGAACATAGTGGCTTTCGGTGAAAGACCCGCGGGCATCAAACCAGACGAGGGGGCAAAGGAGCAGAACCAGCTCGATGCGACGATCCGAAAGCTCGTCGAGGGAAAGCCCACAGGAGCCTCGGGGCTCGACTTCGAGTCTCCTTTCTACATCATCGGACTTGCGCCGAACGCCTCGAGGCTTTCCGTGCGCTTCACATTGCAGAGCAGCTTCGGTACCATCGTGGAGAACGTGGCCGAGCACTATCGGTGTCTGGAGATTGCCACACCGAAGGATGCTCGTCCGTTCCTGTCCCCCTTCGCGCTGCTCAAGGCAGTGGAGAACCCTCATTCGAAGAAACCCCTGCTCTCGTCCCCTCTCGTGGCGCCTCTGATGCGGGCGATTCTGAACGGCGAGAAATATCCCATGGAGCTTTACCAAGCAGCGCTTCTGAGGACTCGGGCGACTCAGGATGACTCGGACAAGGGCGTCCGCAAGGTGAACCGCATGAGGATGGCGATCATCAAGGCATGCCTGATCAGAAATTTCGGAAGAAGCAAGGAGGAAGTGACCGTGAAACTCAACAAAGGACGGACGGACACCGCCTATAACCTCGGCAGGGCGTTCTGCCTGCTGCAATCAATACAATGGTATGCGAACGATGGGGAGACCAGCATCGCCTCCCGGTTCATGAATTCCGCAAGCGCCACGCCCGCAACCGTATTCCCCACGCTCCTCAAACTCGCCAACGCACACCTGAAGAAGTTGTCGGCAAGCAAGACGGGACTGGCCGTAAATCTCAAAAAGGACCTTGCAAAGGTCTTAGGAGAAGATCGCGTGCCCGCGTTCCCCCAGCGGCTCACACTCGACGAGCAGGGAGATTTCTTCTTGGGCTATTACCACCAGTATGCGTTGAGGCTCAAGGACAAAAACAGTTCCGATGACATGCAAGATGCAAATGCGAGTGTCACCGACGGCACGACCAACGAAGGAGAGTAACCATGTCCGAGACCATCAAGAACCGCTATGACTTCGTGCTCTACTTCGACGTAGAGAACGGCAACCCCAACGGTGACCCCGACGCCGGCAACATGCCGCGCATCGACCCCGAAACCGGTTTCGGCATCGTCACGGACGTGTGCCTGAAGCGCAAGATCCGCAACTACGTGGAGACGGTCAAAGAGGGAGAGCCCGGCTACGACATCTACATCACCCGGGGAACGACCCTGAATGCGAGCGACACACGCGCGTTCGCTGAGCTGGAAATTGATCCCAAGAGCATCGCCAGCCTAAAGAAGAGCGACCCCGAGCTCGATAAGAAAATACGCGACTTCATGTGCAAGACCTTCTTCGACATCCGCACATTCGGCGCCGTGATGACCACGTTCGTGTCACATCATCTCAACTGCGGGCAGGTCCGCGGGCCGGTGCAGCTGACCTTCTCCCGCAGCGTGGACCCCGTTGCCCAGCAGGAGGTGTCCATCACGCGCGTCGCGATCACCACAGAGGAGGACGCGGCAAAAAAGAGCAACGAGATGGGCAACAAGTACATCGTCCCTTACGGCCTGTACCGCTGCGAGGGATACGTCTCCGCGAACCTCGCGCGCAAGACCACAGGCTTCACGGAAGACGATCTCAAGGTGCTCTGGGAAAGTCTCATCAACATGTTCGAGGTCGACCACTCCGCAGCGCGCGGCAAAATGGCCGTCAGGTCGCTTGTCGTCTTCAGGCACGACTCAGAGCTGGGCAACGCCCCCTCGTGGAGGCTGTTCGAATCCGTGGGGACGAAGAAGCGGGAGGGTGTCACCGCGCCGCGCTCCATCAAGGACTACGAGGAAATCACCGTCGATGAGTCGCAAATACCCGATGGCGTGGAAGTGCTCAGGCTCGTCTAGAGGCACCGTCGTGTACGCAGAGGACGAGCTTCTCGCTCTTTCCGGCATACAGCACTTCGCATTCTGCAGGCGGCAATGGGGCCTTATCCACATAGAGCGGGTGTGGAAGGACAACGTGCTCACCGCCGAGGGCAGCGCCATGCACGAGCGCGCTCACGACGATTCCCTGCGCGAACGCAGGGGCGATGAGATCATCGTGCGCGGACTTGCGGTGCGATCTCGCGAGCTTGGCGTAACAGGTAAGTGCGACGTCGTCGAGTTCCATGCGTCAGACGAGGGCCATCCTCTTGCAGGAGAGGATGGCCTCTGGGTCGAGCTGCCCGTTGAGTACAAGCACGGGCGAAGCAAGGCGACCGACGAGGACCGGCTTCAGCTCTGCGCCGAGGCGATGTGCCTGGAGGAGATGTTCGCGAGCGTCGTACCCTATGCCTGTCTGTATTACGGTAAGACCAGATCGCGTGAGCGCATGCCCCTCGCAGACGACTTGCGGGACAAGGTGCGAACGATGTTCGAGGAGATGCATGCGCTTTACCGCAGGGGACACGTGCCGAAGGCGGGAAACAAGACGAAGTGCAGATCCTGCTCCCTCAAGGAGCTGTGCTTGCCTCGGACGCGTGACGTCGCGGGATACATCGCGCGTGCCATCGGCGAACATCCGGGAGGCGAGCAATGAGGCGTCTACTCAACACGCTGTACATCCTGAGCGACGACGTCTATCTTTCGCTCGACGGGGAGAACGTCGTCGCGAAGAGGTCGGGCGACGAAGTTGGAAGGATTCCCCTACATACGCTCGAGGCGATATTAAGCTTCTCGTACGCAGGCGCGAGCCCGGCCCTGATGGGAAAGTGCGCCGACGGGGGAATTGAGCTTGCGTTCTTCAGGCCTACCAACGGAAGGTTCCTCGCAGACGTCTCGGGAATCGAGCAGGGGAACGTCCTTCTCAGAGCACGACAGCACGAGGTGGCAGTCGACGACGCCTACAGCCTCGAGATAGCCCGCAACTTTATATTGGGGAAGCTGTTCAACAGCAGGTGGGTGCTCGAACGTTGTTTGAGGGACCATGCGATGCGCGTCGATACCGAGTCGCTCGAGAAAGCTTCGGAGCACTTGTTGCAAGCGCTGGCGGAG
>ERZ773037.1470-NODE-1470-length-12248-cov-3.781514_pt1 | contig 12248 bp, 9 predicted proteins | sample MGYA00511466_ERZ773037 | MGnify/ENA primary metagenome ERZ773037 (study PRJEB29015, sample SAMEA2738146) | human oral metagenome | biome: human oral; feature: human-associated habitat; material: saliva | place: China | collected 2202 ... | reverse complement strand
AATTATAGCATAAGAGGTTATAATATATAAAAGAAAAATACCAAATTAACCTGGAGCTTTATGGCGGAATTTCCAAATTTTAATCGAATCGAAAATAGGGGTCAGGAAGAAAACCCTTTTGAAAAATTAACTAATCTTGAAAATCAATTTAATCCGGAATTGGCACGCGAAAAATTTGAGCAAGCGAACCCGGAGAATAAAATCGAGACGACAAGAGAATCTGTTTTTAATAATTTTGAAAATACAGCAGAAAAATTAAAAGAGGATGAAATCTCAGAATTGATCACTAGTGCAGACCTCACGGTTTATGAACGCCTAAATCCAACCAACGCCAAGGAAGCGAAGGAAGAATTCTTAAGTAATCCTGATCTAATTCATCCGAACTATGAATACGGAAATTTAGATAAACAAGAAATTGAAAATAATTTGAGTAGCCTAGAGAAAGCAAAAGCGGAACTTAAAAACGCAGAATTATCCAGCGGAAAACGTAGATTGTTGGAATATTTGGCCGATGACTGCTTTAAGAAAAATGACTTTTTGGTAGCTAATTTAGCTTATAATTCAGTCACGCAGCCAGAGACCAAAAAGCTGGCAGCGGAACATCATAAGGAGGCTAATGAGGCACTTTATGGCAAGCCAGATGAGGGGACTTTTTACGCCTTACTAAATGAAAAAATTGACCAGATCAGGGCGCAGGATTTGACCGAAGAACAAAAACAAACATTCGCAGAGTTATTAAATGAGATTGGTCCAATGTCAGAAACCAGAGGCGAAAGATTTAAGCCAAAGCCAGAAACTATCGAGCGCTTTGCGGAGATGACTAACGAATTTTTTGGTAGTTTCCTGCAACATATTCCAGAAGATCAAGAAAAATTCAGTTCACAAGAAATGGTAAATATTGTTAATGAAATTATTGAAGAAGAACTAAATGAAGATGGCAGCAATCCATATCGTGCAGAAATAAAAGCTGGGGCAACCAATGCTTCGGCGGATCATGAGGAGCGCCGAATTTATTTTCCAGAAGACAAGACCTACAGCGCCAAGCGGGCTCGCGGTTTAATCGTGCATGAACTGGGCACTCACGTGCTGCGTGCGGTTCCCTATGTGGATCATGAAGTGGAAGCCTTCTCGACCGGTTTTCCAAATAACGAAGAGTTCGATGAGGGTGTAGCGAAGGCGGTAGAGCAAGCCATTAACGGCAAGTATGAAGATTCGGGAATTGATCATTATATTAATATTGGTTTAGCGAATTTTAAGGGCAAGAATTTTCGTGAAGTTTATGAAATTCAATGTAAATTGCGTGAATTAACGGGTGGCAAAATTGAACCAGTTTTCAATGCGGTGCAGCGATGTTTTCGTGGAACGGGTGAGCTACCAAATAATAAAGATTTAGCCTATTACAATGGCGCAAATCGAGTTTGGAAACATATCGAAGACCATATCGATGACATCGAATTATTCGACCAACTTTTCTTGTCGGGAAAAATTGACTACCAAAACGAGCAGCAAGAACAAATTTCCTACGAAGCCAGAACCAAAGGAATTTAAGCAGAAAATATACCCGGACTAAACGCCCGGGTACATAGGTATTTAATAAAGGAAGTATTCAATTAGCAATCAGAGTGAAAGTTCCTTTACGGCTTCTGGCATCATAATATGCCGAAAACCGACTATACCTATACCGATAAGCATTATCTCTTCTAAGAAGATAATCCTTATCCACATTACAGTAACCTTTTATAATAAAGCTCTCTCCAGAACCGTCCTCGTGTTCGATTCCGGTTATCTTAATATTGGTCACTGGTAATGGTATATATAACCTAGTTGCATCATTACTGTCGTTTGAATATCCTTGTGAGATAGTGAAATTTACGGCAATTTTCGCGTCCTTACTATAAGAGTAAAGACACGCATCAAACAAGACACTCTTGCTTGGTCCATCAATAATGCTGAAACAATTAGTTACGCTCTTAGCTGTAGTATTCATCCGAATACCTCCTTCTTAATGTACGACCCAGATACATTCGTAAAATGGGTTGGCCTATCTAATCCACCATTGAATTAGTACTTGTATTCTATCATGTTTATACTATTTTGTCAATATGCATCACAGTCAAGTATTACTTTGTCAAAAAGCACTCGTAGGATATTGATAGTATTCTTCTATAATTACCAGTAGGGGGTAATGATATAATAGGATTATGCAGCGACTTTTTACGATTGATCTAAAAGATTATGATTCGAGTTTAGAAAAGTTTTATCGCCCGTCAGTACGTGGGATTATTTTAGACCAAAACGGCAAGGTGGCAATGATTTATAGTGAGAAATATCATTTTTATAAATTTCCGGGTGGTGGGATCGAGGGTAATGAGACTCATCTTGGAACCTTGAAACGAGAAATCAAAGAAGAGACCGGAATGATTTTGAAGCCCAAATCAGTGCGAGAGTTTGGCGAAGTTTTGCTAACGCAAAAGATGCAAAAAGATGGTAAAGATGTGATTTTAGTGCAATATAATTACTATTATTTATGCGAGACTGAGAATGAGATTGGTACGCAAAGCCTGGACGATGGCGAAAAAGAGTTGGGATTTGTATTAAAATTTGTATCAATCGATGAGGCCATTCGGACGAATAATAATTTTCAAGGTGAACCGATTGAAAAATATACAGTCGAGCGAGAAAATCGTATTTTGGAATTGGTGAAAAATTTATAACGCGATTTTAGATTTCGGTATAAAAAATCGGCTAAGGATGCCGAATAAAAAATTGCATGGCTCGCAAGTTTGCCGTTCCCTCCATATTAAAAATATGGTACGTCTTCCTTGCTCGCATGGCTCGCAAGTTTGCCGTTCCATAAAGCTCCACCGGAGCTTTATGGTGGGGGCGGTTGGGCTCGAACCAACGACCAAGCGGTTATGAGCCGCCTGCTCTAACCCCTGAGCTACGCCCCCAAGGTAGTTTTATTTTATCATAAAATGCTATAATAGGGGAAAGGATTAGGGTGGCACCAGACATTCTTGAGAATTCTAATTATGAAAACAAATAACAAAATTCAATTACATCTGAAACTTAATCAGTTGCGTTACTGGGTGAAACACTCTTTGTTTAGTAAGGAGCGAATTATGTTTTTGTTGCTGCCAACAATGTTTGTGTTTTTGCTTTATTTTTCGGTGCAATCGATTACAAAAAATTGGAACCTACAACAGACTTTAAATACTAAATTGCAGGAGAAGCAATTGATGGAGCTCAAGGTTTCAAACATGAAGCTAGAAAATCAATACTATGCTTCCGAGGAGTATCAGGAACTGATAGCACGTAAACTCCAGGATAAAAAGGCTAACGGTGAAACTATGGTGATGTTGCCGATTAATAGTGAGATCGCGAAACAAAAACACGCCAACCAGAAGTTCAGTTCAAACAAACAGGAACAAGATAACTCGAATTTTCGTCAGTGGATGAAATTTTTGTTTCGAATTTAAAAACCTAAAATACATAGCTTGTGATAAGAGTGGTTGGCTCCGAGTATAAATACAAATAGAATTTTGCAAGCAAAAAGTATCTTGATTCTAAATTTAGAAAAACCGACTTGGAGGGACCGGTTTTTCAGAAAAATATTTTGTGATGTTTTTTATTTTACGACCACAAGTAATTTAGGGGGCAGCCTTGTAAGTGAAATAACCTGGCTTACCATTACTTGGGTCGTCGATGCGAGCGTATTCTTTACGCATATATGAACTATTATATGTAGTACCTTGACCACCTACGAGATTAGTATCCCTTTCAAACATATCGGTATCTGGGGCAGATGGTTTAATAATGAATTTTTCAGACACATAGATAGTTTTAATATTTGGTGCGGTCTCAAATAGATACGATACATTGTCAACCCCGGACGTATCAAAGCCTGCCAAATCGAGCGTCTCCATGGTGCTTGAACCAAAGGTTTCATACATGGATTTCAACTTGTTAGAAGTTTTTACGCCAGATAAATTAAGATTTGTAAGATTTCGACAGTATGAAAATGAATGTGTCATATTAACTACGGACTCAAAATTCTTATTGGCGAGATTAATTTCTTTAACTTTGCTGCTCTGAAATAGATATTCAAGATTACTGACTTTATGAGTATTAAAGGTCGATAAATTAACACTTTGTCCAGTAAAGTAATAAAATGCGTAGCCCATATTTTCAAGATTCTCAGTTTTAAGTGGGAGATTCAGATTATAATCATCGCTAAAGCCGTTCGCATTACTAAACATCGCATAGATACTGACTAGTTTTGGCGTGTTAGTACTATCAGGAAAATTAACTTCTTGCACTTTTGATTTTTCGAACATTCGCTCCATAGTTTCTAGGTTTGGCGCATCAAAAGTGGCAAAGCTCACCTTTTTAATATTAGATTCAGCAAACATAGACTTCATGGTTTTAAGTTTTGGTACATCAAATGAATTAAAGGTGATGTTTTTGATATTTGATCCAATAAACAATTCGGACATATCGGTCACCTCTGATGGATTAAATTTCGAGCCAATACTAACTTCCAGCTCACCATTCGATGCACCCATATAGGCAAAGACCCTATTCATATTAGTAACCTTATTAAAACTAAAATTAATTTCATTAATTTTAGCTAGGCTACTAGTATACATAAATAATTGATTTGCAATTTCTAACTTAGGAGTGTCAATGTCATTAGATAAATTTAATTCTTGTACACTACAATAAGTAAACATACGATCCATATTAACTAATTCTGGTGCGTTAAAACTAGAAAACACAATTTTCTTTGGACGAGAATCATAGAACATACCCTTAGTAATTTGGACTTTAGTTAAAACAAATTTTGGACCTAAAATAATCTCCGGTAAAATTCTGCGTTTAGTTCCAACACGCACGAAAAGATCTTCCATATTAGTAACATTGCGAGTATCAAAATTAACATGACTAATAGAATCCAGTTCATTAGCATCACGAAACATCCAGTACATATTTTCTAGTTTAGGAGTATTAATTTCTTCAGGTAAATTCAGTACGCGAATTCGAGATGAATGAAACATATACGACATATCTTTAACTTCTGGCATATTTAATTCTGGAATAATAATTTCACTAGCTAAAGACTCAGCAAACATTCGCTGGGCAGTAAGATTTTTAGGTGCATCAAAATGTGAAAAAGTAATTTTTTTAGCGCCAGATTTATAGAACATTTTTTCAGTACTCGTAGTCTCATTTAGACTAAATTTATCCCCAAAAACATATTCATTATTTGCACTAGCAGACGCCGATTCGAACATACTAGCCATATTAACAGCATGTCTCGTATCAAGATTAAATGGATTAACCAACACTAGACCACTACAACCTTTGAACATATTTTTCACATCAGTGAGATTCGGCGCATCACCCATATCAACCGGAAAAGTCAAATCTTTAATTGCGGAAGATTCGAACATACTAGCCATACTAGTCACCACTGATGTATTAAAATTCATACCTAAATCAAGTGTTTTAATACCTGAAGCATAGAACATATGATCCATATTGGTCACTTTATGAGTATCAAGTTTACCCTTGAAATCAATAGCTTTCAAATATGGGGTAGACGCAAACATATATTCCATATTCGTAGCATTACGAGTATCAAATTTATCACCGAGATTTAGGGTAACCAAATCATCCGAATAATCAAACATGTAAGACATGTCAGTAACCTTACTGGTATCAAACTTATCTTCAAGATTAAGCTCTTTAAGATCCCACATCTGTTTAAACATTGCTTTCATATTAGTAACATTACGGGTATCGAATTTGTCGCCAAGACTCAAGTGTAGAAGATCGTCATTATTACTAAACATTCCCTCCATATTTGTAACATTTTGAGTATTAAAGTTATTACCGAGAACTAATTTTACAAGTGGTTCGTGATTAGCAAACATATAGCTCATATCAGTGACGTTTTGAGTGTTAAAATCATCTTTTAATATAATTTCACGAGAAGCCCTACTAGTATCAAGAAAATGAGACATATTTTTTACCTTCGAAGTATCCATGCTATTTACTAAGCTATAAGTATTACTAACCTTAGACCCAGCAAACATACCCTCCATGTTTGTGACATTTTTAGTAGTAAAACCGTCGCCAACAATTACCTTTGTAATGTAGTTTACTCGATTTTTCCAACTTGGTTGATCAATATCACTGCCAAAAAGATAACTCATATCCGTGACATTTTCTGTATTAAATGCGGATAAATCTAGTGGAGGAATTTCCATTTTAAAATTCGTAAACATTCTAGCCATATGAGTAAGCCTAATAGGGTTTTTCGCGGTAGGTAGTTTAAATCTACCTCTTGTCCACTGGTTCTCTTCGAAATTTTCATACATACTTTCTGTGTTGGTAAGTTTTTCAAAATTAGACTTAGATAAATCCAGAGACTCCATCCTTGCGTCCTTATACATGTTCTTTGTGGTGGTGGCATTAATACCAAAACCATCAAGATCTTTATAGCTAAAGCGTATAGCTGAAGACTCAAATACTGAAGCTAGATTGGAACTATTTTTAAGAAAATTTCCTTCTGCAGTAAATGAGTAGGACCCAATCTTTTTAAACATCGCCTGTGTAGAGGCTGGACTAGAGGTATTAAGTTTAATATATCCACTATAAATTTTACTTTCTTCATACATGGAATCGAGGTTAGTAGGGTCACTATGTGCAATTAAATTCATCAGATTTCTTGAGACGTTTTCAGAATCAGAAGAATTCTTATTTAACTTATAGAAGAAATGTGAAAAATTTTTGACTTTGGAAAAATCAATAAAACGATACTCTTCATTTTTCCAGTTATCAAACATGCCTCTAATATTTGTTGAAATTCCTGAAAACATATATGAAGAATCCTCATTTAAAATCAGGCGATTAGCGGTAGTCCAAATGGTCGGATAATAATATTCGTCTTTTTTAACAGTCGAAAGATAGGCTGGAAGCTCAGAATTATCAGTGGAAATTTTCAATGTTTTTATTGCATTTTCTGGAGCTTTATTACTAAAGGTAAATGGTTTAATTTTGGTGGTATTGGAAATTTCAGTTTCTGGATTATCTAAGATTTGCGAATCAGTTTCACCCGTAGCCTCACGGAGTGCATGATTAAAAGTGCGGCCATTAACAAAATTAGTAGTGGTTTCCTCATTAGCGATTAAAGAAAAGGTTAAATTTCCCTGGTAGTTACCACCGAGAGATTTACCGTTGGTATGAGTATAAACACCAAATTCATAGGTAAACCCGTCATCTTCAGTAGGGATACCGGTTTTGATAGCCGTGTAGGTTTTATCTTGATTAAAAAAATATTCAATTAAATCACCATATTCACCCTTACTTCTAGGAGAACAAATTCCCCAAATATTTGCAACATATGGGATAGACCAGTCCCAAGATTGAGTCGGCTGAGTATAGAGAGTTAGTTTCTGGTCAGTTGTTCCTCTAGCAACTAAATCGGTGGCTTCAAGATGCAATTCCCACCCAGCAGCACTATCACTTTTGATTAATAATTTAGAAAGATTTTCTGGTTTTGTTTCATTTTTTTGCATGCCGCTAGAGGTATATGGAATATCTAATGAAATACCGTTTTGACCACCAACTACCGACATAGATGCTGTATATGCTGAAGTTTGATTTGCTAAATTAAAATTAAAAAATATAGCAAGAATAATTACTGTGAAAATTTTGCGGTATTGGCAAAATAGGAGCTTTGAAGCTTCATACATAATAAATTCCCTACCAAAAATTGTATTAATTTGATTATAACACTGCATAAGCAGAATGGCGGGAGAAAATTTGGGGAATTCATGTTCAAAATATTGAAATTTGGCAGAAAAAATCCCCTAATTTGATTTAGGGGATTTTGTAATCGGTCGAAGATTATTTCTTCTTGGAAAGGGTCAAGAAACCGTTGCGTGGGTTTTCGTTGACAACGCGATCTTCTGGAAGATCAACTGGGGTACCCTTAGGGTTGTTCTCAGTCTTGGTGAAGAAATAAATAGTTTGTGGCTTACCACCGCGAAGGGTTACTTCTGACTTGTGTAGGTAGTAGGTAATTCCCTTGCTGTTTTTATGACTATAGGCCATTTGTCCTCCTTTAAATAAGTATAGTTTTATATTAGATTAGATAAAGATAAGTGTCAAGAGATTTTATGGGGGTGAAATAGGGGTGGGAAAACTTTTATACTTTTAACAGGGGTGGTAATCTGGAAAATTGGCGGGATTATTTTAAGGAATTATTTCAAAAAGAATAAGGCGAGACGAAGGAAGGCAAAAATAATTAGACGAATCACGATAGTAATGATGATAATAACACAAAGCAGAACCGTAATCCCAGAGAGGCTTGGGGCCCAAATCGGCGAAACAAAATCATAGCGATAAAGCGCGGTCGGTGGTAAGTCGGCAGTGAGGCTGGTAGTTAACTTGTCGGTAGCTGGGTAACTATTGATTACTCCGGTCATACAATTGAGATAGCCGGGACTATTCCAACCCCAGCCGTTACGGATAGCCTGCGGCTTGCAGGTTTCCATAGCTTTAGCGAAGATATTACCATTGGGATTACCATCAGGATTTTGACTAAGCTTAGATTCAGCTTCGCGTAAGGCAACGGTGGCCTGGCGGTTATATTGATGTTCCAAATAAATTGGACCAGTGCCGAAGGTCAGCGTGGTGTGACCATTTTTTTCAACAAAATTCACGATGGTGTGAGAAGAGCTAAAATCTCGCAGGTTTTTCAGGGCGGTGCGAATATTTTGGTCAATTTCTGCTTGTGGCAAATCGGTACCGTCGGCAGCCTTGCCCTCATCAGCTTTTTCGACCTTGGTTTTTAAATCCATCATTTTCAGATGATCGAAGCGTAAAAAAGTGGCGGAAAGAAAAAGGAGCGGCAATAGACTGAAAAACAATTGCCAGGTCTTGATCTGTTTTAAGAAGGTCAAAAAGCGCTTCCTCTTGTCTTCCTGACGCTCCTGCTTCAAAACACCACCCATACTGGTTTTAATTATATCATAAGAACTTTTGGCGGAGCCATGGGTCGGCATCGCCGGCGGACATCAAGATGACCAGATAATTATCGGCAAGATCTTGGCGAAGCTTGGCAAAAAGTGCATCGTCTAGTTTAACTGCGGTACCGATTTCAGGATTATCTAGTGAACTAAGAAAATCACTTGGGGTGAGGATTTTTAGTTTAGGATCTTCGCGCGAAAGATAGGTCGGCAACCAATAAAGTTTTTCGATGCCATGGAAAATATCCCGATATTCGTCAAAGAATTCATGCTGACGAATATTTTGGTGTGGTTGATAAAGAATCACCACGCCTTTTTTCTGAGTGCGCTTGGCTTCCTCGAGAGCAACATTGATGGTGGCACGAATTTCCTCTGGATGATGCGCATAATCGGAATAAAGACCGTCAGCTAGGCGCTCAAAGCGACGTCCGACGCCTGGGAATTGATTAATGGCCTGAATAATCTCTTCATGGTTAACCTCGCGACCGAGCGATTCGAGAATTCGTTGTACGGCCTTAATCGCGAGCGTGGCATCGAGACGGCGCGCTTCACCTGGTAACATCAATTCCTTGGCTGACATTAAAACTACATCTGGATGTTTGTCAGCCAGAAGTTCGGCGTGATGAAGATTGGCGTGGGGGCCAAAAATGAGGTGCTCACTCTGAGATTCGAATTTCAAAAAGGCCTCTTGATATTCAGCCGCGGTGGCAAAAATATCCGAGTGGTCATAAGAGACAAAAGTAATGAGCGAAAGCCAAGGATGAAATGCGAGGAAATTACGGTCATATTCATCGGCTTCATAAAGTAAGAATTGGTCACCCTGATCATATTTGGCAGAAGGCGCAAAATTAAGCGTCGAGCCGACCATATAAGAGGCTTTCAAGCCGAGTTTTTGACTAAGCCAGATTAACATAGAAGTAGTAGTGGTTTTACCGTGAGTGCCGGCGACTGCCACCATCTTCAGATGATGAGTTTTGACGAGAGTTTCGATTAATTCGTCACGCTTAGAAATCTTCAAGCCCAGTGACTTGGCGCGTTGATATTCAGGATGTGATTCGGTAATCGCCGAGGTATGAACATACCAATCAATCGGAGTCTTCTGATGAATTTCCGCCAGATAATCACCAGTTTGTGGACCAATAGCAAAGGTGAGATTTTTAGCTTTTAATTCCTTAGTAATCGGGCCTTCGTGAAGGTCGGAGCCAAAAACTTGGTGGCCGGCATCGTGAGCAAAAAGAGCGAGTGGCCCCATACCAGTACCGGAAATACCAGAGATAAAGATGTTCATAATTTTTTCCTAAAGAAGTTAGTATCGTAAATTTCGGCACCGTGAGCCTTGTAAAAATTCTGAGCTACTTCACGACCATGGCCACAGGTGAATTCAAGATTTTTACAGCCTTTTTCCCTAGCCCAATCTTCGTAGGCCTGGAAAATTAGATCGCCCACACCTTTACCACGAGCTCTACTGCCCACGACAAAATCTTCAAGGTAAGCATTCTTGTAGATTCCAGCACCAAAAGTCACGGAGACCGAAGCCATACCGAGAATTCGGCCATCCTCGACGGCAAAAATAAGATCATGATAAGGAGAGTGGGTAATTTCCGTGAACCAATCTGGACTGATTTCACCCTTATCCTTGCCACTGCGAGAAAGTTGAATCAGAAGCTCACGCACACGCGTGGCGATTTCTGGTTGATATGCAGATAGACGTTCAATTTTAACCATAATTCCCTTTCTTTATTCAAATACGGTTTCAGTGAGGCGCTCAGCAATGGCGTCAGCAGTTTTTTGGATAGCTTTTGCGTCGTCACCCCAGATAGTAATGCGGACTAAATCTTCAGTGCCAGAGGCGCGGATATTGATTGACCAGCCGGCAGGAAGATTCTCAGTTTCGGTAGTAATAAATTGCTGGGCAGTTTCAGTGAGGTTACGAAAAGCTTGCTTGGTCTGACTATCGACTGGTTGATTCTTGATAGTCTGTGGAAGTTTTTGGAAATTTTGACAGAGAGTGGATAAGGTCGGTAAGGTACGCTCAATATTTTCAGTGGTTTGACCAGCTTTTTCATCCTGAATGGCCTGATAATTAGTGAGTAAGGTATCTTCATTCTGGAATTTTTCGCGTGCTTCGGAGAGAATCTTGGTAATGACGAGAGCAGTAAGCACACCGTCGCCCATTGATTCACCTGGCAGAATAATATGCCCACTCTGTTCGCCACCCAGAAGAATACCGTCTTCACGCATCTTAGCGGAAACATTTTGATCCCCGACATCGGTCATGGCGATTTTAATACCAGTTTTTTCCGCCCAACGCAGCAAGCCTTTATTGGCCATAATCGTGACACAGACTTCTGGCACGGCTAGATAATTTGCCAAAATCACAATCATATCATCACCATCGATAATCTGACCATTTCGATCAATCATCAAACAGCGGTCGCCATCACCATCAAAGGCCGCACCAAAATCGAGTTGTTTTTCCTCCACTAATTGAATGAGCGATTCAAGATGAGTACTACCGCAGCCGGCATTAATTTTTTCACCAAAACTAGCATCTTCATGAATAGTGACGACTTCGGCGCCAAGTTCTTCAAAAATTTGCTTGGCCGTAACAGAGGTAGCTCCGCAAGCAAGATCAAGACAGATGCGCAGACCGGAAAAATCTGGCTTTTGGCGCACTGAGGTGATAGCTGGACCAAATTGGGCAAGATAAGTACGGAGATGATCGAGGTAGCGCGAAAGGGCGTCTTCATGAAGATCTTCGCGAAATTCTGGACTATGCGTATCAAAACCAGATTCATTTTCAAGCGCATTTTCGATAGCATTGACACCGGACTGCGAAAGTTTAATACCGTAAGGGTATTTTTTCACCATGTGAGAAAGATTTTCACCAGAATCATCAGTGCCAGTACCAGAAAAAGCTACGCCGCCTGGCATGGTAGCCTCAAGTCCACCAATCGTATCACCGCGCTCGAAAATTTTAATACCATTATCGGTGTAGGGATTATGAGAAGCGGTAATATCAATGGCCAGATCATAGCCCATTTCATAAAAAACATAATTGATCGCCGGGGTCGGCAAAACACCCACGGTACCATGATCAATGCCGACAGTTTCCAGAGCTTCCTCAAAATAACGAATCATCCACTCAGTGGATTCACGCGTATCGCCACCAATTAAGACCCGAGCTGGACGTTCGAGGCCACTTTCGTC
>ERZ773037.1467-NODE-1467-length-12254-cov-8.058939_pt1 | contig 12254 bp, 8 predicted proteins | sample MGYA00511466_ERZ773037 | MGnify/ENA primary metagenome ERZ773037 (study PRJEB29015, sample SAMEA2738146) | human oral metagenome | biome: human oral; feature: human-associated habitat; material: saliva | place: China | collected 2202 ... | reverse complement strand
CAACGTCAATAGCGACCGGCGGCTCCTGGGAGTTCTTGCGCAGCTCGGCGGCAACGTCCTCGTGCAGGGCGGTGAAATCCGCGCCGGGGGTCAGCGAAGAGAACACGTGCGCCGCCGCGTCGGTGCGGGTTGCAAAGTGCACGAGCTCGGTGGTGCGGTGCTGCGGCAGGCAGAACACCGGCAGAGCCGCCGCCCAGAAAATACCGAGCAGGTACACCAGGTACTCGGCGGTGTTACCCAGCTGCAGCAGCACGCGGTCACCGGGCTGCACGCCAGCCTGAACGAGGCGCGCCGCAGCGGCACGACCTGCCGCCTCCAGCTCCCCGTAGGAGAGGCGAATCTGCTGGGGCTTGCCGTCCTCATCGAGCTGCGCGTGCGAAATCGCCACGAGCGCCGGGAAGTGCGGCTTTGCGCGGCAGGCATCCAGCAGGAACTCGGGGATGGTCTGGTCAATCCAGTAGCCAGCTTCGCGGTACTTCGCGGCAAAAGACTCGGGGATGAGCGGTGTGGGGGCCAGGGGGCTACGTTCTACGGTCATCTTCTCTCGATTTCTGTGTCGTTTGCGGTTTCTATAGCGCTCACGTGCTGCGTGCGTTCGCAGCGTGATGCCATCTCGTCGATGAGGGCGGGTGTACAGCCTACGCCGGGTACCTTTCGGCACCCCTCGCGGCGCGGTAGCGCTGCATCTGCCAAGAGACTACGCATCTCTTAGGCTATCCTTCTCTAGGATACGGGCGCGGCGGTGTTTACCCTAACGGGAACCCCGCACGCCCACCATACGGGGTGTGCTCTACCCGTACGGGAGCCCTAGGCTACCTCTCGCTGGTTCTCTTCAGAGCCCGGCTCAGTGCGTTCAGCCTCCCGGCTGGCAGCCATAATACGTTCCAGGGCCGGCACAATCGCACCGCGCCAGCACGCATAATCGTGACCGCCGTTGAAGGTCGTGCACCGCACTCTCTCCAGGCCCAGCTTTTCCAGACGCGCTTTCAGCTCGCGGTGATGAGGAACCAAAACCCACTCCTGCTCCCCCACCTCAATCTCAAGGTACAGGTGGCGCAGACGGTCAATCTCACCCGCCGCCTCCAGCTCGTCCAGGCGGTCCATGACCTGCGGCTGCCACAGCGACGAAGACTGCGCGATCGCGCCGCCAAACGCCTCCGGGCGGCTCAACACCGCCAACAGGGAGGACAGGCCGCCCAGGGACTGACCGTTAATCACGATGTTCCGCGGGTTGGTCTTAATGCCGTACACCGCCTCCAAGTGCGGGAACGCAATCTCCACCAGGTAGTCGGCAATCGGGTTGTCACCGTTCAGTTCCTTCCAGCGGTTCTCACGACCGCCAGAGTGCAGGAAGAACACGTGCATCGCCGGAATACGGCCCGCCTCATGGGCGCGGTTGAGGGTCTGCTCCATGCCCTGGCTGAACCACATCTCACCGTCGAACTGCACGAAGAGCGGGGAGTCGGGGCCGGGCTCGCCCACGCGGCCCAGAACGTAGCGGTGACCGTCGGGGGTCTGCATCCACTCGGGTTCGGGCAGCTCGTCAATCTCTTCCTGAGTCAGGATGAACTCCTGCACCGGCGCGTGCTCAAGCTGCACCACACCCATGCAACGACCGATGCGGTTGCACACGGTCTCGGGGTTCAGCGGGTCACCCTCGCCGGAGTCCAGGGCGGCGCGCAGGCGCACCTGGTCGTCATCGCCCAGCCAGGCGGGGCGCTCGCCGGGCAGCGCCGGCAAGAAATTGTAGGAGGCACGCCAGGTAGTTTCCATCTGCATGCTCAGCTGCCACCAGCCGGTGCCCTCGATGCGGGCCATGAGGGAACGGTCAAGGTTCTTCTCATCGGTCAGGCGGTTGATGAACATGAGCACCTGCTCCGCCTGCTCGTTGTAGTACAGGAAGGTGACGATGCGCTCGTTCTCACTGATGGTGCCGTCGTCAAGATGCACCGGCTCGATGATGGGGGTGCCTTCGGAGACGACCTCAACGATGCGGGCGTTCAGCTCTTCGGGGCTGACCGCCTCGGCGATGAGGGCGCTGATGAGGGGGCTGTCCACGCGCGGTGCAGGTACAGGGCGCGGGATCTTGGGAGGGCTCGGGCGCACAGCCGGCGCAACGGTACGCGGCTGCGCAGAAGCAGCCTGTGCAGAAGCGTTCTGCGCGGGAACGGTCGCGGTGGGTTCGTGCTCGCCCAACGGTTCCTCCTTGGTCTGTGGAAACACTCAATCGGTGAGAATCGGTGAGGAGGCGCATTATCGTTAGTTAGCCTCCACTACCTCACTCTATGGTATCCCTTACCCAAACTCCAACCAAAGGAAAAAGCGAAAGAACCAAAACATGACATTCATAACAGTAGGCGCAAACACCACCCAAAGTGGGACCGAAAATTGGGGCGGCAAAAACAGGCGGCACAAACCGCGCAGTTAAATGAGATGAGGCACCGAGACCGTGCATCAAACCTCTCAAGTCGCAACTTTCAAAGTCTCATGCGGCAGTCTCGGTGCCTCATCTACGGGTTCCCAAAATGGAACCTACCCAGTGCTCGGGTCCGTTCATGCGTCAAAGACGGGCGAGCACCGGGTAGGCGCCCTACGCGCAGGGGATCCTGGGTCCCTCAGATCCTAGCGTTCGCTGCTTGGCGCAATGCCGAGCTTTTCCAGCCGTACTGAGACGGTTGGTGCAAACTCCCACGCGGCTTAGGGGCGAAAACTACTCGCTTTCGCGGGCCGCCGAAATAGCGTCAGCGGCAATATGAATCGTTTGGTTCTCCTTCGGAATCACCAAAGGGGTACCAGTGCACGGATCAGGAATAATGACCGATTGCAGGTCAAAAACTTCCTGAATAAGTTCCGGTGTAATTATTGCACGCGGATCACCCTGAGCGATAATCCGGCCCTGCTTCATTAACACAACATGAGTAGCATACCTGAAAGCAAGGTTCAGGTCATGCAACACCACGGCTACCGTTCGCCCTTCGGAATGCAATTTCTTCGTCAGGTTCAGCACCTCAATCTGGTGCGTGATATCCAGGTAGGTGGTCGGCTCATCCAGCAGAATCAGCGGGGTCTGCTGCGCCAAAGTCATGGCGATCCACACACGCTGACGCTGACCGCCCGAGAGCGCCTCAATGGGACGCTCCGCAAGCTCCAGCACGTTCGCCGCCTGCATCGCCTCCACGCAGGCGCGCTCATCCTCATCGGACCAAGAACGCAGCAGCGACTGGTGCGGGTAGCGGCCGCGCGCCACCACATCCGCCACGGTCACGCCGCTCGGCGCCTCCGGGGTCTGCGGCAGCATCGCCAAAATCTTCGCGATGGCGCGGGACTTCATCTGCGGCAGCGGGGTGCCGTCTAGGCGAACCTCGCCCTCTTTGAGCGGGTTCACGCGGGCAAGAGCCTTCAACGTGGTCGACTTGCCGCAAGCATTCGGGCCCAGGATGACGGTCAGCTCCCCCTCCGGCACCTGAAAATCTACCCCGTTGAGCACCGTATGCTCACCGTAGGCAACCACCATGTTCTCGCCTTCAAGGCGGGTCGTCACACTAGTGTTCACTAGCTCTTCTTCCTTTCGAGGTAAATCAGGTAAATCAGGTACAGGCCACCAATCGCACCGGTCACCACACCCACCTGAATGATGCGTCCGGGAACAGCGAAACGGCCAATCAGGTCGGAGCCGAGCACCATGAGCGCGCCCATGAGTGCCGCGGAGGTGAAGCCCACCCCGCCGCTGCGGGAGAGAGTCTTCGCGATGTGCGGTGCCGCCAGGGCGACGAAGGCAATCGGGCCGGTCGTCGCGGTCGCCAGCGAAACCAGAAGCACACCGATGAACAGAGCCGCCACACGGTACGCGTTCACGCTCACACCCAAACCGGATGCCACCTGGTCACCAAAACGAATCGCGCCCAGCGGTCGGACCAGCATCAGCAGCAGCGGAGTCACCACGAGCAGCAGACCCAGCAGCGCGTAGGTGCGCTCCCAGGTGATGTCATTGAGCGAACCGGCAAGCCAGGACGCCGCGGTCTGCGCCTGAGTCAGCGAGGCACGCACCACCAGCAGCGAATTAAACGCAGCCAGGGTCGAACCCACGCCAATACCGACCAGCACCAGACGGAAACCGTGCAGACCCGTGCGGCGCGTCAACAACCACACCAGCACCGAGGTCGCCAAGCCACCAACAACAGCGCCCAGGGCAACCTCAACGGGGCCGGAATTGAACACAATAATCTGCAACAGCGCACCGGTCGCGGCACCATTCGTGAAACCGATAATATCCGGCGACCCCAGGGCATTACCCGAAATCACCTGGAAAATCGCACCCGACAGACCAAGTGCCGCACCCACCAGAAGCGCCGCCACAATACGCGCCGCACGCTGCTGAGCGAAAGCCACCGTAATCTGCTTGCCCTCACCCAGCAACGCCGGGATCACCTTATCCGAGGCGATATTGTAGTCACCCTGCAACATGCCCCAAAACGCCAGCGCCGCAATCAGCACCACCAACGCCACATTCAGGATCAGTACGCGCCACGGCACCTGGGCACTCACAGGACCGCGCACAGTCAGCACCGGGCGGCCACCCAAATCGCGGCCACGACGACGCGCCGAACGATTAGCGGAGGCGGTGGCAGTCGCCATCGAAAGAGCGGAAGAATTCGACATTAGAGAGCCTCCACCTTACGACGAGTCATCAAGAACAAGAACACCGGGGCACCGGCAAGAGTCGCCACAATACCCACCTGAGTCTCCTGCGGAGCCACCAGCACACGCGCCAACACGTCAGCACACAGCAGCCACACCGGACCCACCAGCGCCGAACCATAATTCACCCAGCGCACATCATTACCGAGTAGGGCACGCACCACAAACGGTACCGCCAAACCCACAAAACCAATCGGACCCACCGCAGCAGTCGCAGCACCGGCAAGCACCGTCACCGCCAGCAACGTCAAATTCTGGGTCGTACGAACACTCACGCCGAGGCTGGTCGCCGCCTCCTCGCCCATACTCAGAGCATTAATCGCAGGAGCCACGAAGAACGCCACCAGCACACCCAGCACAATCACCGGACCCACCGTCGAAGCGATATCCATACCGCGGCCCTCCAGCGAACCGGCAACCCACACACGGAACTCGTTATACGCATCCTGATCAGCCAAAATCAAGCCCTGCGCAATCGCCGACAGCGCCGCAGAAATCGCCACACCCGCCAACGCAAGCTTCACAATCGACCCGTCACGACCACGACCCAGCGTATACACCAGCACCGCAGCCAACGCGCCACCAATCGTCGCAGCAACCATGTACTGCCAAATACCCATCACACCAAAAACCACCACGGAAGCAATCACAGCCACCGCAGCACCGGCATTCACACCCATCAGACCGGGCTCAGCCAACGGGTTACGGGTCAACGACTGCATCAACGAACCGGCAACCGCCAACGCGGCACCCGCCGCAAGACCCACCAGGGTACGCGGAATACGCTGCTCCATCACAATCGTCTGCGCCTGCTCAGAAGCAGTGCCATTGAAAACAGCCAGAACCTGATCCGGCGGAAGATTATTCGATCCGAACAGCAAAGAAGCAGCCACAGCCCCCACCAAAAGCACCGCAAACAAGAACAGAAAAGCCAGGCGCTTACCCAACTTCTGCCCCTGAATCACAGAACCCTGACGGGACGTACTCTCCTGCTGAACATCTCGGGACAATGAGCTCGTGCGGGCCACTATGCTCCTTATGCTCGATACAAGAAAACAGGGAGGCACACCCGGCACCCCACAAGAGGGGCACCCGGCACACCGGTAGATAACGAGAGAAACGCCGGAGCGAGCGGGGTACTCCCCCACCCGCATCCGACGTTAAGTCTTAGCGCTTACGGGTCAGCAGCAGCGCAGCGGCAGCCACCACGCTCACGCCCAGAACCACCACGCCAATCCACGGGAACGCAGCACCGTAAGTCACGGTCTGAACAGTGGATGCGGTGTTAGCCGAAGCCGAGGCGCTCGGGCTCGACGCAGTACCGCGTGCAACAGCCGAAGAGGACGCGCTCGCCGAAGCGGTCGCCTTCTTCTGGGCATTTGCAGACGCCGAAGCAGCGGGAGCGGCGGAAGAACCGGAGGAGGCGGAGGTACCGGAAGAGCCAGCTTCCGCGTTCAGGCGGTCGTACTCCTCCTTGGTGATGGTGTTACCCTCAGCGTCGGTGTACACAGTCTCAGCCTCAGCCGCACCGCCTGCCGAACCATTCGAGGAACCGTTCGAGCCGCCATTGGACGAGGACTCGTTGGAATCGTTAGAGCCCTGAGCCTCATCTGCAGAGTCGGAGCCATTAGAGTTCGAGCCGCCGTTCGAGGAGCCGCCGTTGCTCTTCGAGCCAGAGGAGCCACGGTTCGAGGAAGAACCCGAAGAGTTCGAGGAGGAATTATCCGAACCGCCCTCGCCCACCACGGTGAACTCGGGGCTGCGGTTGGTGTACGCCTCGGTACCCAGGTACTTGCCGTCCTTGTCACGCTTCTCGCCGGTCGCAAGGAAACGCAGCGTGTGGGTGCCAGCACCAACATCCGGCAGAACGAAGGAACCGGAGACGTTACCATTTGCATCGCTCTTCTGCTGGTGCACCACGCAAGCGCCCTGAGCAGCATCGGAGGGGCACAGATCGCCGTCGTCCACCTTCACGGACACCACAGTATTCGCGGGGAAGCCGCTCAGGCTAAAGGAAATCACGCCGTGCTCGCTCACCGAGGAGGAAACGGTCGAGGAGGTGCCGGGGGTAGATGCCTTCGCACCGCCCGGAGGCAGAGCGGATGCGGTGCCAACGCCCAAGCCCAGCGCCAGGGTTGCGGCGGCGCAGGCGGTCAGCGCCTTAGAGGTCAGGGATGCCTTCGGAGCTCCCGAAAAAGGTGCACGCATGGTGGTCCTTTCAAAATTACCGGGGTCGACACTGAACGCTACCGGGTTCGTGCCAGTGCAGTTCAGTAGGTCAGTGCAGTTCAGTAGGTTGCGACCCGAGTGGTTAGTGGGGCACCCGACCCACGCCCCTGTTCAAGGGTGCGGGGCCAAGAGTACGGGGCGTGAGCCGGTGCCGATATGAATGTGTGGTCAGAGCTTACTTCTTGAGAGAGCTTACTTCTTGGAGGTGCGCAACAGCAGAGCCGCAGCCAAAACCACCAGGCCAGCCGCCGAAAGCAGCAGGTTATTGGCGTTGTTGACCAGCCACTTGGTCAGACCGGTCAGCTCGGTACCCTCAATGACCGGGCCCTGCGCCTTGGTGCCTGCGGCGGAGCTCTGCGAGCCCTGGGCGTTCTGCGAGTTCTGCGAACCAGCGGCTGCCTTCACAGCCTTCTTTGCGTTGGCTTCGGTCTTCTGCACGGTGGCTGCCAGGTTCTTCTGCGCGCCCTGAACCTTCGCCTTAGCCTGCACGCGGTTCACAACCGGAGCGGTGCTCTGCGAGAGGGCGGCGAGGGATGCGTCCACGTCGGTAGCGCGGGTGCTGATGCGGCCGCCCGCGTTACGCATGGGCACAGGTGCCGTGGAGGTTGCGGTTGCGGGGTTCTCGTTCAGCTCTTCGACCAGCTGGTCGGTGGCGTCCTGCTCATCGCGGGAAACGTCCTGACGAGGGGTAACAGCACGTTCCACGGTCATGTCTGCAAAACCGAGCACCGCATTGTCAGCACCCTGGTTGCCGTTGTGCACGACCACGCGGTAGGTGGCGGCGGGCATGCTCACGCTGGTTTCGTAGCTGAAGCTGCGGTTACCATCCAGGCGCTTCCAGCCGGAGCCGTAGAGGGTCTGCGGGGAGTTACCGAGGTAGGTCGCGGCGTACACCCAGGTGCCCGGTTCAGCGTTCGGCACGGTCACGGTCACGGTGGAACCGTCACGGCTCACCTGCACGCCGTGACCATCGGTCAGATCGGAGGCGTTGACCGGCTCGGGTGCGTCACCGGGGGCGTACTCGCCAATGGTGAAGGTCGTGTTGATGCCGCCCTGGCTGTTGGCGCCGCCGTAGGTTCCGGATCGGTCACCCTCACGCAGGCTACCGGTCAGCAGTCGCAGAGTGTGCTCACCGGAGGCGTACTTGGCGGCATCTTCATCATTTTTGAAGGCTGCGTTTGCACTGGTGGGCAGGTCAATCCAGGTGTCGATATGGCCGTTTTCATCGGGGGTGATGACAGCCCAGATGGTGCGGTTATCGTTGACCGCGGTGGCGTCGTTACGGGATACCTTGCCGTCGTCAATCTTCAGGCCGATAACGGATGCCTTCTTGTCTTCGGGGTTGCACCAGCCGTCACCGGTCAGGTGCAGCTTGCCGCCCTGAACCGCCTTGGGGTTCTCGATGGTCAGGCGCGGGATGAAGGAGTCGTCAGCGGGGGCGCAGGTTTTCGAGTCTTCGCTGGGTGCGGGGGTAGGGTCTGCGGTTGCGCTCGGCTCGGGGGTCGGCTCAGCGGTAGCGCTCGGCTCGGGGGTCGGCTCTGCGGTAGCGCTCGGCTCCGCAGTAGGCTCAGCAGTCGCAGAAGGCTCAGCGGTTGCGCTGGGCTCAGCGGTTGCACTGGGCTCTGCGGTTGCGCTGGGCTCTGCGGTTGCGCTGGGCTCTGCGGTTGCGCTGGGCTCAGTGGTGGGTGCCGGGCTCGGAGCCTGGGCACTCAGGGTAATATTCTGCGACACAGACACACGACGGTCGTAGGTGTTGCCGTCCGCATCCACACCGCCCAGGGAGCCAGAAAGCACCTGGATACGGTGGCTGGTACCCTCAACGGTCCAGCCCTTGCTCTTCAGCTGCTCAGCGGTCAGACCGGTATTTTCGGGGGTCGGTAGGGATACCTCAACCTCGAAGGTGCCATCTTCATTGGCGGTTGCCATGAAGTTTGCGGGCGAGTTGCCGCCCTTCTTGGTAATCGGGTTAATCGCCTGGTGAGCCTCATCCGGCAGGGCGTCGAGGAACTTCACAGCAAACACTGCGCCGCGGCCGGGAGCGGTGCTAGTGAAGCCGGTTCCGCGTAGCACGAGCTTACCTTCGCGCCACTTCTCGGTGGAGATGGTCACGGTAGCCTTATCCGCCTGCTGGGTGGCTGCGGGGGTGTCCGCGTAGGCGATGGTGGTGCCGGTCAGCGCAGCTCCGGGGGTGATGAGCGCGCCAGCGAGAGCCACGACGGCACCGTAGCGGGCTGCGGTGCGTGCGGGTCGAGTTTCGGTCATTGTGGTCCTTGAGGATGGTGTGGTGGGTCGTGCATCCCCTTCCCGCCGCGGGTCTAGGGTGCGGCGGGAAGGGGGTTCAGGAAGCTTCAGCGGGTGATTGCTTCACGGGGTGTTTAGAACGGGGCGTTTAGAGCGGAAGCGCCTTCTTGACGTCTTCAACAATGCCGTTGAGCAGCAGCGGGCCGCCGGTGGAGGTCCACTTGGAGCCGTCCACGAGAATCACGTGGTCGTCCTTGACTGCCTTCAGGTTGGTGAAGCCGGAGGTTTCCTTCGCCTTGTTCAGTGCTTCTTCGGCGCCCTGCAGGCCTGCGGAGCCCTGCGCGTTCGGGTTCTGCTGGCTTGCGCCGCCGAGGGTGCCCAGGAACATGTAGTCCGCGTCGATGCTTGCCAGGTTCTCCAGGGAGACGGGCTCGGAGTGGCCCTGGCCGTTGCGGTCCTGTGCCTCGGGGCGCTTGAGGCCCAGGTCGTTGAGCACCTGACCGGCGGGCAGTTCCTTGAGAATCAGTGCGGGGCCGTTACCTGCCCAGCGGACGATGGAGAAGGTCTTGTCGCCGTACTTGGGGGCGAGCTGCTCCTTCAGCGCTGCGGCGCTTGCCTCGTATGCCTTGATGACTTCTTCACCCTTGTCAACCATGTTCATGGCGTTGGCGACGTTGCGGAAGTTGATGCGCCAGTCGCCACCCGCGTAGCCGCAGTAGACCACGGGGGCGATCTTCTTGAGGGTTTCGAAGGCGTCGGAGCGCTTGTCCACGCCGGTGGAATCGACGAGGATCAGGTCGGGATCAAGGTTGCCAATCTGCTCGTAGTTGACCTGGGCGACGGTGCCGATGATCTGCACGCCCTTGGCGCGGTCGGCAAGGTAGTTGGGTACGCCGGACTGGCCGCGGCCGGAGACGGAACCGACGGGAGTCACGCCGAGGGCGAGCAGGCCGTCAAGGGTGGGTTCGGAGAGGACGATAACCTTCTGCGGGTTGACGGGAACTTCTACATTCTCGTCATCGATATCCTTGATGGTGCGGGTGCCGCTGTTACCGCCGGAGGTGGAACCGCCGGAAGTGGTGGTCGTGGTGGTCTCGCTGCTGCATGCCGCGAGGGCGAGAGCAGCCGATGAGGCGAGCGCCAGGCCGAAGAAGGCGCGGCGGTTAACGCCCGGTGCGCCCTGGTTTTCGGTGTCGGTCAGCTCGGTTCGATTGAAAGACATAGTTCCCCCTAGATATGACTAAACTATACCTAACCTTACAGATATCTGAGTGTTACATCAAGACGCGTTCTATTTGTCTTCTCAGACCGTCAGGATGCCCGGTTTTGCCGCGGAATTCCGCGGGTAATATATTTCACTCTTTGTCACAGTCTTGCTGACACTATGTCGCTTAAATGGGTGGCTCTCCCCACCAGTTTTCGCTATACATCTGCGGCAGTTGAGAAGCTGAGAAAGGGTTGAGAAAGCAGGGCACGCAAAACGCCCCGCCGCGAAAAACCGCGACGGGGCGCAGTCTTCACAACGGGATGTTCTTCACAACGGGATGTTCTTCACAACGGGGCGTTGAGGTTTTATAGATGCCGGGCACCATTACTGGCGTGCACCGCTAGTGGCGACAACCACATCCGGTGCTGGAACGCTTGACCGATGCAGCCGCCGCACGCAGGGAGGCGATGGCCGCCTCCGGGCCGCCGAGCGCCTCATCCACGCCGTAGACCGAGCTACCGGCAACGAAGCAGGTTGCGCCCGCCTCCGCGGCACACAGGATGGTCTCTTCGGTGATGCCGCCGTCCACCTGCACGGTCACCGGCAGGTTCGCGCCCTCAATCGCCTTGGCGGCGCGGGCAATCTTCGGCAGAGTCACGTCCAGGAACGCCTGGCCGCCGAAGCCGGGTTCCACGGTCATGATCAGCAGCATGTCCAGTTCGCTGAGCATGTCCAGGTAGGGTTCCACGGCGGTTGCCGGGCGCAGTGCCATACCCGCCTTCGCGCCCTCAGCACGCAGGGTGCGCGCCAGCTTGATGGGGGCGATAGCCGCCTCCGCGTGGAAGGTCACCGATTCGCAGCCCATGCTGGCGTATTCGGGTGCCCAGCGGTCGGCGTCCTCAATCATCAGGTGCACGTCGAACGGCACCGGGGAGATTTCGCGCAGACGCTTGACCACGGGCGGGCCCCAGGTGAGGTTGGGGACGAAGTGGTTGTCCATCACGTCAATATGCGCGGCGTCTGCGGTGGAAATGCGCTCCAGCTCGCGCTGCAGGTTCGCGAAATCCGCCGAGAGAATCGACGGGTTAATGGCAATACCCATGGGGTTCCTTTCAAATCCGTGCCGTATGGCGAATGGTGCTCGGCGGTGAAGCGGCTAGTTCTTACGAAGCAGAGCGAGGAACATGGCGTCGGTTCCGTGCACGTGCGGCCACAGCTGAGCGGTGGTCGGGTTCTGCGAAGCCTTCACGGCCGGGGCGCCCTTCTTAACCTTGATCTCGGGGGTGTGACCGGGGTCCTTCTCCCCCTCCAGCACGCTCACGGGTTCGCCGTTCGCGCCTTCGGTGTGCAGGGCGACTTCGCGCAGTGCGGCGGCGGAGTCGAGCAGGCTGACCGCGCCGCTTTCGAGCACCTCAGCCACAATGTTCTGGGTTTCTGCCGCGTGCGGGGAGCAGGTCACGTAGGCGATGACGCCGCCTGGGCGGGTCGCCTCAATGGCTGCGTCCAGGAGCTGACGCTGCAGGGGCAGCAGCTCTGCAATATCGCGCGGGGACTTGCGCCAACGTGCTTCGGGGCGGCGGCGCAGGGCACCCAGGCCGGAGCAGGGCACATCCACCATGACGCGGTCAAACAGCTGACCGGGTTCAATGGAGCCGGGCAGGTTGGAGGCGTTCTTGCGCAGGGTCTCGCGGATCTGGCGGCCGTCACCGGTGAGTACCGTGTAGCTGTCCTCGGGAAGAGGGCGCATAGAGGATTCCACAAGCTGAGCGCGGTGCGGTGCCGCCTCGTTGGCGACCAGGGATGCGCCGCGCTGAATACCGAGCGCGCCGAGCAGCGCCGCTTTACCGCCGGGGCCTGCGCACAGGTCGAGCCAGGCGGT
>ERZ773037.1466-NODE-1466-length-12258-cov-8.528886_pt1 | contig 12258 bp, 11 predicted proteins | sample MGYA00511466_ERZ773037 | MGnify/ENA primary metagenome ERZ773037 (study PRJEB29015, sample SAMEA2738146) | human oral metagenome | biome: human oral; feature: human-associated habitat; material: saliva | place: China | collected 2202 ... | reverse complement strand
ATATGAATAAAAGAATGAGAGGATTAATGAAAAATCCTTTCATTCTTTTAATTTTCCAGAAGAAAATAAAATATAAGGAGTTTATCAACTTAATATGCTATAATATTGTCATGAGTAAAAGCCGAAGAGTAAAGGGGTGATTAAATGGAAGAAGTAGTAGGAAAAGTAAGAGAAGTAGTAAGTAATGGTCTTTATATAGTGCTAGATGGTGGAACAACAGCATTTTTACCGAAAGAAAATATGCATATCAGCAAGAAGAAAAAATTATCAGATATATTCTCAAAAGGATATGTAATTAAGGCGAAAGTTAAGAGTAAAAAAGAAGATAGTATTATTCTAACTCAAAAAGAAGAGAAAAAAGAGACTACTCAAGAAAATAAAGAAAAGAAAAAAACTACGCTTAAGAAAAAGCCTAAAAAGCAACAGGAGAAAAAAGAGGTTAAAGCTAAAGAAGTAAAGACACCTCCTAAAGAAGATAAAAAACAACAAGAAGAATTACCCCAAAAACAAGAAACAAAAACAATAAAAGACTTAAAGAAATTACAGTATATCGGTAATATGAAAATATCTGTAGGTCGTGGTAAAAAATCTAATATTACAGAAGTTTCAGAAGAAGTAGTTGAAAAAAAAGAATTACCAAAAGTACCAGAAGGTTTCTTAGATAATATTATATCAACTACGAAAGCTGCATATAAAAAATATGATAATGTGAAGAAAAGTCTTAGTGAGGAAGGGTATTTAGATGAAAATTAATACTTTGTGGAATAAAGAGGATAAAATAGCTATTGCTTTATCAGGTGGAGTAGATTCTATAGTATTATTTCATTTATTAGTAACTGAGTATAAAGATAGTTATAAACAACTAGTAGTTTTTCATATTAATCATGGTTTGCGTCAAGAATCGTATGAAGAAGCGGAGTTCGTAGAGAAGTTTGTTAAAGATTTTGATGTTAAGTTTTATAAAGAAGAACTTAATATGTCAGATATAGAGCGTGATAGCCACACTTCAGAGGAGATGCTCGCAAGAGAACTACGCTATCAAGCATTTAATAAGATGGCAAAATTAGAAGGTGTAACTAAACTCTTAACCGCCCATCATAAAAATGACCAAGTAGAAAATATATTAATGAGGTTATTAACTGGTCGTAGTATTGATCATTCATTAGCTATTTGCGAAGAGGTCGAAATGGCTGGTTTAACTATTTATCGCCCGATACTTAATAGTTTAAAAGCCGAGTTAGAAGAGTATGCGAGAGAAAATAACCTGCACTATTATGTGGATGCAACTAACTTTGATACAGACTATACAAGAAATAATATTAGGCATAATATTGTGCCGCTGCTTAATGATATTAATAGTGGTAGTTTTGATAATTTAATTAACTTTGCCAATTATTATCAAAATATAAATAATAATCTAAAAAAAGCAATATTATCAAATAAAGATAATTATATTTTTTCTAGAGATGAGGACAAAATCAGTTTAGTTAAAGATAAGTTTTTAGAACTTAATGAAGAAGAAATGTATTTCTTATTAAAAGATATAATTACTAATGAATTAGGCATTCTTGATGTTAAACAAAGAGCTATTTTTGACGTTGTTTCATCTTTAAAGAAAAATTCAGGTAATAAAAGTTATGATTTGAAAAATAATTTAAAAATTATTAGTCAATATGAAACTTTATATATTCATAAAATTGAAAAAAAGTGTTATAATGATAAGATAGAAATAATTATCGATAAAATTTGTGAAAATAGTGTTTATGAATTTTATCAAAATAAATTTATAATATCTACAGATGCTAAAGATTCAGAAATTGGCTTTAACAAATCTGAGTTACCTCTTCTTATTACAACAAAAAAAGAAGGGGATAGAGTGCGTCGAGGAGAAATAAATAAAAAACTTTCCCGTATTTTCATTGATGAGAAAGTACCGAAAAAATTAAGAGATACTTTGCCTGTAATAAGAAATAATAAGGGTGAAGTTCTTGGTGTTTTAGGTATCGGAACAAGAGTCAATAAAAATAAAATTTATGATTATTATATAAAAATGAAAGGATAAGACAGTGGAAAATATATTACAAGACATTGAGAAAGTTTTATTTACACATGAGGAGATAGTTGCAGCAAGTAAACGAATTGCTAAACAAATAGAAGAGGACTATAAAGATAAAGAACCTGTTTTAATTTGTACTTTAAAAGGTGCATTACCTTTTATGGCAGAACTTATGAAACATATTGATATTCATGTTGTTACAGATTTTATAGATGTATCTAGTTACCACGGTGGAACTGAATCTACAGGTACTATACTAATTAAAAAAGACGTAGGTATGGATATCGCTGGACGTGATGTAATTATAGTTGAAGATATTGTTGATACAGGTAGAACTTTAAAAGCACTTATCGAAAACTTATTAGAAAGAAAAGTAGCGTCTGTAACTTGTGCTTCATTACTAGATAAACCAGAAGCTCGTATCGTTGATGTTGAACCAGATTATATTGGGCTAGTTTGTCCAAAAGCTTTCGTAGTTGGATTTGGATTAGACTATGATGAGAGATACAGAAATACGCCGTATGTAGGTGTTTTAAAAGAAGAAATCTATTCATAAAAAATAGAGTTTAAATAACATTAAAAAATAATCAAAACTTTAGTCAAATAAAGTCAAAAACTTTAATCATATTTAAGGTCAAATATGGTAAAATAAGATACTTTTAGAAAATAAATTAGGAGGTAGTTAGTCTATATGAATAATGGGAAAAGACAAAATTCTATTCTTAGTATGCTTGCCCTTATTGTTATAGCATTGGGAGTATTTGCTTATTGGCAGCAAGACTTACCTGGGACAACAGAAAAATTAGACTACGCAAAACTTGTTAAGAATATAAATGAAGACAAGATTAAAGAAATTAGTCTACAAAGAAAAGATGAAAACTATAATGTAAAAGGGGTTTTAACAGATGGTGATAAGAATTTTGAATCATTAGTTCCAGCATCTGATGAACAAATCCAAAAACAAATTAATGAAAAAGCAAAAGATGGAAAACTTAATGTAGTAGAATATAAAGCTGCAGAAAAAACTGGAGCGATTCTTTCATTCTTAGGAAACATCGTACCGTTTATCTTAATGATGGGATTACTATTCTACTTTATGTCACAAATGCAAGGTGGCGGTGGAGGCAAAGTAATGAGCTTCCAAAAATCTAAAGCTAAGAAAATCGATGCAGGTGAAGGTACTGTTACATTTAATGATGTAGCGGGAGCTGATGAAGAAAAACAAGAACTTGCAGAAATGGTTGAATTCTTAAAAGATCACCGTAAATTCACTAAGATGGGTGCTAAAATACCTAAAGGTGTGTTATTAGAGGGGCCTCCGGGAACAGGGAAAACATTATTAGCCCGTGCAGTTGCTGGAGAAGCAAAAGTTCCATTCTTCTCAATCTCAGGATCTGATTTCGTTGAGATGTTCGTAGGGGTTGGGGCTAGCCGTGTTCGTGATTTATTCAAAGAAGCTGAAAAAAATGCACCATGTATTATCTTTATCGATGAAATCGATGCTGTTGGACGTAAACGTGGTAGCGGAGTAGGTGGAGGAAACGACGAACGTGAACAAACTCTTAACCAACTTCTTGTTGAAATGGACGGATTTGATGGTGAAAAAGGTATTATCGTAATTGCAGCGACTAACCGTGCTGACGTATTAGATAACGCACTTAGAAGACCTGGACGTTTTGATAGACAAATCAAAGTTTCTACTCCTGACGTAAAAGGTCGTGAAGCGATTCTTAAAGTACACGCTAAAAACAAACCGCTTGCTAAAGATGTTGAGCTTCGCTCATTAGCTGAAAAAACTCCAGGGTTCTCTGGGGCAGACCTTGCTAACATACTAAATGAAGCAGCACTTTTAGCGGCTCGTGAAAACAAAAATGCTATTGAAAAAGCTGATTTAGATGAAGCTATGGACAGAGTAATCGGTGGTCCAGCTAAACGTAGTAGAGTTTATACTCCAAGAGAAAAACGTTTAGTAGCTTACCATGAAGCTGGACATGCTATTGTAGGTATGGTTCTTGATAGCGCGGATAAAGTACAAAAAGTTACTATTATTCCTCGTGGGGATGCAGGTGGATATAACCTAATGATTCCTGAAGAAGAGAAATACTTCCAAACTCGTACAGATTTAATTGATAAAATTTGCGGTCTATTAGGTGGACGTGCAGCTGAACAAATCTTCTTTAATGAAGTTTCTACTGGAGCTCACAATGACTTTGAACGTGTAACTGCAATTGCACGTGCAATGGTTACAGAGTACGGTATGAGTGATGTTGTAGGGCCAATGCAAGCTCCATTCCACGATCCATACGGTGGACGTCAATTATCAAGTATCGGTAACTATTCAGAAGAAATGCTGAAAGAAATCGATAATGAAGTACGTAAAATTATCAATGAATGTTATACTAAAGTATTACACATCATTGAAACTCATAGAGATCAGTTAGAACTTATCGCTCAAACTCTTATGAAAGTTGAAACAATTGATAGAAAAGAAATTGTTGCTCTTTACCAATTTGGTAAAATGCCAAAAGAGTTAGACGAAAAAGAAGCAGAACAACTTGATAAAATAGTTAATAAAAAATACTATGAAGAACAAGCTCGTTTAGCTAAAGAAAAAGAATCAGGACCAGAGATTTATGTAGAGTCTACTGATGATACTGATAACAAAGATATAGAAGAATAATTAAGAAGACCAGGTTTGAAATTAATTCAAATCTGGTTTTTTATGTTTTAAATTATATATTTCCAGGGAAATTAACTTCAGTTAAGTTTAAAGCTATACAATATATTTTATGGTATAATTGTTATTAATCTACTATTTTGAAAATAAGAATATATAGAGATTATTGGAGGAAAAATGAAGTATTTAACTAGTGAAGAAGTTAAACAAGCTAAGAAAAATATTAGTGTTATAAAACCTTATAAAACGACAAAAGAAATAATATTTTCTAATATCTTCACGTTCTTTAATGCGATGAACTTGGTGTTAGCTGCTTTTATCGCAACAACGTTAAGATTTGAAAATATGTTATTTTTAGGTGTTATCGCAATAAATACTGCTATAGGTATTTATCAAGAAGTTAGATCTAAAAATGCTTTGGAAGAATTAAGTTTATTAGGACGAAATAAATATCGTGTAAATCGTGATAATGAAATAATAGAAGTCGATTCAGAAGAAATAGTTTTAGGAGAGTACCTTCATCTAAATTTAGGAGACCAAGTGCCTGTAGATGCTGAGATAATCGAAGGTAGTATTGAGGTCGATGAATCGTTACTAACTGGAGAAAGTGATAATATTTACAAAACTACAGGGGACGCGCTTATGAGTGGTAGTAACGTAGTATGTGGTAGTTGCCTAGTAAAAGTTACCGCAGTTGGTGGTGATAGCTATATTAATAAACTAGCTAAGAGCACAAAAGAATTTAAAAAATATCCATCAAAACTAAGAGATTATATGGATAGAATCCTGAAAGTAATATCAGTACTGTTAGTTCCGGTAGCTATCATGCTTTATGTTAGAGGTGCTAGTCTAGGACGTGGCTATACAGATATAGTTTTACGTAGTGCAGGTGCATTAGTAGGTATGATACCAGAAGGGTTAATCCTGCTTGTAAGTGTGTCTTTAGCGGTTGCTGCGATGAAACTAGCTAAGAAGAAAGTTCTAGTGCAAGAATTATACTGCGTAGAAACTCTTGCACGTGTAGATGTACTTTGTTTTGATAAAACAGGAACAATAACTACAGGTAACATGAATGTAGTCGAGATAGATGAAAAAGTAGCTAGCGAGTTATCTAGTTATTTAGCATATTTTGAAGATGAGAATGCCACATCAAGAGCTTTAAAAAAATATTTAACTTGCGAGAAAAAATGGGATGTTGACGAAATTGGAGCATTTTCTAGTAAAAATAAATATTCATACATCCAATTAAAAGAAGGTGGGACATATTTCTTCGGTGCCTATGAATTTTTAGGATTTGAGGAAAATATGACAGAATACTATGAGAACCTGAAACAACAGGGTTATAGAATATTATCGCTAGCTTATACTAATAATGAAAAAGTAACTACTCCATCAAACATGAAGTTGATTGGTCATGTAGTGCTTTCTGACGAAATCAAAGCTAATACAAAAGAGACGTTTAAGTACTTTGAATCACAAGGAGTAGCCGTAAAAATAATAAGTGGAGACAACCATATTGCGGTACTTGGAGTAGCCAAAAAAGCAGGGTTTAAAGAAGATGCTCGTGCAGTAGATATGACGAAAGTAACAGATGAAAACTTTGAGTCTGTAGTATTAGAAAATGATATTTTTGGTCGAGTAACTCCAGATCAAAAACAACGTATGGTAGAGATTCTACAAAAAAACGGAAAAACTGTTGCCATGAGTGGAGATGGTGTTAATGATGTATTAGCACTGAAAAAAGCCGATATTAGTTTTGCGATGAATGGTGCAACTAGTGCCGCTAAGAGTGTTTCTAATATTGTATTTTTAACAAATGACTTTGCAGTATTTTATGATATTTTAATGGAAGGTCGTCGTGTAATCAACAATATTCAAAAAGTAGCATCGCTATTTTTAACAAAAACATTCTTCTCAATAGTATTTGCGGTGATAAGTGTGTTATTTGCCTTTGAATTTGCATTTATTCCGATTCAATTTACGATTATTTCGGCTATAACAATAGGAGTTCCATCGTTCTTCTTAACGTTTGAATCGAATAAAGAAAAAGTAAGTAATAACTTTATGAGAGATATTTTAACGAATGCCGCTATTGGTGGTGGTGTGTTGGTATCTAGTGTTCTATTGACAAATATTGTAATAGATGACCAAGCGCAAATGAAGTTTATTTGCTTTGTACTAGCGCTTATTAATGGATTATGTATGGTAGCTAAAGTTAGTTTACCTCTAAATAAATATAAAGTAGTATTATTAGGAGTACTAAGTTTTGCGGCTATAGTTGGTGTGTTTGTTAATATATTTATTTTGAAAAACCACTTTGCTCCATTAGCTGCGCCACAGTTACTATATATAGTAGGACTTGGATGCGTAATAGCGACTATTCATTTCTTTACAAAACGAAAAAGTTTAGTTTAATTAAGGCGACAATTAGTCGTCTTTTTTTTATTCCTTTATAAAAATCGAAATATATAATATAATAAGTATTAACGAAATAGGAGCATTTAAATAATGAAAAAATTTTTTGTAGCGGCGATAACAAGTATTTTGTTGTTAATTGGATTTGTAATTGGAAATATTTATTATGAAAAATATAAAATAGAACATATTGTGAAAAGTGATAAAGCGAAAACAGCGGTCGAAAATATGTTGAAGAAAATAGAAAACAAGGCTTTGACACCAGAAGGGAAGATAAAGAGTTATAAGATAGATTATAGTAAAGTTAAAAAGAATCCTATGGGAGGGATTAATATTTCGATAATAGTTAATGATAATGAAGAAATGATAGTAAATACCACATTGGAAAAAAACTCGAGGGGTGAGTATATAATAGACTCAACAGCTATTTCTCCTGAACTATGGAAACTTACGGATAGAGGACAAAAAGAGAGTGAATAAGTTAATAAAAACACTTATAGAATAGGTATAGTTTATAAGGAAAGATATCTAGTTTTGATAAGTAAAATACAATTGTGATAGAGACAGAGGTAATGATATGTTGAAGAAAGTAGTGAAAGTAATCTTATTAGTTTTGTTTATAGTGCTTTCATCAATAGGGTTATTAAAGGGTAAAGGATATATAGAAAGTAAAAGAATAGAACATATTGTGAAAAGCGATGAAGCAAAAGAGGTAATAGAAAAAAGATTGAAGAGCATGGATAGTAAAGCCTTAACCCCAGAAGGAAAAATTAAAAGTTATAAGATAGATTATAATAAAGTAAAGAAAAATCCAATGGGTGGTATATATATACTCTTAATAATTAATGATGACCCCGAGATGATATTTGATACAACATTAGAGAAAAACACTGTAGGCGGTAAGTATACTACCGGAGCGGGAGGGTTTAGTCCAAAACTATTTGACTTTATTTATGAAGGGAAGTATTAACACTAGGAATATTTGGAGTCTTAATGTAGCTAAAAAATTATATTCTTCCTTAAATAGTACAAAAATATTTATATAGAAATATAATGTACAGATTTCAGTGTAGAATAAGTAATATAATATAATGGAATTAAACTACAACATTTGTTGTAGTTTTTTGTTATTTAAAAATAGATAATTAAAGTGATAAATCAATATAAGATGGACAATAAAAATCTTTTTAACTATATTAATCTAGATTTATATTTAATTATTTCATAAAATAATATACAAAGGGATAAAAAAGTATTATAATTGTAATAAGTAAAATATGATAGAAGGTGACGATGGTGGTAAAAAAGCATTAATAGGAGTATCACTAGCGGTATTAGCCGCAGTAGGAGTAGTAGGAGGTAAAGTATATATGAACAATAATGATAATAAAATAGAAAACATTGTAAAAAGTGATGAAGCTAAAGAGGCGATAGAGAAAATGTTAAAAGAACAAGATGAGAAAGCCTTAACTCCAGAAGGAAAAATAAAAAGTTATAAGATAGATTACAATGAAGTGAAAAAAAATCCGATGGGTGGTATAAGTATAAAAATTATTATTAATAATGATGAGGGACTTACTATAGGTACTATTATTAACAAATATAATTCAGAAAAAGGATATAGTTTAGGAGCATTAAGTTTTTCGTCAAAATTACATAAATTATTGCATGAGGGGTAGAGGTTATGGCATATTCAGATGAAACTAATGTAAATTTAGCGAAAGAGGAGTATGAAAATAGAAATATAGGTGATTCATTAAGGACTAATCCTGGTAATGAGTATGTAGGTATCTTATCTGATGCAAACGACAACCGTAGTAATAACGGAGAACAAATTTATACTTATACTAAAACAAGTGGAAGTAATGAAGTTGTGTCTCCAGATGCTCCACTTAGTGAAAGAGAAAAGGTTGAGGAAATAACCATATTATATAAGGGTTCAACTGCTCCGACTGAAATATTATCTAATGGGGGAGATGTATCAAGAGATTGGGGAAGAAATGATATTCCAATGGCTGGGAAAATAATGTTAGGAGAAAAGGGTGCTACCGGTCAGTTGGAAGCCTCATCAGATTATTTAAAAGAAATGATGGAAAAATATCCAAATGCAAAGATCAATATTTATGGACATTCATTGGGCTCTATGGATGCTCAATATGCATTAGCGAATGTAACGGATTACTCTAGAATAAAATCTGCAAATATATACAATGGTCCAAATATTTATTCAACACTTACAGAAGAGCAAAAAATAAATGTTAGCGCATTGTATGATAAAATAAATAATTATGTAGATAGCAGAGATTTAGTTGGTTTGGGATATAAAAAGGGAGAAGGTACAGTAGGGAAAACATATAAGTTTATTGGTGAGGATAAGATTTCTAAAGAGGTATCTAAAGGAAAGTTTAAAGGAGCGCTTATAGGAAGTGTTTTTGGGTTAGGTGTTGCACGTATAGGTAAAAATATAGGATCTGTTTTTGGAAATGTAGCTGGGGCAACAGATCAGCATATGTGGGGAGGATATCGATTTGATAGTGATGGGAATCTTATTGATGAGGATGGAAAGAGAGTAAAAGCGTGGAATAAGCCTGATGAAATAAAGAAACTTCAAGCAGAAGCAAAAAACAAAGTTAGAGATGCCGCGCTTAATGAGGTACAAGGTCTTTCAGTCGATATAGACCGAGATGGTAAACTTGATGCGCAATTTGGAAAAGATAAACTACTTACAACTGAGTTGATGCCAGGTAGTGGAGCGGGTAAAGATATAGTTATTAATTTCTCTTCTCTACAAGGGTTATCAAAAAACTTGCAAGGATTATTGGAAGATATAAAACAAATAAGAGAGTTATTAACTAAATCTACCACAACAAATAGCTCTGTAGAATCGAGAAAGGCGAATAGAACTGAGACTCTAGAACAATCTATAGTAAGTTACTTGGAACAAATAAATCTTATAAAGAGTATTAAAAATTTAGATAATTTTTATACAAAATTAGAAGGTAAAGAAAAACTGTTCTCAGAAATAGCTAATTATAGTACATATCAATTTTCTAGACAATTTGACAGGTTTGGATTTAGTGGCTTTAAAACATGGTGTTATAGAAGTGGAGCTTCATGGGATTATGGTATAGTAACCAAATTACTAGATTCACTAAGTAAAAAGGCTGGAGAAACTTGGGATACTATTAATAAAATAATTGTTGTACCAGGAATGGGTCCAGGTGGTACTGGTATTATCCAATTGAATACTAAAACAGGTATAGCTCAAAAAGGTGAGGCTACAATAAATAGTTTTAAGAAAAGTATAGGTGATACTTTAAAAGGTCAAGGAATAAGATCTGCATTTGATGATGGAATAGCTAATCCTCTTACAGATGTTTTAAAAGTGGAACTAACTAATGTTGACAAAATGGAAGCATGTATAAATAGTATGATTGGTAGTGTTAATGCACTAGCTGAAAGTCATAGAAATAATGATACTACGATTGAACAAAACTGGAGATCCAATCAAGATGTGATGGGTGGCTATATAGTAGGGAGTATTCCAACAAATTTTGATACATTTGTTAAGCAATCAGACTTATTTGATGACTTAGAAGTATTAAAAGCCTTTGACCAACAAGTTGATAATACTACAAACTCTTTAGGGGATAGTATGATAACTGCTTTTTCAGGGTATTTAACTCAGTCTAAAAGTAGTATTGATGCTACTCATAGCGGTTTAAATGATACTGAGTCTGCAGCTAGTGATGTTATTGCTGAATTTGCGACAGAAATATGTTACAAGGTGAAATTAAATATCAACTTTTATAATACGGTTGAAGCGTGTATTAGTATCGCTAGTAGTATCAAAGAAATTAAGAGTTTTATAGATAATATTGAGCAGGAATATCAGGAAACAATACAAACAATTTTTAATACTGGTAATTCACTACCTTCATTAAAAACACAGCTTAGAAGTTATCTAGAAGATGCAATATATAATTATTCTACGTTGTCTGATGTAGTAAAAGGTCAAAGAGTTATAGCGTCGATTATGAATAGAATATACACACAAGCTCTAGGATTTTTAAGATTAGTGGATGAAAATAAAGGTAAATCAATAGAAGCTCTAGCGGAGAGAATGGGAGAGATGGGAACTATGGCTTCTCATATCTCACAAGTAGTAGAGCAATGTTTTGGAAGTAAAGTATAATAAATATATAAAGCGAAGATGTTTTTCTTCGCTTTTCTTTGTATAATAAGCAGGTATTGATTAAAACATTTTAAATATATACAAAATATTAAAATGATATTATAATTATAAGTAAAATAATAGAGTTGGGGGGATGAGATTTTTGAAAAAAATATTAAAAGGAATCCTGATAGTTTTACTTTTAATTATAGGGTCAGTAGGACTTATATTGGGTAAAGAATATATAGAAAGTAAAAGAATAGAACATATAGTAAAAAGTGATGAAGCAAAAGAAGTTATTGAAAAAATGATTAGAGAAGAGGATAATAAGGCGTTAACACCAGAGGGGAAAATAAGAACTTATAAGATAGATTTTGATAAAGTTAAAAGAAACCCAATGGGTGGGATAAATATAAGAAATATGGAGATGAAGCCTTACTTCGCTCAAGAAAAAATAATGAATATTCTTTCGAAAAAAAGATATTTGTTGTAGAATTATACTTAACAAGTGAACTCTCATACAATGACATAGCTTTACAAGAAGGTATAAGTAATCCAGCACTTATTTGTAACTGGGTTCATCTTTTCAGAGTAGCTGGTCCTGATGCATTGAGAGAGCGAAGGAAAGGTCGGGAAATTTCAATGGCTAAATCAACTAAAAAGTTAAGTAAGAAAACAAGTCAAACCACAAATGATAATATATCTAAAGAATATGTAAAAGAATTAGAAGATCAATTACTACAACTAAGGATAGAAAATGCATTTTTAAAAGAAGCGAGGAGATTGCGTTTAGCGGAAGAAGCAGAAATGAAAAGAAGGCGCGAATTATAAGCAGTCTCCGAGGAGAATTCATATTGAAAGACCTTCTTTTATATGCGAAGATGCCAAAAGCAACATATATGTACTGGCAGAAGAGATTCGATAGAGTTAATCCAG
>ERZ773037.1465-NODE-1465-length-12260-cov-5.059893_pt1 | contig 12260 bp, 10 predicted proteins | sample MGYA00511466_ERZ773037 | MGnify/ENA primary metagenome ERZ773037 (study PRJEB29015, sample SAMEA2738146) | human oral metagenome | biome: human oral; feature: human-associated habitat; material: saliva | place: China | collected 2202 ... | reverse complement strand
TATTACATTGTAATGAATTTTATTACAATATTATGTTAGATTTTTTAACACTTGTCAAATTAAATAGACTGGACTTTATATATTAATTTATAAAATCCAGTCTAATATACTAAATTACATAATTGGTTTTAAAAATTCTGACCAAGTTTCGTAATTTTCTTCTTTTCGTGCTTCATCACCTGTTGCCCATTTGATTTCTAAAGTATCATCTTCTTTAACCTCTACTTTAGATTTATCGACTTCACATTCATAAACAACACCAATGTGAACTTGTCCTACTTCAACTTCATCATCATTTATAAGCCCTATAAAATGAAGATTTTCTAATGCATATTCTTCAGAAACTCCTACTTCTTCAAAAAGTTCACGTGCTGCGTTTATTTTTAACATTTCAAAAATAGTTTTTCCCTCTACTTCATTCATATGACCACCTATTCCAACAGATGCTTTTCCATGAAGTCTTGCTTCTCCACCACCAACTAGACGTTTATAAACTAATATTTCTTTTGTTTCGTGATCTTTTATAACAGCATAACCTATAAGTTGTTTATAATTTTTATCTTCCTCCATATCACCACGACGTTTTACTTCGTATGAAGTGAATGTATCAACTATTTTTTTTACTTTTTCATCTTCTTTAGGTAAAAAACCATAAAAATGATTTTCTTCGTTGTTAAAAAGATCTTTTCTATTTACTACTAATATTTGTTCATCCCATTTGCTCATTGCTCTTCTCCTTTTATTTTGGTTGATAAGTTCCTTCTTTTAATTCTTTAGCTATTTTAGCTATTTTTCTAAATCTATGATTTAAGCCTGATTTAGATAACTTTCCATCTTCTATCACTTCTGCAATTTCTTTTAGAGGATATTCAGGATATTTCAATCTTGCTTCCGCTACAACCCTAAGTTTGTCATCAAGGTTATCTAATCCTAAACGTTCTTCAATTATATTTATATCCTCAACCTGCTTTGCAGATGCATTAACTGTTTTATTCATATTTGCCATATCACAGTTTTGCATTCTATTTACAGAGTTGTTTATATCACGTACAATACGTTCATCCTCAAATTGGAACAATGCTTGATATGCTCCAACTAAATTTATAAACTCTGCAATTTTTTCTGATTCTTTAATATATACTATAAAACCTTTTTTTCTTTCTAAACTTCTTGCATTTAAATTAAATGAATTTAAAAGTTCCATTAATTCTTTATTATGTTCTTCATAATAAGAAAAAATCTCCATATGATAACTTGAAGTTCGTGGATTATTAATTGAACCTCCAGCTAAAAAAGCTCCTCTTAGATAAGCTTTTTTCTTTTCTTCTGTATCAATTAATTCTTCTGCAATATCTAATCTCATAGTGTAATCATCGTTTAATATATATAAATCAGTTAATATTGCTTTAACATCTTGATCTAAACGACAAATATACACATTATTCTTTTTTAATTTCAATTTTTTTCTAACAGAAATGTTGATATGTACTTTATAAAAAAACTTTATAAGAGAGTACATTCTTCTGGCTATTGAAGCATTTTCTGTTTGAAAACTAAGACTTAACCTACCATTTGCTATCGTTAAAACACCATTCATCTTTATTAACGCAGATAATTCCGAGAGAAATTCTCTATCTTGCGTAATCTCTATTAAGGTTAATTCCTTTTTCATATCCGAAGCGTAAGACAAGTTTACCCCTCCCATCTTAATTATATAACCTATATATTTTATCACGATAACCCTATTTAGACAAGTTTTTTGATAAGCTCTACTTTGTATTTTATAAACTAAAAAGAGCTAATATATTAACAATATTAGCTCATAATATTTAAGATTTTTTCTTTATTTTCTTCATTAACTTCTATTCTCTCTTTAATACCATTTTCGTTAAAGTATAATACTTCATCCGAAATCGTACATAGAAATTCATAGTCATGAGTAATAATAAATATAACTACATCTTCCTTAGCTATCTCTTCTATTAAACTACTTAGTTCAATCATGTTAACATAATCTAAACCACTAGTAGGTTCATCAAAGATTAGAATTTTCTTATTTGATAATAAGGCAGAAGCTATTGCTACCCTTTGTTTTTCGCCACCAGATAGAGTATTAGGATGTCTCTTTAAAAATGGTCTAATACTTAGCTTATCTATTATTTCATCAAATCTTTCAAGATTGTTACTACCTAGTTTAATTTCTTTTTCTACTTGATTTGTAAAAAGCTGGTAATTTACATCTTGCATTACTTGGAATGTATTTCTAATTAAATCTTTATTTTTTAAATGATTATTATTTAATAATACTGAATTTTTTGATTTAATTAGACCACTTAATGCATTAGCAAATGTAGTTTTTCCACAACCATTATCTCCGATTATTGTATAAATCTTAGATGAATCAAAACTTTCGTTTTTTATTTTCAATATGTTTTTATTAACTTTATACTCTAAATTATTAATTTGGAGATAATCTTTTTTATGTTCTCTTTTTAGTTTTTCTCTAAGTTGAACTTTCGTTAAATCTATTTGACGAGTTTTACAATGACTACCATCAAAATGTTGTAATTGATCCTTTGTTACTTCCTGAATTATCTGACCTTCTTTTATAATATACATTCTATCAATAAGATCTCTTAAATAATAAATTCTATGTTCTGCTACTATAATTGTTTTACCTTGATCTTTTAGGGTTTGCATTATAGATGCAATTAGCTCAATAGCTTTTAAATCTAAATTACTTGTTATTTCATCTAGTACATAGATATCTGCATCTAGCATCATACTTGCCATAAATGCCAAGCGTTGCTTTTCCCCACCACTTAACTCTAGTATGTTCCTATCTAGTAGATGTTCTGCTGAAAAATCCTTAACAATCTTATCCATTCTTTCAGCTATTTCATCCTTTGAATAACCATAATTTTCCATACTAAAAGCTAATTCACTTGTAGAATCTAAGTTGAAAAATTGATTTTTTGGATTTTGGAAAACACTACCTACAACCTTAGAGAATTCCTTTAATCGATCCCCTATTTTAAGATGTGCTACTTTTAATTCTCCACTAAACCCTCCGTTAAAAAACTCTGGAGCTAAACCATTTAGCACTCGAAGAATCGTTGTTTTTCCACATCCACTTCTTCCTGTAAAAAGAATACATTCTCCTTTTTTTATGTTTAGTGATAAATTTTCAATATTCAATTTTTCAGATCCTATATATTTATAATTAAATTTTTTAAACTCTATCAATTTATCACCTCATAAACATAATATAAACAAAACCTAAAATTGCCAACATAGAGAAAATATAATCTTGTATTTTAAATTTCAATTCCACAAATGATGTTGGCTCATTCTCATTATCTAATCCTCTACATAAGCACGATACTGATAACTCATTTGCTATATTTGTACTAATTATTACATAAGGTACAAATACATATTCAAAAAATTTAATTGGATGTAATAGATAATACCCTCTATTAACTCCTATACCTTTGATTTTTAATGAGTTTCTTATAAGTTTGTAATCTGTCAGAAGAACAGGGAAAAATCTAAATAAGACAGCTAAAACTATAATTACTTTTTTAGGTAACCTTATTTGTCTTAAAAAGCATATTAATTCTGATACTTTAGAACTACTAACTAATGCTATTCCTGCACATAAAGGAAAATATAGTGTTTTATACATTAACGATGTTAGTAGTAAAAAGCTATCAACAACTTTTAGCGTTACTGTATGAGAAAAATACATCTCATAAACTGTAAAAAACATATATATTAAAAATAAGTTCATCATTCTTCTAAAACTAGAATTTACACCTAGATATAGCGTAAATAATACAGCAATAACTAGATGTAAATTTAAAGTCATCATTTTAAACATTAAGATATTAGCAAGAATAAGAACTAAAATTTTTACTCTTATATCTAACTTCAACATATTATAAACCTGCTTTTTTAAAGTTTTTGAAATAAATCTTTCTTCCAAAATACGTACCTACTAGTGAAAAGATAATAGTAAATACTACGATAAATACAAAAGTTTTCATATCTGAACTTTGCATAACCAAATCTATTTTTTCTTGAGGAAAGTTTCTTCCTTGTAGATGTTTAATATAGTTATCTTTCATAAAAAACATTGGTAAAATTATTCCTATATTTCCAAGATTAAAAAATAGATATGATAAATACTCATTATTTTTTCTAAAGAAAAACTCTGCAAATATAGCGGCTATAAATAAAGCAATAGAACCAATAATCGCATGTCCAGAAAGTGCCATAAATAAGGCAATTATGGCAGTCATAATAAATATCGCCATGTTTTTATTAATTTTATTAAAGATTAAACTATATACTCCACCACATACTAGAGCAACTACTACTGAAGTATATGTAGCAAAATATACTTTACCACCAAAAATTACAGAAGTTAAAAGAGTTCCTATACCTACTCCAGCTCCCATTACTATAATTAAAAGTATAGTGTACAGACCTAAAGTAATAAGGTCATTAATTTGTAAATTTTTGTTTTCTTCTTTATTAATATATTTTAATTCCGTCATTTACTACCTCGCACTTAGATTTTTTACTTCTTCTAATGCTTTCTCAAAATCAGGTTCATTTCCTACTTCTTCGCATAATTCTTTGTAACGAACTACACCTTCAGTATCAACTATAAATACTGCACGTGCTAATAATCCTAATTCTTCAATTAAAAGACCTGCTTGATTTTCAAAATCACGATATTTGTAGTCTGACACAGTAACTGCGTTATCTACACCTTTATCTGCACAAAAACGTCCAAGTGCAAAAGGTAAGTCTTTAGAAACAGTTATAACTACTGCATTATCAAAATTTTTGATTTCTTGGTTAAATCTAGTAGTTTGAATAGCACAAACACCAGTATCTACTGATGGAAAAGCATTAATTACTAAAACTTTTCCTCTATAATCTTCAAGTTTAAAGTCTGATAAATCTTTATTTGTTGCCTTGAAATTAGGGAAAACATCACCTACATTTACTTTATCTTCTACTGTAATATTAGTACCTTTAAAGCTAATTGTTTTTTTCATTATTAATTACCTTATGATTTAAATAATCATTATCCTTCCATAAAAATACATATAATTAATGATAACATATTTCAATTAGAGTAGCAAAGTTTTTTCTTTATTTTTTATTAGGTTTTTAATTCCTTTTAATACAGTATTAACATCATTTTATGTTATAATATATCCTACTAGTGAGTGAAAGGATTATTAACATGACAACCGAAGAAAAAGAAAAGTTCAATGAAGAGCAATCATCTAATTCTGACTTAGAAAAAGAGAATAAATCTTCTTTTTTTGGGCGTTTAAAAACTCAAGTAAGTAATTTAAAAACTAAAGTCGAAAAATTGGCTTTTGAAGAATTTGAAGATGATGACGCTAATCATGAAGATGAAGAAGAATTAAATAATGAAGTCAAAAAAACAACTGACAAAAAAGAAGTTATTGAAAATAAACATATAACTGATAATAAGGAAATCAATATAGGTAAACAGTCAATTGAAGATAAACAAATTGATAATAATAAACAAGTTACTAATCATGAACCCGAAATAAAAGAAGTATACAAAGAAGATGATGTTCAGATAGAAGATGAAGAGCTTATTCAAAAACAAAAAGAAGCTAAACAACGTGCTATTCAACTAGAAGAAGAAAGAAAACAATTTGAACTTACACAACAAAAAATTGCTGAAAAGCAAAAACGTCGTGCTGCTGAAAGAGAAGAAGAAGAGCGTCTTGAACGTCAACGTATTGAAAAAGAAAAGGCTGAAAAACTTGAACAAGAGCGTCTTGAACGTGAACGTATTGCTCGCGAAAAAGAACTTGAACGCCAACGTATTGAAAAAGAAAAAGCTGAAAAACGTGAACAAGAGCGTCTAGAACGTGAGCGTATTGCTCGTGAAAAAGAACTTGAACGCCAACGTATTGAAAAAGAAAAAGCTGAAAAACGTGAACAAGAACGTCTTGAACGTGAACGTATTGCCCATGAGAAAAAATTAGAGCAAGAACGCATTGAACGTGAACAAGCTGAAAAAAGAAGAAGAGAGTTCGAAGAGAGAGAAAAAGCGCAAAAATTAGCTGATGAGAAAAAGAAAATTGAATTACTTGAAAAAGAAAATCAAAAAAGAGAACACGAAAATAATCTCTTACACCTTCAAAATTCATTACTAATTACAGAAGATAAAATAGAAGATCAAAAAATGTTACTTCATCGCCTAAAACGTAGAAATGAAGAACAAGAAAAAATACAACCGGTAAAAGAGAAATTAAACTCTCTTATAGCTGAAAAACAACAACTTAATAAAGATATTTCTGCAGAGAAAAAACAAATTGAAAAAATTCAAAAACAACTTGATTTAGAACAAAAATTAGCTGGTTTCAGAAAAGAAATTAATAGTATTAAAAAAGAAGTTGTAAATGAAGATGAGACTATATTTAAAGTTAAAGATTCTAACAACAAACTGCAAAATATTTTCGCTGCTGCTTTTACTGGTATTAAAGCAACTATTTGGAAAAAAGTCTTCAAAAAAGATGTTGAAAACTATGATAATATTAAGAAAACAGGAAGTAATATAAAAGTAAAAATTGCTACTTCTCTAATACTAGCTACTCTGCTTTCTATTTTCTTCTTAATTACACTAAAATTTGTTTCTTCTGCTCAAGAACATTATGTTAGTTTTGATGATCTTCAAACTACTCAAGTAGATTCAACGGAAGAAATGAAAAAGCAAAAAGAAGCTGAAGAAAAAGCAAAAATTTTAGAAGCACAAGAAAAAGCAAATGCAGCTCGTATTGATTCAGAAGCTCAAGATGAAGAAATCACTGCAAAACTTGCTGGTACTTTCGTTTCATATTCATTTGATGTTAATCGTGAAGTTACAGTTAATAAGAAAATACATTCATTTAAATCAGCTAACTGGTCTGATACTGGAGATGTTATAGAAGCAGGAACTAAACTGAAAGTTGACAAATTAGTTTCTCCTGCAGGTTATATGATGTACCGTATCTCATCGGGAGAACATTCTGGTAAGTATATAACTGCAAATGAGAAGTTTGTTAGCGTTGATAAAAAAGAAGATCAACTTTCTAACCCAATTTCTAGACCTGTAGCTATTAAACTGCTAGCTTCACAAAATATCTATTCAGATGAAGAATTAAGTAAAGTACGTGTTACTATGAGTAATGGAGCAGTATTAAATATTAACGGTTATGGTATCTCTAAAAACAATAGATTAATTTACTTTATTTCTGATGGATCATATGTACCAGTTAATCCTATACGTATAACAGAAGTAAACCGTGAATCTGCGAACTCTAAAGATATAAATAAAGAAAACAATAATAGTTCAAATAACCAAAAAAATAGTACAACTCAAAATACTACTCAGAAAAAAAATAACTAAAAATAAAATAATGACTACCTATTATTAAGTAGTCATTATTTTTATTTATTTGATAAACTATAAAATTAATGATATTGATTTAAAAAATCATTAATAACTTTTTCTTCCTCTAATTTAGCTTTTTTATTACCATCTGAAGTGCCTCCTAATCTAATTCTCATATCAGGAGTATTTAATATACCTTTACCTTCGAATATATGACCTGCATTTTTATGTGATGAAATAACAGCATTTTTATTATAACTTTGAATAATTTTTGCCATCTCATAACTTCCCCACATTTGATCATCTTCACCTGCTATCATTAAAATATTTGCTTTAATATTTTGAGCTGGAATTAACTTTCTTGTTTTTTCTAAATCTTGTTCTACAGCATTATCATATATTGCTTTATATTGAACAGGAGATTTAATTATTATTGGTACTATTATATTTTTTATAAAAGTAAGAAATGACGAGTTTTTTATATCGATATATTCTATTTCTTTACCTTTCCAAGTCCACGAAGAACCATAATTATCAAAATCTAATCCAGCAAATGTATATGCAGATGGAGCAATTAAAACTAAGTTTGAAATTTCATCATACTTTGTTGCTAAATTTAAAGCATATTCCGCTCCTTTTGAAGCTGCTAAAACCGTAATAGGCATTTTTCCTTCTATATTCTTATTAACATATTTAAGTACATCTTCAAATTGTTCTAATGGTATTTTTACTAATGTTTTTTGTTGATTTTTCATACCAAACATAAATACAGCTAGTGTTTCGTAACCCTCTTTCGCCAACCTCTGCGCTTCTTCAAAATTAGGACTCCCCTCAGAACCTCCATAACAAACCACAACACCCTTATGAGTCTTTTTTTCAGGAATTAAATGAAATCCTTGGAAAGTATCTTCATCTATTACTCTCACATCAACACCATTAATTTTTTTAGGATACAAACTTAGATTAGTTACATCATTATAATACTCTGCAGAAGTTAAACTATCTTTCCCGTATTTATAGTCATTATAAAACCTTAAAGTAAACACCAACATAGTCATAGCTATTGTAATAATTAATATATATAATAAAATTACTTTGATTCTCATCATTACTCCCCCTTAAAACGATATAATCCTTCTTGATTTTATTATACCATTTATATAGTGGTTTTCAACTTACAATATATTGTTTATTCCTCAATTGTATTTACCTTTGAATAAAAAAAATTCCTAGAGTGATTCTCTAGGAATTTCTTATTAATTATTATCTAATCTCAGCTCCATTTGGTATGTCTGCATTAACTTCTATAACACGTAAAATACCATCTTTTTCTGCTGATAAAATCATACCTTCACTTAGTTCTCCACAAAGTTTAACAGGTTTTAAGTTAGCCACTACTGCCACTTTTTTCCCTATTAACTCAGCTGGATCATAATATTTAGCAATACCAGACACTATTTGTCTTTGGTGATTACCTAAATCTAATTTGAATTTTAGAAGTTTTGAGCTTTTCTTAACTTTTTCACATTCTAATACTTCAGCTACTCTTAGTGATGTTTCGAAGAATTTATCAATTGAAATTTCTTCAGCTAATTCTACATATGAATCATCTTTATCTTCTTTTGATTCAGTCTCAAGATTTGCTAAAGCTTTTGGAGACATTTGCTCTTTAATATACTCTACTTCAACATCTTTATCGAATCTTGGGAATATTGGTGTAGGTTTTTCTACAACTTTTACAGTTCCATCAAATACACCGAATGTTTTTACTGTTTCAAATGTTAATAGATCTTCACTAATACCTAATTGTTTAGCTATTTCTTTAGGTGCATTTGTTAATGCTGGTGAAATTAGAATTGTAGCTATACGCAGACTTTCTGCTAAATAGTTCATTACTTTATCTAACTCCGGTTTATTAGCTTCATCTTTTGCTAGAATCCATGGTGTTGTTTGGTCTATATATTTGTTAGTTCTAGAGATAAATTTCCAAACAGATTCTAATGCTTTAGAGAACTGCATATTTTCCATGTATTCTTCATATTCTGCTATAACTTCTTTAGATAATTCTATTAATTCTTTATCATATTCAGTTGTTGGCTCAACAAATTTAGGTATTACTCCATCACAATATTTATTAACCATTGAGATTGTTCTATTTAGTAAGTTTCCTAAATCATTTGAAAGATCTGAATTAATTCTATCGATAAAACTTTCTGGAGTGAATATTCCATCTTGTCCAAATGGAACTTCACGAAGTAAGTAATAACGAGCAGCATCTAAACCATAACGTTCAATTAACATATATGGATCTACTACATTTCCTTTTGATTTACTCATTTTACCATCTTTCATTAATAACCAACCATGAGCGAACACTTTTTTAGGAAGCGGTAAATCTAAAGCCATTAATAAAATTGGCCAGTAGATAACGTGGAAACGAACGATTTCTTTACCTACTACTTGAACATCAGCAGGCCAGTATTTTTTGAATAACTCTTCGCTTTCTCCAGTTGCATATCCTAGGGCTGTGATATAGTTAACTAATGCATCAATCCATACGTAAACAACGTGTTTAGGATTAGATTTTACTTTTACACCCCAATCAAATGTTGTACGTGTAACTGCTAGATCTTCTAATCCAGGTTTAATAAAGTTATTTAACATTTCATTCTTTCTACTTTCAGGAAGGATGAAATCAGGGTGTTCATCATAGTATTTAACTAGACGATCAGCATATTTACTCATTTTGAAGAAGTAACATTCTTCACTTACAAGTTTAACTTCATTTCCACTTGGAGCAATACCACCAATCATATTACCATCTTCATCACGGAAAACTTCTTGTAACTGAGTTTCAGTAAAGTATTCTTCATCACTTATAGAATACCAACCTTTATATTCACCTAGGTAAATATCTCCTTTTTCTACAAGTCGTTCAAAAATCTCAGCAACTGCTCTTTCATGATAATCATCAGTTGTTCTAATAAACTTGCTATAATCTATATCCATAGCTTTCCATAATTTTTTAATATCTTTTATCATTTCATCAACATAAGCTTGTTCACTAATACCTTTTTCTTGTGCTTTTTGTTGAATTTTTTGTCCATGTTCATCAGTTCCTGTTAGGAAGAATGTATCATATCCACTTAATTTTTTATATCTTGTTAGTGCATCACATGCTACTGTTGTGTAGGCATGACCGATATGTAGATTACCACTTGGATAATAAATCGGTGTTGTTACGTAAAATGTTTTCTTAGTCATTTCACATACCCCTCTCTATATTTATTCATTATTTATACAGTAACTATTTTACCATATATTTCGCTTTGTTGCACCGTTTTTCTTTATATTTTTTAATATTTTTAAGAAATTTAAAGTGAAAAATAAAACTAGACTAGGTATATATCTGAAAATTTAAAATATATTTTCAGAAAATAATCTAGTCTAGTCTAAGATTTTTTATCTTTCACACCAAGGTGTGATTTTTTCTACTTTTTTGCTAGTTTTGCTATTTCCACAATTGTATCTGCTGCTTTTTCCATATGTTCTAAACAACTAAATTCATATTGTCCATGGAAGTTCTCCCCACCAACAAAGATATTTGGAGTTGGAATTCCCATATAAGAAATTTTAGAACCGTCTGTACCTCCACGAATAGGGATAATAATAGGAGTTACTCCTGCATTTTTAATAGCTTGCTCAGCAACATCAACGCAGCGTTTATCTTCTTTAATAACATCTCCCATATTGTAGTATTGGTCAAACAATTCATACTCTACTACATTTCCATATTTTTCATTTATTTTTGCTGCTACTTCTTCAGCAAATTTTTTACGAGCAAGGAATTTTTCTCTATCGTGGTCACGAATAATATAAACCATTTCTGCTTCTTCAATTCTAGCTTGCATATTATGTAATAAATAGAATCCTTCATAACCTTCTGTATGCTCAGGAACTTCTTTTTCTGGGAATAGAGATGCTAACTCTGCTGCAATCATATTAGCATTTTTCATTTTACCTTTTGCAGTCCCTGGGTGGACACTAACACCTGTAATTTTATATGTAATTTGTGCAGCATTAAAGCTTTCATACTGAAGTTCTCCTAGTACTCCACCGTCCATAGTATACGCATAGTCAGTTGCAAATCCTTTTGCGTCAAAGTGATCTGCTCCACGTCCAATTTCTTCATCCGGACCAAATGCTATTCTAATTTCACCATGTTCTATTTCAGGATGCTCACTTAAGTATTTTACAGCTTCAACTATTTCTGTAATACCAGCTTTATCATCAGCACCTAATAATGTTGTTCCATCAGTTGTAATAAGTGTTAATCCTTTATAATTATGTAAATTTGGAAACTCATCTGTAGTCATTACTATATTTTGTTCTTTATTTAAAACAATATCTTTTCCATCATAGTTTTCTACTACTCGTGGGCTAATACCTTCTACATTAAAATCTGCTGTATCAACATGAGAAATAAAACCTATTTTATCATATGGTTTATCTGTATTTGCAGGCAAAGTTGCAGTTAAGAACCAATTTTCTTCGTTAAGAACAATATCTTTAAGATTTAATTCTTCTAATTGTCCTTTTAACATACGAAGAAAATCTTTTTGTTCTGGAGTCGAAGGAATTGTTGTACTACTAGCATCTGATCTAGATTTAAAATTAACATATCCTAAAAAACGCTCTAGCATAGTTTCATATTTCATTATTATTCACCTCATTTAATTACTTTATATTAATTATAATACACTTTTATAACAAATGTAAGGGGGTATAGAAATTTTTATAATAAATTAATTTTTTACAGTAGTAT
>ERZ773037.1461-NODE-1461-length-12271-cov-11.253847_pt1 | contig 12271 bp, 7 predicted proteins | sample MGYA00511466_ERZ773037 | MGnify/ENA primary metagenome ERZ773037 (study PRJEB29015, sample SAMEA2738146) | human oral metagenome | biome: human oral; feature: human-associated habitat; material: saliva | place: China | collected 2202 ... | reverse complement strand
TTGGTGGTACCGAGGTCAATACCTACTGCACGTGCCATATGTTTATTCACTCCTTGTGATCAGTGCCCCGCTTCTTCTAATGCGAGGCGGGTTAGTTTGAAAGTTTTGGAGGCGGTTGGTGCTGCGCGTGCCGCTCCGTGTGGAGTGGTCTGCGCGGCTCCTTGAGCCTCATGTACTCAAGTATGCACCTTCTCGGAGGGGCTGTCAATAGACTTGAGCGAACTTTACTCAACTTTTTTTCGCGGAAGTGTGTGAGGGGCGGGTTTTTAGGGTTCTGAAGCGGCGTTTTGCGGGCAATTTTGGGGCGGTGGCGATGCGCGGATGGGCGGTTTTGCCGCGGAATTCCGGGGTTTCTGGGTGGCGCGAGGGTGCGGCGAGGCGATTCAGCGCACGGCGGACATGGGCGGGCGCTCGGGGCGAAAAAATTTTTAAAAGAGGGGTGGAAAACCGAAAAATTGGGGTGCGGGAGCAAGGCGGGACCTGATAATGAATTATGCATAGGGGCACCTCAGATTTTCACGCATTAGGCTTATCTCATAGCCCATCTTGGTAGGCAATTGATAAGAGCCAATTACAGGATTAAGATCTTTCCACACCAACTCGGGATTGATCTAGGACATACCACCGCAGGCTTATTTCTTCATACCAAGAACAGGCAGGCACAGGAATTCTCTACCACTAAAGATCATCGAACTTCCGACGCTCATCCACTTTTCTCCTTTATGCTAGGGAAAGACCGCATACCCAACAGGAGAAAGATAATGGAAGAGGAAAACCTCTCATCACCCCCAAAGCCCCCATCTCCACCACTCCGTACCTCTAACGCACCCCGTCCAGCCCGTCGATTCTTCGTAGCGCCCAAAAAATCAAAGATTCAACCACCTTCTATCGAATTACCAACCAGCACAGAAGAGCCCATCCTTATACCCAACCCAACAGAAGATAGCAATTTATCTAACATCACACTAGCAGATAAATCCCACAAAAAAATAATGACAATATTATCTTCAAAAAAATGGATTCGAAACTTCTTAGCGGCACTCTTCTTAATTACCGCTACCTGGATTGCATTAAGAATGCTTGATATATCATCTCTACATCTAAAAAAGACCCAAGATTTACTAACCAATCCCAACATCTCTTCCGAGCAGTATTTGAGAGAAATCGATAACCTACGCTCTTCATTCTCTCTCTTTGGATTCTTTTTGATTCTATCTTTACTATGCTTCACATCCTGTTTCACAGTTTCAATTATGAACTTTTTCAAAAAGCGTCCCCAGACTGTATTTGTATCGATCATAACATTGGGTGGATTATCATCTTTTTTCCTACCACTCACTCTATATTATTATAAATATATCGGTGAAACCAAGGATTTATCCACAATGCTTTTAACGGTTACAGGTGGAACATTGGCAGTATTTACATTACTAAAAACTCATCAGAAGAATCTTATCGATGAAGAAAATCTCAAACTTGAAAAAGAAAAACATACACAACAAATACTTTCTGCCGCTATCGCCGCTGAAGAGAGACAGGCTGAAATTCTTCGACAAGAAAAAAATAACGATGAACAAAAGCGGCAATTTATGGAAAGTCTCGCAGAACAGAGAACTAAAGATAAAAGAGATTATATTCGACAGGTGCACACAGAACGTCGTAACCGCTATGCCATCGCTGTAGGACAACTAGCAGATGACAAATTAGTCGTTCGATTAGGGGGCGTTTATACGCTCGTTGGCCTCGTCGATGAATGGCTCGCGGACGACAATATTACCCCTGAAGAGCAAAAGAAAGAAGGTCAAGTCATCATAAATAATCTTTGCGCATATATTCGATCCCCTTTCCCTTTAGCAAAAGAATGGAAAATTTTCAGTACCCACAAAATACCTAAAAACTATAAGGGCAACTTCATATCCAACCAAACCAGATTTCACGAAGAACAAGATGTTCGAAAAACCATTTTAAACGAAATAGAGAATAGGCTCAGGAGCAAACACGCAGAAACTCAAGCTACCACAAATAAAGATGATAGAGGTCCCTGGTCAGACTTTAAGTATGATTTCCGTGGGGCAACGTTCTTCTATTCTGTAGAATTTATGAGTTGCCATTTTGGAAAATGGACAAGTTTTAGTAATGCAAAATTTATTGATTCTGTATTCTTTCACAATTCAACATTTACTAACTGGGCTGGATTCTTCAATACAAGATTTAAAAGCTCTGCATATTTCCATAAAACCTCCTTCTTTGGTTCAGCAGTTTTTTCACGCTCCTCTTTTGCAAAATATGCAGATTTTTCAGGATCCTTCTTCACAAATACACAAGTAACAATAGACCCTGTAGATTTCGCAGAAGTAAAATTTAGATCTGCAGATTTTAGTGGCGCTTTATTTCAAAAAAGTGTTTGCTTTCGTGAAGCATCTTTTAAAGATTTTGCACTATTTTATCGTACACGTTTTGTTCAGCAGGCAACTTTTAATGGAGCCACTTTTAACAAAAGTGTAAGTTTTGAGGGAAGCACGTTTAATAACACACCCCCAACGTTTTCTGGATACATAGAGGAGTTTGAGTATATTTCAAGATTCTCCAATAAAATAAATCCTGATAAATATAATTTCAACGTGTCACCCGGAAGTATCCACTCTATCGAGCTTGGAACGGCTGAGCTTGATGGCAAGAAGTTCATGATTCCCATGGGAAGTCTTCTCTTCAACCCACGTTCGTGGGATAACAAAACACAAAAATATACTCATACAAGTGACCCAGCAAAGCCAATAGAAGAGTCTGATAATCAGGGAGAAAATCCTTCCAAGTAAGGCTCATTAGCAGAAGCCCCGTCTGCATTTCTCGTGCAGGCGGGGCTTCTTCTTTTGCCCAGCGCAAGCACACAAAGGTGGGGCTCTCCCCTATGCTGGTTATAAGCCAGCACCGGAGCAGGAAGGGCACACCGCCATGAACCTCAACAAACTCTTAACCGCGCTACGGCAACACAAAAACACCCCGGCACGCAACCAGCAGGCCGGGCGGCACGAACGCTACACGCACGCCCTCGAACAATTCCTCGACGGGCAGCCCGCCATACGCCTCAGCGGGGCGTACACGCTCGCGAACCTCGCAGACGAATGGCTCACCGACGCCTCCCTCCCCGAGCAAGTACGCCGCGAAGAGGCCCAGACCATTATCGACGCCCTGACCGGGTGCATCCGCACGCCCTACCCCCTCGCACAGAACCGGCAAGTCCTAGAATCAGACGAAGCCACCGAAGGGTACGAAGGCGACTTTACGCGCGATCAGGAGGCGCTACGCGAAGAGCAGCTAGTGCGCCGCACGGTCTTCATGGAGTTCAGCCGCCGCCTCGCCGCGGCCGCCGAGAGCACCAAAAAAGACAACGGGGAGAACCAGCACCCGGCGCCGTCGGTATCGCCCATGTGGGCTGACCTGCGCTTCGACTTTGGTGGCGCACCCATCTTCTACCCGCTGGGGCAGCTGTACTTTCAGAACGCCGATTTCGCCTCCGCAACCTTCTACGGCCCGGTGGACTTCTCCGGCGCAACCTTCCGCGGTGACACCAGCTTCTCGGCAGCACAGTTCACCGCTGACGCATCCTTCCACGGCGCAAACTTCACCGACTGGGTGGGCTTCAGCGCCGCACACTTCGCGGACGCGGCAGAGTTCAGCGGGGCGCACTTTGCGGACGCGGCAAGCTTCGCGACCGTAACCTTCACCGGCGAGGCTGACTTCTCAGACGCGGTCTTTTCGGCTGCGGCTGACTTCGCAGTAGCTACTTTCAAGTCCGATGCCAACTTCTCACGCCTGAACACCGCAGGCATAGCCAGCTTCGCGGCGGTCACCTTTGAGGGAAAGGCAGTGTTCACCGCCTCCACGTTCCACGATGAAGCGTACTTCGCCGCGTCGGTCTTCAACCGCCCGGCGGTGTTCTCCAAGTCGCTGTTTGGCGGGGCTGCGCGCTTTGCCGGTATAGCCACCAAGCAGTCCGCAATGTTCAGCAACGTACGCTTTGCGAGCGCGACGGACTTTAGCGGGGCGTCCTTCACGCAGTACGAGGATTTTGGTGGGGCGCGGTTCGACGGCGACGCCACGTTCAGCCGGGCGTCTTTTATTGCGCTTCCGAGGACGCGCTATGAGATGGACTTCCCGCAGCACGCGAACTTCGGTAACGCGACCTTCGCGCAGGATGCCGATTTTAGTCAGGCGACGTTCACGGCGTATGTCGGCTTCTACAAGGCGACGTTCGCGCGGGCGGTGAGCTTCAACGGGGCGAGCTTTGAGGGCGCCTACTTCGCGGATGCGACGTTCGGTCATGGCGCGGATTTCAGGCAGACTAGCTTCATGTATGTTAAGCCGTCCTTTGAGGCTTTGGAGAGGCGGCTGCAGAGGGCACGGTTCTCGGCACAGGCGGATCCGCAGGATTACCTGTTCGAGGCACGCCCGGAGAGCCCGCACGGTTTCAATTGCGGCACGGCGGAGCTTCTTAATAGAACGTTCATTCTCCCTGTTGGTGCGGTGCTGTACGACCCGGCGTCCTGGGACGAAGAGAAGCAGGAGTACACCCGCATCAGTGAGCCCGCGCAGTAAAACCTATCTCTCTCTCCCCCCCCCCCGTCGGGGAAGCCCACACACACAGGCCCCGCCCGCACATCCAGCGCTGGCGGGGTTCTTGCTTTTGACCCATAACCTCCCAAGCCCAGCCGCTTTTACACTATGCTGAGTATGACCCGCCCCTTTCAACGATGACAGGAGAACCACATGCATCTCGCACCCAGCACCGCGTGGGCTTGGCTGATAGCTTGCGCAGTCGTCATTCTGTTTTTCCCGCTCGCCGCGCAGTTCGGCAATCTCAAGGGGAAGCTGTCTAGCTTCCGCACCTGGGTTTGGGCTATCGCGCTCTTGGGCATTGTCACGGCGGGTTTTATGCCTTTCACCTTTGACCCTGGCATCGCCAATTTTGAGGTTCAGCCGTTCATTTTCTTCATCACCGGCACCCTGCTGGGTGTTCTCTTTCTTGGGGAGTTCCACCGCATGAACGCCCAGAAAAAGCTGAAACACCCCCAGCGGGTGCACGCTGAGCGCCGTACCCGTTACAGCAAGGCAGTTGAGCATCTGGCGTATCCGAATCCGGCAGTCCGTGCGAGCGCCATCAGCGCTCTTGCGGGTCTGGTTGATGAGTGGCTCGCTGACGAGCAGCTCAGCGTTGAGGCGCGGCAGAAGGAGGGGCAGGTCATCGTCAATGCCCTCTGCGCTTATGTTCGTTCGCCGTTCGCGCGGGCATTCAAGGCAGATGCTTTTGAATCCGATACGCCGCCCGCTAACTATGCGGGTGATTTCGCTACGGATCTGGCGGCTTTCCGTGGTGAGCAGGATGTTCGCCGCAGCGTCTTCGTTGAGATGAGCAAGCGCAGCAGCGCCCTTGCTGAAAATGAGAAGGGTGAGGTGGTTGTTGTCCCCGGCGCGTGGAGCGGCTTTGAGTTCGATTTCAGCCGGGCGGTCGTCTTCTACCCTCTCAGCAATCTCACGATTGAGAAAGGTAATTTCCCAAGCTCAAAGTTATACGCTGGTGCGAGCTTCAGAAGTACGAGATTCATCAGTGACGCAGACTTCAGCGAGGCAACCTTCATCAGTCACGCGGACTTCAGCGGAACGGAATTCACCAGCGACACGAGCTTCTTCAAGGCGAACTTCACTAACAACGCAAACTTTGCTGGTGCGGTCTTCACCAACGATACAGCTTTCAGCTGGGCGAATTTCACTGGCGAAGCGTATTTCAGCGAGGCGACCTTCACCAACAATGCAGACTTCAGCGGGGCGACCTTCACCGGCAACGCGAACTTCGTCGAGGCAACTTTCACCAGCGATGCGAGCTTCATCGGGGCTACCTTCACCAGCAGCGTGGACTTCAGCGGGGCTACCTTCGTCAGCGATGCAAACTTCGGTGGGGTAGACTTTACCCGCAGCGCATACTTCAGCGAGGTAACTTTCACCAACAACGCAGACTTCAGCGGGGTAGCCTTTGCTGGTGACGCGTACTTCGTCGAGGTAACCTTCACCAGCGACGCGAACTTCATCGGGACGACCTTCACCAGCAATGCATACTTCGGCGAGGTAACTTTCACCAACAACGCGAACTTCACCGAAGCGGTCTTCATAGGCGCCGCATACTTCAGCGAGGCGACTTTTACCCAGAACGCGTGCTTCAGTGAGACGGCTTTCGCGCAGGTCGCGCACTTTAGCCGGGCTACGTTTGAGGGTCTCGCTGGGTTCCGTGATGCGGCATTTGAGGCAGGCGCGGAATTCTATGGTGCGTCCTTTGTGCAGACTGCTGATTTCTGCGATTCGTCTTTCGTGAAGAGCCCGCCGCTCTTCGCTGTTGAGGATGCTGACTCGGGCGAGATGCGCCGGGCGCGATTCGCTGTGCTGTCTGCTGGCCAGGAGGCGCATAATTTCGCGGTGTATGAGGGCAGCCAGCCTATTCCGCTGGGTACAGCTGGGCTGAACGACGTGGGCTACCGCATCCCGGCCGGTACGGTGCTCTTTGATCCAGCGTCCTGGGATGAATGGCAGAAGGAATACACGCGCCTGAGTGAGCCCGCGCAGTAATATCCAGAGGCCCCGCCATGTTGAATGTGTGGCGGGGCTTTTGTTTGCGACTGCTGGCCGCCGCCAAGCAGCTGGGCGCAAAATAAAAAACGGCACGAAAAACCCCGCTGAGTTTGTAGGCTCTAGCGGGGTTTTTCGAATCTTATCTACCCGGATTTGTTTATCGCCTTTCAGCGGCATTAGGCTATGCCTGAGATAAATAAAACATAAATTGGGTAGCAAAAATCCGCGGAATGTGTGTCATCTGCTAAAATCAGCAGTGACAACGCAATTCCGCGTTGTCTCTATATATCTAAGTAAATAGAGAGGAGGGGAACTCCTATGGATGAAAACCATTTCTGGCTATTCATCGAACGGGGTAGCTATGTAGCCACTCTGTTCGTCGGTCTAGTTGAGATGTGCGAGCTGGTTGTTTCGTATCTCTTCTAGACTTTGTCCCGTGGGGTCACTGGCGATGTTCCAAGCATCGCTGGTGGCTCCACTTTTATTTTACTGTCATTGTGCATAAGGACATTCCCTGCACATATGACCGTATACCTAATAATTTAGCGCAATTCTTAAAACATAACAACACGACAGCACTAATTCACCATTATTGTATTCGCCGCAAGGAACAATATCGGCTATCTTGAGCACTTCCGACCTTCATCGCTTGCTACTGCCGTAGAGAAACCCCGCCTGCGCCTCTCAAGCAGGCTGGCCCCTCATTAATGACTGGGCGCGACTCACGGCGAACAGCTTTACCCTATGCTGGAAGGTGAACGTTCCTATCAGAGAGGACAGGAGAACCTAGTGCCCAGCAGTAACGCATCATCCGCTCCAGAAAACCCGGTTATCCCAAAAGCTCAGGAGAATCCTTGGTATATCCGGCACTTTATTAAGCTCCTCATTGGCTTTGGCCTGGGCGGCGGTGCGGTTGCGATTCTGCTGCCTTGGGTTCTCTGGTTGCTCTGCGGTATGAGCTCGGGCAGTTCAGATCAGCTGCGTCTGCATCTGCTGTACGTCACTGGCGGTATTATTGCGGTTCTGACTCTTCTGCAGACTAATTGGAAGAACCAGGGTGACCGCCTCAAAATTGATGCCGATATCAAGAAGAATGAGCAGGACGCCGAGAAGAACGAACGCGACCATATCCGCCAGGTTCACGCTGAGCGTCGTAGCCGCTATACCAAGGCTGTCGAGCAGCTAGCTGACGAGAAAGCGACTGTCCGTCTGGGCGGCATCTATACCCTGGTCGGCCTCGTCGATGAGTGGCTTGCTGATGATTCTCTCGAACAAGACGAACAACAAAAAGAAGGACAGGTTATTATCAATAACCTTTGCTCCTACATTCGTTCACCCTTCCCTCTGGCATTAAAGGCAGAGATGTTTGAGGGAGATTCAGAACCTGATAACTATGAAGGAGATTTCTCCAAAGATCAGGCGGCATTTCGCGAAGAACAGGATGTACGCCGCGCTGTCTTTGTTGAGATGAGCAAACGCAGTAGTACCTTCACTAGGGATAGGATTGGCAAGATAATCGACACCTCCCTAGGAACGTGGAGTGATTTTGAGTTTGATTTCAGTCGAGCACCTATTTTCTATCCTCTCAACGTCATCACGATTGAGAAAGGTAATTTCTCAGGCGCAAGGTTCTACGCTGGTGCGAATTTCGTAGAGGCAACCTTCACCAGCAACGCGGATTTCAGAGCGGCAACCTTCATCTGCTATGCGGACTTCGTCATGGCGACATTTACCAGCAATGCAGACTTCAGCGCGGCAACCTTTACCAGCAACGCAAACTTCGTCGCGGCGACCTTCACCAGAATCGCAGACTTCCATGAGACGAGATTCAGCAGCGACGCAGACTTCTGCTGGGCGACATTTACCAGCAACGCCGATTTCCACAGGACGACCTTTACCAGCAACGCCGACTTCCGCGGGGCGAGATTCAGCAACACCGCGAACTTCAGTAAGGCAACCTTCACCCGCCATGTAAGCTTCTTCCGTACGACCTTCACCCAATATGGGCCAATCTTCACTATGGCTGGTTCAGAAGAGTACAAAGCCCAATTCTCCGCAGGGGCAGACCCGCAAGACTATGATTTCTCGGCTTCTTCGGAAAGCAAACCTATCAAGTTCGGAACGGCCACATTTCTCGGCAAGTCGTTCACAGTCCCTCTTGGAACGATACTCTTCGACCCGGCTTCCTGGGACGAAGATAAGCAGGACTACACCCGTATTAGCGAACCCGCGAAGTAGTACCCGAAGGCTCCGCCATGTGAATGCGTGGTGGGGCCTTTGTTTATGACCATTAGAAGCGCAGGTCAGACAGTTTTGAACTAAACTAAAAGATGACCATTCCTATCAGAGAAGACAGGAGAACACCTTGTCGGGCACGCCACGAGTCTGGAAGTCACCTTTTAAAGCAAAAAAATATACTTCCCCTTGCGAAAAAAGAAATATATTGATTTCTGGGCTGATATTTATACCCATTTCATTCGCTTGTCCCATTGCAATTTGGCTTGCACTAACCATCCCTGACTGGAGTAAAATAAATCTAAATCAAAATCACTATATGATTTTTATGTCGCAATTATATACGTCATTCATGGCATTTCAATTGATTCTACGCAAAAATGAGAGGAAAAATAAATTAAAAACAAACAAGCAAGAAATCACCTACAAGAATAAAGGTGCACCTAAAATCAATGTAACGGGTGACATGAAATCAATTCTAGCATTGGCACCACTTGCAATATCAGCAGCTTTCATTTTCACTCTATACTACTACAATTGGATATTTAACAATAACATAGGTAGCGCCTTTCAGATAACCTCCATGCGCCTTTCCAAAGATAAATACAGATTAATATCAGCAACACTCATGATTTTAACCGTCATGTACCTATTCTTTGTACCTGCACGCACGCTCAAAATCTACCATCCTTACCCCACTTACCAACATTCAGAAACTAAGCAACAGTTGAATGCAAAATTAAAACTAAATATACATCTAATGATTAGCATTGCAATCACAACACTCTTGGCTGGAATTCCATCTACAATGATTTTTAAAATCCTAAACCCCTTAGACTACACAACAAACGCATTATTTTTCGCTTCATTTTCTTTTACTTGGGCACAGATGAAAACCATATCCCCAGATGCAACAATAATCAGCATGTTGCAGTATATGCTGGCGCTTAAAGATGTAAAATTTAAGCAAAAAATATCACTTAATATATTGAAGGCTCTTTTCATATTCGACATACTATTTATAAATTCATACCTCACTTTAACACTAGTCCAACTTGGTGGGTCTATTGCCGCGACAGGGTCCAACACCAAAAATCCAATGAGTGCATATTCATGTATATTCTCCAGAAATGACACCCATAAAAACCCTATAGCCTTTGGAATAATTATAGAATCAAAAGATACATCTTTACATATTTTTACACCAGAGCTCAACTTGAACACTAAAAGATATGTACACATCGGAGAACGTGGGGAAGTATTTCCCAATCAACCTCTGGAAAGCCACATCACTTTGAAAGAAAATTACATAATTGAGCAATATGACGATTCCAAACATAACTACGACTGGGAAACAGGAAAATGTACACATAAGTAATCCCCTACAAATATTTGCAGAATCTTCTTTTTATTTTTAAGCCCCGCCGCCCCACGTCGGCGGGGCCTTCACGTCTGCTCAATGGGTGACTCACTACAGGCCGCTGTGCACTATGCTGAAAGGTGACCGTTCCTCTCAAAGTAGATAGGAGAACTAGACACATGCATTTAGAACCATCAACGGGGGCCGGGCTGTTGCTTGGCATATGCGCAGTTTTAGTTGTTGTTTTCTTGTTCGTTGCACATCTCAGCAATCTCAAGCAGAAAGTGCCCCTGTTCTACTGCTGGCTTGGTGCAATTGCGGTCTTGGGCGGAGCCGCAGCTTTCTTCCTGCCTATCGCGGTTAACTCAGGTTTTGCTAAAGATGATGATGGCTCAGCTCTTCGCCAAGCTCTTCTCTACACCACCGGTGGTGTTCTAGGTGTCATTACCCTTGGCGAGACTCACCGAAAGAATAACCAAGAGAAAGAGAAAAACGAGAACGACCATACCCGCCAGGTGTATGCAGAACGTCGAAGCCGCTACACCAAGGCTGTAGAGCAACTAGCAAACGAGAATGCGGCCGTTCGCCTCGGTGGTATCTATACCCTTGTAGGCTTGGTCGATGAGTGGCTCACTGATGACACTCTCACTCCTAAAGAACGACAGAAAGAAGGGCAGGTTATTATCAATAACCTCTGCTCTTACATTCGTTCGCCCTTCCCCCTGGCGGCAAAAATTGAAGAATACGAAGCCCACCAAGAACTAGAAGATCTCCAGAAAACAGAATCCGAGATGCTCAGCGAAGGAAAGTCTTCACGACTCCAGGTCCTACTTAAGCGTTTCGAAGATTCTGGTGAATACGAAAAACCTGAAGACATCACCGCAGACTATGCAAAGTTCCACGAAGAGCAGGATGTACGCCGCACTATCTTCGTTGAGATGAACAAGCGCAGTAGTACCTTCACCAAGAATGATAAGGGTGAAATAATCGAAACCGTTCCAGGACCCTGGAGTGACTTTGATTTCGATTTCAGCCGAGCACCCATTTTCTATCCCCTCAATGCCATCACAATTGAGAAAGGTAATTTTTCTTCTGCCAAGTTCTACAGCAACGCAGACTTCAGCTGGGCGACTTTCACCCAAAACGCGGACTTCAGCAAGGCAGCTTTCGCCCAAACCGCGGACTTCAGCAAGGCAGCTTTCGCCCAAACCGCGGACTTCAGCTGGGCGGCTTTCACCCAAAACGCGGGCTTCAGTGGGGCGGCCTTCACCCAAACCGCGATCTTCAGCTGGGCAATCTTCACCCAAACCGCGTATTTCAGTAGCGCGACCTTCACTCAAGACGCGGGCTTCAGCATGGCGGCTTTCACCCAAAACGCGTACTTCAGCGGGGCGGCTTTCACCCAAAACGCGTACTTCAGTATCGCGACCTTCGCCCAAGACGCGTACTTCAACGGGGCGACCTTCACCCAAACCGCGAACTTCAGCAGGGCGACCTTCACCCAAACCGCGAATTTCAGTGAGGCGACCTTCACCCAAACCGCGAATTTCAGTGAGGCGACCTTTAGTGCAAGTTCACCAAAGTTTGTGGAAATTTTTAAAGTCTTAGAGCGGACGTTCAGGGCACGATTCGCTACTCTGCCCAAAAATCAGGAAGCACATAACTTCACGGTCAGTAAAGGTAGTTTCCGCATTCCTCTGGGAGAAGCTGAGCTAGGGGACGGCGTAAAACACCACATCCCTGTGGGAACGGTGCTCTTCGACCCTGATTCGTGGGATGAAGAGAAGCAGGAATACACTCGCGTGAGTGTTCCAGCAAAGCCTCTTGAAAATTCCGATAGCGGAGAATAAAACACATAACCGAATAGCAAAAAGGCCCCGCCGACCCTCCGTCGGAGGGGTCTTTTCGCGCCCGGGTCCGGTAGCAACAGCCCCCCCCCCGAGCCGCATCCGCCCGTCACAGCACCACCCAAAGCACCCTCCCAATCACCCACCACGCTCAACCACCCTCTACCCCACCGATACACTAGAACCATGTACCGAATCATGACTGTCTGCA
>ERZ773037.1455-NODE-1455-length-12311-cov-24.246899_pt1 | contig 12311 bp, 8 predicted proteins | sample MGYA00511466_ERZ773037 | MGnify/ENA primary metagenome ERZ773037 (study PRJEB29015, sample SAMEA2738146) | human oral metagenome | biome: human oral; feature: human-associated habitat; material: saliva | place: China | collected 2202 ... | reverse complement strand
AAGCCACCCCTAGCGAGCTGAATTTGGATGAACTACGCCAACACATGTGTTGCCTGCCCGGCGTCGTAAACGTGCATGACCTGCATGTTTCCAGCGTGTCATCGGGGCTAGTGGTGCTCACCGCGCATGTGCAGGTGGGCGGGCAGGTCACCGCTGCTGAGCGCGACCTGATTGTGCATGACTTGTCTGAATGCGCCGCCCACCATTTCCCGGTGGAAATCGATCACGCCACCTTCCAGCTTGAAACCGCCCGCCACGCCGGCCACGAGCATCTAGAGCACTGACGTCGCCCAGCCCCTGCAGCGCTCAGTAACGCGCAGCCGAGCGCATGGTGCGGCCTGGCACGGCAGTGCCAGCTCAGCGGGCAGTCAGGTCGGCAGATCCTGGCCCAACGCATGGTGCGGCCGACTAGCCCGGCAGACCTGCCAGTCAGACGCGCGGCTGGGAACGCTACGCGGCGCGGCATTTAGCCCTTGGTGGCTAGTACTTCCGGCGATTGGGCCTGGAAGAAACTGCTTTTATCTGCATCGACTGTCTTAAGCGCCAAGATCTGGTACTTCTCGTTAGGCCGCTCCACCACGCCGCGCAGCACCTTCCAGGACAGGTTCACGGTTATGGCTTTGCCTGCTGGCAGGTCGGCGGTGAGCGCCAAAATGGAATCGTGCCCCTCTTGGCGCACAAATTTCAGTCCGGCGTCTTCCAAGTCAGCAGCTTTCACGGCACCATCGCTTCGATCAGCGTCTTTCCGGCCACCAGCCCCGTGCCCAGGCCCCACTGCAGCCGGGGTGACGGACTGGGGTTGGGGGGCGGACTGGTCCGGGCTAACGCCCGTCCCGCGCACAGGTGCTACCTCAGTCTTAAAATAGTATTCTTTAGCAATATTTTTATTGCTTAACGACTGCCCTAAATTATTTAGGCGCCTGCTGCGCACAGTAAACTCAGTTCCCGCCTTCCAAGCGGAATTGCCATCGTTAATAATGCTTAGAGCCTTGGGCATATTGGTGAATTTAGCTGAGCGCCCGCGTTCCTTGGGCACAACCATACTCGTATCTGCACTGATCAGCCGCAAACTCACTGAGGCCTCGCCGAATGTGCCCATAAGGGCGGCTGAGGGCGGGCATTTGGCGCATTGGGACACGATCCCTTCGGCTAGCAGCGCCTCCACGCTCGCCGCATTAGCCCCACCCGCACTTAGGGCCTCGCTACCGCCCGCGCTTAGGGCCTCGCTGTTGCCGGGCAGTGCGCCTTGATTTACAGCAATTTGATTTGCGGCGCCTTGAGCCGTAGCAGTTGGGTTGACGACGCCGTCGGCAATTTTCGCGGCCGTCTCAAGCCCACCAGCCCCAAGTTCTCCACCCCCAAGACCGCCATGGCTCAGTTGCCCATGCCCAAGTCCCCCATGCCCGCGCCCCTGCACCAGGCCCACCAGCACCCGGGTTGCGGACAAAAACTGGTCACCGTCTAGCTTCGCAGCTCCAGCCACTTTTCCCGGCCCACCGCCCGCAACCCCTACAGCCCCTACGCCGCCACCAACCGCGCCTGCAGCGTCGGCGGCTGCGTCGCCCGCAGCCCCTAGCGCATTGCTAACCGACCCAAAAGCCGCCCCTAGCGGCAGTGAGCTGGCTCCCTGCACCCCACTTACGCCGTCGCCGTGGCGAGAAATACGGTAAATACCCCCAATCGTGCCCTGCCACCACACGCCATGCTTATCAATCACCCCCACCATCTGGGAAGGATCGCCACCAGCCAGAAGGTTAGCCAGGCGCGGCAAACGCTGGCGATGCACCACGCGACCACTATCCATATCGATCGCGCAGGCATAAACCACCGGGCCGGTGAGCACCCCAGCCGGTCCACGCGGGCGTTCACAGGTGTAAATGAGGTTATCGGCGGTAGACAGGCGCGGCACTGCCGCCGAGTAAATCCCGTTATTACGCCATTTCAGGGTGATACCCGAGGCGTCGTCGTTAACATCCCAGCGTTCCATACCCGGCGCCACCTGGGCGCGGTAGGCGGGCTTAGTGTCGGGATACTGCGCATAGGGGTAGCCGAAAGTGCAGGCCCCCACTATCGAGTTTTGCAGGCCAATCATGGAGTTTTCCGTGCCCGAAGCGCCCGGGGTAAACAGCGTCCCCTCCCCCACTGCACTGCCGTCGGCACTGCGGTACACAATGAGTTTTTCTTGCCGATCCCCATTATCTGAAAGCATCACATAGTCCGAGCCGTTAGGCCCAAAGAAAGTGGCTGTGGCCCCCGAGCCGTGCGAAAGCTGCCCCGGTTTTTGCTTAGTGCCCCGGTCATAGCTGTGGCTCCAGATGATGCGCGGCTTGGAGGTGGAGGCGTCAGCGCCCAGCATATAGATGCCGTGGCTGGTAATAATGCTTACCCCCTGCGGACATGCGGAAATGGAGTTGTCGATGCGCTCTGTGGGTGAGTATTGCTGCAGTTTGGTCAGGCGCACCACGCTGCGTTTAGGGTCAATTAGGCCGACGACGCCGCGCTCTGAAGCCACCCAGATGCGTCCGTGCCAGTCGGGTACGATCCCCACCACGTGATCCTTGGGTTCAAGTTTCATGGCGTCGGTTAGGTCAATGCGCCGCGACACCCACACTTTCATGCCGTCTTGGCTGTGGGAAATCCAGGTGAGGGCGTTGGTGCCGTCAACCATCACCAGGTTAGAGTCGGCGTCCAGATAGGCATACACCCCACCGAGTAGCGCCCCGGTGGGGATTTCCATGGCCCCTAGCTGGGCGCCGCTGGCTGGTTCAATAATGGCTAGCTTGGGTTTGCGCACTTTGGCGTCAGAACCCAAAAACTGCGTCATTAGGGCCTGAATGTAGCCGTCTTGGCCAGCCAAAATAGTGGGGCAGGCAGCCCAGTGGTTAGTGAAGGTGACTTTCCAGGTTCCACCAACGCCCGGATCGCCTGGGCCAGCAAATGGGGTGGCGTCCGAAGATTGGGCGTCACCGTGCATGGTGGCCAGGCTGTTAATCCCTAGATAGGGATTTTGTTGGGCGTTGTAGCTAACCGGCATGAGTCAAATCCTAAAACTGGCCCTGCCTGCCCCTAAAATCTGGGGTCTAAAGCGCGCTTTAGAGTAGCTTGCTTAGAGCATGCCGCCTAGAGCACGCTGCTTAGAACACTCCGTTTAGAACACGCCGTCGCGGTTTTGCAGGTTAACCTGCGGTGAGCCCACCCTGCCGCGCCAGAACTGGATGTCGTCGCCGACGACGGTGCCCAGGTGCGGGGTGTTACCTTCCGAACCAGCGGTGAGGTAGTTACCGGTTTCGTGAGACCAGATCCACTCACCCGGCTCCAGGTCCTTGAACACACCGTTGAGGCCCTTAGCCCAACCGGTGTACTTCAGGGTGGCACCAGCCAGGGCCTCTGTGGAGCCATTAGCCAGCTTGGCGGTGTTCCAACGCTTTACGCGGGCCTGGTAAGCAGCCCAGTAGCAGGCGCGGATGTCGTCCTCATTGGTCCAGCGCGGATCCTGGGCCTTAGCGAAAGCCACCACGTCATCCCACTGCGGGGGCACAAACCCCAACACGCGGGCGCCCAGAGCCACGTAAATGCGCTTACCAACCGTGGTTAGACCACTACGCAGCTGGTAGTTGGCAGCCTCCGCAATGGCATTGGGAGCCAGGTCTCGGTTGTAGTGCAGGATGATGTCGTAGTGGGTGCCGTGCGAGTCGGTGGCGCAGGTGAAGTCATTTTCGCCGCTAATACCCGGGATGCGCTTACCGGTACCAACGTTATAGAAGGTTCCGTATGAGGTAGAGATGTTTAGATCCCGACGACGCGCGCAGCTGTTGACATAGTCTGCAGTGGCGGCAGCCGGCTGCCAGGGGTTCTTAACATTAACTTTAATAATGTTACCTACCGTGCTACCCGCCAGGGTGTTGTTCATAGCCGGTGAGGTAGCTACGTTCATAACCCCAAACTCGAAGTTCAGCGGGTACTTGCTGAACTGGAAAGTCTTGGATCCCTTGTTGCGCAGCTTGAAGAAGGAGGGGTTGGCTAGTTCACCGGCAATACTACCGGGGGCTGCCATCCAGCCCTCCAGCACGGCGCCAGCCATAGCGTTCTGCCCCGGGTACTTGGCGGGGTTAGCTTTGTAGGCAGCAAAAATCTTTTCAATGTCATCAGCAACCTCACTGCTGATGCAGCTAGACATACTAGCCGCCAATGCAGGCGCAGTTACAGTCACTGCGGGCACAGCCCAAGCTGCGCCTTTCATCAAGGTGCGGCGGGAAGTGCTCGCGCCGCTAAGCGAGGAGGGGACAGACATATTCAGTTCTCCTGGGACCACTGGGAACGAGGGGTAAGGAAACAACCCCTCTGGGTATAAAGCGACAGCATGGGGGTGCTGCCCTAACTTCATTCTAGAGGTATAAGACCTTTACCCAGTAGACACTGAGTCACTTCTCATATGCGCTGTGCGGATGCAGGTTTGGGCTAGGCTGCCGCAAATTGGACAGGTGCCACTGCAAGCTGCGCAATTAAAAGTGGGCCGGCCCGAAAAGGGCCGGCCCACGGCTAGGCTGTAAGTGGCTAGTTTTTAAGCCAGGAAGTGCTTGTATGCGGGCGAATCAGTAACTTCATGACACTCATAGCCCAGATCTTGCACATGCTGGGCAAACAATTCATCGCCAGCCACGTTCTCGAACGCCACCAGTACACGCCCATAATCGGTACCGTAAGAGCGGTAATGGAACAAGGTGATATTCCAGCGCGTCCCCAACTGCACTAGGAAGTCGCGCAGCGCCCCAGGCGCCTCAGGGAATTCAAAAGCAAACACCGATTCACGCAGTTCACGCTGCGGGCGACCACCCACCATGTAGCGCACATGCTGCTTGGCGATCTCATCCTCAGTTAGGTCAACCACCTCATAGCCACCCCCGCGCAGCAGCTTAAGGATCTGCCCACGTTCGGCGTCGCCCCCGCTAAGAGCCAAGCCCACAAAGATATGGGCCTGCTCGCCAGAGACACGGTAGTTAAACTCGGTAACCGCCCTATCTCCAATCAGCTTGCAAAAACGCAGGTATTCGCCCTGGCGTTCAGGGATAGTTACCCCCAGCAGGGCTTCACGGCGTTCACCCAGCTCAGCGCGTTCAGAAATGTAACGCAGCGAGTGGAAGTTCAAGTTAGCGCCCGACAAGATACAGGCCAGGCGGGCATCTTCGGGCAGCTCATGACTGTCTGCATAAGCCTTAAGACCAGCCAAAGCCACCGCCCCGGCCGGTTCAGCTACCGCGCGCACATCCTCAAACAGGTCCTTAACCGCAGCGCTAATCTCATCAGAGCTAACAATCACCAAATCATCCAGGTAGCGGCTGCACAGGCGGAAAGTTTCATCCCCCACACGCTTCACGGCCACGCCCTCGGCATAGGCACTAACTCGCTCCAAAGTAACCGGCTGACCAGCCTTAATAGCGGCGCCTAGACAGCTAGAATCCTCAGGCTCTACCGCAATCACCTTCACCTGCGGCATCAGCTGCTTAATCACCACCGCAATGCCGGCAGCCAAACCACCGCCCCCCACGGGCACAAACACGTGGGTTAGGGCTGCATCCTGCTGAATCAGCTCCAGGCCAATAGTGCCCTGGCCAGCAATCACCCAGCGGTCATCGAAAGGCGCAATATACTCAAGCCCCTCAGTCTGGCCCAGGTGACGGGCGTGCGCGGCGGCGTCGTCGAAAGTGCGGCCATGCAAAATTACCTGGCCACCCAAGGCGCGCACCGCGTTGACCTTAATCACCGGGGTAATCACTGGCATCACAATAGAAGCCGTAATCCCCATAGCGCGTGCAGACAGCGCCACCCCCTGGGCGTGGTTACCAGCCGAGGCCGTGACCACTCCACGGGCGCGAGCAGCGGCGTCGAGCTGACGCATACGTGCATACGCACCACGGATCTTAAAAGAGTGCACCTGCTGGCGGTCTTCACGTTTAACCAGTACCGGGTGCCCCACTCGCGCACTAATGGCAGGCATCGGCTCCAGCGGCGTGTGCTCGGCTACCTCATACACTGGCGCACGCAGCACCGCCCGCAGGTAGTCGCCACCGTTCCACAAGCTCTGCTCGTCTTGGCCCATTTCCCCATCTCTCGACGTCGCCGCCACCGCAAGTAGCGGGGCGCTAGTTTGCGCCAAACAGCTAACCGTGGCGCATGAATAGCTACTGTTATAGCCCTAATTTGGCTCGGTCACGCACAGCACCCAGGTCTGCGCTGGTGGCCAGCATGGCGTAGGCACGCAGGGCCGCCGACACGTGGCGAGCACGCTGGTGGTGCGGGGTCCAGGCGGCAGTGCCGCGAGCTTCCTCCTGGGCGCGACGCTGGGCGATTTCTGCCTCGCTTAGATCCACGCGGATAGAGCGGGCAGGAATATCAATCTCAATCACGTCACCGCTGCGCACCAAACCAATCAGACCGCCGGCAGCCGCCTCAGGTGAGACGTGCCCAATGCTCAGGCCGCTGGTGCCGCCGGAGAAACGCCCGTCAGTTAGTAGCGCGCATTCCTTACCCAAGTGCATGGATTTGATGTAGGTGGTGGGGTACAGCATTTCTTGCATACCCGGGCCGCCGCGTGGTCCCTCGTGGGAAATAATGACGACGTCGCCGCTTTTAACCTTGCCACCCAGGATGCCTTCGACGGCGTCCTCCTGGCTTTCAAACACCACCGCCGGGCCGGTGAAGGTCAAGATGGAGGCGTCCACACCAGCGGTTTTAACAATGCAGCCCTTTTCGGCGATATTGCCGAACAGTACCGCCAGGCCGCCGTCGCGAGAATAGGCGTGCTCTAGGTCGCGGATGCAGCCGCCAGCACGGTCAGTGTCTAGCTCGCTAAAACGGTTGGCTTGGGAGAACATCTGGGTGGTGCGCTCACCGCCAGGGGCGGCCAGGTAACGTTCACGTACCTGCTCGCTGGGGTGGCGCATAATGTCGTAGGTTTCCAGCTGCTGACCCAAGGTGGTGTCCAGCACGGTGGTGGTGTCAGTGTGCAGCAATCCGGCCCGGTCTAGCTCACCTAGGATGCCCATAATGCCGCCGGCGCGGTGCACATCTTCCATGTGGTACAGGTTGGTGGAGGGGGCCACCTTGCACAGGTGCGGCACCTGGCGCGAGAGGCGATCAATATCTGCCATATGGAAGTCCACCTCGGCTTCCTGGGCGGCAGCCAGCAGGTGTAGCACCGTGTTGGTGGAGCCACCCATGGCAATGTCTAGGCTCATGGCGTTTTCAAAGGCTGCCTTGGTGGCAATGGCGCGCGGGGCCAGGTGGGCCTGATCCTGCTCATAGTAGGCCTTGGTGATCTTCACGATCTGACGGCCGGCCTGCTCAAATAGGGCTTTACGGTCGGCGTGGGTGGCCAGCAGCGAGCCGTTGGTGGGTAGCGACAAGCCCAGCGCCTCGGTCAGGCAGTTCATGGAGTTAGCGGTGAACATGCCTGAGCAGGAACCGCAGGTGGGGCAAGCGGCGCGTTCAATGGCGCTAATGGTTTCGTCCGAAACAGTGGGATCGGCGGCGTCCATCATGGCGTCAATCAGATCCAGTTTGCGGATCTGGCCGTCAATGTAGCTCTTACCCGACTCCATCGGCCCACCAGAGACAAAAATGGTGGGAATGTTTAGGCGCAGCGAGGCCATCAACATGCCGGGGGTGATCTTGTCGCAGTTGGAGATACACACTAGGGCGTCAGCGCAGTGGGCGCGCACCATGTACTCCACACTGTCAGCGATCAGTTCACGGCTGGGCAGCGAGTAAAGCATGCCCTCGTGTCCCATGGCGATACCGTCGTCGATAGCGATGGTGTTGAATTCCTTGGCAATACCACCGGCTGCTTCGATCTGCTCAGCCACGATTTTGCCGACGTCGCGCAGGCCTACGTGTCCGGGCACGAACTGGGTAAAGGAGTTGGCGATGGCAATAATGGGCTTGCCAAAGTCAGAGTCTTTGACCCCGGTGGCGCGCCAAAGTGCGCGAGCACCGGCCATATTGCGGCCCATAGTGGATGTGGCACTGCGGTAGATCATCTAATTCCTCGTTCCAGGCGTGTGGCGCACGCCTTTGCACGGTGCAGAGCAGCCCACACACTATCTAGGTCCTAGTTTCCCACGACCAGGGCATGAGTCAAAAACTATTAGTTGCGCTGGAGGCGATTTAGCGCACTACTTCTTGCAGCATGTCCAGGTCTTTACCGTTTTGGGAAACGTATTCAGAAACCGTGTCAGAGTTGAAAGCCCGGCACACCGCTGTGAGCCTGTCACGGTCCAGGTTAACAATCGACTGACCGTCATCGCTTGTGCCCGTACCGGTTACCGGCGCCTGGAAGAAATGCACGTCAGCAGGGCGAATTGAGCTAGCTGAGCGTCCCAGTGAAATCATCTCGCTGGTAGTTAGGCCTTCATCCACTGCCAGGTTCTTGTTAACTACATTCACGAAAGACACCAGCTTGCCCGGGTCGGTGAGCGTGTCGCGGTTTACTAGCGCCTTCAAAATTGAGCGCATCCAGGCTTGTTGACGCTGAATACGGTCAAAGTCGCCGCGCGCCACGGTGTAGCGTTCCTGCACGAAGATACGTGCCTGCTTACCGTTTAGGTGCTGCGGCCCAGCTGGCAATACATTTGCTGACTTTGCCGCATTCTGCTTACCCGTTAAGTCCAAAGGTTGAGACAGTGTCAAGTCGACGCCACCTAACTCATCGGTAAGCGCCTCGAAGCTAGAAAAGTCAGCTAATACAAAATGGTCAATACGAATTTGCGTCAGCTTTTCTACGGTTTGAATTAACAGCTTAGGTCCGCCCCATGAGAAAGCTGCGTTAATTTTTGCGTAGGAAGCATGTCCGACGACGTCGTTAGCGGGAATCTCCACCCACGAGTCACGCGGGATAGACATGACATTGGCGCTCTTACGGTCACCCGATAGCTGCACCAGCATGATGGCGTCGGTACGTTGCGCACCTACCTTCCAGTCTGAGGGGTTACCGGCGCTAATACGCGAGTCTGAACCCAGCAGCAAGAAGGTAACCGGCTTACCCTTAGTGGTTTGGGCGGCCGCCGGACGAGTGGATTCGTCAGGGAAAACGTTGCTAATCGTTTCAGGCCTGCCCAAAGAGAAGAAAAGCCAAGCCAGGGCGCCAGACAAAATCAGCGCAAAAATAGCGAAAACACCAATAAAGGCGGTGACCACCCTGTGGCGGCCAAACCAACCTAGCAGGCCCTTGCGACGGCGTCGGCTAGAGGAGTGGTGACGCGAAGAGCCCGAACGGGATGAACCCGAACGAGACGAACCTGAACGCGAAGAAACGCGCGTCCCACTGCCAGCGGCGCCACTACGGCTGGAACTAGAGCGACGGCGTCGGCCAGAAGAGCTAGAAGAATGGTGAGAGTGGTGATGGCCGTGATGCGAAGAATGGTGACCAGAGCCGTGCGCAGCCTCGCTGACAGCCGTGTAATCTACCGGGTCAGAGTTATCAAACAGCGGCTTATCCGATTCTAACTTTGATTCAAAGGCATCCAACCCTGGATCCCTAGAATCAGAGTTAGCAACGTTTTTATCAGTCATTAATTCTCCGATATGGGCACACGCTAAACGATATGGGGACACGATTTAGCGCAGATCGATACTAGCTTCGTTTCACGGTATCATTAGTGAAGTAGAAGTAACAATGAAACGTGGGAGCATCGGTTGCGAATTCACACTTTCGGCCTCGACTTTGAACTGGATCTAACCAGCCTAGACGCGGGCCTAGCTGCGCACCTAGCCGAGCTTTGGCGTCATAGCGAGGTGAAACCTGACACTGACCAGGAGCTATCTGACAACCCGATCCGTTTGCAGGTAGTACCAGAGAACGACACCACATCCCCGGTACCTGAAGGCTGGGACCGTTTCGCCATCCCCACTGAGCCGCGTCAGGCCAGCTACGCCTTCTCCCAAGCCATCACCCATATCGCTATCCAGGCCCAGGCCGGCAACCTACTCATGCTGCACGCAGCTGGGCTACAGGTGCCCGGAAGTAGGGATGTAATTGGTATCGCGGCGCCGTCGGGAACCGGTAAATCCACTTTTGCTAGCCGCCTAGCCGGACAGTTCAACTACGTAACCGATGAGTGTTTGGGTTTTGACCCCGAAACCCTAAAGGTTTACCCCTACCCCAAGCCCATTTCCCTGGTGGACCCCCAGGAGCCCACCATTAAGGGCGACCACGCCCCGGCTGAGCTGGGTATTACTCCCTCCACTGAGCTAACTTTTGCCGGTGAGCCGCTGCGCATGGCTGCGCTGCTAATCGCTGAGCGAGTCAGCCAGGGCAACAAGCTGGAGCCACTGACGCTAGCGGAGGCGTTAACCAAGTTCATCGCCCAAACTTCTTCCTTCTATCTACTGCCCAACCCGCTGCTGGCCCTGGCGCGTGCCCTAACCCTGGCCGGCGGGCCCTGGAAGCTTAGCTTTAGTGATCAGGCCGAGTGCGCTGAGCTATTCAAGCAGCTTTTGGAGCACCCGGCAGATCCGCCTAGCTACCAGCACATTCCTGGCAACGGTGACGTGAATCTGAAGCTGACTAGCTCTTCCATGGGCACCTCCCTGGGTGACTCTGACCGTTTGGTGCGCGCCCCCTTCACTGACGCTATCTACTCTGAATGGCAAACGGTGGTGCTGGTGGGCACGGTTCCGGTACTTCTCGACGGCGCCGGTGCGGCTGCCTGGATGGCCTGCCCCATTCCGCACACTTTGGCGGAAATCCACGCCGACGTCGTCGCCGCCCTGGGCGAACACCGCAAGTCTTGGAACCTAGTGGATGAAACCGTAGACACGCTGCTGGCAGCCGGTTTGCTACAGGTAGTGGAGTGACGCGCTTGAGCGAGAGCTGGCTGATTGTAGGTTTAGGTAACCCCGAGGCCCGCTATCTGCGTAACCGCCACAATGTTGGGCAAATGGTGCTTGACGTGTTGGCTGGACGCGCGGGTGGCTCGTTTGTGAACCACCGACAGGTGGCGCGTATTGCCCAGGTGCGTATTGGGATGCTGCCGGGTGGCGCGCCGGGTCCGAAGGCGATTTTGGCTAAATCCAATTCCTACATGAACACTTCCGGCGGGCCGGTTAAGAACCTGATGCAGTATTTCAGCATCACCCCTGATCACCTGCTGGTTATTCATGACGAACTGGATATCCCCGAGCATGAGCTGCGGCTAAAGCTTGGGGGCGGGGAGAACGGCCATAATGGCTTGAAATCTATCTCGACGGCGCTGGGCACGCGCGACTATGCGCGGCTGCGGGTTGGTATTGGCCGCCCGGTTGGGCGCCAGAGCGTAACTGACTTTGTGCTGGCTGACTTCCCTAAGGCAACGCTAACCCAATGGGCCACTACTTTGGAGCAGGCCGCTGACGCGGTGGAAGAAGTGGTGACTTTAGGGCTAGCCAAAGCCCAAATGCGTCTACACACCGGCAACTAAAACCAGCCGCCACGCCTAAAAACACTAGGGCCGCAACGCTTTCGCGTCGCGGCCCGCAGTGCTAGCAAGCAGCTAATTTCACTCAGCGGCTTCCTCAGGGGCGGCCTCGGCAGGAGCCTCTTCCTCAGGGGCTTCTTCCTCGTTGGCGGCGATGTTGACCACGGGCAGCTCGGCCTCGTTGTGGATCTCGACGTCGTCGGCAACCTTCAGGTCAGCCACGGTGATGATGGTGCCAGCCTCCAGGCCGGTGACGTCAACCTCGATGGACTCGGGGATGTCAACCACGGGCACGGACACGCTCAGGTGAGCCAGCTCGATGGTGTGCATGGTGGCCGGGGCAGCCTCACCGACTACTACCACGGGAACCTCAACGCTAACCTTCTCAGAGCGGTTAACGATCATGAAGTCGATGTGCTGGAAGCCGGGGCGTAGCGGGTGACGCTGGATGTCCTTAACGATGGTCAGGATCTTCTCGCCCTCAACGTTTAGCTCTACTAGAGCGTTGGAGGTGCCACGCAGAGCCATGTAGGACTCGTGACCGTCAACCAGGACATGCTTGGGGTCAGTGCCGTGGCCGTAAACAACGGCGGGAACCTGGCCGGCCACGCGGGCGCGACGGGCGAAGCCCTTACCGAAGTCGGTACGTAGGGTTGCGGAAATCTTGGAAGCCTTAGCCATGATTTTCTCCAAATGCTTGGGGCTTGGGACGCCTCAACGCGCGCAGCACCAGAGCACTACCACGTCGATCACGGATGCATACGCACGGTTTGCGCATGTCCCTCGCCGGGTTTAACTCCCCTACCCTATCGGTTTGGCCGCTAAATCCCAAGCTTTTAGCGCGGTGAAGCCGCTTACTCA
>ERZ773037.1454-NODE-1454-length-12323-cov-2.157727_pt1 | contig 12323 bp, 13 predicted proteins | sample MGYA00511466_ERZ773037 | MGnify/ENA primary metagenome ERZ773037 (study PRJEB29015, sample SAMEA2738146) | human oral metagenome | biome: human oral; feature: human-associated habitat; material: saliva | place: China | collected 2202 ... | reverse complement strand
AACTTCTCCGCTTTCATCCCCTTGGGGCGCCAGAAACCGGCGAGCCAGAACGGCATCGAGACGGCCATGACCGGCAGAGTCGCATCGGAGACGGGAACGCCGAGACCGAAGTAGACGCCTGCCGCCGCTGCGATGGAGGCCAGCAGCCCGCCCGCAACGCAGGCGAGCGTCCTGGCTGAAAGCTTCCCGACGACCTTTTCCTGGTACTCGGATATGTCCTTGTGGATGGTCACGCTCAGCATGGCGCACCTACGCAGGCAGCCATGACGTGTCGAGCATGCCGAAGTAGACGGCCGCCGCGACGATGATCGCGCCGCCGGCGATGGTCGAGATGGCACTCGCTATCTGCGAACCGCCCTGCTGCTCGCGGATGGCGAGGCCGAGGGATACGGCACCCCATACGATGAGGAAGCCGCCCAGGAAGGTCACGCAGCCTGACACGAGCGTGATGATCTGAGAAAGCATGTTCATCTGCTCCTTTGCATCGGGCGCGGCTCATGCGTGGAAGCGCCGCACCGTGGGTTTACAATTCGTCTCGGAGCGATTCGAAGCGCTCCTTTGCATCGGGCGGCGGCCCCCTCGGCGGTTGTGGAAGGCTTCCGAGGGCATGGCGCTTTCGCGCGGCCGCCGCCTACGTCTGATACCGTCACACGCCGGTCACCCCTCTCTTCTGGTCGAGGTACCTGCCGAAGTCGAAGGGCTCGTCGAAGGCGGCGCCCTTGTGCCCCGGGTACGCCTGGGGCCACCTGGGATGCTTCGTGATGTCGTACTTCCTGTCCTTGAGGGGGTCTGTGCCGGCGATGAGCACGATGGCCATGTCCCTCGGCAGCTTGGCAACCTCCGCGCCTTGGATAAGGTCGCGTTCGAGGGTGTTCCAGTTGCGCGTCGAGCTGGGCATCGCGCCTCGGCTCTCGTTCCATGTGACCGTGTCGAGGGTCTGCTTTCCTACGGTCTCCGATATCTCCTTGACCGTGTCGGTGGACTTTCCGCCGAGGAACAGCGTCGTGTCGCAGCAATCGACAATCGTCGCGGCGTCGTCCTTGTAGCGCGCCTTAAGCTGCGAGAGGGATTGCAGGATCACCGACATCGAGATGTTTCGCGATCGGATCACCGCTACCATCTTCTCCACGTCGGGGAGCCTCCCGATGTTCGCGAACTCGTCGAACAGCAGGTGGACTGGCGTGGGAAGGCTCCCGCCGTACTCGACGAGCGCGCGCTTGCAGAGGATGCTCATGGCCTGCCACATCATGATTGCGAACAGGAAGGAGTAGAGGCTGCTGGTGTCGGACATGATGGCGAACACCGCGCGCCTGCCGTCTGCATCGCCCAGCTTGTCGAGCTCCATCTCGTCGTAGGAGACGAGCTCGCGCACCTGGGGGATGGCGAAGGGCTCCATGCGCGTGTTGCAGCTCACGAGAATTGACTTCAGCGTCTTTCCCGCCGCATCCTTGAACATCTTGTAGTGCAGGAGGCAGAAGTCGGAATCGACTGGCGTCGGGCTCCCGGTCGTCACCCAGCCGAACTCCGAGGCTTCGGCCTTGTACGATTTCCTCGACCCCTTTTCGTACTCCTCGGCGTGGCTCATGCCGGTGCGCATGTAGCGCCGCCCGGTCTCGATCTCGTTGAATATGAGGTCGAGCGGGCTCATGTAGTCCTCGTCGTTCTCCTTCGCCTTCGCGAGCGAGAGCAGCGTCACCAGGCCGGAGAGCGAGCGGTCCCTCTCGTCGCAATGCTTGACCAGGTATCCGATAAGCGCGACGTAGAGCAGCCTCTCGGCGTTCTCCCAGAACGGGTCGCTTGCATGCTCCTTGTCGCCCGCGGTGTTGTCGATGAGGCACGTGACGAACTCCAGGATGTCCGCCTCGTCGTGCACGTAGCTGAGGGGGTTGTAGTGCATCGACATCTTGAAGTCGATGGTGTTGAACGAGAGGATCTCGTACCCGTTCGCCTCGAGCATCCGCCCCATCCTCGGGAGGGTCTCGCCCTTGGGGTCGGTGACGAGGAAGTTCGAGTTCATCTGCATGATATTCGGCTCGACGTATCCGCGCGTCTTGCCGGAGCCCGATCCGCCGACTACGAGCACGTTGCGGTTCCGCTCGTAGCGCCTGTCGTGGTCCCTGCGCTCATGGCCAGGCCGAAGCTCTCGGTGAAGATGATGTTGTTCGAGGGGTCGGACACATCGAGGAAGTTTCGTCCCTCGCGCTTGGTTCCCCATTTGGCGCTTCCGTGCTCTTCGCCGACGCGCTCGCCCGGACGATGCGTCAGCGAGTATGCCCAAGCCGCCCAGACGGCGCATGCGGCGAGCAGGGACGCCGCCAGGGCGGCAGGGCTCGATGAGAGCGGGAACCGGCTCGAAACGAAGTCGGGGAGGGTTTGAAGCGCGCTGGTCAGGTTGTTCATAGGATTGCCCGGAAGGGAGAGGAGGCACGTTGCGTAAGCGTTGGCGAAGGCCGCTGCTGCGATCGAGGCGACAGTCGTCGCGACCAGCGGCATAGAGCCCCGGCTCACCTTGCCCTCGTTTCCTGGAATCTCGGGTCGCGTGCCCTCTGCTGGGGCTTGCCGGCCTCGCGCTCCAGGGCATCGGCCGCCTCGCGCGCCTCCTTCGCCTTCTCTTCGAGCGGGCGGGAGTCTCGCCTCTCGTCGAGGTCCTTCTTCAGTTGCTCCGACGCGCGGCTCTCGGCGCCCTCGGTCTCACGGGAGAGCTCGTCGAGCGAATCCCAGACCTGCTGCGCCTCGGCTATCCTGAAGAGGAGGTACCCCTTTCCCGCCGCCTTGTCTTGGAACCATGCGGGCTCTACGCCGTTCGACTTCAGCTTCGTCTCGATGATGCCCTTGATCTCGTCGTAGCCCTCGATCTCCTGGAATTCGTGCATGTCGAGCTTCGCCCACTCGACGGCCGCGTCGGCGCCCCTCGGCTCGACCTGCGTCCCGCCCTTGGCGTTCTCGAGGGCCGTCTGCAACTTGTTGGCATGGCGATGCATGACGTCTTCGCCCATCCGCATGCCGAGGCGCACCATGAAATCGAAGAGCTTCTCGCCGGACTCGTCGCCGAAATCGCTTGCCATCGCAGCCTCCCAGCCCCTAGTGTTCCTTGCTTGCGGAAGGCATCGAGGCGTTCCTGGAGTCGAGCTCGCCAGATGCTTCCCGGCTCGCGAAGGCGCGCTCCGCCAGGCCGTCGCCCTTGACGGCCATCTGAATGCGGACGTCGATGGCAAGGGCCCTCGCGGCGGGCTCGCCATCATCGAGAATGGTCTCGTTGAAGTATCCTGCGACTGCTTCTGGATCGCTTGCCAGCGCATCGACCACGTACGCGCGGAAGCTCTCGGGGCACTCGTGGCCGTCGGCGATCTCGCAGCGGCCGAATTCCCCGGACAGCTCGACAAGCTTGTCGGCGAGCTGGCGCGGGAACAGGTAGTCGAGGCGCACGCATTCGTCGGTCGACGCGGCCCTCATCGACGCGACGAGGCGCTCGAAGTCCGACCTCGAGTGCGCGATGATGTGCCCGCAGGAGACCGACTCGAAATCCACCCATCCGTCTCCATCCCTCTTCAGCGTCCACCACTCGTCGCCGCCGTTGACCTGCTGGATGAAGGCGAGGTCGTCGAACACGACTCCCTGCCTGATGGCCCAGTTCCCGTGCTCGAAGAAAGATGTCAGCGACTCCATGTCCGACGCAGTGCAGAACTCGTAGGGGTATTCCTCAAGGTAGGGGTCGTCTTGCCAGTCGTAGCCGCCTCTCATGAGCCAGCCGTTCTCCTGGCACTTGTCCTCGAGCTGCTTGGCGGTCTGGCTGTCTACGGGTGCAAGGCGCTCGGAATCGTATCCCATGGCATCTCCGTTCTCCGATGGTATGGCGCGGACCGCGCCGGCCGCCTTGTCATGGGTGTGGTTTCGCCGGCACGGTCCGCCATAACGCTGTATACAACGTCATCGGCTTGCCCCGTGCGCTTCAGCGAGTCCTAGGCCACGCTAAGCCCCGCTGAGCCACGGTTTGCCTTCGGACTTCCGGTGGTCGATGCCGAGGAGGGTCACGATGCCGCACATCTCGTAGAGCCTCGACGCGATCGCCTCCGCGCTTTCCTTCTCGCCGGCCCTGCCCAGCCTTTTGGCGAGCGCTGGCAACGTGTACTGCGAGGTGACGACGATCGGCCTCATGTTCTCGTAACGTGTGTTGATCACCTGGAACATGGTCGTAAGGACCCATCCGTTGCCGCTTTCCTTGCCCATGTCGTCAAGAATCAGGAGGTCGCATCCGGCGAAGCGTCCCACTCCTCCGGTCCGGTCACCGTCACACCCGTACGTCGCCTGGATCGAGTCGAGCATGGCGAGGGTGTTGGTCAGGACGACCGAGCGCCCTTCGTAGACGAGCGCCCGCGCGAGGGCGGACACCGCGTGCGTCTTTCCGCTTCCCACGATGCCCGAGATGTAGAGCCCGTTGCCGCCGTGGCGGTTGAAGCCCGCGAGAAAGTCGCCGATCTCGGGTATCGACGTTCTGGCGTTGACGAACTTCCTGGCCACTCCCGCCGCCGTCACCTTCTCGGCGACGTTCCTCTCCTGCTCGGCACGCTGCATCCTTTCGACCCTCTCGCGCTCGGCCTTCTCTTCATCGCAGCCGCAGGGCTCGCTCATCAGCCATCGCACCTGCCCCAGAAGCTCCGTGCCGAGCGGCGTGAGCGGCTTCCCGCACCACCGGCATGCGATGGGGGCGGGCTCCTCGAACTCAAGCCCTCTCTCCCGTGCCTCCCGAGGGGTGAAGAACGCGTTTTCTCTCATTTCCTATGCTCTCCATTTCCTTTTGGGTGACGGACCGTCACGGGTGCCCCTGACGAACCGTCAGGGTTCGACGCCTCTTGGGGTGACATCCCGTCATGGGGTGACGGCTGGTCAGGGGGCGATGGATCGCCGTGCGCCAGTTTCGTGAGCCGGTAGCTCCTCGTCACGTTGCCGGAAGGCGACGCGTGCGTGCCGACCTGCACTATGAGTCCCTTCTCGACGAGCTCGTTGATGGACCGCGTGACCGTCCTGGGCGTCGTCCCGAGGAACCTCGCCGTCGCCGACCTGCTCTCGTAGAACTCGGAGTCTTCGTCCCTGCAGAACCCATAGATGCGCGCGAAGACGTGCAGGGTCATCCCGTCCAGCCCGAAGTCGCTCCACATGAACCTGTAGACGACTATGAAGCGCTCCAGGACTGGCGGCTCAACGCTCGCCATGCTCTCCCTGCTCCTTGTGACCGAAGGCAACCAGAAACGAGTTCTTGAGAACCCATTTTCCCAAGTCGGACCTCGAGATGAACATCCCGCGGGCCTTGCCGTTCAGCCTTCTGAACGGCAAGGGGTCCTCGTCTCTGCTCGAGAGATCCCTGACCATGTTCTCGCCTATCCCGAGAAGGACCGAAACGTCCTCGACCGTGTAGTAGTCCTTTAGAGGGACGTGCGGCTTGGTTTGCTTTGCTGTCGTCATCGTCGAGTCACCCCTTCGATCGCTCGGTTAGAAGCTCCTATGCGAGCGATGTCGGAGTGATTCCGCGCCAACTGCTGCACGGCGGTGCCGGATTCGATTGGTTCCCTAACGGGTCGAATGTCCCCTGCAGGCGACCTTGACTTCATGGCGTACTATCTCAGAGGTCGCTGACCATTGAGCGCAGCGTATCGTCGAGCTCCTTCTTCCTGATACGCAGGAGCCTCCCGATCCTGATTGCGGGTATCTGCTGCCTTTCGATCATCTTGTAGACGGACGACCTCGAGACGCGAAGGTACTCGGCGACCTGCGAGACGTCAAGCAGGCTGTCTCCCGAGTAATTAGCGTCTGAGGTCGGGGAGACAGCAAATCCCCAGATTTCCGCCTCAGCATTCTCACGGCTTGCGCTTCCATTGTCGGGCGACCCGTCGTTAGGACTCCCGGACCCTCGCGCGGAAGCCCGTCTCAGTTTGAAGATATCGTCAGCCATGTGCCACCTCTCGTCTGGCATCTTTCGTATCGAATGCCATCTAGTGCCAAGGAATCCTGTTCCTTGGACGATATCGAGAGGTGTACTAGTTCTGTCGATGCCCGACAATGCGGCGTGAGGGCTAGGCCGCACTAAGCCACTGTAAGGCCCTCTTTTCCAAGGATGCCCGCTGCGTCTCGCGGGGAGATAACCGAGCAGTCCGAGGCGGGACTCTCGCAGGCGCAGCTGGCGCAGGTCGTCGGGGTGGACCGACAGACCATTTGCTGCATCGAGCCAGGCGGCTACAACCTCACCCTCAACCTGCGCATCGCCATCTGCAAGACCCTCGGGAAGACCCCCGACGACCTCTTCTGGACCGAATGGGGGACAACCATGAGCCCACTCAAGAGCTCTTCGCCAGCGGCCCCAAGGACGAACGCCTCACCGCCGTAGCCGCCCCCGCCTACAAGGCCGGATTCCACATCCTAGCGTTCCGCATCCTGCTCGACCTCTGGGCCCGCTTCAATTACCTCGTGCAGACGGACGTCGCGGGCAACGTCGTGCAGCAGGCCTCTCGAGTGTGCGGTCCTCGTCTCGGCTCTCGCCGTGGTCTTCTCGATTCTGGCGAGAAGCGGCATCTACAGCGACTCGCTGCGCCTCACCGAGGCCCGCACGCGAAGAGGGCTGTTGGGGCCTGCGCTTTTCTCGTCTTTGTCGGAAGGAGGGGTTTGCTCCACGAGGCCTATCTACGGGCAGGAGCCTCATGTCCGGCGAGGGTATCTCCTTGCGGGCCTTCCCCCTATAGCCCGAGCCAGCCAGCTCCCTTCCCCTGGGCATCCACCATATCCCGGTAGATGCCCGCGGATGCCGCAAGCTCTTCGTGCGTGCCGCTCTGCGCGATGCGACCGTCGTCAACCACCAGAATGCGGTCCGCATTCCTGACGGTGTTCAGGCGATGGGCGATTACGAGCAGGGTCTTGCCCGCGCACAGCTCGCTTACCGCCTGCTGGATGGCGCTCTCGTTGTCGGCATCGACGCTGGCGGTGGCCTCGTCGAGGATGACGATGGGCGCGTCCTTCAGGATGCAGCGCGCGATGGAGATGCGCTGGCGCTCGCCTCCTGAAAGGTTGGCGCCACCCTCGCCGACGACGGTGCCGTAGCCCTCGGGCAGGGCGCAGATGAACTCGTGGCAGCGCGCCTTGCGGGCAGCCTCTTCCACCTCCTCCCGCGTGGCGTCGGGACGCCCCATCAAGATGTTGTTGTAAACGGTGTCCTGGAACAGGTAGACCTGCTGGAACACCATGCTGATGCTGTCCATGAGCTCCGATAGCGGCACGTCGCGCACGTCCAGGCCGCGCACCAGCACCGAGCCCCCGCTCGTATCCCAGAAGCGCGCCAGCAGGTTCGCCATCGTGCTCTTGCCGCTTCCGGAGCGGCCGACCAGCGCGTACATGGTGCCGGGCATCTGCGCGAAGCTCACGCCGTGGAGCACCTCGTCCTCACCGTAGGAGAAGCTCACGTTCCTGAACTCGATTTCGGGCGTTCCCGTGGCCGGTTCGGCCGGCAGATGCCGCGTCCCCTCGTCGGGCAGCTCCGCTCGACCCATGATGTCCTCGATGCGGTCGAGGCAGCTGCTCATGACCGTGAGGCGCGTCGTGTCGCCGTTGAGCGCCTTGATGGGCGCGAACACATCGAAGACGAAGAGCATGAGGCCGACCGCGAAAGGCGCCGGCATCAAGCCTGCGCTCTGCAAGGCAATCGCCGCGACGAGAATCGCAACGGCACCGACTGCGTACAGCACGTAGAGCAGGCGCTCCCACGCCGTCTGATGGCGCTCGAACGCGATGTTCTCCTCGCAGGAGCGGTCGAAGTTCTCCCTGAGCTCGGCGGACTGCTCGCCAAGGAGGTTGTATGCCTTGATGATGGGCATGCCCTCGAGGTAGTTGATGACTGCGGTCGTGAGCCGCTCGCTCTGATTCTGCCGCGTTGCGCTGTCGGCCAGGGCGCTCGTCCTCGCGCGTTTCGCCACGGCGACGATTGCCAGGAGAACCACGAGCGCGAGCAGGGCAAGCCAGGGGCTCACCCACGCGAGCATGATGAGCATGACCGTCTGCGCGAACATGTGGCCCATGAGATCGGCGATGGCGGGGGTCACGGTCTCCTCGATGAAGACCATGTCGGTCGACAGCACCGAGCTGATCTTGCCGATGGCGCCCTCGGTGAAGTAGCCCATGGGCATTCGGCGCAGATGAGCACCGAGCTCCATGCGCTTGTCCGCCATGATCAGGTAGCCGGTGCTCGCCTGCAGGCGGTCGGATGCGTAGGTGCAAAGCGCTTGCAGCGCCAGGCACGCCGCCATGGCTGCCCCCAAGCCGATGCAGAGCCGCGCATCCGCCGTGCCCTCGTAGAAGGCGACGAGTCCGAATAGCGCGAGAGCTATTGGGGCCTTGGAGAGCAGCGAGCGGAGGAAGGAGAACACGAACGCGACCTTGATGCGCCCGCCATAGTTGCCCGCGAGCCTGAAGAAACGGCGAATCAGCTTAATCATGGTCTTCCTCCTCGCGCTTCGTGGAGACGCGCCATGCCGAGCTGGCGCATGACGCCTCCCAGAGCGATTGGTACCTCTCGCAGCGTTCCAGCAGTTCCCTATGCGCGCCTCTGTCCACTATCCGGCCAGCGTCCATCACGCAGATTTCGTCGGCGCCGACGATGGTCTGCAGGCGGTGCGCTATGACGATGACCGTTTTCCCTTCGATGACCGAGGCGATGGCGCGGCCCATGCGCTCCTCGTTCTCCGGATCCATGAAGGCGGTCGCCTCGTCGAGCACCACGATGGGCGCGTCTTTCAGGAGGGCACGCGCGAGCGAGACGCGCTGGCGCTGGCCACCCGAGAGGAGCTTTCCGGAGTCTCCCACATTCGCGTCCAGGCCGCCCGGGAGCTTTGCCAAGAATTCAGCGCATTGGGCGCGCTGGGCAGCTTCGTCAACTTCCTTGTCGGTCGCGCCGGGCCTTCCCATGCGGATGTTCTCGCGCAGGCTCGTGTTGAAGAGGAATTGCTCCTGGGTCACGTAGCTGATCTGCTCGTTCAGGGCTTCGAGGCTCATGTCGCGCAGGTTCTGCCCGCCCACCTCGATGGCACCGCCATCGAGGTCGTAGTAATGAACGAGCAGCCGTGCCAGCGTGGACTTGCCGCTTCCCGACTCGCCCACCAGCGCCACCGTTCTGCCTTCCGGGATGTCCAAGCTCACGCCGTGGAGCACCTCCTCGTCGGCGTACGAGAAGCGCACGTCGTCGAAGCGGATGCCGTAGCCGTTCCCGCAGAAAGGAGTGTCCGCCTGCTTGAGGGGCGCCGCATCGATGGCGGATTCGAGCGCCTCGATCTTGTGGTTGATCTGCGGCATGACGGATATGAAGCTCATCGCGCGCATGAGAGGAGCGCCGATGCCGAACCCCAGACACAGCACCAGGACGAGGTCGGGTAGCGTTGAGTATCCTTGGAGCACGAACCAGGAGCCCACAGGCAGGGCGACCATCGCCACGCACGGCAGTATCGACCCGTACAGCGCCATCCACGGCCAGCTCGCGCGGTACCAGTCGATTGTGAGGTCGCGGTAGGAGCGGATATCGTCCTCGAAGCGGCGATAGCTCTCGCCGTCGCGGTTGAAGACCTTCACCACCTCCATGCCGTTCACGTACTCGATGATGGTGGCGTTCATCTGCTGGGCACTGCCGTAGTAGGCGCCCATGCATCCCATGCCAACCTTGTACATGATGGCGCTGCACAGGATTCCCAAGGGGAGCGAGCACAGGCTCATCAGGGCGAGCTTCCAGTCCACGAAGAACATGCCCACATAGGCGATTACCGGCACGAGCAGATTGGCGATGCCTTCTGGTAGGGCATGGGCAAACAGGAGCTCGATGCTGTCGACATCGTCGATGAGGAGCTTTTTGAGCGCGCCCGTGCCCTTGTCCTGGATGGCGCCCAGAGGCTGGCGCTCCAACTTGGACTGCATGGCGCAACGCAGGTTGCGCAGGATGTTGAAGGCGGCATCGTGCGAGATGCTCAGCCCCTGCACGTAGAGGAGAGCATGGAAGATGCCGCAGGCGAGGATGGCGAGCGCCCAGGGAAGCGCCTCGGCGACGCCCAGGGCCTCGTGCTCCAGCAGGGGGCGGATGATCTGAAACAGGAACGCGTACTGCGCGACGTAGGCAATGAGCGCGACGAGCATCATCCCCATCGCCGCGTAGGTGCGGCTCTTGTACGCGCCTGCGTAGGCGAATACGTTCTTGAACATGTTCGGCTCAGAGCTCCTTTGCATGCTGCGGCTCGTGCTCTCAGAACAGCGCCGCGATAGCCTCTTTTTCCGCTTGGACATTTAGGTCGGACTGCAGCCTGCCGTCGGCGAGGTGGATAGCCCGCGTGCAGCAGCGCATCACGAGCTCGTGGTCGTGCGTGATGACGAAAACGATCCGCCCATCGCCCGCCAGGGCGCGGATAAGCTCCGCCACGCGCCGGAGGTTCAGGGCATCAAGGCCGCTCGTGGGCTCGTCGAGGACGATGATCTCCGAGTGCTTCATGAGGGCAGCGCCGATCGTCACCCGCTGCTTCTGCCCTCCGGAAAGCGATGCCGGGTGGCGGGACTCGAGCCCGGAAAGCCCGAGGCGCTCGCACACTTCTACGGCACGCACTTCGGCATCGGGTTCGTCTTCCACTCCGAGCAGGAGCTCGGCTGCCACGCTCTCGCCGAACAGCTGGTAATCGGCATCCTGCATGACGAAGTACGACGCCTTCCTGAGCGCTCGGGCGGACATGCGCCTCCCGTTGAGGCGAACCGCTCCTTTAGAGGGCCGCCGAAGTCCGCAGAGGATGCTCGCGAGCGTGGTCTTGCCTGCGCCGTTTGCCCCGACGAGTGCGATCACCTCGCCGGAATGCGCCTGCAGGCTCACGTTCCTCAAGACTTCATGCCTGCGCTTGTAGGCGAAGGACACCGAGGACACGTCGAGGTGCGGGAGGCCTGTTGTGGTGGGTCTCGCCGGCCCCTGAGTGGGCTCGACGATACGCCCGGGAGCCGTCTGGCGCAGGGAATATCGCTCACGTCTAGCGGTATCGAGCGTGAGGAACTCGTTCCTCTCCAGCTCCGCCGCCTTCTTCCCGCCTGACATGACGACGGCGCGGTCCACGACGCCGGAAAGGTACTCGAGCCGGTGCTCGACGATGACGATCGTACGCCCCTCGCGCTTGAGCGTCGCGAGCACCTGGGCCAGCTGCCTGGTCGCTGTGGGGTCGAGGTTCGCCGACGGCTCGTCGAACACGATGATCGGCGGGGAGTAGGCATGCACGGAACCGATGGCGATGCGCTGCTTCTCGCCGCTTGACAAGCTGAAGATACTGCGCTCGAGGAGTCCGGACACGTCGAGAGCACAGGAGGACAGCGCGATGCGGTCGAGCATCTCGTCTCGGGGCATTCCCATGTTCTCGCAGGTAAACGCCATCTCGGACGTCGTGTCGGTAGTGAAGAACTGCGAGCGAGGGTCTTGGAACACGCTGCCCACGGCCGCAGTGAGCTCCTCGACACTCATGTCGGTCACGTCCCTGCCACCGATTTTCACCGCTCCCGCCAGCTCGCCTTCGAAGAAGCGGGGAATCAAGCCGCCGATGAGGCGCGCGACCGTTGTCTTGCCACTCCCGGAAGGGCCGCACAGCAAGACGCATTCCCCCTCGGAGACCCGAAGGCTAAACGAGAAGATACTGGGGGCTGCGGCTCCCGAGTAGCGGAACGTGGCGTTCTCGATCGAGATCATGCGATCACCTGCCAGATCACGATGCCGCCAAGCGGCGTAATATTGGCAAAAGCGACAATCACCGAAAAGACGGCAAGCGCGGCAAAAGCGACGGCGTCCCTCCCGCGCAGGCGCACGTCACGCACGCAGGTGCGTCTGCGCTCGCTTTCGATGCCGCGACTCACGGCCGAGAGCGAAAGCTCGTCTGCGACCTTGAGGCAGCGTATGAGGAGCGGCACCATGAGACACTCGAGCGCGGCGAGCGGCCTTCGCAGGGCGCTCATGCCCGTGAGCTCGAGACCGCGTATCCTGAGCGCGTCGCGTATGCTCGATGCCTCCTTGCCGATGGTGGGGATGTAACGCAGGGCGACTGCGAGGGGGACCGTCACCTCTTTGGGGAGGTGAGCACGCTCCAGAGCGCATATCAGCTCGCCCGTGCGCGTGCTCTGCACGAACCACGCGACCAGCAGGAACACGGGGATGAACTTCACGAGCGTGAAGCCGACAACTAGCAGAATTGTCGAGAGAAGCGGTAGCCGATAGATGGCGGAAAGCGCCAGCAGGAGATTCATGCCCGCGTAGATGGCGAGCGCTGTGCCGGCTGCTCGGGCGCTGC
>ERZ773037.1453-NODE-1453-length-12324-cov-5.608037_pt1 | contig 12324 bp, 7 predicted proteins | sample MGYA00511466_ERZ773037 | MGnify/ENA primary metagenome ERZ773037 (study PRJEB29015, sample SAMEA2738146) | human oral metagenome | biome: human oral; feature: human-associated habitat; material: saliva | place: China | collected 2202 ... | reverse complement strand
CGCTTCTAACGATTATAACTCTAGGACTCTTCCGGCCGGTTACAGCCTTGGCTGAGGATCAGAAGTTGCCGTCTGGCACGGAGCGGAGCCAAATCGGTCAGAAAATCCAAGACTTTGTCAAGGAACATGAAAAAACAACGGCTGGTTTGGCGACGACGGTCTTTGATAAGGATGGCACCATCTACAAAGGAAACTTTGGCTATATGAACAAGGAAAAGAAAGTCAAAACGGATGATAGCAGCGTTTTTGAATGGGGATCGGTTACCAAGCTGACGGTTTGGGTCTCCGTCATGCAGCTCTGGGAAGAGGGAAAGATTGACCTAGAGGAAGACATCCGCACCTATCTGCCAGAGGGATTTTTAAAAAACCTTCGCTATGACAAGCCGATCACTATGATTGATCTCATGAACCATCAGGCGGGATTTAGCGAGTCAATTCAGGGCCTTAAGGAAGAGACAGGATTGACAATTGAGGAAAGCTTAGCCAATAATCAGCCAACCCAGTCCTACGAACCCGGCACCATGACCAGCTACTCAAACTTCTCTGCCGGTTTGGCGAGCTATATCGTCGAGCGAATCTCCGGACAGGACTTCTCTACCTATGTCCATGAGCATATCTTCCAGCCATTAGAGATGAATGATACAGCTATGTCTTCAGATTTGAAGGATAATCTTAAGGTTTATAAGAAGCGAATGGAGGCCTTGTCCTATAGTGCAGATGGTCAGACTTCGAAGGGGACTGCCTATTTATACTCAGCGCTCTATCCAATGGGAAATGCTGCCTCTACCATGGCTGACTTTCAGAAGTTTGCCCAAGCGCTTTTGAAGAAAGAGAAGCTCTTCCAGCGAGCTGAGACTTGGGCGACCCTATACACAGTGACCTCGACCTATCCAGGGACAGAGCTGCCGCTCAATATGCACGGTTTCTGGGCTACAGAGTTTGGCATGACTGTTGTCGGCCATAGCGGTAATACCTTGGGGTATTCCTCTTTCATCCTGCTAGACTTGAAAAATGGCATCGGTATGACTATCATGACGAATCAAGAACACGAATTCGTCTACAACCATGAGATGCCGGCTTTGGTCTTTGGACCTAAGAAAAAGACGGACTCAGCCACCTTTGACAAATTCCAGTCTGGAAATTACCGATCTACTCGCTACTTTGCCAGTGGTCCTATGTCTATCTCTAGAAGCTTATTCCTCTATACTAGTTTTGTCAAGAAATCCGAGGACAATCCACTTTTGAGTCAGGATTTTTCAGTAGTCAGTGGCAGCGGAGATAAGGTCAAGGTGACAACTCCTTATGCAAGTTATTTCAGAGTCAAGGATAGCGAAATTTTGGCAGACTGGGCCATGCTTATTGCAGCGGTAGTCGGAATTGTTTTCAGTATCATTCTCTTTTTGGTACGGGGTGGTTTAGATCTTTTCCGATTGGTATTCAAAAAAGGCCAGCCTAAAACACCTAAGAAACTTCGGATTTGGACTTATCTGACCTCTTTAGCAGCAGTAGGAGTGGTTTTAAATTTCTATGGCCTTGTTGTAGCTTTTCTAGCAAGTGATCGTAGTTATCCCTATAGAATATGGCCTTATATAGTCTTTGCAGCTCTAGGTTTAATCTTAGCAGGATGTGCCATCTACCCGTTCTTGAGTAAGGTTCGAAAGGGACTTGGCAAAGGTCGTCTCTTCTTAACAGTCATGACGAGTCTATCTGCTCTCGCTATCGTAGCTAACATTCTTTATTGGTCGCTCTACCAGTGGTGGGCGATGTGATTATTTGCTTGTTTTTTCTGGGGGAATGGACAATCTCATGAGGGAAAACGTTTGATTAATTCTTTTTACAATTTTAAGGTTAGTGATTTTTCAACAGGAGCTGAAGTACGATAGCTGTCTTTTATACAGAGCGCGGCTAAACGAGGCAAAAAATTAAGGACCTTATCAGACTACAAAAAGCAAGCAGATAAAATCAAACCATTTAAAGGAGAAAATCCTATGACCAATGAAACAAGAATAGAACCACAACCAAAACTACTCTGGCCGTTCCTAGCCTGGAACTTCGGCTGGACTTGGGGATTTATGTTGCTAGCTATCATTCTCAAAAATCTCTGGCCAGAAAATCCACCTATACTCTATCTGGCTCTGGAAGGCCTCCTAACGAGTCTCAGTATGTTCGGACCGGTGATAGCAAGCCTAATAGTGCTGAAAATAAAAGGCTTCAAAGCCATTTGTTCCTTTATCTTCTCAAGCAAGAAAGGGACTTGGCTCTATCTCCTACTCTTCAGTGGAAGTCTGGCAGTGACTTTTGCATTAGCTTCCGGAGGCAAGCTGGTAGACGGAGCTCTGCTTTCATTTATTGGATCCTTTATCTACCTTATGACCTTGGCTGGTGGCATGGAAGAGCCTGGCTGGCGAGACTTTCTGCAGCCGGCTTTGGAAAAGAAGTTCTCTATGCTTATCGCCTCCTCGATAACTGGACTAGCTTGGGCTTGCTGGCATATTCCTCTCTGGTTTTATGACCGCTTTTATGATCGAAGTCAGAATCCCTTTCTAGTCTATATCATTGTTACTATAGTCCAGTCCATCTGGTTTGCTGCACTGCATAAGAAGACGAAATCTGTCCTTGCCTGTATGGTTTTCCATGCCCTGCTAGATATTCTGATAGAAACCTTTGTCGGCATCAACCTAGCTGATAAGTTTGATTTCTCTCAGGTCAACTTCCTCTTTTACCTTGGCGGCTTGGGCATTCTGACCCTTTACAGTATTTATCTCTGGTATCGGGCGGATAAGGAGACGAAAAATTCATGATTAAAAAACAAGAATAAGCTGATTCTAAAATTGAAAGGAGACTGCACAAATTATCTGAACTTAGCTTATGTGAATATTTGAGTTGAACAGAAAGGAAATGCTATGAAAAAATCATTTATTCTAACGCTTCTAACGATTATAACTCTAGGACTCTTCCGGCCGGTTACAGCCTTGGCTGAAGAACAGAAGCTGCCGTCTGGTACGGACCGTGACAAAATCGGTCAGAAAATCCAAGACTTTGTCAAGGAACATGAAAAGACAACAGCCGGTATGGCAACAACTGTTTTTGACAAGGACGGGACTATTTACCAAGGTAGTTTTGGCTATATGAACAAGGAAAAAGGCATTAAAGCCAACGACAACAGCGTCTTTGAATGGGGGTCAGTCGGGAAACTAGCTATCTGGGTCTCCGTCATGCAGCTCTGGGAAGAGGGCAAGATTGACCTTAACGAAGACATTCGCACCTATCTGCCAGAGGGATTTATGAAGACTTTGCGCTACGACAAGCCCGTCACTATGACAGACCTCATGAACCATCAGGCCGGCTTTGGTGAGTCTACCCATGCCTACAAGGAAGATAAGGGCTTGTCTATTGAGGAGATTCTGGCAGTTAATCAGCCAGAACAGTCCTACGAACCAGGCACCATGACAGCCTACTCAAACTTTTCAGCTAGTCTGGCAGCCTATATCGTTGAGAGAATCTCCGGTCAGGACTTCTCGGCCTATGTCCATGAGCATATCTTTCAACCACTAGGGATGAAAGACACTGCTCTATCAGCTGACTTTAAGGAAAACCCAAAGATTTACCAGAAGCGGATGGAGCAAATCTCTTATCGGGCGGACGGTCAGACATCTATGGGAACTAGCTATTTCCATCTAGGGCTTTACCCAGCGGGGAGTGCCGTCTCTACTCTGGCGGACTTCCAGAAGTTTGCCCAAGCGCTTTTGAAGAAAGAAAAGCTCTTTAAGCACGCTAAGACTTGGACAACCCTTTACACAGCAACCTCGAATTATCCAGGAACGGACATGCCGCTTAATATGCACGGTTTTTGGACACGGGAGTACGGCACGACGCTTGTTGGCCATGGAGGAAACTCAACTGGCTACTCATCTTATATTCTGCTGGACTTGAAAAATGGTATAGGTATGACCGTTATGACGAATCAAGATCATGAGTTGGTTTATAACTATGAAATGCCAGCTTTGGTTTTTGGACCTAAGAAAAAGACGGACTCAGTCACCTTTGACAAATTCCAGTCTGGCAATTACCGATCTGCTCGCAACTTTGCTAGTGGTCCTATGTCTATCTCCAGAATCTTGCTTTATACTCAGTTTGTTGAGAAATCCAAGGACAATCCGCTTTTGAATCAGAATTTTTCAGTAGTCAGCGGTAGTGGAGACGAGACTAAGGTAACAGCTTCCTATGGCGATAACTTCAGAGTCAAGGATAGCGAGATTCTGAAAGACTGGTCCTTGCTTATTTCAGCGGCAGTCGGAATTGTTTTCAGTATCATTCTCTTTTTGGCACGGAGCGGACTGGATCTCTTCCGCTTGGTCTTCAAAAAAGGTCAATCTAAAACACCAAAATCTCTTCGTATCTGGACTTACCTAACTTCTTTAGCTGGAGTAGGTGTGGCTATAAACTTCCTCCTCCTCTTCAACACATTTGCTACCGACGATCTGAGCTTTTTAGCTAGCTGGCGCTACATTGTCTTTGCCGGCCTGGGATTGATTCTGGCTGGCTGTGCAGTCTTCCCGCTTCTGACCAAGGCAAGAAAAGGACTGAGCAAGAGCCGACTCTACCTGACTGTCTTGACTAGTCTGTCAGCTCTAGCTATCGTTGTCAATATTCTCTATTGGTCACTTTATCAGTGGTGGGGCCTGTAATAAGCGCAGCTCCATTGCACAAAGGAGTCTCTCATGAAAAAATCTATTCTAATCATTCTTTTAACCATTTTGACGCTAGGAATCTTCCGGCCGACCGCTGCTTTAGCTGACTCGCAGAAGCTGCCGTCTGGTACGGACCGCGACAAAATCGGTCAGAAAATCGAAAATTTTGTCAAGGAACATGAAAAGACGACTGTCGGAATGACGACCGCTGTCTTTGATAAAAACGGAACCATCTACAAGGGAAACTTTGGATATGTGGATAAGGAAAACAAAGTCAAAGTTGACGATGACAGTGTTTTTGAATGGGCTTCAATCACTAAACTGACGGTCTGGGTATCGGTCATGCAGCTCTGGGAAGAGGGCAAAATCGACCTGGAAGCAGACATCAAAACTTATCTGCCAGAAGGCTTTCTCCGCAATCTTCGCTACGATAAGCCTATCACCATGCTGGATCTGATGAATCATCAGGCTGGCTTTGATGAAATGCCACTCTATAAAAAGGGAGACAAGAGCGACTTGGAAGAGCAGTTCCGTGATTACCAGCCTATTCAGTCCTTTGAGCCGGGTACGACGACATCATACTCTAACTTCAGCACGGCTTTGGCCTCTTATATCGTGGAGCGGATATCTGGGCAGAAGTATGCAGACTATGTCCATGAGCATGTTTTTGAGCCGCTGGACATGGATCGGACTGCTATCTTGCCTGACTTATCGGACAACGCTTATGTACAGGAAAAGCGCAAGGAGGATAAGGGCTATGATGACCAAGGTAAGCTCTTGGGAGATACACCATTTAAGCTCTGGATGTACCCAGTCGGAGGGGCCGTGGGGACTCTAGGAGACCTGCAGAAATTCGCCCAGGCCTTGCTGGAACGTAAGACGCTCTTTCATCGTCCAGAAACTTGGACCGAGCTTTACTCAACAACCTCTACCCACCCTGGTACGGATATTGTTCGTAATGCTCATGGCTTTTGGGCCAGTCACTACGGTGTTACCTTGCTGGGACACAGTGGTAATGCTGATGGCTTTTCTAGCTATCTCTACTTGGATCTGAAAAATGGTATCGGCCAAGTCATCTTAACCAATCAACTGTATGAACAAGTTTACAATGTTCAAATGCCAGAGCTGACATTTGGCAAGATGCAGACTGTCAGCGAAGCTACTAAAAAGCAATTCAAGCCTGGCTCTTACCACTATCTGAGAAGCTATAATAGGGGGCCACTGTCCTTCATGCTCATGATTCCCGGGGCTATCCAAAAGATCAACAAAGTATCAGATCAGCCAGATCTGCTGAGCACTTTCTGGACTATTGACCGAAGCCAAGGTGCTGACCGCCTCGAATTCGGTGTCCTTAATGCAGAAAGGATTTCCGATTCAGTTCTCTTTAGGCATTATCTGGTCGTGTTTCTCGGAGGTTTGGCACTCGTGTTTGCTTTTGGAAATGTCTTGATTAGTTCTTTGATCGGCGGTTTCCGTCTCGTCCTGCGTAAAGCAAAAAGTTCGGCTCCGCGCTCTTGGAAGGTCTGGAATTGCCTGACCTCTCTAGGGATGTTGCTGTTTACTGGCAATCTCATTTTGCTTTTACTGTCTGCCATGACTCAGGATTACTCAATTGTTCAATCTTGGCGCTATATGGTCTTTGCAGGTCTGGGCCTATTCTTAGCAGGATGTGCGGTTTTTCCGCTCTTTAGCAAAGTGCGAAAAGGCCTCGGAAAAGGTCGCCTCTTCCTGACAGTTCTGACTAGTCTATCTGCCCTAGCTATAGTAGCTAACATCCTTTACTGGTCGCTTTATCAATTTTGGGTGATGTGATAAGTTGCCTGTCTTCCTTTGGGAAGGCGGGCTTTGCCTGCATAATTCTGCAAAGGAGTATCTTATGAAAAAAACATTTATTTTCACACTTCTAACTATTTTGACATTGGGGCTTTTTCGTCCAGTCACTGCGCTAGCTGAAGAGCAGAAGTTGCCGTCTGATACGGATCGAGACAAAATTGGTCAGAAGATCCAAGACTATGTCAAAGAGCACGAAAAGACAACAGCCGGCATGGCAACAGCTGTCTTTGACAAAGACGGCACTATCTATCAAGGAAACTTTGGCTATATGGATAAGGAAAAGGGAATCAAAGCCGATGATGACAGCGTTTTTGAATGGGGCTCCGTGACTAAGCTGACCGTCTGGGTCTCTGTCATGCAGCTCTGGGAGCAAGGTAAGATTAACCTAGAAGAAGATATTCGCACCTATCTGCCAAAAGGCTTTCTTAGAAATCTCCGCTATGACAAGCCCATCACCATGCTAGACCTGATGAACCATCAGGCGGGGTTTGACGAGACTACCTTCTACATGCGAAGTGACAAAAGTATCGAAGAAATCCTTCAAAAACAACAACCTATCCAGTCCTTTGAACCCGGTACAGTCACAGCTTATTCAAATTACGGTGCTGGCTTGGCTGCTCTGATTGTCGAGCGGATCTCTGGTCAGACTTTTGCCGACTATGCCCATGAGCATATTTTCCAACCACTGGGCATGGATAAAACGGCTATTTTGCCGGATCTATCAGACAATTCCTACGTTCAGAAAAAGCGTCAAGAAACCAAAGGTTACGACACTAAAGGAAACTTACTGAGCAAGGACCATTTCATCACTAGCATCTATCCTATCGGAGCGGCTACTGGCACCTTGAAAGACTTGGAGAAGTTCGCCCAAGCCCTGCTGGCTCGCAAGACGCTCTTTGAGCGCCCAGAGGCCTGGAACACCCTCTATACTGCCAGTTCCACCTACCCTGACACGGATATCATCCGCAATGCTCATGGCTTTTGGGCCAACGAATACGGTACTACTGTGTTGGGCCACGGCGGAAATACAGCTGGCTCTACTTCACGGATAATGTTGGACTTGGAGCACGGTATCGGCTATGTCGTCATGACCAATCAAGGTACAGAGCAAAATTATAATTTCCAAATGCCAGAGCTCGTCTTTGGACCACGTAAAACGGCCAGCAAGGAAACCCAAGAGCAGTTCAGTCCAGGCTATTATCGAACTCTGCGTAACTTTAATCAAGGGCCTCTGGCTATCTTTAAAATGATTCCAGCCTCCGCAGACTACTTGCAGGAACCATCTGATGATCAGCGATTGCCAAACAACTTCTGGACCATTTATCAGAACAAAGGCAAGACCCATATCGCAGTGGCTGTCGCAGACTATGAGAAAGTCTCTGACTTTGATTTCTTTAAAGACTATATTGTTCTAAGCTTGGCCGGACTTGGTATCATCTACGCCCTCGGCCTGCTCCTCATCAGCCCGCTTCTAGGAGCCTATCGACTTATCTTTCGCAAGAAACAAGACCAGCCAGACCGCACTTGGAAGGTCTGGAACCTTCTAACAGCTGTTGGTATTTTGACTGTTCCAATCAATCTCTTTCTGCTATTCATGTCAGCAACTTCGGGAGATTTCAGCGAGATTGCTCAGTGGCGCTACATGCTCTTTGCTGCCTTGGGACTCCTGCTAACCGCAGCCGCTCTGTTACCTCTCTTCAGAAAGTTCAGAGAAAAGCTCAGCAAAGGACGCCTCTTCCTGACGGTCATGACTAGTCTATCTGCCTTAGCAGTGGCCGCTAATATCCTCTATTGGTCCCTCTATCAGTGGTGGGTATTCTAATATGAAAGGAGACAGCTATGAAAAAAACATTTCCCCTAATCCTTTTAACTTTTCTGACTATAGGACTCTTTCGGCCAATTACCGCACTGGCTGAAGAACAGAAACTCCCATCTGGTATTGACCGCAACCAAGTTGGGCAAAAAATTGAAGACTATGTCAAGGAGCATGAAAAGACAACTGCCGCTATGGAAACGGCAGTCTTTGACAAGGATAGCACCATTTACCAAGGCAACTTCGGTTATATGGATAAAGAAAAAGGCATCAAGGCTGACAACAGCAGCGTCTTTGATTGGGGCTCTGTGACTAAGCTGACCGTCTGGATAGCTGTCATGCAACTCTGGGAACAAGGAAAGATTGACCTAGAGGAAGATATCAAGACCTATCTACCAGAGAATTTTCTTAAAAATCTGCACTTCGACAAAGCTATCACGATGCTGGATCTCATGAATCATCAGACAGGATTTGATGAATCTCTGTCTTACACAAAAGGTGATAAAAATATAGAGGAAAATCTACGCATGCTCCAGCCTGTCCAGTCCTTTGAACCTGGAACAGTAACCTCTTATTCCAACTATGGTGCTGGGCTCGCTTCTCTGATTGTCGAGCGGATTTCCGGCCAGACCTTTGCTGACTATACCCACGAGCATATCTTCCAGCCGCTTGGCATGGACAAGACAGCTCTCCTACCGGACTTATCTGATAATCCCTATGTTCAGAAAAAACGGCAAGAATCTAAGGCTTATGATACAAAGGGAAATTCATTAGGGACAGCTTTTTATGAATATGGTCTCTACTCAATTGGCCAAGCAGCCGGTACCTTGGAGGATTTACAGAAATTTGCTCAGGCTCTGCTGGGGCGCAAGGTTCTCTTTGAACGTCCAGAAACTTGGAATACTCTCTACAATCCCACTTCGACCTATCCAGGTACAAACATTGCCCGCAATGCCCACGGTTTCTGGATAAACGAATACGGAGTCAGCATCATTGGCCACGGTGGCAATACTGATGGTTTCAGCTCTCGTCTCATGCTAGACTTGGAAAATGGCATCGGCTACATAGTCATGACCAATCAAAGCATGGAAGAGAATTACAACTACCAAATGCCTGAACTGGTTTTCGGAAAACGTAAAACAGCTGACGAAGATACCCAAAAGCAGTTTACACCAGGCTACTACCTTTCTCCACGTACCTTTCTCCATGGCCCCTTATCCTTTCTAAGACTCATGATGCCCTCAATAGAGAAGATTGACAATCCTGCTCAGAACCGAATCTTGAGTACCAATTTTTGGACCATCTATAAGAGCAAGGGAAAGATTACAATTCCCGTCGCTGTGGTAGACTATGAGAAAATCTCTGCTTTCGACTATTATAAGGACTATATCATCGTAGGTTTAGGCATTCTTGGAATTGTCTATAGTTTTGGAACGCTCATCATCAGCCTTTTATTAGGAGCTTATCGCTTGATTTCCCGAAAAACGGTTGAGCACACAGACCGCACTTGGAAGGTCTGGAATCTGCTGACTTCTCTTGGTATTCTGGCTGTTCCCCTAAACCTGTTAATGATTATGATACCTTTGATGGCTGATGACCTTGATTCTCTAGCTCATTGGCGCTACATGCTCTTTGCTGCTTTGGGACTCCTGCTAACCACTGCTGCTCTGCTGCCGCTCTTCAGAAAATCCAGAGAAAAGCTCAGCAAGGGCCGCCTCTTCCTGACGGCCATGACTAGTCTATCTGCTTTGGCAGTGGTCGCTAATATCCTTTACTGGTCTCTTTACCAGTGGTGGGTACTTTGATAAATGAGGTCTTGTTATGTTCAAACTGATTTCTGCTTGGTTAAAAATCTGGATTCCCATTCTCTTTGCTATGGGAATCGGTATTCTCTTATATCTTATCACACATTGGACTACACTAGATGCTGGAAGCAGATTTGTCGCTATAATCTATGTCATGCTCCCTTTGCACTGTCTAGAGGAATGGAGATTTCCTGGCGGTTTTCATTATAACTACAACATGCTTCGGCGCTCTCGAAAGCCCGATTGCTATCCTATGAATCAATTTTCTGATATGCTGACTATTATGTTAGCTGAATTAATTGGTATTGTCTGTCTTTTCTACGGTGTCAATCAGATCATTGTCATCTGGAATCTTATCTTTTGCTTTTTTGAAATGATTGGCCACCTGATTTTTGGGTTCAGTATGTACCGACGTTTTCGTACAGTAGGAAAAAGAACCATTTATAACCCAGGTTTTGCGACGGCGGTTGTCTTTACGCTTCATGCTCTCTACTATGTTCTGAGCCAGTATCCTACAAATCTCCCCAGTTTGCCAATAATCATTTTAGCCATTATCAGTGGATCAGTTCTTGTAAGTAGTGTCGTTCTTATCCCTGAGCAACTGTTCAAGTCAAAAGAGACTCCTTATCCTTTTGATAGCAACCGCTATTATGAAAAATATATCGCAAGAGAAAATAACTGAGTTCTCTTCCTTTTTTCATAATCTTCTTCAAAAATTCTATGAGACGTCGAAGGCATAACTGAGTGACTAATGCTCACCGAAAATCAAAAAGTGGCCTAGTTCTATTCTGCTATTTTAAGTTTGGCCTTGCGACCAATCAGACATATCTAATGTTTGTTAGAGAACTACTGAAAGATTGCAGGGAGCAAGCATTAACTGGTGCTTCTATGGCGGGGTTGGGATGCATTCTTCTTATTAGTTACAGTAAATTGCCAATCAGTATGACAGCTCTTTTATCACTTTACCTGATTAAACTTCTATTCGCTTTTAGTGTAAATCACGATATGACCGCTTGGAGTAAAGATTATAAATAAAAGTATGCGAGTCTAAAATATGATGAACAGAAAGGAATCCCTATGTTGAAAAGAATCTTTATATTTATCCTTAAAACAATCACTTGGCTGGTAGGACTCTTAGCTCTGGCCTTATTGGCTATCTTTCTCTATCACCGCTTTCAAATAGCTCAGGAAAGCAAGCTCATTGAGAAGCCGATTGGTCAGCTAGTCGAGGTAGAGGGTAAGAAGCTTAATGTCTACACTGCCGGCAAGGGCAAGAAGACCTTAGTTTTTCTAGCAGGTCTAGGCACCAATGCTCCGGTTCTGGATTTCAAAGCTCTTTATTCCAAGCTGGAGGATGATTATCGTATCGTCGTGGTAGAACGTCTGGGCTATGGTTACAGCGATGATGGAAACGATGACCGCTCATTGGATAGACAAGTGGAGCAGACACGTAAGGCCCTCAAAGCTGCTAAGATATCCGGTCCTTATGTCCTGGTACCACATTCGATTGCCGGTTTAGAAACGATTCACTGGGCCAATCATTACCCAGAAGAAGTAGAAGCTATTATCGGGCTAGATATGACCATGCCTCATACAGAGGTGGCCGACCAGCAGAAATTTTATGGCTCTTATCAGACTATCCAGATGGGGAGAATGCTAGGCTTGGCTCGCCTGCCGATTTTCTTTGATGAAAATAGCAGCCCGGCCATAAAGTCTGGGGCTCTCAATGATCAGGAAAAAGCTGTCTTTAAAGCCTTGTTCCACCAGCGGTCAATCACCCAGGCGGTCATGAACGAAGTCAAGAATCGGAAGAAAAATGTTGAAACGATTAACAAAGAACCTGTGCCGCAGATTCCGACTCTTATCTTTGCGGCTGTCCAGAAAGGCGGAGAAGCTCCCAAGCTGGAGGAAGAGTTTGTAGCGCAGAATGCCCAAGCCAAACTTGTGACATTAGAAGGATCCCACTATATCCATGACGAAAAGCCAGAGGAAATCGCCCAGCAAATAAAGGAATTCTTGAAATAATGAATCTTGTAAAGTATTTAAATTTCAGTTAGACTAAAGTTCCTATAAAATACATACTTAAAGAAGGCTGAGACATTCATATCTCAGCCTTTTTCCTATTTCACAGATGCTCCGTTAGTCGCGATGACTTCCTTGTACCAGTCAAAGGATTTTTTCT
>ERZ773037.1452-NODE-1452-length-12328-cov-8.501018_pt1 | contig 12328 bp, 10 predicted proteins | sample MGYA00511466_ERZ773037 | MGnify/ENA primary metagenome ERZ773037 (study PRJEB29015, sample SAMEA2738146) | human oral metagenome | biome: human oral; feature: human-associated habitat; material: saliva | place: China | collected 2202 ... | reverse complement strand
ATGGAGAGTTACCAGATGAGATGATGGACTTCTACGAAGACCTAGCAGATCTTAATTTGAGTGGCAAGATCTACGGTGTGGTAGGATCAGGCGATACTTTCTACGATGAGTTCTGTAAGGCTGTTGATGACTTTGATCGTGTATTTGTGGCAACAGGAGCTGAAAAGGGTTCAGAGTGCGTTAAAGTTGACCTTTCTGCCGAGGAAGAAGATATTGAACGCTTGGAGCAATTCGCGGAAGAATTAGCTGCTAAAGTAGGATAAGCATGAAGTGCACTGATGAAAATTGTCAGTGCAGTTTTTATTAAACAGGATTAGGACTTTACTAGCTTATTTAGTGCTTTTTTGGTACAATAGTTTAATTAAAAAGGAGACTCTATGGATTTAGATAATATTCGTAAGGGCATTGACCAAATCGATCAAGAGCTTGTAACCTTGCTGGAAAAACGGATGGTTTGTGTCGGTCAGATTGTAAAATATAAGGAGCAAGAGGGACTCCCTGTGCTCGACCAGGGAAGGGAAAGAGAAGTTCTTGAAAAAGTCGGCTCTCTTGTGATGGATGAGCAGTATCGCTCGACCATTCAAGCCCAGTTTCAAGATATGATGAAACACTCTAGAACTTACCAAGAGGAGGTCAGGGCGCGTGATTAGTCTATCCATCAAGGAAAAAGCAAAACAGTATATGGTACTGACAGGGATGGCCCTCTTCATCGGTCTATTGGTCGGTACCATCGATATGATTTTTGGCCAAGGCCTTCTCCTAATCGGAGATGTTCGAAGCCAGCACTGGCCCTTGATTATTTTCCTGGCTTTAGCAGGGCTTGTCATCGTTTATCTCTATAAACGTTTTGGTGGCAAGGCATCAAAAGGGATGGGCCTAGTTTTTGATGTTGGGCACGCGCGTGAGGAGGAAATCCCCGTGGTCTTAGTGCCTTTGATCATGCTGACGACCTGGATGAGCCACCTCTTTGGTGGTTCGGTTGGTCGGGAAGGCGTAGCTGTCCAGATTGGAGCAACCCTTTCGCATCGTTTTGCCCGTCATATCAAGATAGCCGATGCTTCACGTATTTTTCTTATGAGCGGGATGGCAGCAGGTTTTGCGGGGCTCTTTCAGACGCCACTAGCTGCCACCTTCTTTGCCCTTGAAGTTTTGACCGTTGGGGAATTGCAGCTGATTGCCCTCTATCCAGCTCTCATCGCCTCGATCGTGGCGAGCTTCACCTCTCATGCTCTTGGCTTGGAGAAATTTGCTGTGCCACTCAAGGAAACGTTGAGCTGGACACCAGAGACCTTGATCAAAGTTGCCCTTCTTGGCTTGGCTTTTGGCCTCGCTGGGAAGCTCTTTGCAGTTAGCCTTTCTTGGTTGAAAAAAACAGCCGCTCAAGTCTTGCCTAATCCGTATATCCGGATTGCTGTCATTGGGGCTGGTCTCAGCTTAGTCCTCTTGACTCTCCAGCTGACCAAGGTCGGCACTTATAGTGGACTCGGAACCAATCTGATTGATCTAGCCTTTCATCAGGGGACTGCGCAGTCTTATGACTGGATCCTCAAACTTCTCTTTACCGTGGTAACCATCTCTGCTGGATACCAAGGAGGAGAAGTGACACCACTCTTTGCGATCGGAGCTACGCTTGGCGTCTTTCTCGCACCTATACTGGGTCTTCCAGTCTTGGTCGTTGCAGCTATTGGTTATGCCAGTGTCTTTGGTAGTGCGACCACGACCTTGCTCGCACCGATCTTGATCGGAGGAGAAGTCTTTGGCTATGCCAATCTTCCTTTCTTTGTGATTGCCTGTGCCATAGCCTATTGCCTGCCAAAAGAGTGGAGCATTTATTCCGGTCAAAAAGTTGCAAAAAAGTAGAGGTAAGTGTCTAGTGTTTTGAGATAAATAGAAAATATTGAACTAACGGAAATTCCGTTAGTTCTTTTTTGTATTTCGGGAGGAAAACATGTCAGATATTGATGGAAGCAAAAAGATGACACCATTCCAGTCACTTGTTAGAGATAGGGGGATATCCCTGAAGGAGATAAGTGAGGCTACAGGTATAGGCTACTCTACTCTCGGAAATTACAACCAAGGGAGTAGAAGTCCAAATGCTAAAAATGCGCAAATTCTATCAGAATACTTTGGAGTATCTATCCCATCTCTCCTCGGTTATGAGGAGAACTCTATGGCTAATAAACCAAACGCAACAATATCGATAGAGTTAGTTAAAGAACTTTATTCTATCCGTGAACAAAGGTCAAGCCTGCACCAGGAATATATAGAACTTGATAAAAAGGAAAAGGATATTCTCGAACAGATAAGGAGTGCAGTTCTATAATCAAAATTAAGAAAGGAAAAACTCGATGAGTATTCTTATTATATTTAATCTAATTTTTGCTATTACTTCATACAGCATGTTTATCAGCTCTTATCACAGAAATAAACCCTTTTTGCTTTTCCTAGTTACTTTCATCATAAATGCTTTTGCAGTTTTATTATCACTATTCCACTATTTTGGACTAATCAAGTAAAGAAAGGATTATCTATGAAACAACACCAAACAAACGTCTCAAGTTTGGCTAGAGACATAATGATTTTCGATTTGATGAAGACGATGGGATGGACTAGAAAACGTGCTATTGCAGCTATTGAGGAGTTAGAACAGGCTCATCTTGTCTTTTTTCCTGAAGCTGGTGGATTGCGATTAAAAGTCGTAGGAGGATTTTAATGGCGGATATTACGATTAACCAACTAGCAACACAAACTTTTTATCAAATTCCAGAAATCTTTTTTACTCGTGTTCAACATAATGAGGATGGCTACGTCAAATTGACTAGTTCCTATACGGGCCTTTCATCTGATGCTAAGTTAGCATATGGCGCTCTCTATAATCGTTGTAAATTAAGTATTAGTTCATTTCAAAAGGGAAATAGAGATTACGTTGATGAGAATGGGGCAGTCTTTCTAATTTTTACAGTTTCTGATTTGATGTTATTACTGGATAAGGGAAAGATGAAGGTTACTAAGATCAAGAAAGAACTGCAAGAACATGGCCTCTTACGAGAAGTTAGACAGGGGCTTAATAAACCAAATAGACTTTATCTTCAGCTAGTAGATGCTAATTTAGAAATAGTGGAGCACTATTCAATCGATGGTGAGTTGTTAAAGAGGATAGATGCTTTTGGTAAAGTTCTCTACGAAAAAGAGTGTGATATAGAAAAAACACCAAAACCACTCGGTAATAGCGGAAGTCCACAAAACGGACGTCCACAAAATGGACTTCAAAACGTCCATAAAACGGACGGAATAAATACAGAGAGGAGTCAGACAGAGTCCTCATACGATACTAATCGATACGAGGGCGAGTCATCTTTATCTGGTTTATCAATTTCTGAAGCATTTAAAATGGGGCAACATGGTTTTCTTTCTCCTAAACTAGTTCAGAAACTCAGTTTATTTGGAAAAGATGCAAAAATTCTTGAAAATAAAATCTATCAATCGAAACGTCAAGTTGAGAAGAATTACAACAACCTCTTAGCTGGTCAGGAAATTTATGGAGAGGTTTGGCTGCAAGATCTTGAACGTGAGCTTGATAAATTGATTTTCAAAATTAAAACAGGAGAGGCTGAAGGAAAATCAATCCAGAATGTCCCAGCCTACTTCTACAAAATGATGATTCGTTTTTGGAAGATGGCTCTACTCATTGAAAAAGAACATGGTTTCCTGGAGGTATCAGGACAAAGTGAGTACGCTAGAAAATTTCCTGATGAGAGTCCTAGTCTAATTGCACACTATTATCCAGATAAACTATCGGAGACGAAACTGAATCACTATTTAGCTGAGTTGTCTAAGAATACTGAAACATGTTAAAAGAAAGAGAGTCGACTTTATGGGATTGTTTAATAACCAAGAGAGAATTAACAGAGTACAAGCTGTGAAGGCTACACCTTCCCAACCAGTTCAAGAAATTGAACTGATTGTAGAGTATTTTGATAAAACGGTAGACAGTATTTCCGTCACTTCCAACTTAGAGGAACTAGAAAAATTGGTATCAAGTTCATTTGGAACAGGAGCGAGTATGAATTTTACATCAGCGACTCCGCCGTTTTCTATCAATCCTAGATGGGTGAAGAAGATAACCTATCAGACAAAATAAGAACAGGAGATTACCATGCTAGTAGATTGTCCAATGTGTGATACAGAGTTCGATTCTGCTGAGGAATGCGGATTCTGTCCGTGTTGTGGAGAAGATTACGATTCTTTAGTAGGTGAAGACTGGAATTAAGATAGTTCCATATTTGTAAAATACTTGACCTGAGCAAGTCCTAAAACTACTCTTGTTCTTTGAAAATTGAATATCCCTACTGTCCCGATTAGCGCAGTCTAGGCATAAAAAGAAGAACAGGGGCGGTGTGTATCTAGAAAGTATATCTAGTGCTGACTGCATTATGTAAAGTCACGGTTGACTTGTCCCGTAAGACGAAAGAGTTTGCGATTTCTAAACTATAAATCGTGCGTAAAAAACACAGTAGAGATGTACGGCATCAACTCGGCATGGCTGTAAATCAGCCTTTGATTCAAAAAGGAGGACAATATGAATCAAATAAAATCAACTAGTGAGGTTACACTCACTGACTTAAGACGACTAGGTTTGCAAGGTGATGCAACCGCACGGCTTGCAAGTGGTGAAGAAATGAAATTAACTAGTAAGTATGGTCTTATTCCTAAAAAAGGATATGTGGCAGGAAAACTTCAAACCGTTGAAATGATTGCAGAATACTCTAAAATCTATAGAGATATACGCACCATTAAACGTGGAGATATTTTAGTTGCCAGACGAATTAAACAAGGAAATAAATCAATCTTACAGCTAACCGGTAAAGGTTATCACCGACCTAGCGATAAAATTTAACAGATAGAGTCCTCATCTATCTGTTTTGAGGAGCAAGGAATTATTTCTTTGTTGCTGAAAGCAGATAGGTGATGTTATGAAAAGGTGAAGAAATGAGTATTATACAGATAATATTTACAGTTATTCTTTTAGCCTCAGGGATTCTAGTATATATGACTTTTATCCCAAATAAATTGTCTGATAAAATCTCACGAGAACTAAAAGATTATTCAAATAAGCATTGTTTTAAGTAATAACAAAAAGGAGAAATCAAATGGAAATGATGAATGAAGTTAAGAAAGTTTTATTGGCTGGCGCAATCGTAACAGCAGCAGTTGGAGCAACGACTCAAGCTTCTGCTGAAGAATTAAAGCCTACAGAGCCAATTTCAGGGAGACAACAGAAGTCAGCAACTAAAGAAACAGTTACAGAAACTGATGTTGCTATCTCCCAAGAAAATGTGGATCAGGCAAACACAGTTGTAAAAAAACATGAGGAGATTGTAAACACAGCTCAAAATGAGGTGAACGACGCTGAGAAAGTAGTTGAAGAAGCTACAGAAGCTGTTACTCAAGCGGAGAAACTTGTCCAGGAAGCTACTCCTAAAAATATCCAGGATGCAGAACAAAGTGTAGCTGAAAAAGAGGTTGCTGAGAAGAAGGCTCAAGAAGAACTGTCTTCTGCTGAAGAAGAACAAAAGCTAGCTGAAAAGAATGTTACTGATCAGGAATCAAGTGTCAAAAAAGCTACAAGAAAACTTGCTGACAAAACAGAAGAAGTTACAGATGCAGAACAAATTGTAGCTGAAAAACAAGCTATTTTAGACGGAACTGGAGTTGCAGGCATTGTTGCCAATGCTGAAGCAGCTAAGCGAAACTTAGAAATGAGCGAAGAAGCTGAAGCACAAGCTCGACAAGATTTGGAACTTGCTAAAGAAGCAGATGATCAACGTGCTTCTAAACTGAAACAGGCAGAAGATGAAGTAACGACTACAGAAGCAACTAGATTAGTGAAATCGGAGGAACTAGCTCAAGCAACCACTCACGCTGTTAACGCTGAAAATCAGTATCGAGTAGCTAAAGAGAATCTATCTAAGGCTCAAAGTATCCTGGATAGTTTGACAACGACCTCTATCACTTATCCTGCTGGCTATGTAGAAGCTTTAAAGGCTTACTTCAATAACCCCACTGAAGAAAATTCAAATAAGTTACAAGAAATTGCCAAGAAAGGAATGACTGCTGCTGGATTTAGCTCTCCAGATGGTGGTGAGACTTATTACGGCAATCCAACTTCTCCATTTAAGCAGAGTGAAGCAGATAAAAAGACTGTGATTGCTGATGTCAATCATTTATCTGCTGAAGTCCAAGATGAACTTGCCATTTTCAATGCACATTTGATTAATGATTTCCGTCGATTGATGGGAACAGATGATATTCCAGTCTTAGTGAATCGAGATATGCAGAAAGTGGCACAGAAAGCAAGCCAACTATCTACTAATCAGTACGGCCATGATCTAGATGCTTTGAATACAGTTGCGAAAGAAGTTGGTTTGAATCAAGGGAATCAAGGTTTGCTTGCTGAAAACATAGGCTTTCAAAATGCAGATGATGTAGTAACATTAGCTGATCTGAAACAACAAGCATACAACAACGTGATTATGATGCTGTTTTACGATAAGCATGCTGATTGGGGCCATGCTTTAAACTTTGCAGGACTAGATCGTAAGTCAGTCACGCTACAATATATCGGTGTAGCAACCCGAAAGACAGATCTTGGTTTGATTGCGATGCACTATGTTGGAACAGATTCTAAAACAATTGATTTGCTGAAAAATGGTTTCCATCAAACTGTTAAAGTTGATACTAAGAACAATCTAGCTAGTCTTCAGGAAAGAATTCAAGAAGCTAGAAATTCTGTGGCACAGGCTCAGGATACTTATGATACTGCGAAAACGAATCGTAAGGATGCACAAGCTAGAAAAGAACAAGCACAGACAGAATATACTCAAGCAGAAGTTACTGCGCAAAATGCAGTGACTAATCGTAATGATATTCAGAATATTGCTTTAAAAACTCCTGAAGCAGAAGCTAAGTTGAAGCAGGCAGAAGAAAACCTTGAAAAAGCTGATTTAGAAAATAAACAAGCGCAAGAGGCCTTGGAACAGTTGAATGCGGATGTACAAAACAAACGTGAAGTACTTGCATTAGCTAAAGATAAACTAGTTGAAAAACAAACTGAATGGAAATCACTGAATGAAGCTTTGACTGCTGAGAAAGAGGCACTGATTGCTAAACAAGGTGAACTTAATCGAATTAAAGAACTTGTCCTCAATCGTAAAGCCTTACTTTCAGAATCAACAGAAGCCTTGAAAGCATCAAAAGAGCGAGTGGAAGTTTTGAAGAACGCTCCTCAGCTCTTAGAAAAAGCAAAAGTTAATCTTGAAGCTGCTCAAGAAGTTTTGAAAGAAAAGAAATCAATTCTAGAGTTAGCACTAGCAAAACTAGAAGCTGCAAAAGTAGAACAAAGAAAGGTATTGGAGGCTCATAAAGAGTTGTTGTCGGCTTATCGTGATTATCTGGAAGCACAACAAGAAATTGAGCATCAAAAATTGTTGGCTGTTCAAAAAGCAAGTATTGAACAAGCTGGAACTCATTCTACTCCAGCAGTTCAAAATGGTAAGACTGCGAAGTATGTTCACGATCAGGTGGCAAAAGTCAAAGATCCAGTCTATCAAGCACCTGCTGCAAGATATGAATTACCTAAGACGGGGGAAAAATCTTCTAGTCATTGGCTCTTGGGGATGGTAACCATTTCACTTTTAAGTTTGTTGAAAATCAAACGAGAATCTAAGGAAAATTAAATTTATTAAAGTCATCAAGGTTTCTTGGTGACTTTTTGATTGGAGGAAAAATGATAATTGTATATTTTCGAGCAAGAGATCCATCAACTATATCCGAAAGAAAATATTCCAATGAACAATTAGAAAGGCAATACTATGAAAAAAACATTTAGCTATAGAAAATATGGGAAACGTCTATGTTCTGTAGCACTAGGACTAGTTGCAGTTGGGGTTGTCGGTTCGGCAATAGCTCAAGCAGATGAATCTAAAAATGATTCTTCAGTTAAATCAGCTGTAACTGAAAAAACAGAGCAGAAGGTTCCAGAATCCTCTGGGGTGGACGAAAAACAGGTTAACAATAAAAAATCGGACAAATTCAAGGATTTGGAAAAGACCAAACTCGAAATTGAAAAGGTCAAGAAAGATGCGCCTAAGGTTAAAAATCCTAATCCAGAACCAGTTGTTCCTAAACAACCTGATTTTTCTCCAGAACTAAAAACTACTGAAAATACAGTAGTAACTGGTGAAGATAAAGCAGGATCTAATGAGCTTCAGTTTAAGACAAAAGCTCCTACAAATACGAGTACAACAAATGAAATTGCTCCACTTACAACAGTTCACGTGTATGACTATTCGAGTTCTTATGCAGGTAAAGTAAAGGATTCCTTACGTCTAAGTAAGAAAATTATTGAAGCAAACCAAAACCCAAATAGTCGTCATATTCTTCAACTTTACCCAGATAACTACAGTCAAACATCTTACCATGCAAGTACTAAAAAGGTGCTAAATGACGTTAAAGGTATTTCTTCAACTCTTCTAACGAAACAAGAGGCTCTTGAAATTATTGATAACTTATTAAAAATTAACTCTCTAACAGATAACGCTCCGGTTTACCAAAATTACGGTGCTTATTTCAGAGGATTGGCAGAGGCTCTAGGTACGCATCGTTACCTAGATGAATCTGTAGATGTTGTTGTTCCATTTGAAGATATTGTTGAAAAAATTACAAAACCTTCTGATACAATTTCAGTTATCCAATACACTGATGGTTGGTTGGATCAAGGTAAACCAGAGGAGATGGATAAATCATTCGCTGAGTGGGCTAAGAAACGTGCTAAAACGTTTATGTCGGTTATTAATCGGAATCAAGTAACCGAAAATGACACTAACTCTATGCGTTCAATTGAGCAAATGAAAGAATTGGGTCATCCCAATATCTACGACATGACTGGTAAAGACAAGTCAATCGTAGATGATGAAGTCATTAAACAGTTTATGGAAACTGCTACTGTTAAAGTACAAACCTCTAAGGGCGCAGATCAAACAGCTCAAGTTGCCATTGGTGGAAATGGAATAAAAATCACTAAGGCTTTGTTAAAAGGTGGAAAAGTCAATAAAGAATTACCGGTCAAAGATGGGAAGGTTGATTTTTCAGAAAAACTACCTGATGGTGATTACACAATCGCTTATAGCTTTACTGGAGAAGGTACTGCAACTGGTTCAGTGTCCCTAGATGGAAAAGAAGTAGCTAAGAAATCTGACTCTATCAAAAACGAAGGTGGAGCTGTTACTGCTGATTTCCGAACAGCGGACGGAAAAGAAATTCCTGGGCAAAGCGATATCACAATTGTCGAAGCTGGTAAGGAGATTGGTAGTGAATGGAAAGCAACTGAAGTTAAGAAGGAACTGACTGTTGATGGTGAAACCTATGTATTGACTGGAGAACCTAAAGAATCTTCTGGAAAAGTTACTAAGGATACTGTTAAACTACATTATCTGTATGAAAAGAAACCAGCAGATAAAAAGGTTTATTCTTTAACTTTCAAGGTTCTGAATGCTTTAACGAATGAGCAGATTGATCAGGATATTCTTGTAGCTAAGGGGTTCTCGGGGGATGATTATGATATCAAAGCTCCGACTGTAGATGGATTTGAAGTCACCCTTAAAGAAGGCGAAGAGAAAGGGAAGTTTGCTGAAAATGACCTTTTGCTGACTTACTTGGCACATGAAAAGGGCGAGGAAGTTAAAGCTATCTTTGTAAACGAAAAGGGTGAGGAAATAAAGAATTCTGAAGTTATTTCTAAAGTTGGAGAGCTTGTAGGTAAAGACTGGAAATTTGATCGTGATGTTGAAACAGAAATTACAGTTAAAGATACAACTTATGTTTTGAAGGCAGTTCCAGAAGAGTTGGAAGGGAAGGTTTCTTCGGATAAACAGACACTTAAGTTTGTTTATAAAGAAAAAGAGAAACCGGCTGAGCCAAAGAAACCGGAAGAAAAAGCTGCTGAACCCAAGAAGGAAGAACCTAAAAAACTTCCTAAAACTAGTGCTGTAAAGGATGTATTGAATGGATAATAAAAAAGGAGAATGAATGAAATTTAATAACGAGACACAAGCAATTGGTTCAATCCGAAAAACAAGACGATGGGGAACGTGTGGAGTAATTCTTGGTCTAGCTGCCTTAGGTTTGATGACTAGTCCAGTTAGAGCAGATGAACGAACTGAAAATCCAGCCACAAATGCTCCCTATGCACAGACGAATCCAACGGTGGATTCTACAAACGACCAAGGTAGTGCAGAAAAATCAACAGGCTCTGTTGAAGTTACTGTTAACCGAGAAAAAGTAGAGTCTGCGGTATCGACTGCTAAAGAAGCAGGTTTAATTGTAAAAGAAACTGAAGTTGATGGTGGTTTGGTGACTAATTCTGATGAGTTAGCTAAGAAAGCTGCTGAAATTGAATCTAGTTACGACAAGCAAGCGACTGCTATTGTAGACGAGTCTGAGAAATACAAAGAGGAAGTAGAAACTCGTAAAAAAGAAATTAAAACGATTACTACTGAGAACGAGGAAAAACAAGACTCTTATGACAAAGCTAAAGCTCAGTATGATAAAGAATTAGAAGATGCTACTACTAAAAATGCTCAGATTGATAAAGAAAATCAAGAAAAGAATGAGCGTTTAAAAGCTGAAAAAGAGCGTGTAGCAAAAGAGAATGAGCGTATCAAACAAGAAAACGCTCTTGCTAAGTCTAACTATGAAAATGCAGTGGCAGATAAAGCGCAGAAAGACGCTGCTATTGATAAAGAAAATGCTTTAGCTAAGAAGAACTACGAAGAAGCTCTAAAAACGTGGACAAATAATCAGAGTCAGTCTGATGCAGCTTTAACGAAATACAAAGAGCAATTAGCTAAGTATGAAAAGGACTCAGCAGAATATAAACGCAAATTAGCTGAGTTACAAACACAACGAGTCCAAGGTCGTACAAATGGGGTTACAATCTACGGTGAGTTCGATCAATCTAGGCGTGGTTCTTTGGATTACTTTTCTAAGTTAACTGCGGTATTTGACTCAAGTATTCCGAATCTTGAAGTTGTAGATGGTGCTATTGGTGCTAGTAGTGCAACCTACATGACTTTAGATAGAGGATTACAACACGATAGGTTAGAAAATAAAGATTTCTATAACCACTCTGATTCTAAAGGAACTTACGGTGGAGGAGTTATTACTGGTATCCAAACTGGGTCTACTTTTTCCTTACATAATGTAGGTCGTACGAAATCAGGCAAAACTATTTCGGCAAGATTTGTGTCTCAATCTACTCCAGTCCCAGAACACAGAATTGAAGGTAACCCTTCAACATATACTCGGTTAAATGTTTGGTGGGAAAAAGTTTCAGATGGTAGTGTTGTTTCTGTTAACTTTAATCCGTATAACTACTTAAACAATGATTGGAATATTGAGTATTATGATGAAGACACAGGACAACCATTGAATTTGGGTGTTATTACTGTTTATTCTGACTTGGACTATTTACAAGCAGTTCGTCATACTTATGGGGATGGTAGTACAGGTATTGTAGTAAATCCTTACGGTTCTTATGTTCAAGAGAAAAATATTCGAGGACAACAGTACTGGCAAGGTATTAAAACCGATGGATTTTTCACTTCAGATGATGAGAGTGGCTTAAATCGTTGGAGAAAAGGTGATCCTTTTTATGCTGGTGTTAACGACTATGATGATATTCCAGAGGGTTCCATTTTAAGTGTAGGTTATGGTACTACTCACCATTTAACGTATTTAGCTAAAGGAAATGAAGATTTACGTCCGTATTCTGCTTCTCAATCCATTGCTTATAGAAATTATTGGCATTCTGACAATAGAACAAACTTAAAACCCTTGGCTTCTGATGATGAAATTTTTGCATCAGGCTACGCCTTCCAACTTTGGGGTGGTCGTTCTGTCATTAATCAACTAGAGGAGCCGAAACCGCCACTTAAACCAAGCGAGTCTGCAAAACCAAGACCTTTAGAACCTGAATATAAGGAGAAGGATAAGACTCCATTGACACCTCCTACGGAGAAACCTTTATTAGCCTCACCAAAAGATGAACCAGATACACCTCACGTTCCTACTCCGAGTGAACCTCCTACACCAGACTTAAAGCCTGTTCCAAATGATATCGCACCAAGAGAAGTTGAAGTTACTTACACTCGCTTGAGAACTACGCCTACTGTAGAAAAGTTAGTTAAGAACTCTGCAGGTACAAATGTAAATCATTCGTCAGTACCTAAGTTATCAGAAGTTGTTTGGGAGTTGGAAACTAAACCTCTTG
>ERZ773037.1451-NODE-1451-length-12331-cov-2.987944_pt1 | contig 12331 bp, 13 predicted proteins | sample MGYA00511466_ERZ773037 | MGnify/ENA primary metagenome ERZ773037 (study PRJEB29015, sample SAMEA2738146) | human oral metagenome | biome: human oral; feature: human-associated habitat; material: saliva | place: China | collected 2202 ... | reverse complement strand
AGAAGGGCCGGATGCTTCACGGCTGGCGCATGTCGACAAACTCCGTTGACACGGCAGACATGCTGCATGGGCGCCTGTTTACGTTCTTCATGAAAGACGGGCTTTTGCTTGACGACATTTCCGCCGGAGGGATTGCTTGCGTTGTTCCTGCCATCTCCCGAGCTTGGAAGCGTTGTTTTGAAGTGCTTCTGAAGAGACCGCTGGTCGCAATCAGCGGAGTACCCGTACACATGCCACATCCGGAGCGTGTCGGCGCTGACCGCATTGCCAATGCCGTGGCTGCTCGCGATCGATATGGGTCTCCCGTGGTGGTAGTTGACTTTGGCACGGCCACTAATATCGACGTTGTTGATGATTCGGGTGCATATCGCGGTGGCGCTATTTCTCCCGGTCTTATGCTGTCTGCAAACGCACTTTTTAAGCGCGCAGCCAAGCTTTCCAGTATTCCCATAGAAGCTCCCGCATCGGCTTTGGGTGACGACACCGAAAGTGCCGTTCAATCGGGTTTGGTCATTGGTGCGGCGGCACAGGCAGAAGGTCTTGTAGCTCGCATTTTGCAAGAGCCTGGTATTGGTGGTGCAAAAATCATTGCCACGGGTGGCCTTGCAAAGACTGTGAGCGTTGCAACAGACGTATTTGATGTTGTGGATCCAGAACTCACCTTGCGTGGTATTTATCTCATCTGGAAGCGCGGATAGATGCCTGTTCAGGTGTGATGGCGGTCTCTTTTCCCTCACCATCCACAATGATCGCACGACCCCACACGTCAACGCCACCAAAATGCGCCATATACGCCACGTTACCATTGGGATACACCACATCAACCGTCTGCCCAAGCAACGTTACACGCTCAAAATACTCATTCAGGATGGGTGCAAGCGGCCCTGCAGCCGCGCGACCCGCCTTAACATTTTCAGCCCAACTACCTACCGTAGCCATAGCCTTTTGTGCCAGGTTTGTGAGGCTCAATGCCCCCGTGGCGAGAAGCTCCTCAATTTCAGGAAACTCCTCAAAATCAAATGTCAACCCGCACACGACAAACATACCGTCCGCATATCCCGCATGGGCTCGTATGGAAGCGACAGGCGTATCCCCAATAACAATCCCATAGGGCCACGCAATGCCAATGTTCGATACGGCATCTTCAAGAACCTCCGCCAAACCATACGTCACAACGTACGGAATACCCATTACCTGTTGCATGGGAACATCGGGACGCAGAATGAGCGCACATTCAACGTGCTTCTCGCCTTGGTCGGTGCTTTTTCCATTGCCGTCTTCCGCAAGAAAAACTCCTGCTTGCTCACCGGTTTGCGCCAGCTTAACTACCGTATCGAACACACTCACGGAGCTACTCCCAAACAACTTCGCCAAGGTCGGCCGTGACATGACCAACACGCTGATCGGAAGGGGCAACTTCAACTCCGCTATGGGTAAGGAAGCGGACCGGATCGTGCATCAAGTCTTCCATGGGAACCAGCACATAGTCGCGCTCACCGAGGAGCGGGTGCGGAAGCGTCAGGCGCCTGCCGGCGTGCTCTTCTCCCTCAACCCAAAGCAAATCGCAGTCGATGGTACGCGGGCCATGGCCTTCCTCACCCGGCTTGCGGATACGGCCGAGCGTGTCTTCGACTTTAAGCAACTCGCCGAGAAGTACAAGCGGATGAAGTTCGGTTCGGATTTCAGCCACCGCATTGGCGACCGGCGTTGCAATACCGTAGGCCGGTTCCGTCTCATACGCATGGCTCACAGATACCACGCACGTCAAAGGGATCTCATCTATGAGCTGTGTTGCGCGAGCCAAATACGCCACGCGATCACCCACGTTTGAGCCAAGCGCCACAAATCCCTGACGCGAATCTTTTTCGGTCATAGCCCAAAATGAATTAATGGCTTGTGCGGCACCCTCAACATTATGCACACGGAGAATTCTGGCCCCGTTAGTGATGGCGGCAATACAAATGGCCTGCGTTGCCGCATCCCGATCCGTCGCCATACTCACACCCGACACCGCACCTACAAAGCGTTTACGCGATACCGCGCACATGAGCGGATAGCCCATGGAAACCATGGAGCGTGTGGCCCGCTGAATAACAATGTCCTCATCGGAAAACTTATCAAAGCCCGGACCGGGATCAATGCAAATACGATCATGAGAAACGCCGGCTCGCATGAGAATACGCGCTTGATCGCCTAAAAAACCCATAATTTGACGCATGATAGGCGCTTCTTCAGGCAGGGTAAAACGGCGCTGTGACGTGAGAGAACGAGCGGCTTCCGGACGGGCCGGCCTACTGTCGTCAAGGGCAACGCGCTTGCGCTCAACATGCGCTCCCAGGCCCTCCTTGTTCCAGTGCATCACGATGCAGCCACACTTAGAATCCGCGGCCACCTTCACCATTTCAGGATCGGTAAAGCCCGAAACGTCATTGATAATCTGCACTCCCAAACGGACGCACATGCGTGCCACCTCGGCATGGCGCGTATCGATGGAAACAAGCGCTCCGGCCTTAAGGAGCTCACGGACTACGGGAACCACACGCTCGGCCTCTTCTTTTGGATCCACCGGCGTATGTCCGGGTCTGGTTGACTCTCCACCAACGTCTATAATGTCCGCGCCCTCATCAAGCATCTGAAGACCTCGCTTGATTGCTGCTTTCGCATCAAAATTCTTGCCCCCGTCAGAAAACGAATCGGGCGTGACGTTTAAGATGCCCATGATTCGCGGACGAGCAAGAGAAAGGGTATGGGTACCACATTGCCATGTCGTATAGCTTTGCCTCAGCATGAAGGCCTCCTTGCGCGAGCACGATGTAACTTCATTGCGCTTGTCGTGAACGTATCTATTGTAGAGGTTTTTGCGCGCTTACTCGTTTACCATGGTCTATGACCATCCGAGAAAGTGAGAAACCATGAGTGCTACAAATAACACACAAAAGTCCGACACCGCCGTCTCTCAAACTTCCTGCAGCTCAAATACTGCAGATGCCAAAGAATACAAGTTCGCCTCGTGGAACGTCAACGGACTGCGAGCCGTCTTAAAAAAAGATCCTTCGTTTACCGAGATTCTTGAAACAATCGATGCCGACATCTTTGCCCTTCAAGAAACTAAGCTGCAGGAAGGCCAAGTTGACCTTGATATACCTGGTTATTTCCAAACATGGAACTATGCTGAGCGCAAGGGTTACTCGGGCACGGCGGTTTTCTCGCGAGAAGAACCTCTGCAGGTAATACGTCAAATTGGATCTCCGGTTGCTGACAATGAAGGTCGCGTCTGTGCATTGGAATTTGATCGGTTCTGGTTTGTTGACGTATACACGCCCAATTCAAAAGAACAGCTTACACGGCTTGACGAGCGCCTGGTTTGGGATGAGTGCTATCGAGATTTCATTGCAGAACTTTCTGCACAAAAACCACTCATTACCTGTGGAGACTTCAATGTTGCCCACACTGAGATTGACCTCAAAAATCCCAGTAGCAATCACAAAAACGCCGGATTTTCTGATGAAGAACGCGAGAGCTTCACGAAACTTCTTGACACGGGATTTACCGATACGTTCCGCTATCGGCATCCCGATGTAACCGGCGCTTATAGCTGGTGGAGCTATCGCTTTAACGCCCGCAAAAACAATGCCGGTTGGCGTATTGACTACTTCCTTGTCAGTAATCGCATAGCACAACAGATTACCGGTGCAGCCATCTTGAACGAAGTCTACGGCAGCGATCATTGCCCCGTTGAACTCACCATAGAGCTGTAGTTTTCTTACGCGTGCATCTTATCCGGTGGTATGGCGCAGTGCTTATCCGGTGGTATACCGCACCTCAGTGAGGTATACCTACCCCAGCCGCTTCTTTTACCTTCAGAAACGTTGCGGCATCGCGACATGCCATAAGCTCTTCCGGAAAGTGAATTTCGTCAAGCAGACGGGATACGCAATCGGCATGCGCGATACGCGTTGCAATGTGCGCATCAGAGCCAAATGAAACCATGCATCCCAGCTCAGCACAGCGCTCCGCAATCCTACGGCATCTGTCCTGTTGCTCTGTCGCATGCCCTTCCGTATACGTTGCTTCATTTATCTCGATGAGCTTACCTCGGTCACGGCATTCACGAACCAGCGCATCCACATCAAAGTCAAGAAAGCTTCTTCCCAAATGCCCCAAGATAAGAACGTGAGGATTATCCAGCACATTCACATACATCCGTGTCACCTGTGCTGGCGTCGCACTTCTCGCCCAGTCTTTTCCGTGGATGCTTGCCACCGCATAATCGCAGCGAGACAGAACAAGATTACCAAGGTATCGCGGATGCGCGAGCTTGTCGCCGTTGATTGACGTGTCCACAACAATATCGTGTCCAAAAAGGTTGCCCTCAAGGTCAACGATGTCTACCTCGCAGCCATGCAAAACACGGACACCGTGCCAAACTTCCGGAATGACATTCAGGTTGAGAAAAAACTGGAAGTTCTTGAGTGTCTGCTCTTCATACAACATCGAAGAAAAATGATCCGTTAATCCCAAGAGTTCAAACCCTTGAGATGCTGCCTCACGGATATTTTCCTCCATCGTAGAATACGCATGGCGCGAGTACATGGTATGCGTATGAACGTCACATAGAATGCGCATTAAGAGACAACCTTTTTCCACGCGTCAAGAGAATTGACGCAGATATCGTAGGGCACGCAATAGCTCACGCGAAGCCAACCGGAACATCCAAACGAATCAGAGGGAACCGGGAGCAGCTCATACGCTCGGGCACGCGTGCAGAACTCCTGTGCATCACCACCGGGAGCCTTCACCCACAAATAGAACGCTCCGTCAGGCTGAATATACTCATAACCCAAATCCGAAAGTCCGCGCGTGAGCACGTCGCGATTCTTTGCGTATGCCTCAATATCGGCAGGCTCATCAACGCAGTCAATCAATACAAGCTGGAACAGAGACGGAGCGCATACAAAGCCCAAAGCGCGAGCCGCACCGGCAGAGGCCGCATATAAATCATCGTGCTCAGGATTGGTTGGTGGAATAAGCACCCAACCGATACGCTCTCCCGGCAGAGACAACGACTTGGAGTAGGAGTAACACACGATTGTGCGGTCATATACCTCAGGTATCCAAGGAACCTCCACGCCTCCGTACACAATTTCTCGATACGGCTCATCGGAGATGAGGTAGATGTGCTCTCCCAACTCGGTTCCGCGCGTATGCAAAACATCCGCAAGAGCCGTAAGGGTTTCTCGTGTATATACCGCACCCACGGGATTGTTAGGCGAATTTACTATGACGGCTTTCGTGCGAGAAGTTATGGCCGCAGAAAGACGTTCGGCATCGATTTGGAAGGTCTTCTCGTCAGCCAAAACCTCAACACAGATGGCACCGGCGTGCTCAATCCACACCTTATACTCAGGAAAATACGGAGCGATAACGATGACCTCATCGCCCGGGTTAACGACTGCCTGAAGCGCCATTGAAACGGAAGCGGCGGCTCCACAGGTCATGATGACATCGGACGCCGTTGCGGTGCCTTCGCCAAAGCGACGGCACAGTGATGCGGCCACCGCCTCACGTGTGGCAGGAGTTCCGATGGCTGCCGTATAGGAGTGGACTGCCTGTGGCGGAAGCGTCAAAGCATGTTCAATGGATGCCTTCACCGCAAACGGTGCAGGCACGGAGGGGTTTCCGATAGAGAAGTCAAAGACGTTATCGGCACCAATCTCAGCACGGCGACGAGCCGCAAATCCTGCGATTTCTCGAATGGCAGATTTTGCTTGTCCGTAATTTAGATTCTTTTGATTGATACCCATGGCAACTCCTTGTATTGAACCTCAGGGCGCCCGTAAACGCCCATAAAACCCACTGCCTTCTTTGCAGGATATACCTACTCGTATACCGATGGCTTCAAAATGCCCAAATACGGTAAATTACGATACCGTTCAGCATAATCAAGGCCGTAACCGACCACAAACGCATTGGGTACATGTGCTCCCACATAGCGAGGCTCTACCGCCGGCTTTTTTCCTTCAATATCCTTTACCACAAAGGCCGCAATCTCAATAGACGCGGGGTTGCGCGATTGCAGCATACGCATAAGGTATGAGAGCGTAAGGCCGGAGTCCAAAATGTCCTCGACAATCAATACGTTACGGCCCTCAATTTTGGTATCCAAATCTTTCACGATGCGAACGACGCCGGAGCTTTTGACTCCATCGGCATAGCTTGAAACCGCCATAAAATCAACGGACATAGGGCAGGTAATGGCTCGCATGACGTCCGCCATAAACACGACGGCACCCCGGAGTACCGCAATAACCAGCGGGTTCTTATCGGCGTAATCGCGTGTAATCTCGTTGCCCATACGCGCAACGATTTCTTTGATTTCTTCTTCAGATAGTAAAATGCTTTCAATATCAGGATGCGCTTCTGCCATATTGGCTCCTCTCAGCCACCGTAGCTGTCTGACACCGTTATCAAACTCTCGTGGATGCTTAATTCTAGCAGCACTTTTGTATCTTGTGTGCATTTTGATCGTTCGTCCGCTCGAATTCCCGCAACCCACACGATTCGACCGTTTGGAGATGTACGCACAACAGGCACGCCTCTACGTTCGGACAGCGGGAGGCGAGAAGCACTCAGCAGGTCGGAAAGCTTTTTTGACTGTCCGTGCATCCCCAACGGACAAAGAACATCTCCCGCACAGGGAGGCTCTATCCAAAGCCTTCCGCCATGCGTGGCATCTATTCCCGCGGCTTCGGCATCCAACAACACCGACTCTCCCAACCATTCGCGACCATGCGCACGTGCGAACGACATCACATCAAGGCCGTGTTCCACCGGAATAAGCCGCGCTCGAAGTCTTCGATTTTGAGTAAGCCGCTGCTCTCCCGGCACGCTGAGCCACGCCGAAAACGAAGTCTCTGACATGTGAGTGTGAGCATCATGAACACCTGTTGAAATATTGCCTGCGCGTTCCTTACAATATGCCTTGGCAAGGGTGAGCGTTCCAAACTCGATACGCGCCTGGATATCCTGAGGCAAATTAACCGCACCTCTTCCGTTTGCCACCGTCATAAGAACACTCTCAACATGACGTGCCTCAAGGCGCGGATCGTCTGCCAAGTGCTTTACGGCCAAACGTATAACGCGGCGAGCAATCACCACATCGGTTGCCGCAAGGCGTGCCGCATCAAGCACCATATATCCATCGTACTCTCGAACCGTAAGCTTTCTCAAACAGCGTGCAGCAACACCGCTTACGTAGGCATCTTCATCCGACACAATGTCGCAGGCACCTGAAATTGCAGAGAGTACCTGAGGGTTTTTCACTTCAAGGCGTGGAAGTATCTCATGGCGAATATATGAGCGCAGATAATATGTATCGGCATTGGTAAGGTCTTCTCGCCAAGAAATGCCCCGTTCAATAAGGTAGTTGCACAGCTCAAGATGGGTAAACCCCAAAAGCGGACGCACGATGCGATTACGGCGGCGCGGAATGGATGCGAGCCCTGAGGTGCCCGTACCACGCGTTACGTTCATAAGGAAGGTTTCCGCACGATCGTTAGCGTTGTGTGCCGTTACGATGCGGGAAGAAGCGCGCGGCACGCCGGCCTGCTCGCACAATTCATTTGCCAGCTGATTTGCCGCTTCATACCGGACGCGCCGGCCGGCATCCTCAACGTTTAAGTGGTCGGACGCAGCAATGGACGCAATATCGAGCGAGCGCACCACGCACGTGATGCCATATTTGGCGGAAAGCGTGCGAACAAACTGCTCGTCCTTCTCGGCATCTGCGCCGCGAAGCTGATGGTTGATATGAAGCACACACAGGCGATCTTGCGCTATCTTGGCACGGCCTCGACCGTCTTGCACATCCAAAACATCCGTTGCGGCCATAACCAAAAGTGCCGTAGAATCGGCACCTCCCGAAACCATCAGCACCACAGGCGCTCCGTCAGGCACGGCCGTTGGAACAGACGGGTGATATCGGTGTGAAACAGTTGGCACGGCACCTCACAAACAAGCTACTATGATACTTTGAGTGTAAATCATGAAAGGCTCTTATGACACCACAGATTCATCTTCACATTCTTGCCAGCGGTTCAAGCGGAAATGCGGCCATTGTTGAAGGACCTCAAACGAGTATTTTAGTAGACTGCGGACTTTCCCGGCGAGAATTGCTCCGTCGCTCCCAGGAACTTGATATTGATACGGATCGTATAGCTGCGGTTTTTATAACGCATGAACATTCCGATCATGTAGGCGGACTCCGTGTGTTCGCAAAGCACTTCGACGGCCCCATATTTACCACCTCAGGAACCGCGCACATTCTTTCCCAGCGCAGCAGCATGGATGGGGTTGAATTTTCTCTGATTTCAACGGATGCACAGAAGCGTGTCGGAGAGATATCGGTTCAAGCATTTTCCACGTCGCACGACGTAGCCGAACCCGTAGGCTTTCGTTTCAGCCTCCTTGGCGAGAAGAACCTTGAGATAGACAGCATCGGATACTGTACCGATACGGGAATCCTGACCGACGATGCTCTTACGGAACTTGCAGGCGCCCGCATCTTGGCACTTGAATCAAACCACGATGAGCACATGCTTGCCACAGGTCCGTATCCGCAGGTGCTTAAAGAACGCGTTGGCGGGCCTTATGGACATCTCTCAAATGAGCAAGCAGCTTCTGCGCTTGCAGAACTGATACGCACAAATACGAAAGCGGTTATAGGCATGCATCTCTCGCGTGAAAACAACCGACCCAGTCTTGCCGTACAAACCCTTGCCGCCGCACTGGGTGCAGAACCGGTAAACGATACCCGTACCCAAGCAAAAACGTCCGGTGGTTTGCAAGTTCTTGTCGCCAGCCAAGATTGGCCCATGAGCGTTCTCTAAAAAAGCAGCCCGGAGTAAAACTCCGAACTGCTTTTTCTCACTTACGGGAAAGGAATACGTGGATTTTGAGGAACGCAAGCGCTTTTCGTAACCTCTTTTCTCGACCTCTTTCCCGGTCTTCACGCATACCGACCTATATAACGGTTCAACCGGTTTATGTGCAGCTTAGTCAATGGAGATCTTGGTAACGTTTGCCTTTTCGTCCTGCTTTGGAACGGAAATAGTCAGTACGCCATTGTCGAGCTTTGCGCTCAAACCCTGTGTAGCTGCATCTTTCAAGTACACGCCACGAGTTGCGCGCCACTCAGAGGATTCCTTATGCAGGTAATTCTTGCCCTTCTCCTCATCGGACTCTTTGCGCTCGGCCGTAATCGAAAGACGACCCTCATTGAGCTCAACATCAATGTCTTCGCGAGAAAGACCCGGAAGCTCTGCAGTTACCACGTACTTCTCACCGGCGTCCTCAACGTTTACCGGAAACGCCTCAGAACTTGTGGATGAAAAAGGTGAATCAAAGAAGCTCTCAAGGCTGCCGCCAAAAGGCCAATTGCTCAGGCCACGTGCGTAACGATCAAAAGGAACCATGCTGTTCATAAAAACCACTCCTTCACTGTTTGTATGCCATTTCTGGCATTCCGTTGTTCGATGTTGTATATGCCCATCCAATCTGATTTTAATCATTATTTTCAAATTTTCTTAGCTTAATGGACTTATGTTATCTAAGCGTCTATGACTCATATATTCCTGCGCATACTATGTGCTTATTCTTTCAAAGTTCATCAACTGAGACTTTCTTTCCAAGCAATCTACATCGCAACGCGACAGATATGCGTACATGGACTAAAATATGTAACGAATAATCGCTCAACCGCGGAGGTTAACGTGGATCAGACGACATATTCTGACGAGAAGTTCCCCCTCGAAGCAGACCATACATCAGATCAGGTATCGGCTGATGAGTCGGCTGCAACGGACATTGCTCGCGAAACTTCCTCAAGATCCTCAAGCAATCATCTCAAAATGGAAGATTCAAATGCGGTCGCACAGGCAGTTGAAAGCGAGTATGAGACTGTTGAAGCGTTCTCTGGTGAAACTGCCTTTGAAGGAGATTCCGAAAATGACGTTGCATCATCTCATGAGCACGTTTATCACGAGCGCCACATGGGTGATGGACATACGCATACACCGTACGTTCGCGAACGTCGCGCACATAAAACCGTAGCTCCCATCAACGATTTTGCTCGCGATGAGGAAGATGAAGCCGCCGTCTCGCATGACTCCGAATTTACGCTTAGCAGGGCACATCATGGTCATGGCAGCCGCAGTTGGCGTCGATCAAAAGCCGAAATCGCACAGCTTAAAAAAGATCTTCATTATGGTCAGTACTTGCAGGTTCCCAAGGGGCAGCGTGACATCTTTGTAAAGAAAGAACGCCGCATGCACGCAGGTTCTCTGATTGCAGCCGTTGTAGTACTTGCAATTATCGCCGTTGTTGCCTATTTCCTTTGGACATGGATGTCGGCTACCTGGGGTTCTGCTGTTAGATAAGCAGCCGCATACACCCTTGCATTCTTCATGCTCTTATTCATAGAGCTTTAACTGATAGTGCAAAGCCTTCAAAGTCTTCAAAGTCTTCTGATGATTTCTGTTGGCCTCTTGATAGCCCTTCATAAATGCTGCTCTCAACTCCTCGTCACTCATTGCGTTACTATCAACCGAACGTGGTGCCTCAGGGAATGCTGCTCGGAAAGGAACACTCCCTGTAACGTAGGTATTTTTACAGCACATATTTCTACATCCAAGGATCGCGCTCAAACAACGGCTCAACTTCCGGGCGTCGATCAGAATACGGGTCATAGCCGTCGTCATCTTCGTTTTCCGCACGAATGAATTCCGACTGTTTGGGGGCTGATTGTTTGGCAGCGGGCTTTTTGGAAGCGGGCTTTTTGGCGAGCTTCTTTTTGGCAGCCGTTTGTAATGATTTCGGCTTTTCCAAAGGGCTTTCATCTTGTATCGGTTGTATCGAAGCATGTGGCGAGAAGCCCGTACGTTCCTCGCCATTGCCAACTGCAACAGCACTAAGAGGAGCTTCCCTAGGTGTAGCATCATCTTTTATCGAATCGTCTTTCGTACCATCATTGCCCATACGCTGCCTCCGAGCTCCAATTTCACCGCTCTTCTCGCCTGATACGTTATAAGCTCAAGTATAGCAATGCGCCCAAAGATGAAACGATCTCAAGGTCTCAAACGTATTACAGATAAGGAGGTGCTACGGTGAGCCATCAAAAACAAACGTCTCGCGACGACACGGGCTTCGACGCAAAACGTATCGGCAAAGTTTTGGAAGACTACGGTGACACGGTTTATCTCGTCGCCCTTAACCAAACTCGCTCTCCCGCCGATGCTGAAGATATCTCCCAAGACGTGTTTATGCAGCTTTTAAACTCATCCACTGCGTTTGCAGACGAGGAACACCTCAAAGCTTGGCTCATTCGCGTAACCCTCAACAAATGCTATGATTTATATCGGCATCCTTGGGCAAAGAAAGTCGAGTTCATTGATACCTCAGACAGAACAGCTTTCGGCACGGACCCCCTCTCAACACCCGACCCCTCGGATGCAATCATCAAAAAGCTCGCAGAAAACGAAATTTGGCAGGCCATTGGGACGCTACCGGAACAGCTCCGGGCAATCGTGCTTCTTCGGTATGTGGAAAATTACTCAACAAAGGAGATTGCCCGCATTTTCAACTGTCCGTCTGCAACCATTCGCACACGCCTTCGTCGCGCTCTTCAAGAAATGAAACCATTACTTCACGTAGACTGGGAGGATACTCATGTCTAAGGACGCCCTTGAAGAACTCAGATCAATCGCTGCAGAAATCAAACTTCCCAGCCATGTAAAAGAAGCGGTGCTAACAAAAGCGGAGAACTCTCCCCAGCAAACAGATCACCGACACGCGTTCTCGCAGGCAATCACTCGACGCAGATTTATATATGCCAGTGGCATTGCGGCGACAGCAGGTGTGATATTCATAGGATTGAGGGCTTTTAGCGGCTCATTTGGAAAAATTTCCGAAGAAAATTCGTTCGTTTTGAAGGCCTATGCCGAAGGAAAGAGGGAGAACGATTCCAAACCTGAAAAAAATCGCACGGCTCTCATGCCGATAAAAACAATTGGAAATTGGAGCTCGTTCAGCCGTGGAGACGATCCGTCCATGTGGTCAATAAGTCACACCATGGATCTGTCATGCACTACGGTGGAGGTCAAACAACTGAGTTATTCGCTCAGAGGAGAGTACGTAAAGCCCAACAGTAAAGATGTTACAGAGGAAAAAATCTTCTTTGACTTACTGACAGATGACCCTTCTGAAAATGAAACCGCAGGAGCACCTTCTACAGAATTTTCAGTCACTCTTTCCGATAAAAATGCACGCGAGAAGG
>ERZ773037.1446-NODE-1446-length-12346-cov-4.380929_pt1 | contig 12346 bp, 6 predicted proteins | sample MGYA00511466_ERZ773037 | MGnify/ENA primary metagenome ERZ773037 (study PRJEB29015, sample SAMEA2738146) | human oral metagenome | biome: human oral; feature: human-associated habitat; material: saliva | place: China | collected 2202 ... | reverse complement strand
AGGTCGCAACACCGCCAGCATTGGATGCCTTACCGGGCGCGTAAAGGACACCGGCGCGGCGCAGCTCGTCAATGGCCTCGGGAGTGGTGGGCATGTTCGCGCCCTCCGCAACCATCTGCACACCGTTATGAATCAGGGCCTCGACACCTTCAAGACCAAGCTCGTTCTGGGTAGCGCAGGGAAGAGCAACGTCACAGGGGACCTCCCAAATCGAGCCTTCCGAGAAGAAGTGCGCGCTGGGACGCTCGGCGGCATAGTCGCTGACGCGACCGCGACGAACTTCCTTAACGTCCTTCAGCAGATCGACATCGATTCCCTCTTCATCAATGACGAAGCCAGAAGAATCCGAAACCGCAACGACCTTCGCGCCCAGTTGCTGAGCCTTTTCGGTCGCATAAATCGCCACATTTCCCGAACCGGAAACAACAACGCGCTTACCTTCAAAAGAATCTCCACGCGCACGAAGCATTTCCTGCGCAAAGTAGACCAAGCCGTAACCGGTGGCCTCGGTGCGGGCAAAGGAGCCACCCCAGGTCAGGCCCTTGCCGGTCAGAACACCGGCATCAAAGCTATTGCGAATACGACGGTACTGGCCGAAGAGGTAACCAATTTCGCGGCCACCCACGCCAATATCACCGGCGGGAACGTCTACGTTGGGACCAATATGACGCTGAAGCTCAGTCATGAACGACTGGCAAAAACGCATGATTTCGGCATCAGACTTACCCTTGGGGTTGAAGTTTGCACCGCCCTTTGCGCCTCCCATGGGCAGGCCGGTCAAAGAGTTCTTGAAAATCTGCTCAAAGCCAAGGAACTTGATGATCGACAAGTTCACCGAGGGATGGAAACGCAGGCCACCCTTGTAGGGGCCAAGCACGGAATTGAATTGAACGCGGAAGCCACGATTGACGTGAATGCGGCCCTGATCATCGCTCCAGGGAACGCGGAACATGAGCTGGCGTTCAGGCTCAACAATTCGCTCGAAAATCGCCAGATCCTGGTATTCGGGCTTGCGGGCAACCAGAGGAGTCAGGGTCGAGAGAACCTCGAAGACTGCCTGGTGGAATTCACCTTGGTGGGGGTCGCGCGCTACCAATTCATCGAAGACCGATGCGAGCTCGCGGGGAAGCTGGGATGTATCGAACTTTTCACTCATGTCTTGATCATGGCACTGCTCCGGTTTATTTACCTTTTCTTTTCCAATATATGGACTCTGCATTGCGCATGCCCTGATCACAGGCGCGCGATACCCGCCACGAAGGCTCACGTATTTGGTGTACTTGGCGGCAATTTTGCCTTCTCTCGATGCGCCTGCCCCGCTGTTTTCGCCCAGCACATTAAGGTCTAAACGTGACTCGATCTAAGACTCCCTATGAACTTGCTGCCCTTGCAACAGTTGCGGTTCCGCGGCTTGAAGTAGCCGGACTGCGTCCTCCGCAGTTCAGCGATGAGGTCCTTTCAGTCACCGGACTCATTGATACTTCAGGCGATCGCTGGATGGTTGTCTGTCCACACGACACTGTCGGCGGGCTGGATATGGAAGCCCAGAACGCGGTTCTAGAGCGTTTGGGGAAGGCTCACGATTTCTCGAAGATTCCCTTCGAGGTTCCGCGTCCTGCTGGTTTCACCCGCACCCCAGAGGGTGATCGAGTTATGGTCCACCGCGATCTGGGTGGGCACGTCATGGAAACCTCGGATTTCGATGACCCGCACTTGCTGCCTGCATCTTTGGGAAATGCATTGGCCTCACTGCACAATCTTCCCGAGCTGATCTACACCGGCGTCAATCTTCCGGCTTATTCGGCAATCGAGTGCCGTGACCGCCACCAAGCCGTTTTGGACGAGGCCGCGCAGGAAGTCGTCATCCCCGCGAACTTGTGGGATCGCTGGGAAGAGTCGCTGGAGAATTTGTCCCTGTGGCGTTTCCTCCCCTCCCCCATTCACGGTGATCTTTCTGAGACTTCAATTCACGTTGACCACGGTCGGGTCTGCGCACTGACAGGGTTCTCATCTGCGCACGTTGGTGACCCCGCGGTCGATATCGCCTGGGTTTTTGCGCGTGCCTCGGATGAGTTTTTAGAGCGCTTCCACGAGGCCTACCAGCAGACTCGTTCGGAGAAGGACCTGCACCTTCTGGCGCGCGCTGAGCTTCTTTCCGAGTTGGCCGTGGTGCGTTGGTTGGTTCACGGACTGCACAGTGGGGATTCCGATATTGTCGACGAGGCCCGAGCCATGCTGGCAGAGCTCTCGGCAAGTGTTGGAGAGAGCACTCCCAAGCGCACGGAAGAGCCCGCGAAGGCTGTAAGTGATTCCTCGACTGCTGAAGAGAAGTCTTCTTCGCAGAGGGAGGACACAACCCCTCGGACAACTGAGTCGAGTCCCGAGAGCCCGCTCGCTACCCAAGCAGCTCAACGCGATACATCCACCGGCACAAGCGAAGGTCATGCTCGTCCTCACTCCGGTCCGATTAGGCTGAGTGCCCACACCTCAAAAGCTGATTCTGAGGGTGCTTCTGAGCAGGCGGCCGAAGCGCCAACTGAGCACATCGATATGAGTGCGATCCTGCCTACTCACGAGTAGATCAGGCTCAGCATTATTTCTCAGATTTCTACTTTTCTGCGCGGCGCTTTGCGACGCTAGGCGGATGCCTTCAGCGCGCGGTCGTTCCTCCCTTTACTGTCCGTTAGTGCTAGCTGGGGTTTTTCTTCTGGAGTTCGGTGAGCGCCTGAATTAGCTGGGATTCAAGCTGATCGACGGGTGCACCGGTTTGAGTCACGATGTCATCGATGCTGTAGCTAATGGGGCCCCTGAGGAAGCACACTTGAGCCTGCACTTCATTGGGAGAGAGACCTTCGCGCTGCGCCCAGGCGATACGGTAGAGCTGAAGCTGACGCGCGTAGTATTCCCACGTTGAAAGCGGCGTATTCTTCCCCGGAAGGTGCGATGTCTTCCAATCAATAACGGTGTATGTGCCGTTGGTATCTTTAAATACCGCATCGATTCGTCCTTGAATAGATATTCCCGCAAGGGTAAGCGCAAAGGGCTCTTCGATCGCAATAGGTTCAAGCTGTTCAAGGTCTAGCGAATGGAAGTTCTCTTGCATCTGAGCAAGCAGCTGTTGATCAGAAGCTTCCAATGCTTCGCTGCCTTCCACGGGTTCGTCCCAGAGCTCACCGGTACTGAGGTGAAGTTCTTTTTCAACCCATTTGTGGAAGATTGTGCCAAGCACGGAACTTGATTGAGGCTCGACGGGCAAAGGCCTGCGAATATTGTTAATCCACGTATCTGCCTTCCCAATCAAGTCTGAGATTCCAGTGGCGCGAACACGATCAATGCGAATATCAAGGGCTGAATGAAGAGCCTTTTCTCGTTCTTCAAGCAGTAAGTAGGTGTCATGAATCAAGGGATCTCCGCTGGCATCCATGACATCTAGATCCTCTTCGCTCTGATCTAAAAGAGCTTGAACGCGTGCAGCACTGTCAATGACCAGCTGGCGTGAACGCCCTGGAAGGATTGGATACTGCCGTAGTCGGGTATCGACCTCGATAAGCTGTTCAGATTCCCAGTCTTCGTCAGGTCGCGCAGCGATCTGCTGAGCATCTAGATCGAGTGCGGTCACTGTCTCCATGAGATACCGAGATGGATCGCGCGGTTTCAGGCTTCCTGAGTCAAACCAAGAACCGCTCAGGAGCAGATCGTGTCGCGCTCGAGTCCACGCAACATAAGCCAAACGCCGCTCTTCGCATTCATGGTGAATTCCTTGGCGATAGTGAATGCTGTCTTTATTTGTTTCCTTGCCGGACTTTCCCTGCATGTGGTTGTTGAAGATACTCATCGCAGTTGTCCGCGAACTTGTTGCTTCAGATGCAAGCAGATCGAAATATGCTGCTATTCCGATCTCCCCGTACTCTTCGGTGACGATCTGGGGAAGATCCGAGTAATCTCTGCGCACGGGATAGGGCAACTCTGAAAGAGAGTTAAACCATTCTTTCGCTCCCGGAGGGTCCTGCTTCCAGTCTCTTGGAGAGGCACTGTGGTTAGGGAAGCGCGAATCTTGTAGGCCAAAGACTACAACCGAATCCCATTCCAATCCCTTTGCAGAGTGAATCGTCAGCAATTGGACGGCATCGGCTCGAGTGGCACTGGCAGGGATTGGGAGTCCTTTTTCTTCTTCCTCTGCGACTGCTAGCCATGTAAGGAATCCAGATAGATCAGCACCTGCGACCTGTGCTTCGTAGTCAGCCGCGATATCAACGAAGGCATCGAGCATTTCCATTCCCCCGTCGCCCAGGGGGTCGGACATGATGGCTTCTCTGAGCCCCAGGATGGACATTGCACGTTCGATTTGTTCATCAAGCGGTCTGCCGGTTCCTTGACGAATAATTTCAAGTCTGCGAGCAAGAAGCGAAAGCCGTTCATGTGCGACAGCGGTAAATGACGGGCCTCCTGAAGGCGCATGCCATCCTGCAGGCGGAAGTTGATCGATGGCATCCATAAGGAAAACATCCGGATGCTCCTGTTCAGCCTGCATTCCCTGTCGAGCCCGGTATTTTGCATATTGGTTAAGAACCAAGAGGTCAGCTGCGCCAATATCCATCGCGGTAACAAGGCGCATGAGGGCTGGCGCATTCGTCGGATCCGAAGCTAGTTCAAGCGCGGCACGAACATCGCTGACTGAAGGTTGGTCTAAGAGGCCTCCTAAACCAACAACTTGAACCGGGATATCTGCATCTTTAAGTGCACGTTCGATCGCAGGAAAATCTGCACGACGACGGCACAACACAGCGCAGGTGTTCCACTTTCCCTTTTCATCCTGGACGCGATGCTGACGGATGAATTCGACGACATGCTCAAGTTGTTCCTGGTAGGTCAGCGGATAGCTTGCACTCACTTCCCCTTCTCCCGCTGGAGGCCTGGCCCCAAGAACTGGAGGTTTGACCTGGGGAACCTTAATGGAAGTGCTCCCCGAGCCGCTTTCTTGGCCGATTCTGGGAAGGCCTCGCAGCGGACGAGCAACCGCATTTGCTGCCTGGAGGATCGCGTGGTCGTTTCTCCACGCGGTAGAGAGGGTGAGCTGCTTTGCCTCACGCGGGGTTGAAAATGCGGTCAAGAAATTACTGAGCGCGGAAGCCGAAGCACCTCTCCAGCCGTAAATTGCTTGACTGGGATCACCGACTGCAGTGGTTGGATGATCTGCAAAAAGGGCAGATAAGAAGGTCATCTGGATGACCGACGTATCTTGGAATTCATCGAGAAGGACAGCTTGATAGTCGGAGCGCACCTGACGGACAACTGAAGCGTTCTCTGTGACGATTCGTGTTGCAAGAAGAAGCTGATCTGAAAAATCAATCAGACCGTGACTGCGTTTGTAGTCTTCAAATACCCGCGCCATTTCAAGGAGCAGAATCCTATTGGCGTTGACGGTGATCATGGATTTGAGAGAACCGGTCGGATCTTTTCCTGCAGATTGAGCGATTTCTTCCAGCTCTTCGCTAAATGCGCGGAGAGCTTTTGCTCCCTGGTCAAGAGTCATATTTTGTTCCGCGATATGACCGCTTAATGCAAGTACCGCAGCAACAATTGATGAAGTCGGTTTGTATCGCCCATCTTCTTCGGGGTACTCTCCCCTCCAGTTTTGGACGATCTCCGTGAGAATCTGAACCTGCTGTGCCTGTCCAATCAAGCGCGAGTCGGGATCTACCCCAATTGTTGCGCCGTACTCGCCAAGGATTCGAGCGGCGAAAGAGTTATAGGTCAATGCCGTTGGATCGCCCTGGAAGCTACGACCAAGATTTGATGCCAAAACCCCGAGGTCTTGTCGCATTTTGAGCCCCAGCTCCCCCGCTGCTTTCCGCGTAAAGGTCAAGCCGAGAATGCGCTCCGGCTCGATTCCATGATGGGCAACCATGTAGAGCACGCGCTGTGACATGGTGGTTGTCTTCCCTGCACCCGCTCCGGCAACGACAAGCAGAGGTTCAAGAGGTGCTTCGATTACGGCACGCTGCTCATCTGTGGGGGGAAAATACTGGCGGCTTCGGGGGGTGGCCAAACGCAGAATTTCATCAACACTGAGCTGTGAACTATCGATGGTCATTCCACACTCCTCTTTCCTTGCTCACGAGCTGGGCAAGAACGGGCGAACTCGCAGTATTGGCATGCTTCATCAGAGGGTGTCGCGATAAAAGATGGGCCTTTCATTTTCTGCCCAATCTCATCGAGCTGGCTGATCCAATCTGCCTTTGTTTCCGGGTCCAGGGGGTCTTGCGAGATGGTTCGGACGTCACCGTAGCCAAGATATTTGAGCTCTGCTCCTAGAACTTCATAGCCCAGTTGTTCGACTGCGAGTTGATAGAGAGCAAGCTGCGGGTGGTCCGGGTCCTTCTTCGCGCCGGTTTTATTTCCCTTCTTCCCGGTCTTGAAGTCAATAATCCGAACGCCTTGGCCTTCCAATTCCATTCGGTCAATTCTTCCGCGGATGTGAACTGAAGAGATCGGAACATCGAAAGGCACTTCAACTTGAACATTTCCGCTCGGACCAGCACAGCTGTCCATTTGAGTAGATTGCTCAAGATATTCACCGAGCGCGGATGCCATCTCTCGAAGGTGGTCCATGTGGATCTTGCTGGCAGCCTGCCCTTCATCCACGCCCATTGCACGAATCTCTTCTTCGAGCGCATCCATAACAGCGCTGCGAGGCCCACATGGGAAACGCTCAGCCAAGCTATGGATTAACGTTCCATCTGCTGCGCTCTGCGTCGGCATCGAAGTGCCGCTATTGGAAGCAAAGAACCAGCGAAGAATACATTGACGTGCGCTATCAAAACTGGAAGGACTCACCGCAACACGCTGCTGGTCGTAGATCGGGCTATCCGAGCTGATCCCTCCGGCTCCGATCCAATTGCTGGGGATCGCGCTGGGTACCCCGCATCTGGCAAGAATTGCAAGCAGGCGGGTAGCAAGCTGTGATGTTTGGGGGTCATGCTCCTGCGCGGCAAGATACCTCAGTCTGGAGATATGACCAGATAGGTCTAATGCAGGCGGGACGTCTTCAATTGCAAAGCCGTCTTCAGGGATTTCGATCCCTGCCCCTTGTGCAACAAGTTCAACAAATTGTGATGGTGCCTGGTCTTCATTGGAAACAATTCCAATGTGCAGTGCCAGATTCGTTCGCGAAACGGCAGCAAGAAGTCGCCGAAGTTCATCGTCTAAAACTGACCGGCGTTGGATTCGAGGATCATCAATGACCTCTTGGCCAGGGTCGGTACTACGTGTGATCTCCCCAAGAAGATCAGCGCGCAGCAAACGCTGTCGAAGCCGCAGATCTGGCCAACTGCCATCTTGAAGCCCATAGATTGCAACGACATCCCAATGCCGGCCCACTGCTTGTTCTGGGGTGAGGACCTGGATCCCTTCGTGGCGATATGCGGTTGCAGCAATGGTGTCGGTAGCGACGTCAGATTCAAGGAGCTCACGCGCAAACTCTGCGGCAGTCCTCTGCGGATTTCTTTGTTGCCAGATATCCGCCACTCTAAACAGTGCAATCACTGAATCTAAGACATCGTCAAAATAATCTGAATCCGAGTCGTGCGCTAGTGCCCGTTTGCTCAGTTCCTCCGCTACATCTGCCGTCGCCCATGCTTCCCAGAGCGCTTTTTGTGGGGTGAGGGCTTCTACTTCTTTCCATAGCGTCGAGGCCTTCAGAAGCTTGCGCAGTTCCGTTTCCACATTCTGTGACAGAAGAGAGGGGTCCTGAAGAATGCGAGAGAGCGTATCTGTACTGAGGTGCTGAACGCGCCCCTGTGCCATTTTCTGATCGCTATGCGCCCAAACATAGTTGTGAAGAAGCGAACTCACATGCAGAGCATCGATCGAGATCAGATCTGAACGTAGCCAGCGATCGATCACTCCCACGCCATTGTCTTCATTCGGAATTAAGGCTTTCAGCAACGCGCTGGTCATTGAATTAGAGGCAAAATTGAAAGCTTGCTGACCTCCAGCAAGGGGAATTTTGCTACGTTTCAGGGCCCTTCTGGCCTGCTGAATAAGAGATTGCGAACGAACAATCACCACCTGCTCAGACCAAGGAATGTTGTCACGCAGGTAATGGGAGCGCAGCTGATATCCCAAAGCCGCCCCCATCTGTGCAAGGCTGGCACAGTTGTGGATATGTACGCCTTGCTCACCAAGCCGCCTTTCAGAGTCCCCAGCAAATGGGGCGTTTCTTCTTCCGGAGGGTCCACTTTGCGCAATGCGTGAGGCAAGCGAGAGATTCAAGGCATGAAGCTGAGGAGTACCGATGTAGCTACCCCCACAGTCTTCAATTTGAACGTCGAGGATCCTGGCCAGATCGAGATCCATATGGGCATAACCGCGCTTGTATGAGGTTACTGAGAGATCTGGATTCGAAAAAGCAATGATGCGGCTTCCCAGTTGGTGTGCGACATGAAGTAGCGCTAGCAGCGAGGGAGTGCAGTCCTGTAGATCATCGATCAAAAGGTATTGCGGAAGCGGGGTAAAAATTCGTACCCCAGCGGACTGCGCACGATCATCCCAATGGGCAAGGAGCTGGGCAGCTTGCCTTCCCAGTCCAGCACCGTGTGCCAGCATGGTTCCTCGGAACTCCACCTCCAGCTGCGGAAGTTCGTTCCACTTCTTGAGCAGGGGCGCAAGACTCACCCACTGCTCCATTCCGCGAATGCGGCCGAGCTCCTCTAGATGCTCAGCAGTGGTCCCAGACTCTGCAGCAGTATCAATGAGATCGCGCAGTTCCATCCGAAATGCCGGAAGTGAACGGATGGTATCTGAAAGCTCTTCGGGCCACTGAATCGCAGTTTCTTCTAGCAGTTGAGAGACCATGCGATCCATGTTTGCGCCCGTCAGGAGCTCAACATCGCCCAGCGGTTGGTCACGCGTGTTTCGCCACTGTGACACGATTGAATAGGCCCACCCAATGGGGGTTCGAACCGGGCGCACCGCATTGGGAGCAAGTGCTTGTACCGCAGGCATCAACTGATCTGCGCGTGAACGATCTGGAGTGAGAACTAAAAACGAGTGGTCGTTGTGTACAAGTTCAGTGACAGCGGCAAGAAGAAGAGTTGTTTTCCCACTTCCGGGTGCACCGCGAAGTACAGCATCACCTTCAGTTATCTGCTTAAGCAGAAATCGCTGATGGTCGCTGAGTTCCGGTAGGCCTGAGAATTCAGAGCCAACCGTGATACGCACCGGTGTGTTGTTCATATAGTGATTCTGACAGAGGCCACCGGCATTTGGAGACCACTTTGGGCTTCTAGGCGAAATTACGCTGACACTGAAATCCCCCAGCCCTGCTTTCCGCCTCACGTACCATGAGAGTGAAAAGTTAACCCCAATCAATGAACCTGGGAGTCGCAGTGAACATCACGATCGGTATCAACGCCAGCCCGCGCGAACTCGACCTCGAACTGGACCTCAGCGAAGACGAACTCTTCGCACAAGTCACCAATTCTCTACGCGAGCAGACTCCCCTGATCCTTACGGACACCAAGGGAGAGAAGACACTTATTCCCGCCCAAGCAATTTCCTACGTGCGCGTGACTGCGCCGCAGACGCACCGCGTCGGCTTTGCAATTCACTAAAAGCAAGCCGAAATCAGCTAACACCTATCCACCTGCGTCTAACCGCGCAGGTGGATTCCTTTCATGCGCTCTGCATGCTCAACACTCAAAGTCTGAGCAATAGCATCTGCATCTTCAGGAGAGTCTGATAATTCAGGGTGCATGAACAGGGTTGAACGCACCAATCCCAAAACCTCTCCGGCAACCCTTCGCGCCCACAACGACAGGCGAGCGGCAAGCTGCTCATCGGCCTCGAAAATCGGAGCCAAATTCTGGCGCTCCCACTCCCCCTGCTCAAGATCCCACTTTGCTTCCGGGAACAGGTTTTTACGCGACGCAATCTCACGCAGCAGGCCACCTAAGATTCCCAGGGTCACATAGGTTTTAACCGTGCGCTCATACCAGGTCGTCGGTCGCGTACGGGCATCCAGATCGTCATATAGCCCATCAAAAGCCTGAGCTTTCTCGGCTAAGTCAACGCCGCGATGCTGACACCAGGTTTCGACCTGGGTGTAGGTATCAAAAACTCGAGTGGCCATGCGCGCATGCTCGACCTTCGCCTCGAAAGTCGGAGCCTGGTCACTGTCCTTAGCCAAGCGTGTCATTGCAGCCAAAATCGAATACGCGATCAGACCGACAACGTCAGCGTCGCGATCCGGCACAGGTTCATAGGTGCGTTCCATGCACTAACACTACATCAGATAAACGTGACGGGTTCCTCCTCGAGCGATCCGCGTCAACCTCGTAGAATACAAATGACAGTGCTGACCGATCGCACGTGAGATATTTTGCCCGGGCACCTATGCCCCTTGAAGAAGAACCGCGATCGGCTGCAATTTCCAACGGGTTTTTCCCAGAACAGGTTGATCGTGACTTCACCGTCTGACTACTCTGCTGGCGTCGTACGTTTGGGCTCAATCAAAGCCCCTTCGACCCAAGAAGATGAAACCACCCCCGATATTACGAACTCGGGAAATGAAACATACGAAGCGAAGTCTTTCGCTGATTTTGGGGTCAGCGACCCCATCGTTGATGCTCTTGAAGAACGAGGCATCACCCACCCCTTCCCCATCCAGGCACTGACTCTTCCCGTTGCACTGGATCGCCACGACATTATTGGCCAGGCAAAGACCGGTACCGGCAAGACGCTGGGATTCGGCATCCCCGTATTGGAAGATGTCATTGCTCCGGATGAAGAAGGTTACGAAGATCTTCTCAACCCGAACATGCCTCAGGCCCTCATCATCTTGCCAACCCGCGAGCTCACCAAGCAGGTGGCCGATGATCTGCGTGCAGCGGCTTCTAAGCTCTCAACGCGCATCGTCGACATCTACGGCGGCGTTGCTTTTGAACCGCAGATTGAGGCACTCAAGCGAGGAGCGGATATCGTCGTCGGTACCCCCGGGCGTTTGATCGATTTGCTCCGTCAAGGCGTGCTGCACCTGAACGGCGTGGAAAACGTTGTCCTTGACGAGGCCGACGAGATGCTTGACCTGGGCTTCCTCCCGGACGTGGAAACTTTGCTTTCGCGTATTCCCGCGGACCGTCACATGATGCTTTTCTCGGCAACCATGCCCGGCCCGGTGATCACACTGGCACGCAAGTTCATGACCCAGCCGACCCACATCCGCGCCCAGGATCCCGATGATCAGGGTCAGACCGTCAACACGGTCCAACAGGTCATTTACCGCACTCACGCCATGAATAAGACCGAGGTCGTGGCCCGCATTCTGCAGGCACGAGGCCGCGGTCGCGCAGTGATTTTCTGCCGCACCAAGCGCGCGGCTGCGCGCGTTGCTGATGAGCTTACCGAACGTGGTTTTGCCGTTGCCGCCCTTCACGGCGATCTTGGTCAGGGTGCGCGTGAGCAGGCTCTGCGTGCCTTCCGCAATGGCAAGGTCGATGTTTTGGTCGCAACGGATGTTGCCGCACGCGGTATCGACGTTGACGATGTCACCCACGTCATTAACTACCAATGCCCCGAGGATGAAAAAGTCTACATCCACCGCATTGGCCGCACCGGTCGCGCCGGTAATTCGGGCACAGCTGTAACCTTCGTGGATTGGGACGATGTCCCACGCTGGTCTTTGATCTCGAAGGCTCTGGGCTTGGGAGTTCCCGAGCCCCTGGAGACCTACCACACCTCGCCGCACCTGTACACCGACTTGGATATTCCCGAGGACGTTACAGGACGTCTTCCGCGAGCGCAGCGCACGCGCGAGGGGCTGAGCGCAGAGAAGATTGAGGACTTGGGTGGTTCCTCGCGTGGTGGCCGAGGCCGAGGCCGCGGTGGGCGTTCTTCTGCCCGCTCGGGAGGACGTGGGGAGCATTCAACTTCTGGTGAACGTACCCGCACCCGACGCCGTACCCGCAAGGATGGCGATCAGACAATGAATTCCGGAAAGCAGGGACGTTCTGACCGCGGCACCAAGGGCCGAGGCCGAGGCGAGCACTCCCCCGCACCACGAAAGCGGGTGCGCCGCCGTAAGGGCAGCGAAGAGTAAGGTGCGCGTTTACCGGCCGAGGAAATGCGTGGTGTTTTGCAGTCGTTCGGTGTTTCTGGACGCGATGACGAATGGGGTTTGTCCGCGTTCATCGCGACATTTAACGTCGTCGCCTCGAACGACCAAAAACTCGACGATCTCTTGCGTGGATTTCTTTGATGTCATTGGGAGCATTTTGCGCATACCGGACTACAAGTGAACATTATTCTTCAAGAATAGCGTCTTGAAGGTCCAGGTATTCAGAACGAA
>ERZ773037.1438-NODE-1438-length-12369-cov-11.653727_pt1 | contig 12369 bp, 10 predicted proteins | sample MGYA00511466_ERZ773037 | MGnify/ENA primary metagenome ERZ773037 (study PRJEB29015, sample SAMEA2738146) | human oral metagenome | biome: human oral; feature: human-associated habitat; material: saliva | place: China | collected 2202 ... | reverse complement strand
TCGCCTCCGCTGCGGCCCGAGCCGATGCCTCGGACCATGAGGCCCGCGACCCCCAAGAGGAAGTGCGCCGCCTTGATCGTCGCCTGAACGGAGAGAGGCCCCCCGGCCTCGTCGATGAGCGTGAACGTGCCCGTGAGGACGCCGGGTGCCGCGCGCTCTGTGAAACGCAGGAACTGGTCGCGCGCCGTCCCCGTCTGTGGGTCGATGGATAGGGACACCGTGTCGTGGATTGGGATTTTCGAGGACGGAGTCGCGTCCGTGAAGAGAACGTGACGCGGGTGGGGGGTTGAGCCCGGCTCGCTGTTGGGGTCCTGGCCGAAGAGCCACAGGGCAAAGCTGGTCCACTTCTTGGGAGACTTCTCGTCTGGCCCGTCGAGGGCCTTCGCCGCCAGCATTGCCTGCTCGCGCAGGACTCCTGCGATGACGGTGCCGCGCACGATCGGCTGCCCGTCGCTGCCGCGCTCAATTTTTGAGTGCGTGCGCCCCGCGTGGCCCACGCCCGTGGAAACGCCCCAGTCGGAGGTGAACACGATGGTGACATGACCGCTTGCGGGGGTGATGCTACTCGTCGTGGTTTCAGCGCTCACTTGGCACTTCCTGCGGTGGTCGCGCCTGACGCTTCGTCGCAAGCTATCTGTCCGTTGGCGTCTTGGGCTATCCGGCAAGCGATATACCCGTCAGGCAAGTTCTCGGACAGGTCGATCAGGTCCAGGAACCACCGCGAATACGCGACGCAGTCCTCGATCACTCTCTGACGCTCCGATGACTCTTCGTCCGCCTGGCCCTGAGCTGAAGCGGCGGTGCCGCTAGTGGTGCCGGCTATCTCAGCCTTGGCGAGGCACGCCTGGGAGGGCAGCGCCGTCAAGCGCTTGACGAGGCCTTTAGCGCCCGACGCGTTCTCCTGGGCGTCTGACCACTCTGCGAGGATCGTGCAGATCGGATGCTTGCAGTGCTTGGTCTTCCTATCCTTGTCCTCCCGGGACTCATCCGCTTTGATCTCTTCGCGCGGCGCGAGCGCCTTCTCATCGGCTTTGAGGACATACCCCAGGCATGCGCGCGGCGTCTTATCTGCCTCGTCCGCTCCTGCTTCTTGCGCGAGGAGCTTGACGATGCGGTTGGCGCGGGCGCGCGGGAACGGATTGCCGAGCGCCTTGTCGGGGGAATCCGGGTCCTTGCCATCGAAGACGGCGACCGCTTGGAGGACTCTCTTCCACTGATCCTGTGATTGTGGCGCTCCTCCGGAAGCCGAGGCCGTGGCTGCTTCCCCGATCCGCTCCGGTGCGTAGTGGCCAACGAGGAAGGGGCGTTGGACGCGGCCCTTGTACTCGTCCAACGTTTCATCCGGGTCTAGGACAGTCGCGTCGCGCAGCACGTGGAAATCGATCGTCGAACAAGGAGAGGCACCCGGCTTCTTGCCGAGCTTCTTCCCACGGGACACCAAGCCTTCCGCCAGGTCGTAGGCGATGTGGAACGGGAAGTTACGGCCGACGATGGCCACGCCCGCCGAGGCGGTGAGGGGACCGGGTTCTTGAATGATGTAGTCCTCGATCTTGAAACAGTCCCGCTCTGGTGCGTCTGTCTTTTTCCCCCCTGCAATAATGGCGAGAACTGATAAAAGGCTGTCGTTCCTCGTGAGTTTCTCATAATGGCGGATGTATGCCTCGGCGAAGGGGATCGCGTAGCGCCCGTCTGTGTATACTGTGACGTCATCGCCGCCGACCAACACGGGAACCACGGGAACGAGATCAATATCGTCATCGTTGGCGAGGTATTCAACGTCAGCCCACGAGCGGGCAACCGCCTCTTTGACGACACCATCAAGGCGGTAGTTCACCTCCATGATGAACCATTGGAAGATATTGTTTTCGTCGGGCCTACAGGGGTTTTCTTCCCTCCAGTATGACGCAGACTTGAGATTGCTGAGGTCTCCCTCAACCGTGTTGAATGCCTCGCCGAGGTCACGCATAATCGCGCCCACTCCGTTGCCGTCGATGTGGATGACCCCGACAGAGGAAAGGCTGGCGAGCATGCCCTGAGAGTTAGCTGCCTGAGGTAGGTCTTGGAATGCTCCTTCAAGTTGGAACGGGTCTTCGTTAAGCCTCTCTATTTCTTTCGGCCATGTGTCAGGATCAGCTGGCGACCAACGTGACACAACCTCCTGGAGCTGAAGACGTCGAGCTGACCGTGACCACGCGCGCTTGAGGCGTGAGGGGAGGGACAATGAGTCCTGCGCGTCTTGGTCTGTCTGAGTAGGTGGCGAAAAATTGGTGTCCTCGTCGGAGAGAAGGGGAACGTTGAGTGTTTTCCTTGCGTAGCAACGCATATCCCTGCAATCGTCTTCGGAGAGTTTCGGTGATGCAGGTAAAGCGGACTCTGATCCTCGTTCGAGGAACGGGAACTGCTGGAAGCGCGCCGCCGCCGGGCGGCGGTTCAGCGAGTACTTCAGGAACTCGTGATCTAGCTTGTTTAGGTCTCGCGCATCTACTTTGTCGAATGTCGCCTCGATGAAGACACCTGTGACGTCGAGGCCCGGGGCGTCAGTCAGCGCACGGAGCGTGACTTCTCGGATCAGTCGCTTCGCTAATTCCTTTGGATCGCCATCGGCCTCGGTGAAGCGAACGATCACCTTGCCGGACGAGTCGGAGACCCAGAAAGAGGCTGGAAGAGGCTTGGGCTTGAGGAGCTTTTCAGCTTCCTCCTTCACCCAGTGGGACAGCAGCGTGATCTCAAAGGATGCGCCGATCTGCTCGCGCAGGCGAGGCGAGGAGAAGATGAACGGCTGATTGCTGTTCGTCTGCAGCATGACAAGAATGCTAGTCGAAGGTGTTGCTGTCATTAGTGCTCAGCTCTTTGTGATAGGTAGAGTTGTGAGAAGAGAGAAGATGTCTGTCATCATGCGACCAGGCTGATTCACTACCACAGTGAAGGGTCGTCTAAAAGCTATGGTGTTCTCGCCTTTCAATGAGTTAACAGGGCAGAGGACAATTACTCCAATGACGGGCTTATCTTCCTTGATAAGTTGCTTGGTCGTCGACGGATTGCCAACTATCTCAAGTGTATTTTGTAGTATCTTGGACTGATCTTCGTTAAGGGGCTCAAAATCCTGACCTGTTAGTGCCAATATTACTAGATCGTACTTTCCGTAATCATTGTCAGTGTAGCTATTTGAGTTGGTTATGTTGTCCATCTCGAAGAGATTTGAATATTTCAGTTGCTTTTCGATGTTATCGCGTTCGTCTTTGGGTCCGATGATGACGATTTTTCGGTCGTTCAGACCTCGATTAACGCGCTCGCGTAGCTTGAGTAGTGTTTTGACGGATGCCTCACCTGCCCAAATTACTGCCAGGCCTCCGGAGATAGAGTAGATTGCTGGAAAAAGGAGCTGTGTGCATAGTTCTTTATACCAGGGAACTGGAGTGAGAAAGTAAAATGCTGAAACAAATAGAGAAGCGATTATGACCCAACAAGCGGAGATTATTGCCACTCGATGAGGTGATTTGCTGATGTTGATCAATGTATCTTCCTCTCTTATGCGGCCACGGCGTCTATGACGCCCATGCCGTAGCTCGTGTGCGAGCCGACGTTCGTGTATGCGGACAGCGCCATGAGGCGCGAGAAAATGCGGGTCGCTTCGGTGCCCTCGACGCCGCTGATACGCAGGTAGCCCTCGTGGGCCGGGATGCGCTGGGAGCTCAGGCGGCCCTGGCCGCCGCCGCGCGGCATCGCCAGAGACACCATGGACGAGCGTGTGAAATCCTGCGTCGCCAACACGCTCGCCATCGCGTGCCGGTCAATCCGTGGGGGAGCGAGCCTCCTGTTCCACGCCCACCAGCGCTGCTGCAAGCTCGTCGCAATTGTTGCGGGGGTCAGTCCGGGAATGTGCTGCCCCTTACATGAGAACGTCGTGGGAGTCACCAGGCGCACTTCCCACGCGGTGTCCTCGTCTCGCTCGGCCAGCTCCTCCCACGACTCCTGCGCGATGACCTGCCCCTCGGCCGCGATCAACACCGCGTCTTCTTCAGTGCCGGCGCCGAGCCGCATCACTCCACCCCACGACAGCCATGCATCCAGTGTGTCCACCATCCGGTCGTCCAGGAAGCGAACTTCGACGCCGAACATTGACTCCGAATGACTCAGTGCGCCCAGCGAATAGGGTTTCACGCCACCCGACCCGTGAATCGGCCGGTGCGCAAGCGTTGGGAACTGGGCGGCGCGCGCTGGGCTAATGCCTGTCGGCAAGTCCAGAACCGCCGACAGGGCGGCGTGAAGTCGTCTGGGCGTCGCTGGCACCCCCTCGGGGGCGTCAAAGCTGACGTAGACGGATGCTGGCATCGGTGCCTCCCATCACTCGCATGTGACTGTCGTCTCTGACGCTAGCACATTTGATCGATCGGGACATGGCCAACTGTTAAGGTGTCTGGTGAATTGCCAAAGTTTGAGATAGTGCATGCCAGGCAGCGCGGGCGTGACGCAAAGTCCGCATGAAATTTCGAATCCTGAAACAGTGTCAAGTTCGCTGTTGGACTTGTTGTGGCAATTTAGCGGGGGCGGTGTCAATGGGTGGTAGCAATGAGTTGGTTGAATGCTTCTGTGGGGGTGCGGTAGCCGAGGGTTACTCTGGGGCAGTTGCCCGGCTCGTAGGCGATGGCGTCGAGGTAGGGTTGGTGGCTGGTGATGGGGGTTCCTTTGTCAGTGTTCGTATCGCTCCTTCGGGTAGGCCTTGGATGCGGCGTGTGAGCGCGTCACAGACCTGGTCGGCCCTGCCTCCGATAGGCAGGGCCACGATGATCAAGTAGCGGGTGGTGCGCTCGACCAGGGTCGCGCACGCACTGGCCTCATTTTGTCCGATGATGAGGTCCCCTTCCCAGTTGCCAGGGATCATCCGGTCGGCAATGTCTGGGTGCTTCAATCGATTAATCGTATGGCGACAATGAGTGGTTTGCGCCCGCCTGCAGGGGGTTTCTTGCGCATCCATCGCCCGGAGGGCAGGCAAATGCCGTGCTCGATCAGCACTTAGCATCCGACGACAGCTCACAATCAGCCCTTCCAGCAGCACTGCTACCACACAAATTGCTTACACCCAATGACACTGCCCTTTCTAAATGGTGGTGTTGGGTTGTTTCGGCTTGCGCGCGAGTCCGGTCTTAATGCACCTTATGGCGCTTGGTGCTTTCTAACCAATCTGGCTAGGTGACCGCTACGAAATTTTCACATCAGTCTTAATGCACCTTATGGCGCTCGGTGCTTTCTAACTCTGAGCAGTTGGCTGTGTATGACGATCTGGTGCGGTCTTAATGCACCGTTTGGCGCTCGGTGCTTTCTAACGATGAGCTTTGGCGTATTTTGCGTGCAAGCTCAGGCATGTCTTAATGCACCTTATGGCGCTCGGTGCTTTCTAACCTACTGGCTGTCCGCTACGTCACCCAAACCGCCCTCCCCCCGTCTTAATGCACCTTATGGTGCTCGGTGCTTTCTAACTTGGAAACGTCGCTGACTACGTTCTCTATCCAGTGGAAGTCTTAATGCACCTTATGGTGCTCGGTGCTTTCTAACGGTAATGGGCAGGTTTATGCCTATGTCCCTTGGATGATGTCTTAATGCACCTTATGGCGCTCGGCGCTTTCTAACATGCGTCGCTATACTGCGACGTATCAGATCACTGCAAAGTCTTAATGCACCTTATGGCGCTCGGCGCTTTCTAACTGCCCGGCGTGTTGTGCCCTCTGTGATCAGGGGGAACGTCATGTCGGATCGCCAGTGGTCGAAAAAGCACCCCTCCGACCAGCAAGCACGAGGTCAGAATATCAGACTTTTCGTTGCGACTACTTGTATCGCCACGGACCGTCTGCGGGGCCGGTGACGCCCCGGAAATCGCCGCCGTCACCGGCGTGTCGCGCGGCCACAACACTCAACGCTTGTAGGGTAACCACAAGCTTGTTGAGCGGAAGGAACGACGATGACGACACCTGCCACGGCCTCGTCTCTCGCACAGGCGCTAACCGCCAGGCCCTCGACGCCTCGGGCACGGGGTACTTCACGGTGCACACGCACGCCAGCCAGCACGCGGGCTATTTCCCCGGTGCCAAGCCCGTGCACATCCTCATGCATGTGGGTGCCTAAGGGCAGATTCTCGGCGCGCAAGCCGTGGGCGCCGACGGCGTGGACCGTCGCATCGACGTCGTCGCTACCGCCATGCGGGCCGGCCTGAGCGCGACTGACCTCATTGACCTGGACCTCGTCTACGCGCCGCCCTACGGACAGGCCAAGGACCCCGTCAACCAGACCGGCATGGTCGTCCACAACGTGCTGACCGGTGAGCTCGTGCTGACTGGACCGAACGAGCTGGCCGAGGACATGCCGGTCCTGGACGTGCGCACGGTAGGGGGAGTACGCGGCCGGGCACATGCCCAACTCGCTCAACATCCCCCACACCCAGCTGCGGGCGTGGCTCGGAGATCGGGCCGAGGCCGTGCTGGTCACGGGGGAGGGCTAAGCCTGCGGATTCTGGCCACGAAAACGACCCGGTGTCGGAGTGCGAGGCAGTAGAATTTCTAGTCACAACCGGGAAACGACCGACAAATCCGAGTCCATCTTCCTCCGACTGGCCACATGTGACGGCGCAACCAGCCTGAGAAGGGCGAAAGCTCGGAACGCCATGGCGCGGATCTGCTGACGAATTCGCGGCGCAACAAGGAAGGAGATAATCATGTGTCGACCCACCACCTGCGAGGTATGCGGAAAGACCACCTGGAAGGGCTGTGGCAAACACATCGACTCGGTGAAGGAACAGGTGCCCCCGGATCAGTGGTGCGACAAGAACCATACTGACGAGGAGTATGCCGCCGCTGAGAAGAGCAGTCTGAATTAGTATGAAAGTATTTGTGGTCAGGGGACAGTGAGAATTCTCGATAGTTTGAGCATTTTTGCTTTCCGTGATTGTTTGGATAGCGTGTTGAGTGAGAAGGTGGCTCGTCATGGTTCGTAGGGTGGTGTTTGTACCTGACTCTGACAGGCCGTATGTTTCGGAATTGTCTCTGGATTTTGAGCAGCATTCCGGATCTTCTATTCAGCAGAAGCAGCGTTCGATTGCGAGTTTGCATGCGTCGTATGTGGCTAAGTTTCCTTCGTCGCGTGTTCTGGAAGTGTCATCCAAGAGTGAAAGAGGCCTTGGAGTTCAGTTAAGCGCGTTCAATTTGATGATTGAGCATCCAGGACGTGGAAGTTACAGTGTTGAATGTGCTTTCCAGGCTTCAAAAGTGTTTGAGCATGGTGGTCCGTTTGTTGATCTTTTCGACGCTTCGAGTCGTGCAGCAAAAACAGATCGGCGATTGAGGGCAAGTGGAAAGCTCATTGGTTTCAAGTATTTTGCACATGAATTCCCACTAGAGCCGAAGACCTATTTTTATGACTGGTTGTACGCCTCGGCTCTTTGTTGTGATGACAAGCTCGTTGAGCAGGTAATGATGTTCGATGCATTTACCGATATCGAGCATAATCCTGAGCGGTCGATCAACTGTCAGGCAAGGACTGTGGCTAAAGTGGTGGGTCTTGCCCGGGCGGGGCTTCTGGAGGATGCTATGCAGTCGCCTCGAGCGTTTCTGGAACTTGGGTATCAATAGGTTTTCATTGGCCTGTCACTTTGTGTGACAGTGGAGGAACAATATGATCTGGGATCGAGTTGCCCCGCTCTACGACCTTGCGGTCAACGCGCTCAACAGGAGGGTGTACGACGGGACGGGCGTCGCCGTTGCCCGGTTGATTCGCCCCGGCGACACCGTGCTCGAATGTGCGTGCGGCACGGGGGTGATCGCCTCAGCCATCGCCCCCGCATGCGCGCGCGTGGTTGCGACCGACTTCTCCGAGGGGATGCTCAAGCAGGCACGCAAGAAGCTCGCACGGTTCCCGCACGTGGTCGTCGAGCAGGCGGATATCACCGACTTGCACTACGCGGACGACTCGTTCGACGCCGTCGTGGCGGGTAACGTCATCCACTTGCTGCCTGAACCGGGCGAAGCGCTCAAGGAGCTCAAGCGGGTCGTGCGCCCGGGCGGCACGATCATTGTTCCTACCTACGTGATTCCCAAGAAGCGCGCGCACACCATGTTCCTGAGGCTGATCTCCCGATTCGGCGTGCACTTCCAGGAGCACTTCGACCCGGCGTCCTACCGGGCGTTCTTTGAGCGCATGGGCTGCGTGGGCGTCACCTACCGCGTCGTGCGAGGTCGAATTCCCTGCATGATCGCCTCCTTTACGAACGATCAGTAGGTGCTGAGCCCAGGACGACGTTCCGCAGCATCGCCCCGTAGGCGACCGAGTCGCGGCTCATGCGTTCGCAGTGGCCCCACCCCGGCCACACGACCAGCTCCGTGCCGGGATAGAGGCGCGGAGCCCTGCGTCGCGCGAGCCGTAGGCCCGAGTCTTTCTCCCCGTACGCGAACGTGCAGCGGCGCTGAACGTCGGGGGACAGGTGCGGCAGTGTGACCCGCGAGCAGTCGCGCACAATTGCCTGAATGCTCTCCTCGCTCATCCCAGCAAGGCTTTCGGCCATGGGGCGGGCGACCTCCTCTCCGAAAAGCCGCGCGAGCTTGCGAACCCCGGCCTCGGGGTCGCGCACGGCCTTGCGGTGCTTCGCGACCATGATGCGGCTCAGGATTGCGCCGCCCGCCCTCGAGATCGGCCCTCCCGAGTAGAAGCTCACGCCTTCGATGAAGAGGCGGTCGAACGACAGATCGGGAAAGCGCAGTAGCTCGAAAAATACGACGCCGCCGAGCGACGCCCCAAATCCCAGAGCCAGACGGCGGATCCTGTGGTCCACCAGCCAGGAGTGGATGGCCTCCGCTTCCTCGATGGCTGACGAATAGGGTGCCGAGGCCTCGTCCCCGTGGGCGGACAGGTCGGGTATGAGGAAATGCAGCCCGTCGCCCATGTGGTCGGCGACTGCGGCCTTCATGCGCGAGGCAGACGACAGCATCGGGTGAATAAGGAGGACGGTGGGGGAGTCATCCCCAGAGTCCCCGTAGGCATGCATTTTCATGCGATATCCTCGTGCGGTGTCCTTGTGGTGGGAACGGACCTACTCGTAGTTTCGAGGGTCTAGCGAACCCATGAAATGATCTCGGTTCATGGAGGTCGTCCAGAATCGCGCTTCGGTTATTATATTTCCAAACGTTCGCCTGTCGGAGGGGTCGTACCACTTTGCCGCTTCAATCTTTGCGGCCTGTAGTTTGTGTGCTTCATCAAGGGCAGGGGCGAGGTCGGTATCCCGCGAGGCGAGGGTAACGACGTCGTAGCTGCCTGATCGGGCGAGCCTAATCTGCCGTGAAGGCTGCGCGGAGTCGTTCTTGTCGCCCGCACACCCAGACGCGCCCGGGGTGCGCACGCCTTCTCGCTGCGGCCCAGGAATATCACCGTCTGGCAGGTGCGTTCGCGGCACAGCTAGCGCCGTATTGTGCCACCGGATCCGCACAGGGACCTCGGCTCAAGGCGCGTCGATGACCCCCACCACCACGCGCCCGTGACCTTGAGCGATTCAGTCCACAACCTGGGCAGCCAGCACAGCGGTCACAGGACTCTATGTCGAGCATCAGAGCATCTGGGGTGCGAGCCACGCCCATCAGATGGAAGCCCTCCAAGTCGACGAGCAGATCACACCGATCACAACGATCAAGCGACACAGAACAGCAGGTAGGGTCAGACACCGCCCAATGTCCTTGAAGACAGCGGGGGTAGAAGTCCGCTCATCATCAATGACCTCGACCTCTACCCGCAACCCCCGACCAACACCCGCTCACCCACACTCAACTCTGAAGAGCCCGTTTGGTGCTCGGTGCTTTCTAACAGAATTTACCCCGGAACGCCTAGACGAGTATCAGAAGAGGTCTTAATGCACCTTATGGCGCTCGGTGCTTTCTAACACAGAAAGGTAGGACCCACAGATGATGGCAGACGATTTCGCGTCTTAATGCACCTTATGGCGCTCGGTGCTTTCTAACCAAGGCAATTTAGACGCCTCCAATGATCCACTGACCGGAAGTCTTAATGCACCTTATGGCGCTCGGTGCTTTCTCACGCAGACGACACCGTGTATGAGCTGTCGGACATCCAGAAGTCTTAATGCACCGTTTGGCGCTCGGTGCTTTCTAACACTTCCACGCGTCGGCGTGGTGGAGGGTTCATATGAAGTCTTAATGCACCTTATGGCGCTCGGTGCTTTCTAACGCCCGGCGTGTAGTGCCCCCTGTGATCAGGGGAAACGTTGCGTCGGATCGCCAGTGGTCGAAAAAGCACCCCTCCGACCAGCAAGCACGAGGTCAGAATATCAGACTTTTCGTTGCGACTACTTGTATCGCCATGGACCGCCCGCAGGATGAGTTTCGCTCCGGAAATCGCTTCCCACATCGGTGTGTAGCGTGGCCACAACACTCAACGCCGAGGCCCTTACTCGCGCCAGACGTCGACTCCTCACGGCACACCCCAACCCCACCAGAGCGAACGCCCTCACGTCGGCAAGCCTTACCGTTGACCAGCTGCGCGTCCTCGCTGCGAGCGACTGGGCGCCGCCACGCATGACTACACTCGATGCGAAGACGCTCGCGACGGCTGACGCCGTCACCCGGGCACTCTTACGTCGTGATCAGATCACTTGACGATGACGACTCGCAGGAAGCGGGGGCCGTGCACGCCGTTGACGCGGACCAGCTCGATGTCGGAGGTCGCCGAGCCGCCGGCGATCCAGGTCATCGGGCGGGTGGGGTTCTTGCCGAGGATCTCGACGGCCTGGGGCACCGTGGGGACGATGTCGGAGGCCTTGAGGACGACGACGTGGGTGTCGGGCACCAGAGAGATCGCGCGGCGGCCCTGGTCGGGCTCACCGTCGAGGACGATGGTGCCGGACAGGGAGATGGCGACGCGGCAGCGCGTGACGACGGCGTCGATCTCGTCGAGCTCCAGCGTGGGGATGGCCTTCTCACGGCTATCCTCGCGCACCGTGCGGCCCTCGCGGGCGGCGGCCTTCTTGAAGGCCTCGTCCAGGCCGGTGGGGACCACAACGGAGGTGGCCTTCTGGTCGGCCAGGAACTTCGAGATCGCGTCGGTGACCTCGGACTCCTTGGAGACAACGACAACCTGCGCGGAGTAGTCCTCAAGCGTCTCGATCATTTCCTCGATGACCGCGTCCGAACCGGGAGCGTGCTCGGTGGAGCGGATGTAGTCGCGGGGGATCGGGCGCACCGGACGGCCCTGCTGGGAACGGGAGATGGCGTCGCGTGCGCGCGCCAGGATCGCGGTCTTTGCGTCCATCGTGGTGGTGCTCATGTCACGCCTCCTTCGGGGTCGTGTTGGTGGTCATGCCGTGTTCGGATGCGAGCGGGAGGCCCTTCGCGGGAGCGTCGGTGCGCGGCGCGTTGGCGTCGGAATCCTTGTGTGTGCGCTTCCACCACTCGCGGAAGGTTTCCTTCGGGGCGACCGGCAGGTCGCGGGCGTGCGTCCACAGCGAGGCCGGGAACGGCAGCGCGCCGATGGAGCCCTTCTTGGCGAACAGGCGGGTGGCCTTCGTGCCCTTTCCGGAGGCCTTCCACAGCTTCGCGTTCGTCATCACCGGGGTGGTCGCGCTCATGGCGAGGTCCCACACGTCCGGCACGAGGTTGCGCTTGACGTCAACGGTGCGCGCACGCATGTGGATGAGGATCGTCGGGATGTCGATCTTGACGGGGCAGACCTCGCCACACGCGCCACACAGGGAGGATGCGAAGGGCAGGGTGTGCACCGGATCGTGCTCGTCGAGGCCCTGGGTGAGCTGCGGGGTCAGGATCGCGCCGATGGGGCCCGGGTAGATGGAGCCGTAGGCGTGACCGGAGGTGTGCTGGTACACCGGGCAGATGTTCATGCACGAGCCGCAGCGGATGCAGGCCAGGGCCTGGCGGCCGATCGGGTCGGTGAGGACCTTGGTGCGGCCGTTATCCATAAGGATCAGGTGGAATTCCTGGGGGCCGTCGCCGGGGGTGACGCCCGTCCACATGGAGGTGTATGGGTTCATGCGCTCGCCGGTGGCGGAGCGGGGGAGCAGCTGGGAGAAGATCTCCACGTCCTGGAAGCGGGGCACCAGCTTCTCGATGCCCATCAGGGTGATGAGGGTGTCCGGCAGGGTCAGGCACATGCGGCCGTTGCCCTCAGACTCGAAGATGGAGACGGTGCCGGTTTCCGCGATGCCCATGTTAGTGCCGGAGACGGCGACCTTGGCGTGCAGGAACTTCTTACGTAGGTGGGCGCGGGCGGCGGCCGTCAGCTCGGTCGGGTCGTCGGAGAGGTCGCGGGGCGCGTCCTCCATGCGATCCAGGAAGATACCGCGGACCTCGGAGCGGTTGCGGTGGA
>ERZ773037.1436-NODE-1436-length-12373-cov-10.055447_pt1 | contig 12373 bp, 8 predicted proteins | sample MGYA00511466_ERZ773037 | MGnify/ENA primary metagenome ERZ773037 (study PRJEB29015, sample SAMEA2738146) | human oral metagenome | biome: human oral; feature: human-associated habitat; material: saliva | place: China | collected 2202 ... | reverse complement strand
CACCGGGCGCGACCTTGGCCTGATCCCGCAGGCGCTGCGGCATGCCCGCCGCGGCCGGGTGATCATGAACCAGAACATCGTGCTGTCCCTGGCGATCATCGCCGTGCTGCCGCCGCTGGCCATCACCGGCGTGCTCGGCCTGGCCGCGGTCGTCCTCGTCCACGAGGTCGCCGAGGTCGTCGTTATCGCCAACGGGCTGCGCGCAGCGCGTGCCCACAAACGATAGGGGTGGCATCGAACGTCATGACTCAGACATGTGCTAGCGCATATCGATGACGCCGGTACCGACCTCAATATGCTTCGTTCGGGCAGCAATCGCGGAGAGCAAAGGCATAGGAGAAGCACCCTGGGGCGCGAAATGATGCACCCTGAAGTAGGCGCCATTGACACCTAGATCGTCGGCAGCGACCGACAATTCGATAGCCTGATGAAGGGCATTGCGCCCGCTCAGTCCGCGCCTTCCGTCCCGTGCGTAGTGTCCAAAGCTTAGGAAACCGAAGGCCTTCATCACTTACTCCTGAGATTCGAGCCAGTGCTGCGCATCCAAGGCAGCGCGGCAACCGGAACCCGCAGCGGTAATTGCCTGGCGGTAGGTGTGATCAACAGCATCACCGCAGGCGAAAACACCCGGGAGATTGGTTGCGGTCCCCGGATCGTTGACCACAATGTAGCCCGCCTCGTCCAGCGCCACCTGATCGGCGATCAGCGAGGTGCGGGGAAGGTGGCCAATCGCAACAAAAACACCTTCGGCTTCTAGGACGCTCTCGGAACCATCAATGGTGTTGCGCAGGCGCACACCCGTCACCGAAGAATCCCCAAGGACTTCCTCGACAACGGAATTCCACACGAACTCGATCTTCGGGTTAGCCGCAGCACGATCAGCCATTGCCTTCGAGGCACGCAGTTGGTCACGACGGTGAACAACCGACACCTTCGAGGCAAACTTCGTCAGGAAGGTGGCCTCTTCCATGGCGGAATCTCCACCACCGACAACGATCAGGTGCTTGTCACGGAAGAAGAAGCCATCGCAGGTCGCGCAGTAGGAAACACCACGACCGGAGAACTCTTGTTCACCGGGCACATCCATGTGGCGGTATTCGGAGCCGGTCGCCAGAATCACCGTGCGCGCCTGGAGGGTCTCATCCTCAAGAGTGATCGTCTTGATATCGCCCTCTAGAGAAAGCGCGTAGGCATCCTCGTAGCGCACTTCCGCGCCGAACTTTTCAGCCTGCTGACGCACCTGGTCCATGAGGTCCGGGCCCATGATTCCCTCGGGGAAACCCGGGAAGTTCTCAACCTCGGTCGTATTCATCAGAGCACCACCGGCTGCAAGCGCACCGGCAACAACGACGGGCTTAAAACCCGCACGAGCAGTGTAAATAGCCGCCGTGTACCCCGCGGGGCCAGAACCGACAATAACGACGTCATGGATGTTTTCAGACATGGTGTCTCCTATGGGCAGGTTGCGGGTTACTTCACTGACAGCTCGCTGATCCACGCCCACGCGCGACCATCTTGCGAGGTTGGCATCTTGCGGAAGGTAATGCTGATGGCATCGGTCTCCACGGGATGTGCCAGTTTGATGTCCGTTGTGGGAGAGAACGTCGTGGTTGCGATTTCTGTTCCCGCACGAGGTGAATTGGGATCTACAGCACGAACAACACCTTCACCGCCACTCGTCGAGGGATCCATCGTCAAGGTGATTTCAGAAACCGTTGACTTCTTCTCGAACTTCACGAGCACGGTGACCGCGGTGTCGTCTAGGAACTGGTTGTAATCGAAGTAGCGCGAGTGCCAGCTGGTCTTTGCGTCTCCATCGATCATATTGACGGCCATTTCTTCGTGGTCGCCCTTGTCATCCTTCCACGACAGCACAGACACACTGGAAATGACAGGTGTCACGGTTGTCGTCTGTGAAGGATTGTCGGAAGGCTGAGCCGATGCGGAAGCCGAAGGCGAGGCGCTCTTCGCTTGGTTCACGATGTCGTCAACACCGGAGTGCTTGACCGGGCTGAGTACGGTTGCACCCGCCCAAATGGTAGCGAGGACCGTCAGCACTGCGGCAAAGATAATCGTTGGGCGCGTGGGATCAATTCCGCGCTCTGCGCTTTCACCGCCCGAGGCCGGTGATCCCTGTGCGCGGCCACCTTCGCCTCGGCCGCCGCCGTTTCCGCCACCGGTCCCACCGCTATGCCCGCTACCTGCGAAGGAAGCACCAGCGTGACCGACGCGAGCAGCAGCCGTCGCCGCCACACCCTCGGCAGCAGCAGCGCCGCCCACAACAGCACCCTCAGCAAAACCCTTGGGATGCGGTGCGGGGATACGAGAAGGAGAAGGAGTAGAAGGAGACTTTGCGGCGGAAGTCTCCGCCGCGGCCTCGGCAGCTGCAGCACCCAAGGGAATACCAGCAGGCGCGGTCGCATCGAGGTCGTAGACGCGCGCTGTAGCTGGGAGGGTGGGAACAATGGGAAGCTCAGGCTTGGCCTGGCTCATCTCGACGCGGCCTCGGGAAGCGTGGTTCTCCTGGGGAAGCGTGGGCTGCGAGGCAGGAACTTCCGGCGCGGGAGTCTGCGGCAGGGGAGTCGACTCATGCGGCGCATCGGGATTGACGATCTCATCGAAAGCAGGCACGGAGAGGTCGACGGAGAGCGGAACCCAGCGAGGCATACCTTCGGCAGGGGTGCGGTGATCCTCAGCGGACATGACTTCCTCCTTGCGTGATGCTGCCAGCCTATTATGAATGCTTTCGGGACGTTGCGCCGACGGCGCGGCCGAAAGGAACGCACACAGCGCTGCGGGAAGACGCAAACGAGTGAGCAGGGGACGAATACTGGTTGCAGATTCTTGTGGGTTGATGAAGCGCATCGCAAGCATGTAGATCACGGTGACAACGATTGCAACGACCCCGAACTTCACGCCAGATACCAGCCAGCGCACCAGTTTCGAAGAAATCGTCGTGTAGATTCCCATGAGCCGCAGCACGCCAAAACCGACGACTCCAGCCACAATCGCGCAGCAGACGTAGGTCAGGTAGGAGCGCACAATGAGCGAGGAATTGACGAAGCGATTGCGATTGCCAACCCAACGCATCGCAATCAGACCCTGAACGATGCGGCACACTGTTTCGCCAAGAGCCGCGCCGATTACCCACCAACGCACACCCGTCGCAAAGTAGATCGACCACCCGACGATGATCTGCAAAATCGTGGGGACAATGCCCATGAGGAACACGGGTTTTGCGTCCTCGTAAGCGAAGAAGACGCGCTGGCTCATCAGCACGATTCCTGTCGAGGCCACGCCGGGCATGAGGGAAACCAGGATCAGCGCGTAGGAAGAGATCAGTTCGGGCCGGGTCGTATTGGTGACGACCAGCTGCATCATCGGGGCAGCGCCTGCCATGAAGATCGCGGCCGCAAGAACCGTCAGGGAGGTAATGAGGCGAATACCCGTGTGGTAGTGCTCGGCAACTTCCTCGTCGTTATCTTCGGCGACCGCGTAGTTCAATCGCGTGAAGATTGCGGTCGCAAGAGAAACAGTGATGACCGACTGCGGGAGCATGAAAATCAAAAACGCAGCCGAATATCCGGCCAGACCCGCAATGGGCTGGGGATTCTGGTTGAGGTAGTTATCCGCAATCGAGGCGATGGCGTTCGTTGAGAGAACACCGACCTGGGACACGCCCAAGGTCGCAAATGTCCAGCCTGCAACCTTTGAGGCCGAGCCGAAAGAAGTCCCACGGAAGTGGAAGTCAGGTTTGAATGAGATTCCCGCTCGTCTCATGGGGATGAACAAAACCAGTGCTTGGCACACGACGCCCAAGGTCGTTGTCACCGACAAGAGCCAGAATTGCGGGGAGGTGAAGTCCGTGATGGCGAAGTCTTCGTGGGAACCCCACAGAACCAAGAAAGCGGTCAGACCTGCGATTGCAATGACGTTATTGAGCACCGGCGCCCACATATAGGGGCCGAAAACTCCACGGGCATTGAGGAGCTCACCGAGCAGGTTATAGAGCCCGTAGAAGAAGATCTGCGGCAAACACAAGAAGGCGAAGGAAACTGCAAGGGAGCGAATCTCCATACTGTAGCCCGGCGCCATGATGATGATGAGAAGTGGCGCAAGAAGAGTCGAAACGAAAGCCACCACGAAGAGGATCGTTCCGGCCAGTGTGATGAGGCGGTTGATGTAAACCTGGCCTTCATCTCTCTTGAGTGCGCGAACAATCTGCGGAACCAAGACAGCGTCGAAAACGCCGGAGGCAAGGAGATTGAAGATCGTGTTGGGCAGGGTGTTTGCTGTCTGGAATGCAGCCGAGACCGCACCGCCGGCCGAACCCAGCGCCGCCAATAGCATTGCGGTCTTGATGAAGCCAAGGACTCGGGAAACCATTGTTCCCGAGGCCATCAATACGCTGGCCCGTAAAAGCGAACCGTTGCGAGCCTGGCTTTCACTCATTCCTGATCCTCTTCATGTGACTCGGATGTCGTCGGCTTGGCCGGGGGACGCCCGGCTTTCACGAATGCTCCGGTGGACAGTGGAACGTTGACCGTCCCTTTTTCGACGCCGCCAACGCCGGGCAGGTGTGAAGATTCCTCAGTGGTAGCGGCTTTGAAGCGGCGCCGAACCGTGCGGATAATTCCGCCGACGAAGGCAAGTCCGACAAGAACTGCCATGACGACTGTTGCCGCATCTTCCCATCCGGCGCGCATGCGGACTAAAACCCTTTGCGAATCATCAAGGACGGTTCCGCTGGGTGTCGATACCTTGTACGTCACGCGTATATCGCCCGAACCGATGGCCGTCACGGGTACTTCAACCGTTGAAGAAGAATTCGCCGGAATTGTGGCCGTCGAGGTGCTAGTGACGCGCAATCTGGGATCGCCCGGGAGCAAAGTGACCTCGACATTGACCGGCCACGGCAAAGAATTGCGCACGCGAACAGGGAAATTAGCGCTCTTATTAATGAGGTTGACCGCGTTAGAAGACTCAACCGATACAGAAGAGCTAAAGGTATTCAGCGACTGAATGCTGCTCACGATCGTTTCGGATCGCTGATCCCCAAGGTCTGCCCGAAGCGCGCTTGAAACGGTTGCATCCACCCTCAGGCGAGCCGCATCAACATTTTCCGTTGCCCCCGCCAAGGGAAGGGTAGCTGCGTAGGCGCCGCTCAACGCGCTCATCTCTGAGCGAAGTGAGTCGCTAAACGGCGAATCTTGGACGGCCGTACGCTCGATGTCTGTCGCCTCGGAGTTCACCAGGTCGCTGAAGGAAATCCCCTCAACCCAGCGGTTATCGAGGATTGCTCGCACGCGCTCAAGCCGGGTCTCGTCCAGTGAGGAAGACCGTTGAAGTGGAACGAAAAGTGTCCGCGACAAGCTCGGGCGCTCGCGGGTGATCATCGCGGTCATGGCCGTGAGGAACTGCTGGGTATCGAGTTCGTCATCAAGGCTTTGAGCATCCCACGAGAGCAGGTCTGTCATGGGCGAGAGGGAACTGAGAGCCGTGTAGCTCTCGCCTGAGTGATCATCATTATTGGTGATGGTCTGGCCATCGGCTGAGAGCTCAACTTTCGCCATGGAGGTGAAGTTTTGCTCGCTTTCGGGCGCTAGCTCGCCGGGTGGAGCAATGAAGGTTGAGCCAAGCTGCCCGTTCAAGGACTGCTTTCCCCAACTTCCCGAGGTCGTCCATGACACATTATCGATGAGCTTGGGTGCTGTAGTGCTGCTCTGGGTCTGGCTTGCCTCGCCGCTTGGTGAGGGACTTGGGCTTTGCGAGGCCTCACTTGCGCTGGCAGAGGAGCTTGCGCTGGCAGAAGCCGAGGCGCTTGCCGAGGAACGGGAGGACGAGGGAAGGAGAGCCTGCGTCTTGGCAAGAGTCGTAGGAACCTGTGCCCGCGAGTCGACAAGATACTTCATGATCGTGTCGTTATTGAGAGTTGTTGCAAGCGTCAGGTCCGCATCGTTACTGGGCAGAGCCACGAGCTCACGGGTGCGTTCAAAGAAGGTCTGGAGGAAAGCAGCGCGCGTATGGCGATCAGCGGTGATCTCGGCCTCGGAACGCGGGGTGGCGGAAGAGGAAGGAGACGGCGAGGCGCTGGTTGCGGAAGTGGAAGGGGAAGCACTGGCCTCGGAAGAAGAAGCAGAAGGTGTTGGCGAAGAAGACGAGGCGCTGGAAGTTGCGCGATCTTCAGGAACGGTGAGCTCGTCGACCAGAGTTTGCGAGTCGGTCGCGAAAGTTACTCCCGACATGGATGCCGCAGACAGGATCGAATAGGAATCACTGGTCATGCGTGGAGTTGAGGACGTCCAGGGCAAGAGAACATTGACGCGCGTATGTTCAAGGGAATATGCCGAATCCCAGATCAGGATGGAGCGGTCACTTCCCCGGTTTTCATCACCTTCAACGACGACCGTGATACCTCGCGGCCCCCACTCAAAGTCCGAGTTGAAGGGGAGGTCTTCAAAAGGAATTGTCATATGGAAGGGCTGTTCAGCGCCGGGCTGGATTGTTGCTTCCAAGGTTCCCGTATGCACGCGCCGACCTTGATAGGACTTCCCCGTCACATAAGCCGAGAGGTCCGAAGCGGTCAGCGGTGAATAAGTCTGAACATAAGCATCCAAAGATGGATTCTGGATGGGCTTATCTGTCAGATTGCGAACAACGCCCGAGACCTGCACATTGTTTTGTGCAGTGATCACTCGCGGTTCGAGGCGGTTAATCCGAACGTCAACTCCCAAGGGCTGGGGTGCCTCACCCAAAACCTCCGGTCGCGCGCTGGATTGAGGCGCAAGTGCTGCGGGTAAGACTGACGCGGCCGAAGCCTCGTGGGTGCTTCCGGTGGGAAGTGAGGCAAGAGCGGTCGCACTCGCGGGCTGGAGTGAAAGAAGCAGGGCGCCGAGGGGCACAAGAGTCAGTGCAATTCGAGTGGCTCGCATTCGCGTCATGATGCATCCCGGTAAAGCAAGTCCAAAGCGATCCCGACAATGCGCCTCTCGTTGGGGTAAGCCAAGTCATGCGAGAGCTCACGCAAGGGGACCCAAGCGGCGTCCTCGGCCTCGTGATCCGGATCTCCCTCAACGGTGATGGACCCGGAAATGTAACCCATCAGGTAGTGGTGGACAACCTTGTGGATCCGCCGATCTACGCCGGAAAACCAATAATCGATCGAGGCGAGGTGGCGAATGATGCGCCCGTGAATACCAGTTTCTTCAGCGACTTCGCGAAGAGCGGCTTCTTCGGGAGACTCCAAGCCTTCAAGATGCCCCTTCGGGAGGCACCACTCAATCTTCCCCGAGCGATTCCGTCTGGCGATGATCGCTGCGTAGGGCTGGCCATTGCGAACATCGACAACGATGCCTCCGGCAGAAGTCTCAGAGGAAACGGGAAGGAAATGAGGGGCCGAATTCGCTGCACGCAACGAAGGATGACGACGCGGAGGCTGAGGCACTCCGGGTCGTAACGCTTCAGAAGGTACAGTCATAGTTCCACTTTAAGCGGGATTACCCCTCCGGGTCAGGTCGCACCATCGGTCGAGTGGGAATTACCGCACTTTTTACAGCCTGTGCTATGGCTGCGAGTGACCTTATTCCCGTGTCAACCATGAATGAAGCCGTGATGCGAGCAAGCCAAAGAAGGCCAAAACATGGCATGCTGGAGGGGATGAGTACACAACTGTCGCGAACAATGGGTCAAGCCCGCTCTCACGCACCCCGTCCCTCGGGTTTAGGCGAGGGTGATTTGAGCCTGCTCATGGCCCAGGCGAAAGAGGCTTTCTCTCGTATTCCCAAGGAAATCCTCGAATTAGGCGAGATCTTCACCCGGGCGGGTGAGGAAATCAGCTTGGTCGGGGGACCGGTTCGCGATGCTTTCTTGGGGCTGACCCCTCACGATTTTGACTGCACGACCTCTGCTCGCCCAGAGAAAACCGAAGAGCTTCTTGCTCAGTGGGGACACTCAACCTGGGATATCGGCCGCGAGTTCGGCACCATCGGTGGCAGGCGTGGGAACTTTGTCGTCGAAGTGACGACCTATCGCACTGATTCTTACGAAGTGGGATCGCGAAAGCCCGAGGTTGAATACGGCGACACTTTGGAAGGCGACCTCACTCGTCGCGACTTCACCGTCAACGCTATGGCGATGCGCCTGCCACAATTGGCGCTCGTTGATCCTCATGACGGCCTCTCTGATCTGGCGGTGGGTCGTCTTCGCACCCCGGTCAGCGCACTGCAGTCCTTTGATGACGACCCACTGCGCATCATGCGAGCCGCACGCTTTAGCGCCCAGCTTGGCATTGACGTGGATGAGGATGTCATGGACGCCATGGAATCTATGGCGGGGCGCTTGGAGATTGTTTCGGCAGAGCGTATTCGCGCCGAACTCGAGCGACTGATAATCTCCCCGTGGCCCAGGCGAGGCCTTGAGCTCATGGTCCACACGGGCGTTGCTGACATTGTTCTTCCTGAAGTGTCAGCCCTCGTGTCAACCGTTGATGAACACAACAGACACAAGGACGTCTACCAGCACACGCTCACCGTCTTGGATCAGGCGATCGACCTGGAGACCGACGCGGATGGCCCGGTTCCCGAGCCGGACTTTATCTTGCGTTTTGCTGCCCTCATGCACGACGTCGGCAAGCCGGCCACGCGACGCTTCGAATCCAACGGCACGGTCTCTTTCCACCATCATGAATTGGTGGGCGCAAAAATGACGCGCAAGCGCATGAAGGCTTTGCGTTTCGACAAGGCCACGACGGACGCCGTGTCTGACTTGGTTGCCCTTCACTTGCGTTTCCACGGCTACGGCGATGCGAAGTGGAGCGATTCGGCGGTTCGTCGCTACGTCGCGGACGCGGGAGAACTTCTCGAGCGCCTTCACCGCTTGACCCGAGCAGACTGCACGACTCGAAATAAGCGCAAGGCCGCATTCTTGTCTGCCGCCTATGACGATCTAGAAGAACGTATTGCCGCGCTGCGCGCGCAAGAAGAACTCGACGCGATCCGCCCCGATCTTAACGGGGATCAGATCATGGAGATTCTGGGGATCCGCCCCTCTAAGGCCGTGAAGATGGCGCGCGACTACCTCCTTGACCTGCGCATGGAAAATGGGCCCATGGGTGAAGAGGCCGCGCGCGAGGCCCTGCTTGCCTGGTGGGCATCCGATGAGGTGCGCGAAGTTGCCGAAGAGTATCAGGCTCAGCAGGCTCGCTGGGAAGAAATGGTCGCGCAGAAGAGGGCTCGTAAACGTCGCGCTGCCAGTGAAAACTAAGCCGATCCGGAGCTACCTTTAGGCAATTGCCTGCCTTTCTGCGTAGGCTAGTCACGATGAACCTATGCTGAAAGGCTGGATTTCGTGGCACCTTCACAAGCAAACGACGACCAGGGACGTCGCGCCCTTCCCTCGCGAGCCGAGGCAACTCGACGTCGGCTTGCGCAGCAGGCACGTCGTGAAGGCGAGGGAACTATCCCCCAGACACCTGCTTCTTCTGCGCCAAAGCGCACTTCAGCGGTTGCACGAGTTTCTCGCACTTCCTCGAGCGGGGCAGCAGCCAGTTCAAGCGGAAGTCGGCGGACAAGCACTCGCGCGGCCTCGTCAGGGAGTACCTCACGCACGGGGTCGACGCGTCCGGCATCACGTACAGCAGCGGCCGGTAAGGGCGGCGGAAAGAAGAAGGGGCCGGCCAAGGGGAAGAAGAAGCGCAGCCTTGCAGCACGGATTGCACGAGGGGCTTTCTACACCTTCCTCGGCCTCATTATTGCCGGCTTTGGTACCTTCCTCATTGCCTATGCTTCGTTGAAGATTCCGCAGGCGGATCAGGTTGCTCTTGCGCAGACGACGACCGTTTATTACGCCGATGGCACCACCGAGATGGGCCGGATGTCGCAGGTGAATAGGAAGATCATCGATTCCAGTACCCTGCCTGACTATGTCTCACATGCCGTGGTTGCCTCGGAGGATCGCACCTTCTACACGAACTCCGGCGTCGACCTCAAAGGTATCGGTCGCGCGCTGGTCAACAATATTAGGGGTGGGGCGCGCCAGGGTGCATCGACCCTGACCCAACAGTATGTTGAGCGCTACTACGTCGGCGAAACGACCGGTTATGTGGGGAAGGCCAAAGAAGCGATCCTTGCTCTCAAGATCAATCGAGAGCAGACCAAGGACGAGATCATTGGCAACTACCTCAACACCATTTACTTTGGTCGCGGTGCCTACGGGATCGAAGCCGCATCTCAGGCTTACTTCGGTCACGAAGCAAAGGATCTCACCCTTTCCGAGGCCGCAATGATCGCCGGGATCATCCCTGCTCCTTCTGCGTGGGACCCGGCAGTCGATGAAGAGAAAGCACGCTCGCGTTGGCAGCGCGTCATCAACCTGATGGTTGAGGACGGTTGGATTTCGCAGGCAGACGCAAACGCTGCTGAGTTTCCAAAGACCATTGATCCCGATACCTTGGGTGGTCCGACGATGGAAGGCCCGACCGGCTATCTCATGGAGCAGGTCCGGACTGAACTCGCGGCAGAAGGCTTTACGGCAGATCAGCTGGCGACCGGTGGATACCGCATCATTTCGACGATTGATAAGGACAAGCAGGATCAGGCTGTTGCCGCTGCAGAGTACATGTACACGGTGCGCGGATGGAATGAAGATTCCATGCACGTGGCTTTGACGTCATTGGATCCCGCTACCGGCGAAATCGTCGCGGAGTACGGTGGCAAAGATTACCTCACGCGCCAGCAAAATGCGGCAACGCAAGACATCATGGCTGCCGGCTCAACCTTCAAGCCTTTCGCCCTGGTTGCTCACGTCGAGCAGGGGGGCTCGATCTACGACGTTTACGATGGCTCTTCGCCCAAGACCTTCAGTGGAATGTCGCGTGCGGTGAGCAACGATTATGGTGTGTCTTGGGGCCGTCAGAACCTGGTGAACGCAACGAAGAACTCGATCAACACCGTTTTCGTTGGACTCAACCAGGAAGTTGGCCCCGCAACCACGAAGAAGGTCGCGATCGACTTGGGAATCCCCGAGGACACGAACGGTTTGGATGATTCGCTGCTCAACGTCTTGGGCTTTGCGGCTCCCCACAACATTGACCTTGCGCACGCCTATTCGACGATTGCTTCGGGCGGAAAGCGAACCACTCCGCACATTGTCCGCGAGGTTCAAAACTCCGATGGCTCCAAGGTCTTCAAGACAAACGTTGACCCGGAGCAGATCTTCGATACGAAGACCATGTCGACCGTCCTTCCTGCGCTTGAAGCAGTGACCGCTTCGGGTGGTACTGCCGAGGCCGCGGCCGCACTCAAGCAGGACACGGGCGGTAAGACCGGTACCTCCGAAGACCAAAAGACCGCGCAGTTCGTTGGTTTTACGCCTGAACTGGTCACTGCAGTGAGCATGTACCAGCTCGACGAAAACGGAAGTCCCGTTTCTTTGACGAATATCGGTGGGCTTGGCCAATTCCACGGTGGTGACTGGCCGGTGACCGTGTGGATGCGCTACATGAAGCAGGCGACCGCGAACCAGACGAAGCTCCACTTCGATTGGTATACCCGTCAGTCAGCGACACCTGTGGTTCCCGCGCCTCAGGTATCGACAACACCTACGCCTACTGAAGAGACGCCGACCCCGACCCCCGAGGCGAGTGAGCCGACGCAGGGATCTGAGGTACAGCCGACCCAGACTCCGACCGCTCAAAATACGGGTGCTGCCGGCTCCGAGGGTGGCGGTCCGAGTCGGGCAGAAGGCAGGTAGCTTCCGCGGGGGTTCCATCGGCGCGGACACGTCTTCGAGCGTCGAATGGAGCGCTGCTCAGGCAGCTGCCTGACACCAAAAGAAAGACAAAAAGGCCGGGGCCTCCCGAAAGGGAGTGCCCCGGCCCTCTTTATGGTCTTGTCAGACGCTCACTTGACAGCCAGCACGCGGACCTTGAGGTTCGCGGTGACTTCGGAGTGAAGGTTGACCGTCACGGTGTGGTCACCGGTGGTCTTGATCGGGTCAGCGATGATCACGCGACGACGATCGATGGTCTGGCCCAGCTGTTCCTTCACTGCTTCTGCAATCTGAGAAGCGGAGACGGAACCGAAGAGGCGTCCATGTGCGCCAACCTTGCTGTTCACGGTCACAACCGCGGCCTGCAGGGCATCGCGCACGATGCGAGCATCGTCGATGGAGGCGATCTCACGACGGCGGCGAGCAGCAGCCATCTGATCGATCTGAACCTGTGCACCCTTGGTCCACTTGGTGGCGAAGCCACGGGGGATCAGGTAGTTACGAGCGTATCCAGCCTTGACCTCGACGACATCGCCGGCGGATCCGAGACGATCCACATCGTGGGTGAGGATGAGCTTGGTAGTTGCCATTTTTCAGTCCTTCCCTT
>ERZ773037.1435-NODE-1435-length-12378-cov-2.733344_pt1 | contig 12378 bp, 7 predicted proteins | sample MGYA00511466_ERZ773037 | MGnify/ENA primary metagenome ERZ773037 (study PRJEB29015, sample SAMEA2738146) | human oral metagenome | biome: human oral; feature: human-associated habitat; material: saliva | place: China | collected 2202 ... | reverse complement strand
GTCGCGTCATATGGACGCGAGACGTAAAGGCAGCCCACTAACCTCGTCGCAGGTTGGTGGGCTGCCACAAACCGAGGCTCATTGCCTCGTATGAAAGAACCGGTGGGGCTAGGAAATCATCTCCACGATGTTCAGCCCAGACTCAAGCACGTGGCTACCATCGGGAGCACAGCCGCTGGTGAAGATCTCGTTCCAGTAGTTCTGAGTCTGCTTGCCCGAGAAGATGGTGTCGGCGAGCGCCCTGTTCTTCCAGATGGGCAATGCGGCGTAGTTCAAGACGAAGCGCTCGAGGTTCTCCCAGACCTGCTCGGGGAATTCAACCATGAACAGGCCTTTCTCCGAATAGTTGACTCCGCTGAACGTCATGGAGTAGGTGATGACGCGAATCATCATGGGCACGATGGCAAGAAGTATCTCCTCCTTGCTCATGCGATAGGCAGCCAAGTGGTCATTGGTGATGGCTGCGTCGTTGCCCTTGGCTACGTTGCTCTCAATGCGGTAGGTGCCAATCTCGGGCTCGAACTTGTCGACGTAGATTCTGTCGGCCAGGATATTGAGGAACCGGATTATCTGCCTGCGCTCGATCTGCCTCGGGTTGCGGTCCTCCTCCTCGCGGAAGTCCAGCGGAGTGTCGAGAATGAGCTTGGAGTCGATGAGGCGAGCAAGGATCGCCTTGTCGTACGAGCTGTAGGAGAGCGGCAGCTCCTTGCGCCTACCGTCGAAGTTGATGTACGCGGTGAGCCGGTTGTCCGGCGAGTGTGTGATCTGGTTCTTCTGGGCCTCAATTATGTACTTGCGCAGGTCTGCCTGTCCCTTGAAGTAGCTCACGAGGCTCTGTTCCGAGAATCCGAACTCGTCCGCAGCCATCTCGTGCTCTGTCTGGTAGCGTTGGATGCGCTCGCCGTAGAGCGTGTTGGATAGCTGGTGCATGATCGACTTGTCGAAAGCGACCTGCTTGAGCCTGCTCCCTGCGTTGGTGTTCGTCGTGATGAGTCTCTGGACGTCTGGATCTATGAACAGGCGCATGAGGATCTTGGTCTGGCCAAGGAGCATCTGGGCAGCCGTCTTGTGTTGGCCGTCGAAGATTTTGATTCGCCCTTCGTCGAGGCGAGCGAGGCAGACCTGCAGCTGCGGGTTGCCACGGTGGAACTCCTTGATGAGCCCGCCGATGCGCGTGTTGATGCCACGGGGGTTGATCAGCTCATCGTGGAAGGCGTACTCGTGGGGAATCTCGATGAAAACCGTCCGCTCGCCGGAAAGCTTATCCGTAAAAATCGGCAGCGTCTGCTTCAATCCATCACCGAAAGCAACGACGAAGGTGTCGCCATCGACCTTGATCTTGGGGTCGGCCTTGCTGCCTCCGAAATAGGCGAGTACGTCTGCCAGCGTTGCCGTCCTCGTTCCGGCTTTCTCCTGGATGACGCGCAGCCTCTCGAGAACCTGGGCCACTCGCAGGTCAGAGTCTTGCTTGCGCTTGTTGCACCCGGAATGTGTCAGAGCGAAGTTGCTGGGAGAGTCTTTGCCGCCGCTCGCAAGGGGCTCGATGTGGTCGACATCCGTCTCCTCGACATCCATGTCGATCTCGCGCCCGCAGATGTAGCATCGACCGTTCTGCGCTTCATGCAGGTCTGACTTGAGATGCCTGTATTCTTCGGCAGAGAGCGCCGCAAGGTAATTCGAGTGCGCCATCAATCCATCCCTCCGCTGACCAGTGCCAGCAGGTCGCCGTAGTTCGTAACCTCGTGATACCTCACGCCCGTCGTGCTCGCCTCGTTGAAGAGCTTCTTCGCGCAGGCGATCTTGGCGTCCTCCACGCCGCGCAGCTCGAGCGTGTCGAGCGTGCCCTTGGTCTCGGCCACGAAGTACACGTGCTTCACTGACCCCCGCTTGAAGGCGATGGCCCAGTCCGGCGCGTAGTTGCCAACGGGAGTGGGTATGGTGAAGGTGCGCGGCAGCTTGGCGTACACCTCCACCTCGTCGGCCGCATCCAGGTCGGCAGCGAAGCCCGCCTCGCCGTCGGAGTCGGGGAACACGTAGTCCTGGATGCCCTTCTTGCTGGGCAGCGCGGAGCTCGCGTTCTTGGGCATGCGCTCGGTGAAGATCGTCGTGTCGTACTCGTCGTCGATGGCGTGGTACTCCACGTGGTCGACCACCATGGCCGCCTTCTCGCCCACGATGAGCTTGGCCACCTTGGCGATGAACTCCTCGGGGTTCTTCTGGTAGAGCGCATACTTCTGCGGGTGGATGCGCGAGAGGATCGCCGCCACGGTGCGCCGCGTGATGCTCGCCTGCGCGGCCACCTCGCCCAGGAGGTCGTAGGTCACGCCGGTCACGGCCCCCGCGTCCACCTTCTCCTGCGCGGTACGCCTCACCTTGAACTGCCCCTGCGCGTCCAGCTCGTCGCGGTCCAGCGTGCCGTGCTGCGCGCCAACGGTCATGGCGTAGGCAAGCTCGCTCACGACCAGGTCCTTGTCGATGCGGGCCACGGCGTGCTCGACCAGCTCGTCGCTTGAGAACTTTACCGTGTAGGCGTGCTTGCCGTTGATGCGCCGCCACAGCTCCTGGAACTCCGCGCGCTCGAAGTTGTCGTTGAGCCTGTTGGCGGGAACCTTCGCCTCCAGGCCGTTGCTCACCATGCCGTCCAGGGCGTGCGGGTCGTAGACGCTCCTCACCAGCGCCTCGATGGCGGGCGCCTTAGCCTGCATGTCCTGCGGCAGCCGCTCCACGGCCACCAGGTTGAAGCCCTCTTCGCGGAAGCGCTCGGTCGGCGTACCCTCGTAGTCGATGTAGTTGTTCTGCAAGAGCCACGCGTAGGCGATTTTGGACTCCCTCTCGGAGAACGTGACCTCGGTGGAATCCGGCATGGTGACGACCTTGCCCTTGAGGAAACCGTCGGTGACGTGCGTCGGCCGCGCGTGCAGGCCGCTTCGTATGTCGCTCTGCAGCGATGCGGTGAAGTCGTTGTAGCTCTCCGAGGCGATGACGGTCAGCACGTTGACGGCGTGCACCTCCTCCTCGCCCAGGGTCGCGAGGTCCTGCCGCTCGCCGGTGGCATCCACGCACAGGCGCAGGCCGCGCCCGACCTCCTGGCGCTTGCCGGTCTCGTTGTCGGAGTGCTTGAGCGTGCAGATCTGGAAGATGTTCGGGTTGTCCCAGCCCTCGCGCAGCGCCGAGTGGCTAAATATGAAACGTGTCGGCTCGTCGAAGGAGAGCAGCCGCTCCTTGTTTCGCAGGATGAGGTCGTAGGCGCTCTCGTCGTCGGACTCGTCGCTGCCGCGCTTGGTGGCCGAGTCGATGGCACGGCCCTTCTTGTCGATGGAGAAGTAGCCCTTGTGAGTGCCATGGGCGGAGATGCCCGCAAGGTATGCGCGGTACGGCTCGTCGAGCGGCAACTGGCCCAGGTACTCCTCGACACAGCGCGCGTACTCCTCCTCGAACACCTTTCCGTAGCCTACGGTCAGCTCCTCGCCGTCCTCGCCGTAGGCGCGGTAGCGGGCCACCTCGTCGATGAAGAAGAGCGAGAGGCACTTGATGCCCCGCGCGAACAGCGCCTCCTCCTTCTCCAGGTGGCTGCGGATCGTCTCGCGTATCTGCACGCGCCGCATGTCCTCCTCAGCCGAGTCGCCGTACACCTCACCCTTCCAGATGACCTCGCCGTTCAGGAACCGCACGCACGCGGCCTGCCCATCGTAGTCGGGCACGATGCCGTCCGGCGCGATGGTGAAGTCGCGGTACGCCTCGAGCTTCGTGGGGCCGCTCTCGTCGTAGATGGAGTCGCCCACGTTGAAGCGATGGACCTGCTTTGTCACCTTGCCGCTCGCTCCCAGGCACTTGTGCTCGATCACGGCCGCGGGCGGCGCGTTGCGGCTCACAACCACGTCCTGCAGGTACAGGTAGCTGTCGGTGCCGCGCATGTGCTTGAGCTCGAAGCCCTTCACCTCAATGCGCTTCACGAGGCGCTGGTTGTAGGCGTCCAGCGTGTCCAGCTCGAAGACCAGATTGTGCAGCGGGTTGCCTTGTCTGTCGCGCGGGATGGTGGCCGAGTATGACAGCGAGAAGAGCGGGCTGAAGTGCTTGATGCTCCGCTGCGTGGCCTTACCGCCCATCTTCTGGGGCTCGTCCTGGATGACGATGGGGTGCGTCGCCGCGATCACGTCGATGGGGCGGCGGCTCTGAAAGTCGTCCTGAGGCTCGAAGATCTTGCGGGCGTACTTGTTCTTGGCGCCCTCCTTCATGGAGGTGTTGAATGCCTGCATGTTGATGATCATGCAGCAGATGCCGTCATCCTCGACGTAGCGGTCGAGCTCCACCAGCCGGTCGCTGTTGTAGACGAAGTAGCGGATGCGCTTGCCGTATTGCTCGAAGAAGTGCTGCTCGGTGGTCTCGAAGGTCTTGTTCACGCCCTCGCGGATGGCGATGGAGGGTACCACCACGATGAACTTGCTCCAGCCGTAGAGGCGGTTGAGCTCGAGCATCGTCTGGATGTAGACGTAGGTCTTGCCGGTGCCGGTCTCCATCTCCACGTCGAGACACACGCCGCCGATGTCGGTACTCAGGTTGCTGGACTCTGCAATCTGGTTAGCCCGCTGCACGCGCCTAGTGTTGGCAAGCAGGCGGTCTTTCGATAGCTGTATGGGAGCGTTGCCGTAACCTGTATCGGACCCAATCTGAATCTGAGCCTGCCCGTCTCTTCTTGAGGTAGTGCCGAGGTCCCGCAGGAACGCAAGCAGATCGGTGTTCAGTTGCCCCTCGAACACATCGCAGACAGCCTTAGCAGCATCGGCCTGATACTGCTGCTTCTTGAACTTGAACTGCACGATTAGTCCCCGCTTTCCTCAAGAAGCGCCCTCAGGCCCTCGATGGGAGGAAGAGCGTCGCGGAGCTCCTGGGGCATGTCCTGCGTCATCTTGTAGGTGGCGACCCCCATGGGCTTGTCAAAATCGCGCACGACGTAGTCAACGAACGCCCTGTTTGCATCCTTGCAGAGGACAATGCCTATGGAGTCGTTCTCGTGGGGCTTCTTCACGTAGCCGTCGAGGACGCTCAGGTACCCGCTCAGCTGACCGAGATATGCGGTCTTGAAGGGGCCAGCCTTCAGTTCCACCGCAACGAGGCAGTTCAGCTCACGATTGAAGAACAGCAGGTCGATGTACTGGTCTTCACCGAAGGCCTCGAGATGGTACTGGTTGCCCACGAAGGCAAAGTCTCGGCCGAACTCGATGATAAAGTTCTTGATGTTGTGGATGATGCCCTGTTCCACCACGCGCTCATCGACGTCGGCACCGTCGCGCACACCAAGCTCCTCCACGTTGATGAAGTCAAGCAGGTACTCGTCCTTGAACGTGCTGATTGCATGGAAAGCACGCTGCCCCTGAGGAATCGTCTGCATGAAGTTGTTGGGCATCTTGCCCTGGTGGTGAAAGTCATCGCGAGCAATCGCACGCTTGAGCTCGGAGACCGAATAATGGTTCTCTGCGCAGGTTTTTATATAGAAGAGACGCTCATCGCGCGCCTTCGCCGACGAAAGAATGGCACAGTGATGGGTAAAGCCAATTTCCAAAAATCTGTCCGTAATCTTGCTATTCAAATTCGGCAGTTGCAACTGTCGAATTTCGATTGAGTCCTCGTTATCCAATTCGGCAGTCGCGATTGCCGAATTATCCTCCATGTCTTGTGACCACTCCTCGTAAAACGTCCTCATGTACTTGAGGTTTCGAGCCGAAAATCCTCGTAAACCCGGCAGTTCCTTCTGAAGCTGCGAGCTGATGGCGTCGATGGCGCCCTTGCCCCACGTGCCAGTGCGCGTATTGGCCGAGATGTACCCGCCAATGGAGTAGTAGAGTGCCAGCTGCTGGGCGTTGACGCCCTTGACAGCCTCGTACTGGCTCTTGAGTATCGCCTGCTTGATGGCCCGTACGGCATCGCCATAGTGCGAGAGCCCGCCCATCTAGATCACCCGCCTCACAGTGTCGGGGCTGTAGGTCTTGAAGAGCTCCTCGAAGTTTGCGGCGTCGGAGTCGCTGGCGAAGGACGCATCGCGGAAGACGGCGTAGATGGGCTTCATCTGCGCAATCTTCTCTATGGCATCCGTGCTTACCGGCATGTCGAAGCAGGCTATGAGCTGGCCGTCGTTTACGTTGAAGCAGGTAGCCCCCGCAACGTCCATCTTCTCCACGCGTGCGGAGTATGGGATGCGGAAGGCAGGTAGCACCTGGAAGAGCAGGTCTTCTGGCGTGCGGTCCTCCTTGAGGTTGTCCACAAGGCTCAGCAGACTTGCTTGGGCCTGCTCGCCTGGCTCGATGTAGGTATCCAGGAAGTTGGAGCTGTCGATGCTGAACACGCGGAAACCGATGTCAGGGATGGGCTTGAGCGACTCGCCAATTTTGAGCTGACGATTCGATACATCGACCTCTTCGGCAATCTTCTTGCCTGCACGGCAGATGCGCTCCTCGCCAATGTCGCAGAGGGTAGCATATTCGCCGCTCGCCTTCTCGGGTATCTGCACGAGGGCGAACCTACGTGTGCCACCATCCTCGGCGTTCTTGCGGATGACGGCCTCCGCCATAGAGGCGGAGCCGGAGAAGAAGTCAAGCACAAGGGAGTCCGGATTGCTCGCGATGGTGAGAATTCGATCCATGAGGCGAACGGGTTTGGGAGTATCGAAGGGGGCGGAGCCGTCGAAAAGTTTCTTAGACTCATTTGTCGCTTCCGTGTTTGTGCCTACCTCATTTGCTGGCCATAGACTTGCAGCAACCTTGCCCTGCGTAAAATCGAGATGCTTTTTTACACGTAATCCCCCCGCACCATTACCTGTGAAGTAAAACTCAGGCCAGTTTCCAGCGGCCATTCGTTGTTCAGCAGAGACCTTTGCATCTTCAAGAGAATCGACTAGCATGACAGCGGGAATATCGGGCACGTCCTGTTTTGCTACACCACAAATAGATGCTCGCCGTTCTACATCATCTATGCGCCTCAACTCGTAATGAGCCCACTCATTCATTGCTGTTAGAACTTTGGCTTGCTCTCGCGACCAGCATCTACCGTTAGGAGGATAGATAAGCTCTCCGTTGAAGGGGTGCTGGACGGCATATACCATGCTACGATGCGTTCTCGCACTCGGGGCATGGTATGGACTTGATGTCCACGGCAGTGGATCCCCATCCGGATTCTCATAGCGTGAATCCATGTCCTCTGTTCTTGGAAGCTTTTTTGGCTGCCAATTCTCACCCTTGCTGTAAATGAGGATGTTATCAGTTGTATACGGGATTCCCTTGGCATCATTACGTGGTGATGTGTTGTTCTGCCATATAACGTTTGCCACGAAGCACTCCGCGCCAAACACCTCGTCGCAAATCTTGCGCAAGTTTGCACTCTCGTTGTCATCGATGCTGATGAAGATAGCACCATCGTTGGAAAGCAAGTCACGAGCCAACAGCAGGCGCGGGTACATCATTGAGCACCAGTCGGAGTGGAAGCGGCCGTTGCCCTCGGTGTTGGCTACGAGCCTGCCTCCCTCCTCATCGTACTCGCCGCTCTGGGCGTCGTATTCCTCACGTGTCTGTGCGAAGTCATCGTCATAGATGAAGTCGTGGCCCGTGTTGTACGGAGGGTCGATGTAGATGAGCTTCACCTTGCTGGCATAGGTCTCGCGCATAACCTTGAGCGCATCTAAGTTGTCGCCCTCGATGTAGACGTTCTGGGTGGTGTCCCAGTCAACGGACTTCTCGGGGTGTGGCCTCAGCGTCTTGTCACAGGGCTTGCGTGCCTCTAGCTTGGCCTCCGCCTTGCCCGGCCACGTGAACTGGTAGCGCTCACGCTGACCTTCAGCTACGTCTCCCAGAAGGTCACGCAGTGCGTCGAAATCGATGGCCTTCTGCGGGTTGCCCTCTGCATCGGCTACCTCGGTTGCAACGGAGGGAAACAGCTCTGCCAGCCGCTCTACGTTTTCCCGCGTGATATCAGGCGTTGAAAGCTCAAGATTGCTTATGCTTGGATCGGTCATGACCTCAGTCCTTCCAGCTCGCACTTCTTCTCCTTTATCTGGGCGAATAGCTCGTTCTTACGGTTGATCTGCTTGGCCGCTCTGCAGGCGGCATCGAGCTTCTTGATTTCCGCCTCAAGATCCGCCTTTTGCCTCGCTCGTTCGATGCGGGCATCTATATCCACGCTGTCGGTATCTCCGAAGACAACCTGCGCGCAGATGGAGTCCCACACCGCGTCGAGCGTCTTACCGGCAAGAACAAGCCTGTCAACAGCGTTTGAGGCATGCAGCCCACCGCGAAGCACGTACACCGTGCCTCCCGGATCCGTGTGGAACACCAACATGTGGGAGTTTGCTCTCGCGATTGCTTCGATAGCGCGCACTGGCTGTTCGTCCCCCTTGAGCTCAAGGCTCAGCAGCATGATCTCGTGCACGCGCTCGCCATCGGCGAGATTCGCCGTCGTCGGCTTGATGCTGTTGGCGATGGTGATGCGCTCGATCAGGTGCACGAACTCGTCGCGCGTCTTCGCGTCCAGCCTGAGGTTTCGGTAGAACGCCTCCTTGGGAAGGCGGCGGCCCACCTCTGTCGTGCTCGGCAGCCCTAGCATGGCATCACCGCCAGGAAGCACACCAGCTCGAAGTCGTCGAGCCCTTCCACGTCGTTCTCGAGGAAGCTCGTCGTACCGCCACCGAAGAAGCTGTCGATGTCACTCTCTGCCTTGGCGTCGATGATGGAGCCGACGGCATCGCGAAGCAGTTTTGCCTGCCTGCGCATGTCGCGCCCGTTCTTGGTCTCGCGGTTGAAGGCCTTGCAGAGAGCCTTGTCTGGCTCAACCTTGCCACGGCAGAGCAGGCGCATGGCATCCAGCGTGTCCTTGGGACTGAGGTGCCCGTGCAGCACCCCGCCGTCATCCTTCACATACACCAGATGGTACGGGTGCAGATGGTTTCTGCCCTGGATGTTCACGCCAGGGTTCACGTTGCGCAGCACGAAGATCACGCCTGGCTCCTCACCTGCAACGACAGCATGAATGCCGCTCGGCAGGCGGTCAACCTTGGGGTTGTCCTTGTAATAACCCAGAAGGTCCATGCGGAAGTCGTTGAGGCCCAGGTCGGTGATGGAGACGCCCCCGCTTGCGTCCTCAAGGTCAACGACCTCCTCCTGCATCTGGCGCAACTGGCGTTCGCGGTACTCGAGGTCGCCCTTCTCCTCCTCGTTGATGTAGTCATCATCACCCGTGGAGGTCATCACCGTTATGCGCATGCGCTCCTCGACGCGCGCCTTCAGCTTTATGTACTCGTCCAGCTCCACGTCCGGCCAGTAGTTCACGAGCTGGATGACGTCGTTCTTGCTGCCGATGCGGTCTATGCGGCCGAAGCGTTGCACGATGCGCACGGGGTTCCAGTGGATGTCGTAGTTGATGAGATAGTCGCAGTCCTGCAGGTTCTGGCCCTCGGATATGCAGTCGGTGGCTATCAGGATGTCGATGTCGTACCGCTCGAGTTCTTTTGCAACGATGTCGCGCTCCTTAGAGACGGGCGAGAAGCACGCGAGGATTGAGCTCATGTCGTTGGGAACCGCCTTGATGGTACAGCGCCCCGGGTTGGTCCCCGTAACGACAGCAGTCTCAAGGCCAAGCTCGCTCCTGGTGAAGGCGCCCAGATGCTCGTACAGGTATTCCGCTGTATCGGCGAACGCGGTGAATACCATGATCTTGCGATTGCCAGCGTTTATCGGGTGTTCGACCTTCTGGCGAATCTCCTCGCGCAATTCAAGGAGCTTGGCATCATGCGCGGGGTCGATGTCCTTGATCATGCTCAGCAAGAGCTTGATTGTCTCCACGTCTGTCGCAACATCATGCTCCCAGCTCATCCAGTCCATGTCCTCAAGGTCAATCTTCGTCTTGCCGCCAACCTCGAAGAACATCTCCTCGTCATCCAAATCGAAGTCGAACTGCCTGCTCGTGTCCTCCACCACCACGCACCGGGTAGCGCAGTTCGCCTTGTAGTCGTCCATCACGTCGAGCGTGTCGTCCATGTACTCAAGGATGCGTTCCAGCGTCATACGGAACGACCAGACGGAGCTTTCCAGGCGCTTGAGCAGGTTGGTGTTCATCAGCTTGCGGACGCCGGTCTCGCGGCCAACCATGGTCAGGTTTCCACCGCTCTCACCAGCGTACTTGCTTGCCTTTGACTGGTGCAGATACTGCGACGGCATGTAGACGGCAAGGCTCAGGTTCTCCAGCTCGTCGTAAATCTCGTGATAGCTGATTGCCTTGGGCAAAGTCGAAAGGTGGGGCCGCCTCGATATGGGCTTGTTGCGCCTCGGGAACGGCCCCAGAGCCGCCATGTCGTAGTGGCGCTGGATGTGCTTGCGGCTGCGCGCCACGGTCACCTGGTCCAGCACCTCGAAGAACTCGAAGTCGAGCATGCGCGTCAGCGCCTCGGTCGTGCGCTGGTCGGGCGGCAGCTTGCTCCAGCGCGTGAACACGACCTGGGCGTTGCGGAACACCGTCTCGATGTCGTTGTCGATCTTGAGGCGGCCCTCCCACTTGGAGGCGTCGTCTGCATAGGCAAGCGCCAGCTGGTTGCGCAGGTCGCGGAAGCGATTGTTCACGGGTGTCGCAGAGAGCATGAGGATCTTGGTCTTGACGCCCCCCTTTATCACGCGCGAGAGGAGGCGCTGGTAGCGGTTCTCGCGGTCATCGTTCTTGGAGGCCGAGTCCGCGCCGTTGCGGAAGTTGTGGCTCTCGTCGATGACCACGAGGTCGTACGCGCCCCAGTTGATGCGGTCGAGCGGGATACCCGTCTCGGACATGCCGCGGTCGCGCGACAGGTCGGTGTGGTAGAGCACGTCGTAGCGCAGCCGGTCCGCCGCTACCGGGTTGTTCACCACGTTCTGGTTGTAGGTCAGCCAGTTGTCCTTGAGCTTCTTCGGGCACAGCACCAGCACGTTGCGGTTGCGCGACTCATAGTACTTGATCACCGCCAGCGCCGTGAACGTCTTGCCCAGGCCCACCGAGTCGGCCAGGATGCAGCCGTCGTAGGTCTCCAGCTTGTTGATGATGGCGAGCGCCGCGTCGCGCTGGAAGTCGTAGAGCTTGCCCCAGATCGCACTCTCGCGGAAGCCCGTGCCCTTGTTGGGCAGCACGTCGTCGGATATGTCGTCCAGGAACTCGTTGAAGATGCGGTAGAGCGCCGCGTAGTAGACGAGCTCCGGCGCGTTCTCGGCGTACATGGCCGTGATGGAGTCGATGACGGCGTCGGTCACGTCCTGCAGCTGTCCTGAGTCCCATGCCTCGTCGAAGTTCCGCAGGCACTCGCGCGACTGCGCCGCGTCGAGCCGCATCGTCACCGAGAAGCCGGTGTCGCCGCGCTCGGTGCCGAGCTTGACTGTAGTGAACTCGTCGAAAGGAAGGTACGCGATGTCGTCGGACGGCTGGGACACCTCAAGGAAGGAGTCCATGTGCCCCGGCTCGTCGAACGACTTGAACCGCGCCTTGCGCCGTATCCAGTCGGCGCACTCGGTGGCCACGGCCTTCTGGGTAAGCTCGTTGCGAAGCTTTATCTCGAACTGCGTGCCGAAGAGGCCCTGCTCGCGCGAGAGCCGCGGGATGTAGAACTCCCGCTTCTCGCGCTTGGGCCGCGTCGCCGTGAAGGTGTCCGAGGTGAAGATGAAGCGGAACTCGTCGAGTCCCTCAAGCTGCTCGGAAAGCTCCCGGTAGGCGTACATGGAGAAGACCGAGGCCGCGACCGAGAGCCGGTCACCGTGGCCGATCCGCGCTGCCAGGTCGTCCTTTACGATACGCGCCCTGTTGTCGAAGTAGTCCGGCTGCATGCGCTAGTCCTTCCGGCTCAGCTCTTCGATCATGAGCCCCTTGATGAAGGATGTGAAGTTCATGCCCCGAAGCGATGCCGCCTCCTTCGCGGAGTCGCGAAGCGTGCGCGGGATGCGGATGGTGACGGGCACCAGCTCGGAGTCCACGAGGTAGGACTGGATTTCCGTCGGTGAAGCTCCTGAGTCAATCAGCTCGGCGTATTTCATGTGCTCATCCTAATCGTTGCATGACAGGTGCAGTACACAAGAAAGATTCTATCAAAGGGTGCGGACACTATTCATTTGCCAGGCTAGCCATTGGAGTCTCACACACCCCGCCCACGGGCAAGCCCGCCCGAGGGCGCCTACGGCTACTTCAAGCGCGGGTGCGCAGGACATGAATTGACTCTCGAAATTGGTATCGTCCGCGCAGTTCGGAAGCAGATCCTGTGGCCACCTGTGGCCTTCTTGTGGCCAAAATAAGAAAAAGGCCAGAGGTCTTAGTCCTCTGACCTGCGTTTTCTGGTCGGGACGACTGGATTCGAACCAGCGACCTCTCGGTCCCGAACCGAGCGCGCTA